>RRZT012716966.1_pt1 | contig 10058 bp, 9 predicted proteins | sample 2165551 | NCBI WGS metagenome assembly RRZT01 (sample SAMN10456910, study PRJNA506462) | wastewater metagenome | biome: wastewater; feature: sludge; material: wastewater sludge; isolation source: wastewater sludge with Escherichia coli K12::gfp cells carrying plasmid... | place: USA: Moscow, Idaho ...
CCGATACCGCGCTGGCCGAGAAGTATGTCCGCGAGTCGATGTTCAAGGGGCAGATCACTTCGCAGGATTTCAAGGATGCGATGGATAACGCCGACTACACCTACGAAGTCAGCCTCGAACACATCGACATCACCACCGATTTCATGAACAAGTACGGCGTCGGCCGCATGCAGAAGCCGCCGAAGGCCGCCGAGTGGGTCAAGCTGGATCTGCTGCAGAAGGCCAAGGCCGAGCTCAAGGTGAAGTGAGGCAAGCCCGATGAAAAACCTGAAAAACTTTCTGCACGGCGCGCTGGTCCCGGTGCTGCTGCTCATCCTCTGGGAGGCCGGCTCGCGCTTCGGGCTGTTTTCCGAAGTCCTGCTGCCGTCGCCGACCGCTGTTGCCGCCAAGTGGTGGGCCTACTTGCTGCCGATGCAGCCGCAGGAGCCCGGTCAGAGCACCCTGGCCTGGCTGATCTCCGGCGAACTGCTGCATGATGCCTATTCCAGCTTGTTCCGCGTCATCGCGGGTTTCCTGATCGGTGCGGGCCTGGCCCTGCCGCTCGGCCTGCTGATGGGCGCCAGCCCGCGCACCTACGACCTGTTCAACCCGCTGATGCAGATCCTGCGGCCGATTCCGCCGATCGCCTACATTCCGCTGGCGATCCTGTGGTTCGGTCTGGGCAATCCGCCGTCCTTCTTCCTGATCGCCATCGGCGCCTTCTTCCCGGTACTGATGAACACCATCGCCGGCGTGCGCCAGGTGGACGGCATCTACATCCGTGCCGCGCGCAACCTCGGGGTCGGGCAATGGACGATGTTCACCCGCGTCATCCTGCCGGCTGCCACGCCCTACATCCTGGCCGGCGTGCGCATCGGCATCGGCACCGCCTTCATCGTGGTGATCGTCTCCGAGATGATTGCGGTCAATGATGGCCTCGGCTTCCGCATCCTCGAAGCACGGGAGTTCATGTGGTCGGACAAGATCATTGCCGGCATGATCACCATCGGCCTGCTCGGCCTCTTCATCGACACCGCGGTCAGCCGCCTGAACAACCATCTGCTGCGCTGGCACCGTGGCCTGGAGCACTAACATGGCTCAAATCATCGTCAATAACGTACAGAAAGTCTTCAAGACGCCGGGCAAGGATGTCATCGCGCTGAAGGACATCAATCTCGACATCAAGGCCGGCGAATTCGTCTGCCTGCTCGGTCCCTCGGGTTGCGGCAAGTCGACACTGCTCAATGCGGTGGCCGGTTTCGCGCTGCCCTCGGCCGGTGAGATCACCGTCGAAGGTAAGAGGATCACCGGCCCCGGCCCGGATCGCGGCATGGTGTTCCAGGAGTACGCACTGTTCCCGTGGATGACCGTGGCCCAGAACATCGCCTTCGGCCTGGAGATCCAAAAGAAGGACAAGGCCGAGATCGACCTCACCGTCAATCAGCTGCTCGACCTGCTGCATCTCAACGACTTCCGCGACCGTTTCCCGAAGGACTTGTCGGGCGGCATGCGCCAGCGCGTCGCCATCGCCCGCGTGCTGGCCCTCGACTCGCCGATCATGCTGATGGACGAGCCATTCGGCGCGCTTGACGCCTTGACCCGGCGCAACCTGCAGGACGAACTGCTGCGCATCTGGGAAAAGCTGGGCAAGACCATCCTGTTCGTGACCCACTCGATCGAGGAGTCGATCTACCTGGCCGACCGCATCGTGGTCATGACCTACCGCCCGGGCACGGTGAAGCGCGACCAGATCGTCGACATGCCGCGGCCACGCGATCCGTCGTCGGCCGCCTTCAACGACCTGAAGCGCGAACTGGGGCGCCTGGTCATGGAAGAGCAGCAACGTCACGCCGCTGCGGAAATGACCCTGACAGCGGTAGACTGAGGATGGGCAGTCCGGGAGCTGGCGCCGGCCGGATCCCGGGCAGCGCCGCCCGGTCAGGCAAGGAGAGAGAACATGAACAAGGATGCATTCAAGCTTCGTCCAGCCCTCGTCGCCATCGGCCTCGGGTTGCTGATCTGGTTCGTCATTCCGGTACCGGAGGGCGTCAAGCCGCAGGCCTGGCACCTGCTCGCGCTGTTTGTCGGCACGATTGCGGCGATCATCGGCAAGGTGATGCCGATCGGCGCCCTGGCCATGATCGCCATCGCGCTCGTCGCCATGCTCGGCGTGACCAGCGACAAGCCCGGTACCGCCATTGCCGATGCGCTGAGCGGCTTTGCCAACCCGCTGATCTGGCTGATCGGCATCTCGATCATGATTTCACGCGGCCTGATCAAGACCGGCCTGGGGGCGCGCATCGGCTACTGGTTCATCGCGCTGTTCGGACGCAAGACGGTCGGCATCGGTTATGCCCTGAGCCTGTCGGAACTGGCGCTTGCCCCGGTCACGCCGAGCAACACGGCGCGTGGCGGCGGCATCATGCACCCGATCATGAAATCCATCGCCCTGAGCTTCGGCTCGTCGCCGGAGCAGGGCACCGAAGGCAAGATCGGGCGCTATCTGGCGCTGGTCAATTACCACGCCAATCCGATCACCTCGGCCATGTTCATTACCGCCACCGCGCCCAACCCGCTGGTCGTCAAGCTGGTGGCCGAGGCAACCGGCGCCCAGATCAGCCTGTCGTGGAGCACCTGGGCGCTGGCCATGCTGCTGCCCGGCCTGGTCGCCATCCTGCTCATGCCGCTGGTGCTCGCCAAGCTCTATCCGCCGGAGATCACGGATACCCACGCGGCCAGTGACTTCGCACGCGGCAAGTTGCAGGAACTGGGGCCGGTCAAGGTCAGCGAGACCATCCTGCTCGGCGTCTTCGCCTGGTTGCTCTTCCTGTGGGCCGGGGTGCCGGAAATGCTCCTCGGCAAAGCCTGGGCCGTCGATCCGACGGCAGCCGCAGCGAGCGGCCTGGCCTTGCTGCTGGTCACCGGTGTGTTGAGCTGGGACGAAGTGCTGGCCGAAAAGGGGGCCTGGGATACGGTGGTATGGTTCGCCGCGCTGGTCATGATGGCGACCTTCCTGAACAAGCTGGGGGTCGTGCCCTGGCTGTCGAAGAGCCTGCAGGGCGGCATCGAGCACCTCGGCATCGGCTGGGTCGGCGCCGGGCTGCTCCTGTTGCTCGCCTACACCTATGCCCATTACATGTTCGCCAGCACCACAGCGCACATCACCGCCATGTACGGCGCCTTCTACGCCGCCGGCATCGCCCTGGGAGCGCCGCCGATGGGCTTCGCGCTGCTCATGGCGGCAGCGTCGAGCATCATGATGACGCTGACCCACTACGCCACCGGCACTTCGCCGATCATCTTCAACTCCGGCTACACCACGCTCGGCCAATGGTGGTTCGCCGGCCTGGTCATGAGCGTGGTCAATCTGGTCGTGTGGATCGTGGTCGGCGGGATCTGGTGGTCGGTCCTCGGTTACTGGTGAGCGGGACGCCATGGCCGGCCAGGTGAGCGCCGCGCAGGCCGTCGGTCACAGCCGCCGCTTTCCGCTGTTGCTGGCAGCGGCGGTCCTTATTTGCCTGCTGCTGGGCTGGCTGGCCTATCGCGCCTTGTTCGTCTTCCATCTGGAAGGCGAGCGCCGTCTGTCGGCCCAGCGTCTCGATGCCTTCGCCCTGTCGCTCGACGCCACGCTCTCCCGGCATGAGTCCTTGCCGGGACTGCTCGCGCTCGACCCGTCGCTGACCGCCGTGTTGCGCGAGCCGACCAATCCGCAACGGGTGGCGGCAGCCAACGCCTATCTCGAAGCGGCCCAGCAGGGCGCCGCCGTGGCCGTCACTTTCCTTATCGACACCGATGGGCAGACGGTTGCCGCCAGCAATTGGCGCTTGCCGCGCAGTTTCATCGGCCACAACTACGCCTTTCGTCCCTATTTCCGTGACGCCCTGGCGCGTGGGCTGGGCCGCTTCTATGGCGTCGGGGTGACGACCGGCGAACCCGGCTATTTCCTGGCCGCGCCGGTGCGCGACCAGGGCAAGGTGCTCGGTGTCATCGTCCTCAAGGTCGGGCTCGACAGCATGGAGCAGGCGCTGGCCGGGGCCGGCGATACGCTGCTGCTGGCGGATGGCGACGGCGTCGTCTTCCTGTCCGCGCAGCGTCACTGGCGTTACCGCACGCTGGAGCCGCTCCGCGCTGCGGTGGCGGAACGCCTGCGCCAGACGCAACAGTATGGCAGCCAGCCGCTGTTGCCGCTGACCGGGCGCCCCTTGCCGATCAATGCCAGCCAGCCGGTGCGTTTCGCGCTGCCCGGCGAAGCGCCGCGCGAACGCCTCATTCATGCCCGGCCGGTCGGCACGCTCGGCTGGCAGGTAGTGCAGTTCGGCGACCTCGGCGAGGCGCGGACGGCGGCCCTGGGCGGCGGCGTGGCAGTGGCCTTCGCGACCGCCTTCATGCTCGGCCTGGCCGGGCATTTCCGGCATCGGGCGCGGCGGCGCGAGGAATTGCGCCGGGTCTATGCCGAACTCGAAACCCGTATCACCGAGCGGACCGCGGACCTGACCGAGCAGGTGGCGGCGCTCGAAAGTACCAAGGCGATCCTGCGCGAAACCCGCGATGCCGCCGTGCAGGCCGGCAAGCTGGCGACGCTGGGCCAGATGTCGGCCGGCATCAGCCACGAACTGAACCAGCCGCTGGCCGCCCTGCAGACGTTTGCCGACAACGCCCGGGCCTTGCTGGCGCGGGGGCGTTACGCGGAAGTGGGCGAAAATCTGCAGATGATCGGCGACCTGGTCGATCGTACCGGCCGCATTGTCCGCCAGCTCAAGAGCTTTGCCCGCAAGGAGGCGGCGACGCCGCAGCCGGTGACGGTGGCTAGCGCCATCGAGCATGCGCTGCTCATCGTCGAGCCGCGCCGGCGCGAGATCGGCGCACGCATCGCCGTTGCCGGCTTGGCGCCCGGCTTGCTGGCCGTGGCCGAAGCAGGGCGGCTGGAGCAGATCCTGGTCAACCTGCTGCGTAACGGTCTGGATGCGATGGCCGGCCTGCCGGACCCCGTACTCGACGTCACCGCCGGCCGCGAAGGAAATAACGTCTGCATCACGGTCCGCGACCGCGGACCCGGCTTGTCCGACGATGCTCGCTCCCATCTGTTCGAAGCCTTCTACACCACCAAGCCGGCAGGCGAGGGACTTGGGTTGGGGCTGGCGATTTCCCTTACCATCGCCGAAAGTTACGGCGGCACGCTGAGTGCCCGCAATGCGCCGGAGGGCGGGGCGGTCTTCGTCCTGTGCCTGCCGGCTTCTGGAGAACAAGATGCCGCACCTGACGCTTGAATACACGCGCAACCTGACCGCCTTCGACCCGGCCCGCAGCCTGCGCCGGCTGAATCAATCAATGCTCGATTCCGGCCTTTTCGCTGAATCCGACATCAAGAGCCGGGCGCTGGGCCTCGACTGCTATCAGGTGGGTGCCGGCGACACGCCGCGCGGCTTCGTCCATGTCCGGGTCGCCCTGCTGGCCGGGCGCAGCGAGGCCGAGCGCAAGGGGCTGGCCGAGGCCCTGCTCGCCGCGCTGCTTGCGACCGTGGCGGGGCTGGCAGGGGGCGAAATCCAGCTCAGCGTTGAAACGGCCGACCTGGACCGGGCGAGCTATGCCAAGGCGGTCGTTCATGGCTGAGGGGCTGGTCTTTTTCGTCGAAGACGATGCGGCAGTCCGCAAGGGCTGCGAGCAGGCCCTGTCGCTGGCCGACATTCCGGTGCGCGGTTTTGCCGATGGTGAATCCATGCTCGCTGCGCTGGCCGCGCACAACCCGGCGCTGGTGGTCAGCGATGTGCGCCTGCCGGGCAAGGATGGCCTAGCCCTGTTGCGGGAATTGCGCCGGGTAGACCGCGAATTGCCGGTGCTGCTGATCACCGGTCACGGCGACGTGGCGATGGCGGTGGACGCCATGCGCGATGGGGCGCACGATTTCATCGAAAAACCCTTCTCGTCGGAGCGCCTGATCGCTGCCGTGCGCAGTGCGCTGGAAAAGCGGGCGCTGGTCGTCGAGAACCGCCAGCTCAAGGAGCGTATCGCAGCCCAGGGAGCGGGCGGGGTCGGCCGCATCATCGGCCAGTCGGCGGCCATGCAGCGACTCCGCCAGCTGGTCGGCTCGCTGGCGCCGACCGGCGTCGACATCCTGATCAACGGCGAAACCGGCAGCGGCAAGGAAGTGATCGCGCGCGCCATTCACGAAGCCAGCGGCCGGCGCGGCCCCTTCGTTGCCATCAATTGCGGGGCCCTGCCGGAGACGGTGTTCGAGAGCGAGCTGTTCGGTCATGAGGCGGGTGCCTTCACCGGCGCCGGCAAGCGGCGAATCGGGCGCATCGAGCACGCCAACGGCGGGACGCTCTTCCTCGACGAAATCGAGTCGATGCCGCTCAATTTGCAGGTCAAGCTGCTGCGCGTGTTGCAGGAACGTTGTGTGGAGCGCCTGGGCAGCAATGCGGCCATCCCGGTAGACTGCCGCCTGGTTGCCGCCAGCAAGGCCGATCTGAAGGCGCTGTCCGACACCGGCCAATTCCGGGCCGATCTCTACTACCGACTCAATGTCGTCAGTCTCGACGTGCCGCCGCTGCGAGCGCGGCGCGAGGATATTCCGCTGCTGATGGCGCATTTCCTGAACGAGGCGGCGACGCGCTTCCAGCGGCCCGTTGCGACCTGGACTGCGGCCGACCTGGCCCGGTGGGCGGCCAACGAGTGGCCGGGCAATGTGCGCGAGTTGAAGAACGTCGCCGAGCGTTGGGCGCTGGGCATGCCGGATGGCCTGGCTGGCAGCGCAGTGGCCCCGGCGGCGGGTGCGCCGCTGGCCGAACAGGTCGATGCGGCCGAGCGCCAGATCATCGAAGCGGCCTTGCGGCAGTGCGAGGGCAGCGTGGCGAAGGCGGCCGAGTTGCTGCTCACGCCGAAGAAAACCCTGTACGACAAACTGACCCGCCACGCCATCCAGGCCGAGAGTTTTCGGCCCGGCTGAGCAGCCCGCGGGCCGGCGCTGTGCCGAGGGGCGGAGGCGCCTCCCCGCTCAGCGGTCCCAGTATGGGGTCGGGCCGAAACGGTCGAGCAGGAATTCGATAAAGGCGCGCACTTTCAGCGGCAGGTGCCGGTTGGGCAGATGCACCGCGTAGATGAAACGCTCGGTCGGCACATAGCCGGGCAGCACCTCGACCAGACGGCCTTCCTGCAGGTCCTTGCCGACGATGAAGGTGGGCAGCAGGGCCAGGCCGAGGCCGCCGAGCACGGCCTGCGACAGCGCCTCGTCGTCGTTGATGCGCAGGGTGCCGGAAACCGGGATCGAGACATCGCCGTTGTAGCCATTCAGGTGCCAGACGCCCTGGGTGTTCATGAAGGTGTAGTCGAGGCAGTTGTGCAGGACCAGATCCTCAGGCGCCATAGGAATGCCCCGACGGGCTAGGTAAGCGGGGCTCGCGCAGATCTTGCGGCGAATTGGAGCCAGTTGGCGGGCAACGAGGTTCTGCCCCGGCTCGCGGGTGATGCGCAGGGCGATGTCGTAGCCTTCGTCGGCCAGGTCGACCAGGCGGTCGCTGATCGTCAGGTCGACGGTCAGGTCGGGATAGCGGGCCATGAAATCGGGCAGCGCCGAGGCAACGTGCATGGTGCTGAAAGCAACCGGCGCGCTGATTTTCAGTTTGCCGCGCGGCTCCTGGTGCAGTCGGGAAATGGTCGTGTCGGCCAGGCTCAACTCTTCCAGTATCCGGTCGCAATGCTCGAAAAAGGCCTCGCCGACATCGGTCAGGCTCAGGCTGCGCGTGCTCCGGTGCAACAGGCGGACACCCAAGTCGCTCTCCAGGCGGGCGATGGCCTTGCTGACCCGGGACTTGGAAACATCCAGGCGGCGTGCCGCTTCGGAAAAGCTCCGCACCTTGACCACGTGAGCGAAGAACAGCATGTCGTTGATGTCGTGCACGGCTTAATCTTACTGTTGTCGAAATGGAAACAGTTTTGTTCAGATTCGGTGGCTTATCAAGCCCTGATTCCGACTTTATGATCGTAACTCACCAATTCGGCCGAGTTGCTTTCTCAAGAAAACCTCTAAAAATCACTGGGAATGCACAACTTCAAGACTATTGCCATGGCCGTTGGCAAACACTTCTGCGCCCATCGTTGCGCCCCTGCCTGTTCATGCCCTGATCGGGGGCAAGTATTGTCGCTGTTTCGCTATCAATGCGAGCGGCGGTCGGCTGGGTGCGATGCGCTGGGTTGCCCCCAATTTTGACATTCACTACAGACAACGAGCCAGGGAGAGATGATGCGTTACCAGAGTTTTGAGGATTTCATTCAGCAAGTCGCCGTGCGCAATCCGGGGCAACCGGAATTCCTGCAGGCGGTCACCGAAGTCATCGAAAGCCTGTGGCCGTACATCGTCCAGCATCCCAAATACGCCGAACACGGCCTGCTTGATCGCCTGGTAGAACCGGAGCGCGTCATCATGTTCCGCGTCTCGTGGGTGGATGACCACGGCGAGGTGCAGGTCAATCGCGGCTACCGCATCCAGCACTCCTCGGCCATCGGCCCCTACAAGGGCGGTATCCGCTTCCACCCGTCGGTCAACCTGTCCATTCTCAAGTTCCTGGCTTTCGAGCAGACCTTCAAGAATGCGCTGACCACCCTGCCAATGGGCGGTGGCAAGGGCGGTTCCGACTTCGATCCGAAGGGCCGCAGCCCGGGTGAGGTGATGCGTTTCTGCCAGGCTTTCGTCAGCGAACTGTTCCGCCATGTCGGTTCCGATACCGACGTGCCGGCCGGCGATATCGGTGTCGGCGGGCGTGAGGTCGGCTTCATGGCCGGCATGATGAAGAAGCTGTCGAACCGTGCCGACTGCGTGTTTACCGGTAAAGGCCTGAGTTTCGGCGGCTCGCTGATCCGTCCGGAAGCGACCGGCTACGGCACCGTCTATTTCGCCGAGCAGATGCTCAAGCAGCAGGGCCGCAGTTTCGAAGGCCTGCGCGTCAGCGTCTCCGGAGCGGGCAACGTGGCCCAGTACTCGGTCGAGAAGGCCATGGCCTTTGGCGCCAAGGTCGTCACGGTGTCCGACTCGAGCGGCACGGTGGTGGACGAAAGCGGCTTCACGCCGGAAAAGCTGGCTGAACTGATGGAAGTAAAGAATCACCTGTACGGCCGGGTCAGCGATTACGCCAAGCGCGTCGGCGCGGCCTTCCATCCTGGATTGCGTCCGTGGCATGTGCCGGTCGATATCGCCCTGCCGTGCGCGACCCAGAACGAACTGGATGGCGAGGATGCCAAGACCTTGGTGAAAAACGGCGTGATCTGCGTTGCCGAGGGCGCCAACATGCCATCGACGGCCGATGCCGTGAAGGTCTTCGAAAGCAATGGCGTGCTCTACGCCCCGGGCAAGGCCAGTAATGCCGGCGGGGTGGCCACTTCCGGCCTGGAAATGAGCCAGAACGCAATGCGCCTCTCCTGGCAACGCGACGAGGTCGATTCCCGCCTGCACGAGATCATGTGCAACATCCACGAAGCCTGCCTGGTCTATGGCCGCGACCCCAACGGCAAGGTGAGCTACGTGAATGGCGCCAACATCGCCGGCTTCGTGAAGGTTGCCGACGCCATGATGGCCCAGGGTGTCATTTAACTAGCCGATCGCCACTGACTGACGGAGGACTGCCATGTTCCACGAATATCGCGACCTGATAACCGAACTGAAGACGAGCGACCGTTACTTCCAGAACCTGTTCGAGAAGCACAACACGCTCGACCAGAAGATCAAGAACATGGAAGCCCACATGGAACCGGGCACACCGGACGAGATAGAGGTTCTGAAGAAGAAGAAGCTGGCCATCAAGGACGAGCTTTACACCCTGCTCCAGAAAATCAGTCTCAGCCACGTCAAGGTCTGACGCGGCATGAGGTCAGGACATCGCCAGGCGACCGCATCAACCGGCCAGCACTATGAGCGCCATCCGGTCAGCTGCGACATCGAGGGCGATGTCTACTCCGGCCACTACTGGGTGGCTGGCATGATCCTCGTCGTCTCCACCGCGACCGGTGGCCCCAGCCGGCAACTGGCTGGCCAGCCACCGGCCGTGTTGGCCAGAACCCTGCTCAGGGCACCCATTCTGGCCAGACGC
>RRZT010087275.1_pt1 | contig 10057 bp, 8 predicted proteins | sample 2165551 | NCBI WGS metagenome assembly RRZT01 (sample SAMN10456910, study PRJNA506462) | wastewater metagenome | biome: wastewater; feature: sludge; material: wastewater sludge; isolation source: wastewater sludge with Escherichia coli K12::gfp cells carrying plasmid... | place: USA: Moscow, Idaho ...
AAGCCTTGCGCAGGGCGGGCTCCACGTCTTCGGGGCGCTCGATCTTCATGCCCACGTGACCATAGGATTCCGCCAGCTTGACGAAGTCAGGCAGGGAAGTCACATAGGACTGGGAGTAGCGCTTGGAGTAGAACATTTCCTGCCACTGGCGCACCATGCCCAGCATGCCGTTGTTCAGGTTGATGATCTTCACCGGCAACTCGTACTGTTTGCAGGTGGACATTTCCTGAATGCACATCTGGATCGAGCCCTCGCCGGTGATACAAGCGACCGGCGCCCCCGGATTGGCCATCAGTACGCCCATGCCATACGGCAGGCCGACACCCATGGTGCCCAGACCGCCTGAATTGATCCAGCGGCGCGGCTTGTCAAACTTGTAGTACTGCGCCGCGAACATCTGGTGCTGCCCCACATCGGAAGTGATGAAGGCTTCGCCTGCGGTCACTTCGTACAGTTTTTCCACCACGTACTGCGGCATGATGTGATTGCTCTGACGGTAAGCCAGCGAGTTGCGGCCACGCCAGGCATCGATCTGCTTCCACCAGTCCGCAACTTCCGGATCGGTCTTGCAGCCGGTATCAAGCAGCTTGAGCATTTCGTCGAGCACGTCGGCAACATTGCCGACGATGGGCACATCCACCTTGACCCGTTTGGAAATGGACGACGGATCGACGTCGATATGAATGATGCGCCGCTGTTCGCTGCCAAAATGCTCCGGGTTACCGATCACTCGGTCATCGAAGCGAGCGCCCACTGCCAGGATCACGTCGGCGTAGTGCATGGCGTTATTGGCTTCGAACGTGCCATGCATACCCAGCATGCCGACGAACTGGCGATCAGTGGCCGGATAGGCACCAAGCCCCATCAGCGTGTTGGTCACCGGGAAGTCGAGCTTTTTTGCCAGCCGCGTCAACTGCTCGGCCGCATCGGACAGGATCACCCCACCGCCAGCGTAGATGATCGGCCGCTTGGCTTCCTGCAGAACCTGGACGGCTTTCTTGATCTGCCCCAGATGACCTTTGACCACCGGATTGTAGGAGCGCATCTGGATCGTCTTCGGGTACTCGAACTCGCACATCTGGGCGGTGACATCCTTCGGAATGTCCACCACCACCGGCCCCGGGCGGCCGGTCGCCGCAATGTGGAAGGCCTTCTTGATGGTCAGCGCCAGATCCTTGACATCCTTGACCAAGAAATTGTGCTTGACGCACGGGCGGGTGATGCCAACCGTGTCACATTCCTGGAAAGCATCCTGGCCGATGTAGCCGGTCGGCACCTGACCGCACAGCACGACCATCGGAATCGAGTCCATGTAGGCGGTGGCGATACCGGTCACCGTGTTGGTCACCCCCGGGCCGGACGTCACCAGCGCGACGCCAACGCGCTGCGAGGAACGCGAGTACGCATCCGCCGCATGCACTGCCGCCTGTTCATGGCGCACCAGAACGTGTTTGATGAGATCCTGCTTGAAGAGTGCGTCGTAGATATGCAGCACGGACCCGCCCGGGTAGCCGAACACGCAGTCCACCTTCTCTTCCTGCAAGCACTTGATTACAATTTCCGCACCGCTGATCATCATGCTCGAGCCCAAAAGCTGTTAGCCTAAAAGGGTGTAACCTTAATCGACACCCCCGAAGCGGTCAAGATTCTCCCGGATAAAAGTCCGCATTTTCCCGCACCGCAACATTTTTCCCACACCATGATCCAAGACCCTTCCAGCATCGGCCGCCGGCTGGGTGCCATGCTCTATGAAAGCCTGGTCATCTTCGCCCTTTTGATCGCCTTTTTCCTGTTTCCGCAGATCATTTTTCAGGCCTTTGGCTGGCAACCCAGCGGCCGCCTGCAGTGGCTGCACGTTTTCCTTGTGCTCATGGTCTATTTCGTCTGGTGCTGGCTGCACGGTGGCCAGACCTTACCGATGAAAACATGGAAACTGCGCATTGAAAGTGCCGATGGAACATCGCTGCGCCCGCTCCAGGCCATGCTGCGCTACATGGCCTGCTGGCCCAGCATCGTGCTGGGCGGCATCGGCATCATCTGGGCACTGTTTGACCGCGAAGGCCAGTTTCTGCACGACCGTATCGCGGGCACCCGTATTGCCAGGCTACCTGACTCAGCGCCGCTCAACCCACCAGATGAGCGTCCCCGCCGCCAGAAGAAATAGCGCCGAAGGCGCCAGCGCGCTGGCAAAGGGCGGCCAGGAATTGATGATGCCAAGATTGGAGAAGAGCCCATTCAAGGCATAGAAGGCAATGCCGAGCATGACACCGCCAAAGATCTTCAGGCTGACGCCTCCCACGCGATCATGCGTATAGCCGAACGGCAGTGCCAGCGTCACCATCACCAGCGCCGCCAGCGGATAAAAGAGCTTTTTCCAGATGGCAATTTCGTAGCGCCCGGTGTTTTGTTTGTTGTTCGACAGATGCCGGGTATAGCCGAACAGGTCGTACAAGGACATGCGCTCCGGCGCCACCATCAGCACGGAAAGCAGGTCAGGCGTGATCGACGACGGCCAGAGCTCCTCTTCCTGACGCTCCACCCGCGCCGATTCGCCCTCCAGCACGGTCCTCACCACCTGCTGCATCCGCCAGCCGGAAGCTGCCTCACTGTAGCTGGCGGCTTTGGCCTCGAGCACGCTCTGCAAAGCCTTGTCTTCAGCGAAGCGGTAGATGCGAATATCTTCCAGATAGGCAGGATCGAGCGGATTACGCACATTGATGAACTGATTGCCATCCTTGATCCAGATCCCGCTCATGAAACCCTGCTGCGCGAACGGCTTGTCCAGCGCCCCGGATTTGAGCCGCTGTTCTAGGCGATCGGTCCACGGCACCACCACTTCACCGAGCAGGAAAGTTGCGAGGGCCAGCAGTCCCGCCACGCGGTAAAGCGTCAACAGGAGACTGCGCGTAGACAACCCGGAGGCGCGCAGCACCGTTATTTCCGAGTGGCGCGCCAGGGTCGCCAGAGCGTACAGGGTACCGATCAGGCAGGCCACCGGCAGCAATTCATAGATCAGCCCAGGCATCGACAGTAACACGGCCAGCACGGCCACACCGGCACCGTAGCGGTCACGCCCGACCCCCCGCAGCTCCTCGATGAAATCAAAGAAGGCAAACAAGGCGATGAAGGCCAGCAACACCAACCCCACTGCAGCGAGGGTTTCGCGCACCAGATAGCGCTGGTAAATCTTCCGGGCCAGCCTCATGACACCTTCCTCCGCCAGCGCAACCCACCCGTCTGGCGCGCATAGAACAGAAGAAGCAGTGGCAGCAGCATCAGGACGTGCGGCAGGAACATGCCTACGGCAAACGGCAATTTGCCTTTCATGACCCAGGTCTGCGCAATCGACATCACGTTGCTGTAAATGGCGTAAATGATGATTGCGATCAACAAATTGGCCGACCTTCCGGCGCGTGGATTGACATACGCGAGCGGTATCGCCATCAATACCAATATCAAGGCTGAAACCGGTACGGCAATACGATAGACCACTTCGCTGCGCATGATCGGATCATCCATCTGGATCAACTCGAGGAAGGGAATCCGCCCCGGGGCACGGCGTGTCTGCGGGGTGTCACCATCTTCGGTGCGCACGGCATAACGCTCGAAATCCATCACCCGGAAGGCCGGCGTCCCCGGCTCGACTTCATAGCGACGCCCCTGCTCCAGCACCAGAAAACGTTCGCCGCCAGCCAGGGTTTCCTGATGACCGCGCTCCGACATCACCACCCCCAGCTTGCCTTCCAGCATCGAGGCGACAAACACGGTACCTATCCTGCCACTCTGATCATCGAGATTTTCGATGAAATAGACCTGCTGTCCGTCACGGATTTCACGAAACGCTCCCGGCGTCACCATCGACAACTCGGAACGCACGGACATGGTCGCCTGGTATGTCGCCTGCGCCTGCGTCGCCCAGGGCGACAGCACCATGGAAAGGGCGGCAATGACCAGGAGAATCGGCAGCGAAAAGCGGATCACCGGACCAATCCAGCGCTGCAAGGGCATGCCGCTGGCGAACCAGACCACCATTTCCGAATCGCGGTACATCCGCGACAAGGACAGCAATACTGCAATGAACAGCGTGAGCGTCAGCAGCATCGGCATATAGCGGGTCGCGGCGAAGGTCAACATCGCCAGCACGCCCTCCGGGGCGAGCTTGCCCAACGCCGCATCCTTCAATAACCGGATGAGCTGGACAGAAAGAACGACCGCCAGCAATACCACGATGGTAGCGGCCGCCGCCTGGGCAAATTCACGCCGCGCGGCGCGCTCGTAGATCATGCTTTGACGAAACTTTAAGAATGCGTGGATAATCGGCCGCTTGTCCGCCGATAGAACGGTCGGCCCTTGCACACAGGAGCAGCGCGTGGAATTTAGCATAAAAAGCGGAAGCCCGGAAAAGCAGCGGTGTGGCTGCGTGGTCGTGGGCGTTTTTGAACAGCGGCAACTCTCCCTGGCGGCCGAATTGCTCGACAACGCTGCCGCAGGTGCGCTCAGCGACATCCTGCGTCGCGGCGACATGGACGGCAAGGCGGGTACGACACTGCTCGTACACAATCTGCCCGGCAGCCTGTGCGAGCGCGTACTGCTGGTCGGCCTGGGCAAGGCCAAGGCTTTCCACGCCAAGGCTTACGTCGCCGCCATTCGTCTGGCGGTGAAAACCCTCACTGACACCGGCTGCAGTGACGCCGCCCTGTTTCTCACCGAAATCCCTGTTGCCCCCCATGACACCACCTGGCGCATCCGTCAGGCAGCTAGCAACGCCTTGCAGGCCAGTTACCGCTTTGATCGCTTCAAATCAAACAAGAAACCTGTGGCCCTGCGTAAACTCACCCTCATCGTCTCCCGTCGGGGCGAACTGGCGGCGGCGGAAAAAGGGCTGCACGAAGGGATTGCCATTGGCGAGGGCTGTTCATTCACCCGCGACCTCGCCAACCTGCCAGGCAACATCTGCCATCCGGGCTATCTGGCGGAAACGGCCCGCGCCCTGGCCGAGGAATACCAGCTCGAATGTGACATTCTCGAACAGGACGCCATGGCTGAACTCGGCATGCATGCGCTGCTTGCCGTCGCTCGCGGTTCGGCCCAGGCCCCGCGCCTGATCGTCCTGCACTATCGCGGCGGCAAGAAAAATGCCCCCCCCGTCGTACTGGTCGGCAAAGGCATCACTTTCGACTCGGGAGGCATTTCGCTCAAACCGGGTGCCGACATGGACGAGATGAAATATGACATGAGCGGTGCCGCCAGCGTCCTCGGTGCGCTCAAGGCCGCGGCAAAAATGGCGCTGCCAATCAACCTTACCGTCATCACTCCGGCAGCCGAGAACATGCCTGACGGCAACGCCACCCGCCCGGGCGACATCGTCACCTCGCTGTCCGGGCAAACCATCGAAATCCTCAACACCGACGCCGAAGGCCGCCTCATTCTTTGTGACGCCCTCACCTATGCCGAACGGTTCAAGCCGGCGGCCGTGATCGACGTCGCCACCCTCACCGGTGCCTGCGTCGTCGCACTGGGACACTTCGCCACCGGCCTGTTCTCCAGCAAACCGGCTCTCGCCCGTGCCCTGCTGCGTGCGGGCGAAGAGTGTGACGACCGCGCCTGGCAACTGCCGCTGTGGGACGACTATCAGGACTTGCTGAAGAGCCCCTTCGCTGACATGGCCAACATCGGCGGCCGCTGGGGTGGCGCCATCACCGCGGCCTGCTTCCTCGCCCGCTTCACCGAAAAATACGCCTGGGCGCACCTCGATATTGCCGGCACTGCGTGGAACTCCGGCAAGGACAAAGGCGCCACTGGCCGGCCGGTGCCGCTGCTCACCCACTACCTCATGCACTACAGCGAGAGCGAGGCGTGACCCAGGTTTTTTTCTACCATGACGCCAGCGACAATCTCGCGGCGGCCTGCGCCTTGATCAAGGGGGTCTGGAAAAAGCGTAACCCGTTGCTGATCTATGCCCCCGACCCGCAACTGGCTGACACCGTAGACCGCGCGCTGTGGGCCAGCGAAGCGGGCAGTTTCATTCCCCACTGCCGGGCCGATTCTCCACTGGCAGCGGAAACCCCCATCCTCATCGCCGCCCGACTCGAACAGGTGGCACAGACAGAACGCCTGATGAACCTCTCCCGCGAACTCCCTCCCGCCTACCAGCGCTTCACCACCCTGGTGGAAGTGGTCAGCCGCGATGAACAAGACCGCCTGGCCGCCCGCGAGCGCGTCCACCAGTACCGGGCGGATGGCTGTACCGTTCAGTTTTTCGATCTCAGCCAACGCTGACACCTGCTCATCATGCCCAGCCCCATCCTTGCCCGCGCCGATGCATTGATGCACCGCCGCCCGCACAGCACCGATTCCGCAGAAGATTTCCCCATTCTCACCGACGCCCTGGATGAAGAAGAAAACATCCCCATCCTGCTGCAAGTCGAAGCCACGCCCGAAGAACCCAGCCCGGGACCGCTTGCGGAACACGCTCCTCCCTCTGCCGCACCGACGGTAATCGCTGCCGAGAGCAGTCCCTCCAGCCTTGCTGCCGACCTGGCACATGCCCTGCATGTGCACCTGCAAGCTGCCCTGCCGGGCCTGATCGAACGTGCCGTAGCCGACGTCATGGCGCACCGCCTGCCCTCTCCTGCCGCAACCGCAGCTGCGGCAAGACCAGAAACAGAGCAGGCAAGCTGAGCTGACCATCCAGCGCAATTCACCACATCCGCCCCTCACCGCTCGTGCTATATTGCGCGCCCGGATTTCCTCCCGAGAACCATCGTGCTCAACTTTGATGTACTCATCATCGGCAGTGGCCTCGCTGGCCAGGCCGCTGCACTACGTCTGGCCGATCAGCGCCGGGTCGCCCTGATCAGCAAACGCAAGCTGGAGGACTCGGCTTCCGGTTGGGCTCAAGGCGGTATCGCCGCAGTACTCGACACGCAGGATTCCATTGACGCCCACATTCACGACACGTTTGTTGCCGGCGCCTGGTTGAACGATGAAAAGGCGACCCGCTTCGTGGTCGAGAACGGGCGCCGTGCCATCAACTGGCTGATCGAGCAGGGGGTGCCTTTTACCAAGGACGAGACCGGCTACCACCTGACCCGCGAAGGAGGCCACAGTGCCCGCCGTGTCATCCACGTCGCCGATGCCACTGGCGCCGCCGTGCAGAAAACACTGACGGCAAAAGTACGCAGCCATCCCAACATCCGGATTTTCGAAGATCACATCGCGGTCGACCTGATCACCGGCAAACACCTCGGCCGCAGCGATGACAACCGCTGTTACGGTGCCTATGTGCTGGATGACAACAGCGGCGAGGTGCATACCTTTGCCGCCAGCAACACCCTGCTTGGCACCGGGGGCGCAGGCAAGGTATATCTATTCACCACCAATCCGGATACATCCACGGGTGACGGCATCGCCATGGCCTGGCGTGCCGGCTGCCGCGTGTCGAACATGGAGTTCATCCAGTTCCACCCCACCTGCCTGTATCACCCCAACGCCAAATCCTTCCTCATTTCGGAGGCCGTCCGCGGCGAAGGCGGATTGCTGAAGCTACCCGATGGCAGCCGCTTCATGCCAGAGCACGACGAGCGCGCCGAACTCGCCCCGCGTGACATCGTAGCCCGCGCCATCGACTTCGAAATCAAGAAACACGGTCTGGACTGTGTTTACCTCGATATCTCGCACAAGGGTGAAGCCTTCATCCGCGAGCATTTCCCGAATATTCACGCGCGCTGCCTCGAACTGGGCATCGACATCACCCGTGATCCGATCCCGGTCGTACCTGCCGCCCACTACACCTGCGGCGGCGTCGTTTGCGACCTCACCGGCCGCACGGATGTCGCCGGTCTGTACGTTGCGGGAGAAACTTCCTGCACAGGCCTGCACGGCGCCAACCGCCTGGCTTCGAATTCACTGCTCGAATGCCTGGTTTTTGCCGAGGCAGCCGTCAATGACATCCTGGCACAGACCCCGGCCGTACTCCCACAGTTGCCTGAATGGGACGCCAGCCGCGTCACCGACGCCGACGAGGAAGTCGTGATCTCCCACAACTGGGACGAATTGCGCCGTTCCATGTGGAATTACGTCGGCATCGTGCGCACGACCAAGCGCCTGCAGCGCGCGCTGCACCGCGTCCATCTGCTGCACAGTGAAATCAACGAGTTCTACTCGCATTTCCGCGTTACCCACGACCTGATTGAACTGCGTAACCTGGTACTCACCGCCGAGCTCATCATCCGCTGCGCCTTGCTGCGTAAGGAAAGCCGCGGCCTGCACTACTCCCGGGACTATCCGGACGTACTGAAAAAGGCGCGCAGCACGGTACTCAAACCGGCGCGTCAGAAGCGCTGACCGTACTACGCCAACGCAGGAACACGCGCAGGCGACGAAAATCTTCGGGTAACAGACAGTCCGGCGTCAGCAACAGACGATACGGCTGACCTTCCTGTGCCTCCAGGCGCAGCACGGTTAACCACGGATGCACGGTGGCACCCTGCAGCATGCGCGCAGGAACGAATTCCGGATGATTCCAGCCCGTACCTCTGATGCCCAGACTGCCATCCGCCAGCAACTGCAGGGCCGCGACCTGTGGTCGCAGCTGCCGCACCATCCAGCCGCCCCCGAGCGCCAGCAATGTCACTCCAATCAATCGTAGCGGCACAGGAAGGGGATAAATGAGCACGACGATCAGTGCCGCACTCAGGAGTAAGGCAAGAATCCGGGGTTGTAAACGCGAACGGTGCAGCTCGATCGTGATCGGAAGCTGCACCGTCCGTACTCCGGAACGAAATCCGGGGCCCTAGACCCGCTTGAACACCAGCGAGCCGTTGGTACCACCAAAACCGAAGTTGTTCTTCAGCGCCACGTCGATCTGCATCGGCCGCGCCTGGTTGGCGCAGTAATCCAGATCGCACTCGGGATCCTGGTTGAAGATGTTGATCGTCGGCGGCGAAATCTGGTGATGGATGGCCAGCACGGTGAACAGTGACTCGACCCCGCCAGCACCGCCGAGCAGGTGACCGGTCATCGACTTGGTCGAATTGACGACGATTTTGTAGGCGGCATCGCCGAAAGCCGCCTTGATTGCGTCCGACTCGTTCTTGTCGCCGAGCGGCGTCGACGTGCCGTGCGCATTGACATACTGGACGTCGGCCGGCGTCACACCGGCGTTCTTCAGCGCATTGACCATCGAACGGCGCGGGCCGTCCATGTTCGGGGCGGTGATGTGGTAGGCATCGGCACTCATGCCGTAGCCAGCCACTTCGGCGTAGATCTTGGCGCCGCGGGCCTTGGCGTGCTCGTACTCCTCGAGAACCAGGACGCCGGCGCCCTCGCCCAGCACGAAACCGTCACGGTCCTTGTCCCACGGACGGCTGGCGGTGGCCGGGTCGTCGTTGCGGGTGGACAGCGCGCGGGCGGCACAGAAGCCGCCGAGACCGAGCGGCGAAACCGTCGATTCGGCACCGCCGGCGACCATCACGTCGGCGTCGCCGTATTCGATGATACGCGCGGCTTCACCGATCGAGTGCGTACCGGTCGTGCAGGCAGTGACGATCGACAGGTTCGGCCCCTTGAAGCCGAATTCGATCGACAGGTTGCCCGAGATCATGTTGATGATCGACCCCGGAACGAAGAACGGCGAGACCTTACGCACACCGGCCGCGTTGTACTCGTCCTTGGTCGCCTCGATCAGTGGCAGACCACCAATGCCGGAACCGATGGCAACCCCGACACGCTCGGGGTCAGCAGCGCCATCCTGATCCAGACCGGCATCACGCACGGCCTGCATGCCCGCTGCCAGACCATAATGGATGAAAGTATCCATGCGCCGGGCGTCTTTGGCGGAAATGTAGTGGGAGATGTCGAAGCCCTTGACTTCCCCGGCAAATTGCACGGGAAAGCTGCTGGTATCGAAACGAGTAATCGGGGCAATGCCGGAAACACCTGCAATGATGTTCTTCCAGCCTTCTTCGACCGTATTGCCGACTGGGGAAATCAGGCCGAGGCCCGTAATAACGACTCTGCGACGTGCCAAGGTGCGCTCCGCGTGAAAATGGCAAGG
>RRZT011323984.1_pt1 | contig 10057 bp, 8 predicted proteins | sample 2165551 | NCBI WGS metagenome assembly RRZT01 (sample SAMN10456910, study PRJNA506462) | wastewater metagenome | biome: wastewater; feature: sludge; material: wastewater sludge; isolation source: wastewater sludge with Escherichia coli K12::gfp cells carrying plasmid... | place: USA: Moscow, Idaho ...
GAGCTCGCGCGCCGCCCGCAGGATGCCGCGCGCCCCGCTGGTGTCGAGATAGCTGCGGTTGCCCGCCACGTCAGGCAGGTTGAGCCCCGCGTAGCTGCGCTCGGCCTCATCGAAGCTCAGGCCACGCCAGGCGGCGATGCGACGCAGGCCATCCTCACGATTGACGCGCAGATGGGCGAGCGCCCGGAAGTGCCCGGCCAGCAAGGCCTCGACCTGCGCACGGTGCGCCGCCAGCCGGTCGCGGCGCACCGCGAGCACATCGAAGATGAGGCCCGGAAACTGGCGGCTATCGAACAGCCGGCGCGCGCCCTCGCGTCCGAGCAGGCTGCTGAAGGGCTCGTAGCCGATGGCGACATCGATCTCGCCCGCGCGCCAGGCGTCGAGCTGGCGGTCCGGCGCGATGTCGAGCACGGTGACCGCGGCTTCATCGAGTCCGGCCGCTTCGAGCAACTTCTGCAGCACGACCTCGCCGACCGCGCCGCGCTCGACCGCCACCCGGCGCCCGGCGATGTCGGCCAGCGCCCGGATCGACGGCCGCGCCATGACCATGTCGGCGCCCACCGAGCTGTCGAAGACGAGCACGATGGTGAGCGCGATGCCGCTCGCCCGCACCGCCAGCACTTCATCCAGCGTCAAGGTGGCGGCATCGAGTTCGCCGGCCTGCAGCGCGGCCACCGAATCACCCGCGGTCTGCCCCTCCCGCAAGCGCACGCCCTCCGGAAGCCAGCCGAAGGCTCGCGCCAGCAGAAGCGGTTCGTAGCCGGGCCAGGGGTGAATGCCCACCGCCATCTGACCGCCGGACGCGCACCCGCTCGCCGCGGCAGAGCCTGCGACGAGCGCGGCGAGACGAAGGAGAAAGGCTCGACGGTGCATGGAATGCGAGTCTACCCAAAGCGCCCGGCATGCTCGCCGGCGACCGCATGCGCGCCGTGTACAAATGCACGCATGGACCCGAACAGGGAAATCGGGTATAGTCCTCGGCGAGCATTTTCCCGGATCGGAGTGTACGCGTTCAGTCCGGGGCACTGCACAGTATCTGCAGTGACTTCACCGCATCTTCACCCTATCCGGCAGCGATCCCGAGCGCCCCGCGTACGCTCCAACTTCTCGCCTTCGCTGCCCGTGCCGTGCATTCAACTGCAGGCATGTCACCGCAACACCCCAGACCGGCCCGCCCACGACGTGCCGCTTGATTCCGGCCCACGCTGCGCCATTACAGGGCGTACGCCAGCCTCAAGCATGCAGTGGAGCGAGCCCAACCGGTGTCGTGCACAAGTCGGCACCGGCACAACGACAAGGAGCCCGAACATGGCCAAGGAAGAACTCATCGAAATGCATGGATCCGTCACCGAGGTGCTGCCCGACGGCCGCTACCGCGTGACGCTGGACAACGGACACAACCTGATCGCCTACTCGGGCGGCAAGATGCGCAAGCACCACATCCGCATCATCGCCGGCGACAACGTCTCGCTCGAGATGTCGCCCTACGACCTGAGCAAGGGCCGGATCACCTTCCGCCACCTGCCGGGTCGCCCGGCTGGCGCCGCTGCCGCGCCGCCCCCGCGTCGCCGCTGATCCTCGCGATCCACATTGATCGGCACCGATCTCCGCTGAAGGCGGGGATCGCCACCAATCTCCGCTGAATGCGGGGCTCATCCGGCCTCATGCCCCCCTGCCAAAGCACGGCAGACGGGAGAAGGACCTTGAATCCACGGGGCGGCTGAACAGGTAGCCCTGGTACGCACTGCAACCGAGCGCACGCAGGATGGCGAGTTGCGCCTCGGTTTCCACCCCCTCTGCCGTGGTCGTGAAACCCAGACTGCGCGCCATGGCGATCGTTGCCGTGACGATCGCGCGGTCGCTGTCGTCGGTGGCGATGCCGCGCACGAAGCTCTGGTCCACCTTCAGCTTGCCGATCGGAAAACGCTTCAGGTAGGACAGCGACGAGTAGCCCGTCCCGAAGTCGTCGACCGCCAGCGCCACCCCGAGCGCGCGCAGCGTGTTCAGCGTGCGCACCGCCTGCTCGACATCGTCCATCAGCGCCGACTCGGTGATCTCGAGTTCCAGGCGATCCGCAGGCAGCCCCGTCTCGCGCAGCACGTCGGCGACCAGCTCGCCCAGCTCGCGCTCGTGGAACTGGCGCACCGACAGGTTCACCGAGACCACCCCGAAATCCAGCCCCGCGTCCAGCCAGGCCCGCGCCTGGCGGCATGCCTCGCGCAGCACCCAGGCGCCGATCGGCACGATCAGGCCGGTCTCCTCCGCGAGCGGGATGAAGCGGTCTGGACGCACCAGCCCTTCGCCCGGCGGCTGCCAGCGCAGCAAGGCCTCGGCGCCCACCGGACCGCCTTCCAGGCTCACCAGCGGCTGGTAGTGGATCTGCAACTCGCCGCGCTCCAGCGCCCGGCGCAGCCCCATCTCGATCTGCATGCGCTCGCTGACTGCGGCCGTGAGCGCGCTGGAATAGAAGCAGAAGCTGTCGCGACCGCGCGCCTTGGCCTGGTACAGCGCCGCATCGGCGTGCTGGATGAGCCCCGTTGCGGTGTCGCCGTCGTCCGGGTACAGGCTGATGCCGATGCTCGCGCTGACGATCACCTCCTGCCCGTCGGCAACGCAGAAGGGCTGCTGCACCCGTTGCGTGAGCTTGCTGGCGACGCTGGCGGCCGCGTCGGCAGACTCGAGGTCCTCGATCACGACCAGAAACTCGTCCCCGCCCAGGCGCGCGAGCGTGTCCTCGTCGCGCAGGCCGCCGCGCAGGCCGCCGCGCAGGCCGCCGCGCAGGCGGGCCGAGACCGCCTGGATCAGCTCGTCGCCCGCAGGGTGCCCCAGGCTGTCGTTGACGTTCTTGAAGCGGTCGAGATCGATGAACAGCACGCCGACCCTGCTGCGGTGGCGGCGCGCCTGCTCGATCGCATGTTCCAGCCGCGACTGCACCAGCAGCCGGTTAGGCAGGTCGGTCAGCGGGTCGTAGTGCGTCAGATGCTCGAGCTGCTGCTCCGAGCGCTTTAGCTGGGTGAGGTCGGTGAACACCCCGACGTAATGGCTCGGCTCACCGCGCTCGTCGCGCACCGTGCTGAGCGTGAGCCACTGCGGATACACCTCGCCGTTCGCGCGCCGGTTCCACACCTCGCCCTGCCAGTAGCCCAGCGTCTTCAGGCTGGCCCACATCGCCTGATAGAAGGCACGATCGTGGCGTCCCGAACGCAACAGGCCGGGATTGCGGCCGATCACTTCGTCGGCGCCGTAACCCGTGATCTCGCTGTAGGCCGGATTGACCGCGACGATGCGCGGCTCGAGCGTGGTGATCACCACCCCGTCGCGCGTGCTCTCGAACACCGCCGACGACTGCCGCAGCGCCGCCTCGGCGCGCACCTTCTGCACCGCGAGCGCGGTGATGCGGGCAAACTCCTCGACCAGATCGAGCTCGTCCTGATCGGGCACATGGGGCGTGGCGTGGTAACTGGCGAAGGTGCCCAGGACCTGGCCCCGGGTGTCCTTGAATGGCACCGACCAGCACGCCCGCAAGCCGGCGCGCGCGGTCACCTCGCGAAAGCCCTGCCAGTATGGATGCCTGGCGATGTCCTCTACGATCACGCGCCCGCCACGAAACGCGGCGGTGCCGCACGAGCCGCGGCCCTCGCCGATCTCCAGGCCCTCGACCGCGGCGTTGTAGAAATCCGGCAGCCTGGGCGCGGCCCCGACATGCAGCCGCCCGCTGCGCGCATCGAGCAGCAGGATCGACACGCGCATCTCCGGCACCAGGTCCTCGAGGCTGCGGGCGATGAGCGCGAGGATGGCGGGCAGCGGCTGGCTGGCGACCACGCCGTCGAGCACGGCGGCACGCGCGGAACGCAGTTGCTCCGCGCGCCGGTTGGCGGTGATGTCGGTCCACGCCCCCGCCACCTCCAGCGCCTCGGCGGCGCGCCTCGGCACCACGCGCAATTCGTCGCGCACCCAGATCATGCGGCCGTCGCGGCAGCGGAAGCGGTACTCGTGGCTCAACTGGCCATCCGCGATCAGGCGCGCCGAATGCGCGAGCACGTCGTCGCGCATCGCCGGATCCAGGTTCGCGGCCCACCAGCCCGGCGTCATGGTCTCGGCCGCGGTGTAGCCCGTCAGGCGCTCGATGTTGTCGCTGACCCAGGTCGCCACCAGCGCCTCGCCCGCCATGCGCAGGCCGTACAGCACGGTGGAGCCGGTCGCGAGCAGGCGCTCGAGGCGCTCGGTGGTCATGCGCAACTGCACACGCTCGCGGGCAATCACCGCCTGGCGGTGGACCTTCTCCAGGGTGGCGGGAAGCTCGTGGAGGTAGGCGTCGTGACGGACGAGATAGTCGTCCACGCCTTCGTGCGCCGCGCGCACGATCAGCGCCTCGCTGCGCTGATCGGCGAGCAGGACCACCGGCAGGCCAATGCCGCGCTCCACACGCAGGACGTGGGCGAGCTCGAGCCCGTCGCCGTCGGGCAAGGCCTGCGAGATCAGCAGCAGATCGACCGCCGGCGCCGCGTCTGCGGGCAGGAAGGCGAGCGCCTCGGCGATCGTGTGTGCGACCTCGACCTGGATGTTGGGCGTGCTGCGCGCCAGGCAATCCCGCACCCTGGCGATCTCGGCGTCGTCCGCATCGACGAACAGCACGCGCACGCTCGCCCCCATGAACGCCTTGCGCCGCAGCCTGCGCTCGCGCGCTTCGCGCAGGATGCGCGGCAGGCGCTGGAGGTAATCGCCATGCTTGGTCAGGTAATCGTCGGCGCCCGCACGCAGGGCGGTCAGCGCGGACTGGTGGTTGCCCGAAGCGGTGAGCACTACCACCGGGAGCGCCAGGCCGCAGGTGCGCAGCCAGCTCACGAGTTCGATCCCGCTGCCATCGGCCAGGTGCAGATCGGTGGCGAGCACATCCGGAAGTTCGGCCTGCTGCAGTGTCGCCTTCGCCTCGGCAATCGTGCTGGCGATGTCGAGCTCGATCCACGGTGCCACGCGCGCCAGCACCCGCTGCGCGAGTTCGGCATCGGCCGGGTTGTCCTCGACGTAAAGCACGCGCAGCACGGTCAGGTCGTTGTTCATGGGATGCACCCCGGCCGGACGCCGGCACCGCGGTCAACCGCCTGCGCCAGCGCTGCGCAGCCAATCCACGCATGGCCGCGGGTGCGCGCGCGCGACAGCGGCGTCCGGCAGGCGGACGTCGCAGGCAGCTCGACGAGAATGATCGGCGCAAGACGCATCGACGACCCAAAGCGGGGATTAGCGGTAGCGCGATGTTACTTTATCGCGCGCCATGCGGAACCCCTTGACGCGAATGACGGTCTCGCACGGGCGGCACGCGTGCCGATCACGCTGCTCGCGATTCAGCCTGCAGCGGCTGCCCGCCCCCCAACCGAGGAGACCACAACGATGAAGTCCATGGACGCCGAAACCGACCACCAGCAGTTCGACAGCCTGCTCCCCGCCGCCCGCCTCGACCGCCGCGGCTTCGTCACCACCCTCGCCGCCGCGGGCTTTGCGCTCGCCGTGCAACCGGTACAGGCCAGCACCGCGGTCAGCACCGACGCCACCGGCCTGAGCACCGGCGACGCCAGCATTGCGGTCGAGGGCGGCAGCCTGCCGGTGTATTTCGCCCGCCCCGCCAGCGGCGCCAAGCTGCCGGTGGTGCTGGTGGTGCAGGAGATATTCGGTGTGCACGAGCACATCCGCGACGTCTGCCGTCGTCTCGCGCACCAGGGCTACCTGGCGATCGCGCCCGAGCTCTTCTTCCGCCAGGGCGACCCACGCACGATCGCCAACGTGGGCGAGATCCTCCAGAACATCGTCTCCAGGGTGCCGGACGCCCAGGTGATGGCCGACCTCGACGCCTGCGCCGCCTGGGCGACGGGCCAGGGTGGCGACGCGGACTCGCTCGCGATCACCGGCTTCTGCTGGGGCGGTCGCATCACCTGGCTGTATGCCGCGCACAACCCGAAGCTCAAGAGCGGCGTGGCCTGGTATGGCCGCGTCGATGGCGCGCCGTCCGAGCTGACGCCCAGGCACCCGGTGGACGTCGCCGACGCCCTCCACGCCCCGGTGCTCGGCCTCTACGGCGGGCAGGATCAGGGCATTCCGCTGACCGATGTGGACATGATGCGCGAAGCACTGGAGAAGGCCGGCAGCCGCAGCACGATCCACGTCTATCCGGACGCGCCGCACGCCTTCCACGCCGATTACCGTCCGAGCTATCGCAAGGACGAAGCCGAAGACGGCTGGAAACGCTTGCTAGCCTGGTTCGCCCAGCACCGCGCCTGAGTCCGTGCGGGCGGCGCGTAATGTCGTCGCCCGCGCAAGCACATTCACGGGTGCCCGGCCGTTGCTGGCATCGAATCGCCGGCACATGGCCCGAGCGGGCCGGCATCCGCGACCGTCACCGGGGGCGTAGCCGCCGCGTGAGCAGCGTGCACCACCCCCATACCCGCCACCCAGCCGAAAACCAGACCGAGGATGATCGCCACGACGGCACTCAGCCATGTCCACCAGGATCCGCGCATGTGTCCTCCGTACGTCGCGCGGGCGGCGTGCCTCGCCCGCAGTGCCGGATTGGACGGCGGCAGGCGGTCAGCGTTCCGGAGAATCCGCTTCGGCCGGCGATTGCCCGGCCCGATTCGCTGACGCGGGGCCAGCCGCGGGCGGCGGCAACTCGGCCAGCAGCTTCGCCGCGACGAGGCCATTCACCAGCCCGAACACCACCGCCGCCAGGGCGAACACCGGCAGCAGGTAGAACACCCCGTCATGTGGCACCAGCCACAGCCGCGCCACCACCAGTTGCGCACCGATGTGCGCGAACGCGGCGAGGATGCTGTGGCTCACCGGCCCGAACCAGCGCCCCGGCAGGTGCATCGCCAACCCGAGCACCAGCAGGCTGGCGAGCGCGCCCGACAGACTGAGGAAGAAGCCCGGCGCCAGGAACTGGCCGAGCAGCAGGCTGCCGGCGAGCACCCGCAGCAGCGACACCCACACCGCCTCGCGCCAGCCCCAGCGCGCGAGCACGACCAGGGTGACGATGTTGGCCAGGCCGGGCTTGATGCCGGGCAGCGGCAGCGGAATCGCCGCCTCGGCCACGGTCAGCACGATCGCCGCCGCCGCATGGCGGGCGATGCGGCGGTCCTCCGTGGTGGGCGTCAGTTCAATAGTTGAGGGAGTCATAGTCCGCAGCGCGGCCGGTGAGGCTGAGGCTGACCTGGTTGGGCGCGCAGATCGCCACCGCGCCGGCCTGCGTCAGCCAGCCCTGGCGCACGCAATACTGCCGCGGCCCGGGGTCGGATGCGACGCGCGCACGCCCGGGCCGGATCTCGATCACCGACACACCGAGCGGGCCGGGCACCTCGATCAGGCGCTCACGGGTGAGATCGACCTCGGCCACCACCCTCCCCCCGGCGCGCACCACCGCGCCGTCGGGCGCGCCGCCCTGCCACAGGCTCAGCACCGCATACGCGCACACCACCAGGCCGAGCACGACCACGACGACGTCGCCCGGACGCAGCAGGGCCCGCCATTGGGCAACTTCGAGCCTCACTGCGCCGTTCCACTCCCGGACTCGTGACTGCCCGCCGCACGATCTGCCGCGCGCCGCGCCGCAGAGCGATGGCGCACGATGACTTCGAGCTGATCACGAAAATGCTCGGCCAGCCATTCGGCGAGATACACCGAGCGGTGCTGGCCACCGGTGCAGCCGATCGCCACCGTCAGGTAGCTGCGGTTGTCGCGCAGGTAGGCGGGCAGCCAGTTGGCGATGAACTGGCGGATGTCCTGCGCCATGCGCTGGACCTCGGGGATCTTCTCCAGGAACTCGATCACCGGCTGGTCGCGCCCGGTGAGCGGACGCAGCCGGGGGTCGTAGTGCGGGTTGGGCAGGCAGCGCACGTCGAACACCAGGTCGGCGTCGAGGGGAATGCCGTACTTGAAGCCGAAGGACTCGAACATCAGCGTCATGCCTTCGGTCGAGGGCATCTGGATGAAGTCCTTGACCCACGCGCGCAGCGTGTTCGGGTGCAGGTCGCTGGTGTCGATGCGGTGACCGAGCGCCGCGATGCTCTCGAGCGCATCGCGCTCGCGCTGGATCGCCTCTTCCAGGGTGACGTCGTCGATCGCGAGCGGATGGCGGCGACGAGTTTCGGAAAAACGCGCGATCAAGGCATCGTCGCGGGCCTCGAGGAAGATCACACGCAGGTCGCGCACGGTCGCACGCAGCGCCTCGACCTGCTGCGGCAAGGCGGCGATGCTGACGCCGGAGCGCATGTCCACCGCCACCGCCACCCGCCGCCAGCCCGCGCCGCGCAGATGCGCGACGAGCTGCGGCAGCAGCGCCGCGGGCAGGTTGTCCACCACGTAGTAGCCGGCGTCTTCCAGCACGTTGAGCGCGATGCTCTTGCCCGAGCCCGACAGGCCACTGATGAGTACGATCTGCATGGGTCCTTCGAAAGTAAAAAGCCCGCCGACACTATAGCGCAGCGTCGGCGGGCGGGTCCCTGCTTGCGGGCGGGTCGCGCCGCGGAATCGATCAGGCGGCGCGCTTGCGCTTGTCGGCGATCTTCTCCCACAGGTCGGCGTTCTTGATGCCCAGCGGGCGCGGGTCGAACAGCGGCTCGGCGCGGCCCTGGGCCTGCTGCGCCTCGTAGTCCTTCAGCGCCAGCAGCGCCGGCTTCTGCAACACCAGGATGGCGACGATGTTGAGCCAGGCCATCAGGCCGACGCCGATGTCGCCCAGCCCCCAGGCGAGGTCGCTGGTGCGCACGCAGCCGTACAGCGCGGACGCGATCAAGGCCACCCGCAGCGCGAAGATCAGCGCCTCGGAGCGCAGGTTGCGCGTCAGGTAGGCGACGTTGGTCTCGGCAATGTAGTAGTAGGCGATCACCGTGGTGAAGGCGAAGAAGAACAGCGCCACCGCCACGAACATCGAGCCGAAACCGGGCAGCACCTGCTCCATAGCCGCCTGCGTGAAGCCGGTGCCCGCGGTGATGTTGGCGAGGCCGGTGAAGACCTGCTGGCCGTCAGCGCCGGTGACGTTGTAGGCGCCGGTGATCAGGATCATGAACGCGGTCGCCGAGCACACGAACAGCGTGTCGACATACACCGAGAAGGCCTGCACCAGGCCCTGCGCAGCCGGGTGCGGCACCTCGGCCGCAGCGGCCGCATGCGGGCCGGTGCCCTGCCCGGCCTCGTTCGAATACACGCCGCGCTTGACGCCCCACTGGATCGCCAGGCCGATCATCGCGCCGAAACCGGCCTCGAGACCGAACGCGGACGACAGGATCAGGCGGATGACCTCGGGCACCTTGTCGACATTGAGCGCCACCACCACCGCCGCCGCCAGCACGTAGCCGAGCGCCATGAAGGGTACGACCACCTGGGTGACCTGCGCGATGCGGCGCACACCGCCGAAGATGATGAGGCCGAGCAGGATCACGATGATCGTGCCGGTCACCGCCGGCGCCACACCAAAGGCGTTCTGCATGCTGGCCGCGATGCTGTTGGTTTGCACGCCGGGCAGCAGCAGGCCGCAGGCGAGGATGGTGGCGACCGCGAACACGATCGCATAGATGCGCCAGCCCAGGCCCTTCTCGATGTAGTAGGCGGGGCCGCCACGGTACAGGCCGTGATGCTCGGTCTTGTAGATCTGGCCGAGCGCGGATTCGATGTAGGCCGTGGCAGCGCCGAGGAAGGCGACCATCCACATCCAGAAGATCGCGCCCGGACCGCCGAAGCCGATCGCGGTGGCGACGCCGGCGATGTTACCCGTGCCCACCCGGCCCGACAGCGCGATGGTCAGCGCCTGGAAGGACGACACGCCCGCCGCCGAACTCTTGCCACGGAACATGGCGCGCACCATCTCGCCCATGTGGCGCACCTGCATGAACCGCGTGCGAATCGAGAAATACAGGCCGACCAGCAGGCAAAGATAGACAAGGGCCGGGCTCCAGACCCAGCCATTGATCCCGTCGACGATTTGTTGCATGAAGATGCGTCCGGAAAAAGTGAGGGGGGGTCGATTGTATCCGCTTGTTGCAGATCAATGAAAAGCCTTCGCCAGCCCCGC
>RRZT010644539.1_pt1 | contig 10055 bp, 5 predicted proteins | sample 2165551 | NCBI WGS metagenome assembly RRZT01 (sample SAMN10456910, study PRJNA506462) | wastewater metagenome | biome: wastewater; feature: sludge; material: wastewater sludge; isolation source: wastewater sludge with Escherichia coli K12::gfp cells carrying plasmid... | place: USA: Moscow, Idaho ...
AGTAAATAAGGCTGGTGAAGGCTTGCTGCAGTGCGGCCTGCACATTGTCCACATCATTGGTGGTGCGCGAGAGGAGGTCGCCGCGCTGGTTGCGGTCGAAATACTGCAACGGGAGCCGGTTGACCTTCGCCTCGATATCTTGGCGCAACTTGAACACAATCCGCATGACCACGTCGTTGAGCACGCGCCCCTGCAGCCACATGAACAGCTGAGCGATCACGTACATACCGAGCACGATGAGAATGAGGCGTGCCAGTTCCTCGAAATCGATGCCGTGCCCAGGGGTGAACTCCATGCCGGAGAGCATGTCTGCGAGCTGGTTCTCGCCCGCGGTTCGGAGCCCGTCGACAACCTGCGTGCTGGTCAATCCCTCGGGCATCTGCTTTGCAACGACACCGCCGAAGATGACGTTCATGGCGTCGCCCAGCACGTGCGGTGCCCAGGTATTAAACACCACGGCAATGACGATCATGACCAGCACAAGCGTCATCGGCCCGCGTTCGGAATGGAACGTCCTGAGCAACCGAATCGTCGACGGCCAGAAAGCCTTCGCCTTGCGCGGTGGCGCACCCTCGCCCCAGTCGCTGACCTGGATATTCTCTTGCAGATCGTTGATCTCGGCTTCTGTGAGTTCGTTGTCCGACGACGTCCCAGGGCCAGCGGCTTTTTTAGCCAACTTCTTGTCCGTCTTCTTATCTTTCTTCGGGCTCATGCCACGTCCTCCACGCTCAGCTGGGAATCGACGATCTCGCGATAAGTATCTGAGCTTGCGAGGAGCTCCTCGTGCCGCCCTCGCGCCACGATCTGACCATCCTCCAACACAAGAATCTGGTCCGCATGGGTGATGGATGAGATGCGCTGAGCCACGATGATGACGGTCGCTCCATCTGTGTACTGGGGGAGCGCCACGCGCAGTTTGGCGTCTGTGGCCACATCCAAGGCGGAGAACGAATCGTCAAAGAGGTAGATGCGCGGGCGTTTCATCAGCGCACGGGCGATGCACAGGCGCTGACGCTGACCACCGGATACGTTGGTTCCGCCCTGCGAAATTGCCGATTCGAGGCCCGCATGCCGTGCGGCCGTTTCTATTTCGTCGACGACGGCTCCCTCGCTTACCTCCTTGTGTGCGTCCTTTTCCCCACGCTCGCGCACAAAGCTGGCGGCTTGGGCGGTCTCCAACGCCTTCCACATGTCGTCCTCGCTGGCCTCCGGTGCACCGAAGCGCAGATTCGAGGCCACGGTTCCAGAAAAGAGATAGGGACGTTGCGGGACGTAGCCGATGGTGTCGGTCAGGCTGGTGCGGGTGAGGGACGTGACAGCGACGTCGTCGACCAAAACCTCGCCGGATGTCGCGTCATGGAGGCGCGGAATCAAGCCGAGCAGGGTGGACTTGCCGGAGCCGGTGGCGCCGATGATGGCCGTCGTCGTCCCTGGGGTGACGGTGAAGTTAAGATCCGCGAGGACGGGTGCCTCAGCGCCCGGGTAGGCGAACGAAACATTGCGGAACTCGACCTTGCCGAGGCTTTCCGTGGGGCTAACCGGGTTCGTAGGCTCGACCATGCGGTTCTCGGTGTCGAGGATTTCGCCAATACGGCGGGCGCACACGACCGCGCGCGGGAACATCATGAACATGAAGGTGCCCATCATGACGGCCACCAGGATCTGCAGAAGATACTGCATGAAGGCCGTGAGTGCACCCACCTGGACGAGTTCGGCGTCCACGCGGTGACCGCCGAACCACAGCACGGCGGCGGTGGCCAGATGCAGGATCATGGTGATGATTGGACCCATGAGTACGAAGAGTCGGCCGATGCGGACGGAGGTGTCGGTGAGGATGGCGTTGGCGTCGGTGAAGCGTTTGGTTTCGTGAGCTTCACGGACGAATGCGCGCACCACGCGGATGCCCATGATCTGTTCACGCATGACGCCGTTGATGGAGTCAATATTGTCCTGCATACGCTGGAAAAGCGGCATGAGCATACCGACGATAATAGCGACGAGAGCAAGAAGAACCGGGACTGAGACCCACACGAGCCAGGACAGGCCGGCGTCCTCGCGCACCGCCATGATGATGCCGCCGATCGACATAATCGGGACCATCACCATGAAGTTGAGGCCCATGAGCACGATCATTTGGACCTGCTGGACATCGTTGGTAGCGCGGGTGATGAGAGTTGGGGCGCCGAAGCGCGACACTTCCTCAATGGAGAAGGCATCCACTTTACGGTACACGCCGGAACGCAGGTCGCGGCCCACAGCCATTGCCACCTTTGAACCGCACCACACGCCAGCGATCGCGGCGATAACCTGCGCGAATGCGACGGCAAGCATGAGGCCGCCGGTGCGCCAGATGAAGTCGGTATCGCCGAGAGTCACGCCCTTGTCAATAATCTTGGCGTTGAGGCTGGGAAGGTACAGGGTGGCGAGTGTGGACACTAGCTGCAGAAGAACCGCGGCCACGATAAGACCCATGTAGGGCTTGGAATACCTTCGGATAAGAGTCCAGAGCATTGAAGTCCTTGAGTGAGGGTGGGAGCGGTGTTCCGGTAGGGCCGCCTGGATTTGGGTGCCGGGAAGCCGGGACGGAGGTCCCACGAGGTGAGGCCATCTTATGGGAGCGACGGGTGTCGCGAACAGAGCTGAGGGCTGTGGGATTGGTTGTATCCGCGGAGGTTTTACTGGGTGGGGGTGAGAGCGGGCTATGTGCCACATATGGCACATAGCCCGCTCTCACCGCCACAAAATTTCGAGAGGCCCTTACGGGGACGGTCATCTTCGTCATCCTCGGTCGCGTGAACGAGTTCCCGCACCTCGGATTTCCTCGATGGGCCCTGCGGGGAACAAACATCTTCCTTGTCCTCAGCCGTGAAAGCAAGCTTTCACGCTTCGAACTTCGTCGATGGGCCCCTTCGGGGGACGGTCATCTTCGTCATCCTCGGTCGCGTGAACGAGTTCCCGCACCTCGGATTTCCTCGATGTGTTCGCAGTCTCCAAAGTAAGAATCGCGACATACATGAGGATTGACGTAGGATTGTTCGGTATGCGCGCGCGTTCTCGTGACGCGCGGCGCCCGCGAAAGAGGGGTTACGGAGCTTCAGAAATGAGGTGACGAGCCCCAAGTAAATGTCCGAACGGCAAATGCCGTTCCCCACGTCCAATGAGTGGAGAAACCCTGTGAAGAGCTCCGTCGAGATTCTCGAGCCCACCAAGGTCAAGCTGACCATTGAGGTGCCGTTCGAGGAGTTCAAGCCTGCCATTGAGCGTTCCGCCAAGGAAATTGCCAAGCAGGTCAACATTCCTGGCTTCCGTAAGGGCCGCATCCCGGCTCGCGTCCTGGAGGCTCAGATCGGCCGTGGCGCCATCGTTGAGGATGCCGTCAACAACTCCCTCGATGGCTACTACTCGGATGCCATCGCGGCCAACAATATTGTGCCGATGGCCCGTCCCGAAGTGGACGTCACCGCTGTTCCGATCGAGCGTGGCGACGAGTCCCCGCTTGCTTTCACGGTCACCGTCGAAGTTCGCCCCGAGATCGTTCTCCCGGATCCGGCTGGCCTCACCGTCACCGTCGAGTCCACCGAAGTTTCGGATGAGGACGTCAATGATGCCCTGACCGCTCTCCTGGAGCGTTTCGCCACACTCAAGGATGTCGAGCGCGCAGCTGAGGACGGCGACTTCGTGACCATCGACATGGTCGCTGAGGTTGGCGGCGAGGAGATCGATTCGGTCTCCGGCGTTTCCTACAAGATCGGCTCCGGCAACATGATCGAGGGCATCGATGAGGCTCTCGTCGGCCTTTCCGCTGGCGAGACCAAGACCTTCTCCACCACCATCGCCGGTGGCGAGCATGAGGGTGAGGCTGGCGACGTGACTGTCACCGTCGAGAAGGTCCAGGAGCAGGAGCTCCCCGAGGCCGACGACGACTTCGCTCAGCTCGCTTCCGAGTTCGACACCATTGATGAGCTCCGCGAGGATCTCAAGGAGCAGGCTGGCAAGGATAAGGTTGCCGCTCAGGTGTATGCCGCTCGCGATCAGCTGCTCGAGACGCTGCGCGACGCCGTCGAATTCCCGCTTCCCCCAACGGTTGTGGAAGAGGAGATCAAGCGTCATCTGGAGCAGGAAGGCAAGGATCTGGACGATCCGCACGCCGAAGAGGTGCGCGGCGATGTGCAGTCCATGCTTAAGGACCAGCTCATGCTGGACAAGCTCTCCGAGCTGTTCAAGGTGTCGGTTGAGCAGAACGAGCTCTTCAACTTCCTGTTCGAGCAGGCTCAGGCCTACGGCATGGATCCGAACCAGTTCATCCAGGCTGCTGCTCAGACCAACCAGCTCTCCGCTTTCGCTGGCGAGCTTTCCCGCGGCAAGGCTCTGATTTCCGCGCTGCGTCTGGCTAACGTGGTGGACGGCGAGGGCAATGCCATCGACGTCACCGCGGTTGTGGGCGAGGCTCCCGAGAACGAAGAGACCCCGGACTTCTCCGCTCAGGTTGTGTCGGTGTCCGAGGATTCCCTCGTTGACGCGGTGGTTGATGCTGCTGAGGATGTTGCGGATGACGACGCTGCTGGTGCTCCCGTTGAGGTTCCTGCCGCTGATACCGACGAGCCCGCTGAGAAGCTCTTTGATCCGGCTGACGCCAAGGTTGAAGAGGTCCTCGCTTATGTTTCCGCCGCCGACGATGCTGAGAAGGCTCGTGTGCTGGAGGCCGAGAAGGCTGGTAAGAACCGCAAGAGCTTGGTCGCCAAGTTGGAGGCCTGAGATAGCTTGAGCTACATGGGTGCGTGGCGCCGCTTGCTGCCAATAAAAGCACAGCGCGATGCCACAAGCCCATGGCCGATGCCAAACCACTAGGCTGGCATTGAGAAGCAAACGGGGAGGCCCGCACCGAATTGGTGCGGGCCTCCCCGCGTATTAATGGGATTGAGCATAGAGAAAGCCCGGCTATATGCCAGGGAAGGCTTCGGCTAGTTGCCAGGGAAGTCCTCGGCTGATTGCCAGTTTAACGTGCGGCTAGTTGCCAGAAACGACTTATGCGCGCGCTGGAGCTCCCGCGGGTCCACCTTCTCGCAAGGGCTAAGCGTAAAGAAAGCCCCCTGATGCAGTGCACCAGAGGGACGATCCATGTACTAAAATGAGGGATCTTGTCCTCGTATTGTCTCCAGGATAAACCACGAACTTAATCCTCAAGCAGCCGACGGATTACCCTGACAACAGGTTCCACATCGTAACCTCGCTTCTCAACCTTCGTAATACGGGAAACCGAAAAGGTCCTCGGCTGCTCACCAATTGCATACGAGCCATTGGCGAGAGCAATTCGTGTTGCCCAGGGGCGATACGCGGTGGTCACTGGAACAGCGATCACAAGCCCCATCGTCTGAGCAAGGATTTCATTGGACAACACAAGGTGAGGACGGTGGCCGGCCTGTTCATACCCACGCACGGGATCCATTGAAAGCCAGACGACATCCCCTTTCGACGGAACCTTCATACCGCATCGCTATCGATAACGGCGTCTTCCACCTCAAAGTGCTGGTCAACCAGGTCACCGTCTTCAGCAAGGGCAGCCGAATACCCCTCTGGAGTCAATTCCGCGAACGATCCCCAGAATTGACGCTGCTCATGTTCATCAAGGAGCTTCTTCAGAAGCCCTTCGATAGTGAGATCTTCATACTCCGCTTGCGCCTTGAGCCGAGCGCGAGTCTCAGACTGAATCGCAATGGTTGTTCTTCCCATGAACTCATTCTAGTATGCATATTTAGTCATACTCAATAGTCTGACTAATATGTGGTTATAGTGCCAACGACAAGGTGCCGGGCTCGGACATCCTTAGGGAAGAGATCTTCGAGCCGGTGCTTACTGTTATTGCTTGATGCCATGGAGGAAGCTGTGGCGTTGACGAACTCCACCGAGTACTTGCAAACCAAGAACGCCCTCACACCTCACCCATTCTTGTAGGCAAGATGTGTCGGTAGAAGAAGGCTCGTACCAAGGTTGGTGAGGGCCTTCTTTGTCCTCGGTTGCTTGGCAGGGGTATTTGCATGGAGGAACACCTTGATGCTTGATCTCGTGAGATGCGAAAGCTGAGCGGTGGGGTGCGCGATTCCTGCGTGTTGGTGTTACTTCTTGCCGTACTATTGTAGACCTTGCTGATATAGAGATTACGAGTTGAGAGTTAACGGATATGCAGTTCATTGAGGGCGTCGATATTCCGGAAAAAGTGCTTGAGGCTCACATAAAGGGGGAACTCGTACTCTTTGTTGGAGCTGGCGCTTCCATGTCTCCACCTTCGTCTCTACCTCAGTTTACTGAACTCGCTCGTCAGCTTGGCGAGCTTGCAAGACAACCTTTTGAAGAGGCTCAGCAGGACAAGATTGATTCATATATCGGGTCACTTCCAAATGGGTTTGATGCGCATAAGCAAGCAGCTAAAATACTCCAGCCAGAAGGATCCGAACCAAATGAGACACATCGTGCGCTCCTTCGGTTAGCCACGAGCAGTCGATGTATAAAGATCGTCACGACTAACTTTGACGACCACCTGTGTGCAGCAGCGGACGAGCTTGGCCTTGATCTAGGTGAAAAGTGGATTGGTCCTGCACTTCCCTTGGGCCGAAACTTTCAGGGGATTGTCCACCTTCACGGATCGTTGACGCGGGATCCTCATGAGCTTGTTCTCGATGACCGCGATTTTGGTCGGGCTTATTTCGGCGATGCTTGGGCACCAAGGTTCTTGCAGCCGATGTTTGAGAAGAACACAGTACTGTTTGTTGGGTATAGCCTCACTGACACTGTCATGCGGTATCTTTCCCTTGGCTTACCTTCTAAGACACCTAGATATGCACTAATCCCAGACGACCAAAATGACGTTAGTGTTCTAAATCGACTTGAGGTCGAACCAATACGGTATCCGAATGCTGATGGTAGGCACTCGGCTCTTCCACGCCTCTTGAATGCTTGGGCGGAGTGGAAGTCGATGGGACAAGATGACCACCAAGATCGTATCAAGAGGCTGGTTTCCTTATGGGAGAACGATGGTGACGTTTCGAGTGAGGGAGTCCATTATCCGACGCTTTCGGTTGTTGATGAGGACTATCTTCGGAAGCAAGTCTCGACGATCGACGGCGCGAGATTGTTCGCAAGTCAAGCGTCTACTATGTCATGGCTGAAATGGGCAGATAAGTTGCCTGATTTTGAGAGTTTGTTTGTGTCGGGTGGTGAGCTTACTGATGTCGCATTAGTCTTGGCTGATTGGTTTGTGAATCGTTATGTTGCGGTATCAAGCTTGAGTGCTGCTGCCATGTCAACTCTGGAAAAACATGAGCAGACGGCTCATTCAGACTTGATCGAAAAGATTAGGTTCGCGGCTTACAGGTTAGACAAGGATGATCCTAGGATCGCGCAGAAGTGGCGAGTAATACTCGCAACTTCGATTCACGGTTACTCGGCTCCCCGATCGTTTGCCGGACTATTGCCTTTTGAAAATCAAGCCCTACAGCCGTATGGCTCTATGGCACGACAAGCTCTTATCCCATACCTGAGACTTCATCCTAGTCTTCGCTTCTGTGCGGAAGATGGTAATGCATGGCCTCGTGTAACGCCGGCATGGCGGCTTGATGAGCATGATTTGAAGAAGTATCTGGAGAATTGGATCGTTGATCAGCCAGAAGGTTCGACACTCTGCCTTGAGGCCTTGGAATGGGCGCTTCTTTCGGTCTACGAGTTGCTGGATGCCTACAATGATGGGGCAGGCCGTGGCGCGTTTGAAATGGGACGCTCGGCGATTGAACCTCATTCACAAGATCGTCGTGAAGAAGTGATTGACGTCATCATCAATTATCTTCGCGATCTAGGAGTGGAAGCTGCCGACGTTTTGCCAGCTCTTCATGAACGTTGGTGGGGATACGGTTACGGGCTGTTTCGTCGTCTTGCAGTACATCTGGTGGGCAAGTCATCTGAGCTGACAGCTGACCAGAAGATAGGCTGGTTAATCGATAGGCATCTCTTGTACGACCATGTGACCAGGCATGAGACATTCCAAGTGTTAGAGGGGGCTGCATCGAAGGCGTCTTCGGATATGCATGGTCTCCTCCTCGCTGAGGTACTTGCTGGTGGAGGATATGGTTGTGAGCCTAACGGATCGGACCGAACCAGTGAGTACGAGAGATTTAACCTCCTTGTGTGGTTGACGCGTATCGCTCCGGCTTGGACACAGGCGTCGTCAGCACTAACTCGAATTAAGTCAGAAAACCGTGACTTCACTGAACGAGAGCACCCTGACTTCTCGATGTGGATCTCGGCTGAAGCCCAGAATATTCATCCGATTATGCCTCCAGAAGAGTTCAATCGAAGAATTAGAGAGGATCCGGAGACAGCTCTCATTTCGCTGATGGATGAGGGACAAACGAACAGGGGACATGAGGATGACCCTTTCAACGAGGAATTTGCCCTAATTCGAGCTTCAGCAGCAGACGCTCCTTGGGAAGGCACGGAGCTCTGGAATACTCTTGATTCCGTCGACATGACTGAAGAGCGACGAAGGTCCTTTCGCCGAGCTCTTGTCTACGGGTGGAGCAAAGCGAAATTGGAGGATACTGGCCCGGTTGTTATCGAGAAGGTAGCAAGCGTGGTACTTGAGCAGGACTCTGTTGAAGCTGTTGCTGCGTTCTTACTACAGCAGTCTCGCAATTACTCTGATGGGAAAGACAGCGATTTCTTGGTGGAAACTCGGCGTCTCGCGATCAAGATTTGGGAATTATATCGAGAGTCGTTCGATCCACCGAGTGGATTGAAGCCTTCCGATCTAGCGCTAAACACTTGGCCCGGTGACCTTGTCTACTTCTGGGTATCGCAAATCCAGCGGCGCTGGCGTGAAGAAGGAAATAATTGGTTAGGATTCAACGAAGAGGAGAGCTCAGCCCTGAAAAGTATGCTCGAAGGCCCTTCTGCGGCGCTGGAAGCAATTTGGCCCGTCTTTGGAAGTGAGTTGTATTTCTTTGACGCGGCGGACCATTCATTTGCTGATGAGTATATTCTTCCTCTTTTTGGTCAGGTAAACAGTCGGCGGCAGGTGTGGGAACCTTTCCTTTTCCACCCTCAAACGAATATGAGAATGCTCCGTGCAGGATTGCTGGAAGCAATCATCACGACATTCGAAATGCTAAGCTCCCTTGATCTTTTTGGAATGAAAGGACGGTTTATCTCATTCACAGCAGCAGTTGCTGTCTACGGTGGAATAGATAAGTCGGATCGTGGTCGCATTCTCGATGCAACCGTCAATAGTGAAAATGGCGCTTATGCGGGGGAATTTGCAGGTGCTGTCGTCGAGCAGTTGCGTGACGGAAACGAGGATGCTTCGAAAGTATGGAAGTCGTGGTTGCACCATTATCTTCTAAGACGTCTTGACGGAGTTCCGCGTGAAATCACCAAGGTTGAATTGCTTCAGTGGGCTGAGGTCGTCCCAGTCTTGGGCGGCAACATTGAACAAGGAACTGCGCTCTTCAAAGGTCGCCAGATAGGGTTCGCAGATGTGCATTTCAATCCCGAATACGTGAAGGAGTCTCTATTGAGTCACGGAGAGATGTTAGTGGCTTACTATACTGATCGTGTTCAGAACACGGAGCCTAACGATTTCCTCTTGAACCACCGAATTCAAAGAATAGTAAGGAGTCTCCGTGATGATTTGGGAGACGTGGTTGCAAGACCCTTGATTAACGCAGCAAAGGAAAAAGGATTTGTTGTTTTGATCGAAGACTGATCCACTCTAAAGTGGAGTGCACTCGTCTTTGAAGATAGTGCGTCTGGAGGCGAGCCCGGTTGATACGTGAGCCGCGGACGCCGTCGTCGTTCATCGGAATCGTGAAGGGGCTGCAAACCCAGCTGAACTAGGTATCTCACCCACGAACGCCGCCCAATCAGGACCCAAACCCCACCCCGTCGCGCCCAAAGCGAAAAAGTGCGCGAGCACAATGAATCCGTCGGTGCCACGCGCTAAGGTCGTGGGTATGAAAGTCCGGGGATTGCCTCGGAGCATCCCGGGTAGGTAACCCGGCTGAGGAAGG
>RRZT011270266.1_pt1 | contig 10055 bp, 7 predicted proteins | sample 2165551 | NCBI WGS metagenome assembly RRZT01 (sample SAMN10456910, study PRJNA506462) | wastewater metagenome | biome: wastewater; feature: sludge; material: wastewater sludge; isolation source: wastewater sludge with Escherichia coli K12::gfp cells carrying plasmid... | place: USA: Moscow, Idaho ...
ACTCGGCAGGCATTATGATCAGTGAACCGCGTTTACCGAGCTCGATACCATGCTCGGCCAGCTGCAGGGTGCGAGCGCTGTTACCGGAAATCAGCCGCAGGCTCTCATCTATCTCCTCATAGCCCATCATCTGGCAGACATGCAGCCCCATATGCAGCACTTGGAGCATGTTGGCGGTACCCAGCGGATACCAGGGGTCGAACACATCGTCGTGACCAAAGCAGACATTGAGCCCGGCGGCCAGCAGCTCCTTGACCCGGGTAATGCCGCGACGCTTGGGGTAGTCATCGAAGCGCCCCTGCAGATGGATGTTCACCAGCGGGTTGGCGACAAAGTTAAGATCCGCCATCTTCAGCAGCCGGAACAGCCGCGAGGCGTAGGCGCCGTTGTAGGAGTGCATGGCGGTGGTATGGCTGGCGGTGACCCGCGCCCCCAGCCCATCGCGCTGGGTGAGCCAGGCCAGCGTCTCCAAGAAGCGCGACTGCTCGTCATCTATCTCGTCACAGTGCACGTCGATAAGCCGGTCGTAGCGCGCCGCCAGGGCAAACGCCCTGTGCAACGACTCCACCCCCAGCTCGCGGGTAAACTCGAAGTGGGGAATGGCCCCCACCACATCGGCCCCCAGACGCAGCGCCTCTTCGAGCAGCGCCTCACCATTGGGGTAAGAGAGGATCCCTTCCTGGGGAAAGGCCACCAGCTGCAGATCCAGATAGGGAGCCACCTCGGCCTTGACCTCCAGCAACGCCTTCAATGCCAGCAAGGAGGGGTCGGAGACATCCACATGGGTGCGCACCGCCTGGATGCCGTTGGCCATCTGCCACTTGAGGGTCTGCCAGGCGCGTTGCTTCACATCATCATGGGTCAGCGTGGCCTTGCGCTCGGCCCAGCGCTCTATCCCCTCGAACAGGGTGCCAGAGCGGTTCCAGGCTGGCTGTCCGGCGCTTTGGGTGGCATCCAGATGGATATGGGGCTCGACAAAGGGCGCCATGGCCAGTCCCTCCTCCCCGTCGAGGGAGGGCCCTTCATAACCGAGATCCTCGGCCATAGGGCTGATACGGACAAAACGCCCCTCCTCAATCAAGAGTTGCCACAATCCAGTTTGATCCTGCAGATGGACATTGCGTATCAGCATAGGCGTCTCCTGGTCAGTGCTGCCTGTTTGACTATACACCGGCAGGCTGACAGCCACAGGAGGATTGGTGTGATGCCGTGGGTCATAACCGGTAAAAAACGTTAACAGACCAGTCACTTGATTGATTTGTTGCCGCAATAGAGGTAACAATCTGACTCTGTTTATCAGACGGGGCTCACCCCGCATCAGGCTGACTTTTTCTGGGAGCAACTCATGACCACCACCACCCCACCGGTACGACACCTGTGGCGCAATTTCTGGCGCTTGCTAAAACCGTTCTGGGTTTCACCTGAAGGACGTAAAGGTTGGTTACTGCTGCTGCTAATCCTGATCCTCACGGGAGGAAGCGTCTACCTCGCCAAGACCTTCAACAGTTGGTACAACGACTTCTATAACTCCATGCAAAACTACGACCTGCCTGGATTCCAAAAATCCCTGCTGATCTTCTGTGGTTTGGCAACCCTGCATGTAGTGGTTTCAGTGTACCTATCCTACTTTCGCCAGATGCTGAGCATCCACTGGCGACGCTGGCTGACTGACCACATAATGGCAACCTGGCTGGGTAAGAGTAACTACTACCGCCTGCAACTCACCGATACCAAGACGGATAACCCGGATCAACGGATTGCCGATGATATCAACCTGTTCGTCACCAATACCCTCAACTTATCCTTGGGCATACTGACCGACCTGGCCATGCTGGTCACCTTCGTCATGGTGTTGTGGACCCTATCTACCCCGCTGGACTTTACATTGCTAGGCCACGCCATTCACCTCCCCCAAGGCTATATGGTCTGGATGACCCTGGGCTATGCAATCGTGGGGACGCTCTTGACCTTTGTCATTGGTCGTCCGCTGGTTAAACTCAACTTCAACCAGCAGCGGTACGAGGCAGATTTCCGTTTTTCCCTTATTCGTCTGCGGGAAAATGCCGAGTCTATTGCCCTGTATAAGGGTGAAGAGGAGGAGGGTAAATTGCTGGGAGGCCGCTTCAGTCATGTAGTCGGCAACTATTTTCAACTCATGATGCGGCAAAAAAAACTGGGCTTCTTCACCTTCGGTTACAACCAGGCCGCCGTCATATTCCCCTTTATCGTCGGTGCTCCGAGCTACTTCGCCAAAGTGATCCAGCTCGGTGGTTTGATCCAGATTTCGTCTGCCTTTGGTCGCGTACAGGACTCCCTCTCCACGCTGATCAACAACTTTATTGGACTGGCTGAATGGAAAGCCGTTGTGGATCGTCTATCTACTTTCCAACAAGGGTTGGATCACACCGAAGGCCTACCACATATCGAACCCGAGCGTAGCGGCGACGCCCTGCTACTGCGGGAGCTGGAGGTCAACCATCCGCTCAATGGCGCCCTGATGCAGGCCGCCAGCTGGCAATTGCAACCGGGGGAATCCCTGCTGATCCAGGGGCCTTCAGGTTGCGGTAAGTCCACCCTGTTGCGGACCCTGGCCGGGCTCTGGCCCTATGCCACCGGTGGCGTCGAGTATCCGGCCAGTGGCAGCGTGCTGTTTTTAAGCCAGAAACCCTATCTGCCGCTGGGCTCACTGCGTGAAGCCATCAGCTATCCGCTAAGCCCGCAAGAGGATAGTGTGCTGCTGCCACTGCTCAAGGAGGTGGGGCTGGATAAGCTGAGCGCCCGCCTGGATGACACAGAGCTCTGGTCCCATATGCTGAGTGTGGGCGAGCAGCAGCGCATCGCCTTTGCCCGCGCCCTGCTGGTCAAACCGGCACTGCTCTTTATGGATGAGGCCAGCTCGGCGCTGGATGAGAGCAGCGAAGCCCATCTCTACAGCCTGTTAAAGAGCAAACTGCCACAGACCATCATGGTCAGCGTAGGCCATCGCAACACCCTAAAACCCTTCCACAGCAAGATGTTGCAGTGGCAAGAGGGGGGGCAATGGCAATTTGCCTGAGCCATAGGCTCCATACAACAGGCGTGCCCCGCCGGGGTCGCCTGTTGTTGCTGCTCGCCCTGCTGATGCCACCAGCGCTTGAGGCCAAACAGCTCAGCTTCTACCGCGACGGCCAGAGCCTGAGCTATCGCTGGCAACTGCCGGATAACCTTGCCAAAGAAAAGGGGGAGATACTCCCCCTCTCCTTCTCCTTACCCGACGAGACCGCTATTCGCTACTTCACCGCCTGGCGCAAGGAGGCCGTTCAGCAGATCCTCTACAGTCGGTTACTGACAGCGGCCAGGCAGGAGTGGCCGGATGTGCTGTTTCGTCTGCAAAAACAGCCGCGCTGGAGCCTGAGTTACAGCCGAGTTCCCGCAGGCGAGCAGGAGAAGCTAGATAACTGGCTGGCGAGTCAGGAGCAGGAGCAATTCAACGCCCTGCTCAAGGAGCGCTACCTGATGCAAAGCTCGGATGCCATGGGGCGCCCGGGGTTAAAACCTGATCATGTGCGGATCATAGAGGAGAGCGGTGCCGAACTGGGTGACGTCGCCGAAGCCTTGCTGACGGCGGCCGGTGGCGAGCAGAGCGAACCACGGCTGGTGGTGGAGTGGTTACTGGCCTTTGTGCAGGATATTCCCTATAACGCCCTGCAGAGTGATGGCGGCAACCGGGGAACCGGGTATCTGCTGCCCAGACAGGTGCTGGTACAAAATCGTGGTGACTGCGACAGCAAGGTGGCATTGCTGGCCGCCCTGATCCAGTACCTGCACCCCGAGATCCCCCAACGCCTGCTGTTCGTACCCAATCACGCTCTGCTGGCCATCGCCCTGCCTGCGCAGCAGGGCGACGAACAGTTGCAAATCGAGGGGTACAACTACCTGTTGCTGGAACCAACCGGCCCGGCCGAGCTACCGTTAGGACAGATAGCCGACAGCAGCCGTTTTCATATCCGCTCCGGCAACTATGTCAGTGAGCTGCTGCGCCAGAGCGAGAACAGCAACTAGCTGACAGTGGTAAACTCCACCCCTATCTGGTAACTGCTACCGACCTGTTGCACTCTGACCACCTTTGCCTGCGCCTGAAAAGGAGGCAGGGCGTTACTGCTGGTTGCCAGACTGACCGACAACCCGGTTCCTTCGGGCAGGGAGCGGGAAACCTCGATAGCCATGCCATTGGCACTCAAATCCCGACAGATGGCATCCAGGGTTTCACCTGCAACCACCAGCGCCACCGGCGCATCTACCACCATGCGCATAAAAGCACGTCGTTCCTTTCCATGATTGGTCAACACAATCCCTCCTTACGAGCACACACTGTCATGGCTCATTGCTGGCGTTAACGGCTAAAGGTTAATAGAATGTGACCCGACATGAGAGGAGTAGATCCTCATTTTGCAGGCGCGAATTGCCTGTTTTTCAAGCAATTGCGAGCGACGTCGCGTCTCCCCCCTATTTTCTATTTTGAACAAGGAGCTTCAGGTGAGAACTCTCGTTCTGCTATTTCTCTCCATTGGCTGCACCATTGCCTCCGCCAACGCGAAGGAAACACTCACCATCTATACCTATGACTCCTTTGCTTCCGAGTGGGGCCCGGGCCCCAACATCAAGAAAGCCTTTGAAAAAGAGTGTGGCTGCCTACTGCAATTTGTGCCACTCGAAGATGGCGTCGCCATCCTCAACCGCCTGAAACTGGAGGGAAAATATAGTCGCGCCGATCTGGTACTCGGCATGGATGACGCCATGCTGGCCGAGGCCAGAAAGAGCGGGTTGTTTGCCGATCATAAGGTCGACCTGGCCCCCATCACCATGCCGGGAGGTTGGCAGGACCCGACCTTCCTTCCCTACGACTACGGCTATCTTGCCTTCGTCTACGACACTCAGAAGCTCAAGCAGGCACCAACCAGCTTTGCCGAACTGGCCAGCCGCCAGGATCTGCGCATCATCTACGAGGATCCCCGCACCAGTACTCCCGGTCAGGGGCTGCTCATCTGGATCAAACAGACCCATAAGGAAGAGGCGGCCAAACTCTGGCAACAGCTCGCCAAACGCACAGTCACAGTGACCAAGGGCTGGAGCGAAGCCTATGGTATGTTCTTGAAAGGCGAGGCGGATATGGTGCTCTCCTACACCACCTCCCCGGCCTATCACCGTCTTGCCGAGCAGAAAAACCAGTACCAGGCCGCCCTCTTCAAAGAGGGGCATTACCGGCAGGTAGAGGTGGCCGCTCGCCTTGCCAGCAGCAAGCATCCCGAGCTTGCCAGCCAGTTCCTGCATTTTATTCTGGATGAGCAGTTCCAGAGCCAGATCCCTACCGGCAACTGGATGTATCCCGTCACTGCAACCCCCTTGCCCGCAGGTTTTGATACCCAGGGACAACCTTCCATCGTTATCAAGGCCGATGAGCAGCAAATTGCCCGTGAGCGGAAAAACTGGATCAAAGAGTGGCGCGAGGCCGTCAGCCATTAATGGCAGGAAAAGGAATTCACAGTGAGAGCAAAAGGGATATCCAGAGCCCGCCCTGGCTATGACTTCTGGTGGCTTGGCGGTTTATTGGCCTGTCTGGTGCTCTGGCTGGCAGGTGGTGCCCCCCTGTTTGCCTTGCTCTCACGGGGGAGCCATCAGGAGGCGGACGTCTGGTTAGACCCTTACTTGCGTCACGTCGTACTCTTCACGCTGGAGCAAGCCACGCTCTCGGCTCTGCTCAGCCTGCTGTTGGCCATCCCCATAGCGCGAGCCCTTCACCGACGCGCCTTCCCCGGAAAACAGCTGTTTATTCGTCTGCTCAGTGTCTCCCAGGTTCTTCCGGTCATCATAGCCCTGTTCGGTATCGTCGCCGTGCATGGACAGCAGGGCTGGCTCGCCAACCTGCTCACCGCGATTGGCCTCAAAGGGGGGAATTATCTCTACGGGCTCAGTGGCATACTGCTTGCCCATCTCTTTTTCAATCTGCCACTGGCGACGCGCTGGCTGCTGACGTCGCTGGAAAATATCCCGCCGGAAAGCTGGCGGCTGGCCACTCAACTGGGAATGCCCTCCCACTCGCTTTGGCGCTACCTGGAGTGGCCAGCCATGCGCGGGCAGGTATTACCCCTTGTCAGCCTCATCTTCATGCTCTGCTTTTCCAGTTTTACCACCGTCATGGCGCTAGGGGGCGGACCTGCCGCCACGACGCTGGAAGTCGCCATCTATCAAGCCGTACGCTTTGATTTCGAGCTCGATACGGCGGCCAGCCTCGCCATCTGCCATATGCTGCTCAGTGGCTCGGTATTGCTGCTGCATCACTGCCAGAGCATTCGTTTACCTCGTAGCAACACCAGGCTCACCATCACAGAGCGCCCGCCACAGGCAGGATGGGGTGCCAGGGTGACGGACAGCGTGGGGATCCTGCTGCTGATGTTGCTCTACCTGCCACCGCTGATTGCCATCCTTCTGGGCGGGTTGCAACCAGCCCTATGGGATGCGTTCTGGATGCCCGCCTTATGGCAGGGACTATGGTGCTCCTTGAAGATCGCACTCAGTGCCGCAACCCTCTCCTGCCTGCTTGCCCTGCTGTTACTGGGCAGTTGCCGACATCTGCGTCTGCGCCTCCACCACCCCCACTGGGCAACCTTTTTTGAATCCAATGGCTCGCTGATCCTGCTCGTACCGACCAGCGTACTGAGCACGGGACTCTTTATCCTCTTGCTCCCCTTTACCGATCTCTTTGCCTGGGGATTCTGGCTCGTCATACTGCTCAACAGCATAGCGGCCCTTCCCTATACCCTGCGCAGCCTCCACCCTGTGCTCCATCATACCGCCCAGGAGTATGACCGCCTGGCCAGCAGTCTGGGGCTCAAGGGCATGCAGCGCTGGCGCTATCTGGAGTGGCCACGACTGCGTCCAGCTCTGGCACAGGCCGCCGCCTTTGCCGCCATCTTTTCACTTGGCGATCTGGGTGCGGTGGCGATGTTTGGCAGTCAGGAATTACAAACGCTACCCTGGTTGCTATTCCAGCAACTTGGCAGCTATCAATTGCCCCAGGCCGCCGCCACGGCCCTGTTGTTACTACTGCTCTGTCTTGGCCTTTTCTATCTGGTCGAACGGGGATTGGGAGATAAAAGGTGACACAACTAATCTGCCAGGACCTTGGCTTGCAACGTGATGACTCGGTATTTGATTTTTCGTTTAATCTGCAACGAGGCGAGATCCTGGCCATTCTAGGCCCCAGCGGCGCGGGCAAGAGCACCCTGCTTGATCTGCTGGCTGGCTTTGTGACGCCGGATAGCGGCGAACTGCATTATCAGGAGGAAGATCTCCTGTTGTTACTCCCTCACCAGCGCCCCTTTACCACCCTGTTCCAGAGCAACAACCTGTTTGATCATCTGGATGTCAGGAAGAATATCGGCTTGGGGCTGGATCCGGCATTGAAGCTGGATGCGGAGCAATGGCAGCAAGTCTCGGAGATGGCCCAGCGGCTGGGCATTGAGAATCATCTGACACGCAAGCCCCCCGAACTCTCCGGAGGCGAGCAGCAACGGGTGGCATTGGCGCGATGCCTGATCCGGCATAGGCCATTTCTCTTGCTGGATGAACCCTTTTCCGCCCTCGACCCGTCATTACGCAAAGAAATGCTGCTGTTGCTAAGGCAGATAGCCACGCAACAAAAAATAGGGGTACTTTTTATCTCTCATCAACCGGATGAAGCAAGGCAGATTGCGGATCGGGTGGCGATTTTGCAACAGGGGGAGATCCAGTTTATCGGGGATATCAGCGAGCTCGATAACGAAGAAAACCAGGAAGTGGTCCGCTACCTGGGGCGGACCACTGTGCAGCAGAGTTAGAGATTTTCCTCGGCGAAAGAGGCCAGTCGACTGCGGACTACGCCATTGAGGAAGACATTGGCACTGCCTTCAAAGTTCTTGAAGCGTTCCACTATGTAGGTCAACCCCGAGGTGACGGGGGTCAGGTAGGTGGAATCAATCTGGGCCAGGTTGCCGGAGCAAACCAGCTTGGTCCCCTCGCCACAGCGGGTGATGATGGTCTTGAGCTGGGAAGGCGTCAGGTTCTGACACTCGTCCAGCAGCACAAACGTATTTTGCAGACTGCGACCCCGCATGAAGTTGACCGATTTGAACTGGATATTGGCCTTCTCCATGATATAGGCCAGGGAGGTATCCTTGCTCACATCATGTTTGTGCAGCACTTCCAAGGTATCCGTCACAGCGGCGAGCCACGGCATCATCTTCTCCTCTTCCGTGCCAGGCAGGAAGCCGATGCTTTCGGCAATCTCGGGGGTATTGCGCGTGACGATGATCCGCTCATAGATGCCACGCTCCACAACCAGCTCCAGCGCTGCCGCCATAGCCAGCAAGGTCTTACCACAACCGGCAGGCCCGGTAAGGATCACCAGATCCAGCGTCGGATCAAGCAGGGCATCCAGCGCCATGGCCTGATAGATATTCTTGGGGTGTACTCCCCAGGCATGGCGCCCCATCAAACGCTCGCGGCCTATGTCCTTGATCTGTAATCGACCACCGTCGTGGGACTGCACCCTACCGGCGAAATTGTCAGAGTCATCAATCAGATACTGGTTGATGTGATACTCGGTAAGCGCACCGTCAGCAATCCAGTGAAACACATCCCGGCCGCTGGAGAGGCTTTCGCATTCACCCACCTGATCCCAGAAACTACCCTCCAGTTTCTGAAATCCTTTAGCCAGTAAGCGAACATCATCAATCAGCTGGTCAGTCCGGTAATCTTCAACTCGCTTGAGCCCCGCCCCCTTGGCCTTCAGGCGCATGTTGATATCTTTGGTCACCAGCACCACAGTCCGTTCAGGATGTTTTTTCTGCAAGAACAGAGCGGCATTGATGATGCGATTATCATTTTCCTTGTTGGTGAAAACCTCCTCACCCTCGGGAAGCTGATGGTCGGCGAAGATAGAGAAGCGGCCGGTACAGTGCTCGCCAACACGTTCACTCAACAGCACACCGTCGGCTATCTGTTCCGGCGTGGCCTCACGAAACACATCTTCCATGGTGCGGATGGCGATTCTGGCCTCACGGCTGACATCTTTTTGACGATCCTTGATGTTATCGAGCTCTTCGAGCACCGTCATGGGAACAACAACGTCGTGCTCTTCGAAGGAGTAAATGGCGAGAGGTTCGTGTAGCAGCACATTGGTATCAAGAACATAGAGTTTGCGATCGTCGCACTCCATAGGCAGCCTCCTTGGATGGCCAGGTTATCCGTTGATGACGAGTTGATGTCCATTAACGCACAGCCGGATGACAGGGCTATGATCCTAACCTACGCCAGAGCCATTGCTCCTGCAACATCAAGGGATCTCGCAAGCTGAATTGATGCAAAATTTCATATCTGACGCACAGTTAATGACTCGCAAACAAAAAAGCCGGCGCTAATTGCACCGGCTTGGATTTGACACTTGATACACAAAGATCAGGGGGCTTGCTTTGCACTTTTACTGCCAAAACAGAATAAAATAACCAATAAAATCAACAACATACATACTATTGATTTTATTGGTTATTTTGTATCCATTTGATTTTATTGGATTTTTATTTGATGCCAATTATCCCAACGAGGTGGCCAGCCTAGGCAGTAGGTATCTTCATCGCTTGTTTTCAATGAGTTGTTTTCGACCTATCGGTTAATGCTGCCCCTTGAAGAAGAGGCAGCACCATCAATATTTATCTCACCAAACAGCTCCACAACCTGTATAAGAAACAGCGCTGGCATGAACCAGGCTATCTCAGCCACATTTTGAATCACCACAGTTAAGACAGGTCATGCAACCATCTTTCTGGATCACGGCCTTGGCATGACACTTATAGCAAAGCGTGGCATTGGGAGGAAAACTCCCGACCTCATCATCACCAGGCGTATTCGATGACAATTCAGCCTGCTTTTGCTCAATAAATGCCTGCTGATGCTCATCCGGCTTATTGGGCTTGAGTAATCCAATCTCGACCAGATGCTGTTCAATCACATTGCCAATTTCAGCAATCAGGGAGGGAACA
>RRZT010113763.1_pt1 | contig 10053 bp, 6 predicted proteins | sample 2165551 | NCBI WGS metagenome assembly RRZT01 (sample SAMN10456910, study PRJNA506462) | wastewater metagenome | biome: wastewater; feature: sludge; material: wastewater sludge; isolation source: wastewater sludge with Escherichia coli K12::gfp cells carrying plasmid... | place: USA: Moscow, Idaho ...
AGCGCGAGTTTGAGGGTCACCGGGTAGCGCAGGGCCAACTCGTGGGCGACGCTGTTGCGGTAGAAGTTGGTGCCGAGGTCGCCTTGGAGGAGCTTGCCGAGGTATAGGAAGTACTGCTGGTACCACGGCTTGTCGAGGTTGTACTCCCGATGGAACGACTGGATGTACGACGACGAGCACGGCCTCTGCCCGCAGCGTCCCTCGGCGGGGTCGCCAGGCAGCATGAACACCATCATGAAGATCAGGAAGGTGGCCCCCAGAAGGACCGGGATCATCTGGAGCAGGCGCCTCACGATGTATTTGCCCACGCAGAGCCTCCTATCGGCCGTGGTTCACGGAAAGTGGCGGCGCCGGGTGCGGCGCCCGCGTGGGCCCCGCACCCGGCGACCGGATCAGTTGAGCGTGACCGAGGTCAGGTCGAAGGTCGAGAAGGGCGTCATCTTGACGCTCTTGATCTTGTTCGACCAGCCGTACTGGCTGTTCTGGTACCAGAGCGGGATGGTGGGCATGTCCTTGGCGAGGATCGCCTCCGCCTCCTGGTACAGCGCGTTGGCCTTGGCCTCGTCGGTGGCGGCGGCCGCCTCCTTGAGCTTGCCGTCGAAGGCGGCCGAGGAGTAGTCGGTGTCGTTCGACGACGCGCCGGTCAGGTAGATGGGCGTCAGGAAGTTCTCGATCGACGGGTAGTCCATCTGCCAGCCGCCCCGGTAGGCGCCCTTGTACTCGCGGGCCTTGATGCCCTTGCGCAGGGTGGCGAAGTCAGGGGTGACCTCGGTCTGGCACTGCAGGCCCAGGTTGTTCTTCCACTGATTGCAGACCGCGTCGGCCCACGGCTTGTGGCCACCGTCGCCGTTCACCCAGATCTGCAGCGTGCCCTTGTAGCCGCCGGCCTCGGTGTAGACCTGCTTGGCCTTGTCCTTGTCGAACGTGCAGTCGGGGCACACGCCGGCCTTGTAGCCGTCGACGACCGGGGAGACCCAGCCCGAGGCTGGCACCCGCGCGCCAGCGAAGATCTGCTTGGTGACCAGGTCGCGGTCGATCGCCATCGAGAGGGCCTGGCGCATCTTGATGTTCTTCATGTTCTCGTCCTTGGGCGAGAGCGACAGCACCTGGATGATGCCGGTCTCCTGCTCACCGAAGCGGTTGGCCAGGTCGGTCTTCCACTGGTCGTTGGTGAGCTGGTCGGACGGGATGACGTCGGTCAGGTCGAGGTTGCTGGCCACGACGTCGTTGTAGGCCGCGTTGGTGTCGTTGTAGATGCGGAAGGTCACCTTGTCGACTGAGCCCTTGTTGGTGCCCGAGTAGTCGGCGAACTTCTCCAGCACGATCTCGGTGTCGCTGTTGGTGACGACCTTGTAGGGGCCGGCGCCGATCGGCTGCTTGGCGAACGTCGCCTTGCCTTCGGAGGTGTCGGCGAAGAAGGCGTCGGGCTGCGGCGCGAACGCGCTGTAGCCCAGCCGCACCTTCAGGTTCGACGTCGGCGAGGCGGTCTTGATCGTGAACGTGTGGTCGTCGACCACCTTCAGACCCTTCAGCGTCTTCGCTGCCGGCGGCTTGCCGTCGCAGTCGGCCACCTGCTTGGCGGCGTCCTTCGGGTCGGGCTTCGTGCCGCACGCCATGTCGCCGAAGCCGTCGACCGCCTCGAAGAAGTAGGAGTTCGACTGTCCGTTGGGCTCGTAGGCGGCCCAGTTCCAGGCGTCGACGAAGTTCTTGGCCTTCACCTCGGTGCCGTCCGAGAACTTGTAGCCCTTCTTCATCTTCACGGTGAAGTTCACGTTGTCGGTGGTCTCGATCGACTCGGCAATGTCGAGCTCCGGCGCCGCGGTGTCGGCGTTGTAATGCACGAGCTTGGCGGTGAAGGCGTCCAGCGGGTTGCCGCCGCAGACCTCGGTGGTGTTGGTGGCGATCAGCGGGTTCTGCGGCGTGCAGCCGCGGATGGTGATGGACGTGCCGGCCTGGTTGCCGGTCGATCCGGACGAGCCGGGCTGGGGCGACGACGAACAGCCGTTCGCCACCAGGGCGGAAAGGGCGATGCCGACAACACCGGCAAGGCGAAGGGACGCTCTCATGGAGTTCCTCCTGATAGGGGGCCCGTCGTTGGGCCGACAGCGGTGTGGCGAGGGTGGGTGAACCTGGTGTGTGGGTGGATGGAATTGACGGTCTGCGCCGAGGCCGCGGGGCAGAAGGTGTCCAAGCGGTCGGGGCCCACCACGTGGGCCCCGACCCTCTGGTCACGGGGAGGGAACCAACGTCACTTCATGAAGCCGACGTCGGCCCACTTCGGCGAGCCGAGGCCGAACGCGCCGTAGTTGGCGAGCTTGGCGTCGGTGGCGGCGAGCTCGGGACGCTGGTACAGCGGCAGCGTGTGCACCGACTCCCAGATCGACTTGGCGGCCTGATCGCCCAGCTCGAGGCGCTTGGCCGGATCCATCTCGACGTTGATCTGCTTGATCAGTTCGTCCAGCGCCGGGTTCGACAGCTGCGCGTAGTTGCTCTCCGAACCGGTGCCGTAGATCTGGTTCAGGTTGCGCAGCGGGTACTGCGTGCCGATCCACGAGAACGCGACCAGGTCGAAGTTGTGGCCGTCGAGCAGCTTGCCGCTCGCGAAGTCAGCCACCGGGGTCGGCACGATCTCGATCTTGACGCCGATCTCCTTGAGCTGGTTCTGAGCCGTCAGTGCCTCGTTCTCGGACGCCTTGACGCCGGTCAGGGCCGCGAACTTCACGAGGAGCGGCTTGCCGTCCTTCTCGCGGACCTTGGTGGAGTCGTTCATCTTCCAGCCCGCCTCATCGAGGAGGGTGGCGGCCTTGGCGCGGTCGAGCTTGATGCCGGTGGCCTCAGCCTGGTCCTTGTAACCGGTCTGCGACTCGATGAACACGTTGTTGTTCAGCGGCTTGGCGGCCCACTCGATGCCGGCGAGGTCGGACTTGGCGATCGCCTCGCGGTCGAGACCCATGGCGATGGCCTGGCGAACCTTGACGTCGGTCAGGTTCGGCGCCTTGGTGTTGAAGGTGAAGTGGCGGAAGTTCGGGCCACCCGCCTTGCGGATCTCGGCGTTCGGCGTGGCCTTGGCGCGGGCGAAGCCGTCCGGGTCGGGGCCGATGTCGTAGTAGTCGAGCTCACCGTTGGCGAAGGCCGAGGCGGTCGCGTCGGACGGGATCGCGCGGAACGTGATCTTGGTGAGCAGCGGCTTGCGGCCCCACCACTTGTCGTTGGGCACCTCGACGATGCGGTCCTTGGTGATCTCCTGGACCTTGTACGGGCCCGACAGCCACTCGTTCTTCAGCGTCGTCCAGCCCTTGTTGAACACCTCGGGCGTGGCCACCGACTCGGCGCGCAGCGGGCCGCTGGCCACGATCGCGGTCCAGTCGGGGTAGGTCGACTTGAACGTGATGGTGACGTCGTAGTCGGTGGCACCCTTGGTGACGGACTCGATCTGGTCCCACCCGTCGGTGGATGCGGGCTCGAACGCCTTGTTGGTGCCGTTGAGGGCCTTCCAGGTCGCGATCCAGTCGTTGACCGACAGCGGCTTGCCGTCGCCCCACACAGCCTTCTCGTTGAGCTTCAGCGTGACGACGGTCTTGCCTTCGTTCTTGACGTCGGCCGACACGAGGTAGTCGGGGTTCACCACGGGATCACCGCTGGCGTTGTAGTCCATGTACTGCGGGTCCAGCGGGGCCTGCAGGTCGGTGTTGTCCTTCTGGTTGCCGTTGACGTGGGCACGGTTCCACTGCGTCATCATCTCGGCGATCGGCAGGACCATCTCACCACCCTCGGCGAGCTTCTCGCGCGGCTGCTCGTTGATCTGCCAGCCGGCAGCCTTCGGCGCTGCGGAACCCTGCGTCGAGTTGCCCGACGGTGCAGCCGGGCCGCCACAGGCGCTGAGCACCATAGCCATCGCGGCCAACGACGCCGGGACTATCAACTTCGTTGTCTTCACGTTTCCTCCCAGTGCTTTCTTCACTCAACAAGGTGGGTGGATCCCATCCTTGGCTCGTTGACGAAGTTTCGGTGAATCTACACCCGTTCAGGGTGCGGGAACCTCCCCTACGGCGAGAACGTTGAGTTCGTCGGCGTAATGGCAGGCCACGGCGTGGTCGTCCACGCCGTAGGGCAGCAGTGCAGGGGGCTCGTTGATGCACCGGCCCTGCTCGTCTTCGGTCAGAGTGAGGAACTTGGGGCACCGGGTCCGGAACTTGCAGCCCGACGGCGGGTTGGCCGGGCTGGGCAGGTCACCGGAGAGCAGGATGCGGTGGCGGTTCCGCTCCGTCTCGGGGTCAGGGATCGGGATCGCCGACAACAATGCCTGGGTGTAGGGGTGTGCCGGGTGGTCGTACACCTGGTCGACACGGCCGATCTCGACGATGACACCCAGGTACATCACCGCGACGCGGTCGGCGATATGGCGGATGACTGCGAGATCGTGGGCCACGAAGAGATACGACAACCCGAACTGCCCCTGCAGGTCTTCGAGCAGGTTGATCACACCGGCCTGGATCGAGACGTCGAGGGCAGACACCGGCTCGTCGAGAACGATGACACGAGGCTGCAGGGCCAGAGCCCGCGCGATACCGACGCGCTGCCGCTGCCCGCCCGAGAAATGTTGCGGGTACCGGTCGGCGTGGCCGGGTTCGAGCCCGACCAGTGCCAGCAGCTCCATGACACGCTTCTCGATCTCGGCCTTGGAGTGCCCGTGCACCTCCATCGGCTCGGCGATGATGTCGAAGATCGGCATCCGCGGGTCGAGGGACGCCATGGGGTCCTGGAAAACGACCTGGAGGTCGGCGCGCATGGCCTTGCGCTCGGCACGGTGCAGCGTCGCAGTGTCCCTGCCGAAGAGCTCGACCGTGCCGCCGGTGGGCTTGGTGAGGTTCAGCACCTCCAGCAAGGTCGTCGACTTGCCGCAGCCGGATTCGCCCACCAGTCCGACCGTCTCGCCAGCGCGCAGATCGAGGTCGATGCCGTCGACGGCGTACACCGTACCGACACGTCGGCGGTACAGAGCACCCTTCATCAGCGGGTAGTGCCGCTTGAGGTCGGTGAGCTTCAGCACGATCTCACGCTCATCGCGCGGCACCTCGGCCAACTCCCAGGTGGTCACCTCCGGAGTCGGGAAGATGTCGGCGTAGGTGAGACCCTTGCCCACGACTTCCTCGACACGGTGGCACGACGCGAGATGCCCCGAGCCCACCTGCAGCAGTTCGGGCTCGGTGGTGCGACACACCTCGATCGCCATGGGGCAACGCGGGGCGAACGGGCAGCCGGGCGGCAGGTTCACCACCGACGGCGGGTTGCCGTCCAGGGTGGCCAGCGCGTCGCGGTCCTGGGCGTCGAGCCTGGGCACAGAGCCCAGCAGGCCGATCGTGTAGGGCATCGCCGGCCGATAGAAAATCTCGTCGACAGTGCCCTGCTCGACCGGGCGTCCGGCGTACATGACCGTCACCCGGTCGCTCATGCCGGCCACCACGCCCAGGTCGTGGGTGATCATGATGATCGCGGCGCCGGTCTCGCGCTGCGCCTTCTTCAGCACCTCGAGCACCTGCGCCTGGATCGTGACATCAAGGGCCGTGGTGGGCTCGTCGGCGATGATGACATCGGGATCGTTGGCGATCGACATCGCGATCATGGCGCGCTGGCGCATGCCGCCGGAGAACTCGAACGGGAACGACTTGACCCGGAGTTCGGGGTTCGGGATGCCGACCAGATCGAGCAGTTCGACGGCCCGCTTCATCGCCGCATCCTTGGAGACCTGCGGGTAGTGGGTCTGGATCGCCTCGACGATCTGATCGCCGATCGTGTACACCGGCGTGAGCGCGGACAACGGGTCCTGGAAGATCATCGCCAGCGAGTTGCCGCGCACCTTGGACATCTCAGCGTCGGTGCGCCCGACCAGTTCGTCGCCGTGCAGCACGACCGATCCGGTGACTTTGGCGCCCTTGGCGAGCAGTCCCATGATCGCGAGCGAGGTGACCGACTTGCCGGATCCCGACTCCCCCACGAGGCCCATCGTCTCGCCGGCGCGCAGGTCGAAGCTCAGCCCGCGCACCGCGCGGACCGGTCCCGCCTCCGACGGGAACGTGACGTGCAGGTCCTTGACCTGGAGCACCAACTCCCCGGACGCGGTACGGCGCTGCCGGTTCGCTTCCCAGGGTGCAACGTCGGGCTGGTTCATGCCGTCCCTCCGGAGGCAGACGTCGGATCGAGGGCGTCACGCAGGCCGTCACCGACCGCGTTGACGGCCATCACGAGGGCGACGAGGATGAACGCCGGGCACAGGAAGACCCAGGGGAACGTGGTCGCCATACGTGCGCCCTCACCGATCAGGGTTCCGAGCGACGTGTCGGGGGGTTGGACGCCGAAGCCGAAGTAGGACAGGCCGGTCTCGGCGAGAATCGCGTAGCCGACGCCAAGGGTGGCGTCGATGATCAGCAGGCTCGACACGTTGGGCAGGATGTGCCGCATGATGATCTTGGGCGTCGACAGGCCCATGAAACGGGCCGCTTGAATGTATTCGCGCTCCTTGACCGACAGGGTCAGCGAGCGCACCACGCGCGAGCTCAGTGGCCACCCGAAGGCTGCCAGCATCACGACCAGCAGCAACCAGGCAGCGTCGCCCTTGGGTCCGCCGGTGGTGATGATGGCGATCAGGAAGAAGCTGGGAATCACGAGCAGCAGGTCGACGATCCACAGGATGGCCTTCTCGTAGATGCCTCCGATGTAGGCGGCCGACGCCCCGACCAAGGCGGCGATGCTGGTCGAAATGAGCGCGACCATGAAGCCGATGATCAGCGATTTGCTCATCCCCCGCAGCGTCAGGGCGAGCACGTCGCGGCCGGCCTGCGTGGTGCCGAAGAAGTGATTCGAGCTGGGGGGCGACAGGAACGCGTCGCTGTCAACCTGGTCGAACTTCCAGTAGTAGAGCTCCGGGCCGACGATCGAAACCAGGGCGAGCAACAGGATGGTCGAGGCTCCCACCACGGCCGTCTTGTTGCGCAGGAATCGGCGCCAGATCAGCCTGCGGCGGCTGAGGCGCTTGGCGACCGGGACCTTTGCCTCCGGGTGCGGGGCGAGAGGCGACTCGACCAAGGTGCTGGTGCCCTTGATCAAGGGCTCGTTGTCGGACGTGTGGTGGTCGCGGGCGAGCTCGCCCTCCTTCTCGGTGCGGAAGCCAGCCTCCGCCTCAGCCTCGCGCTGAGCGGCCCGGGAGTCGTCAGGTTCAAAACCGGAGTTACTCACTGGAGTCTCACTCGCGGGTCGAGCATCGCGACGAACACGTCGGACAGGACCGCGCCGACGAGCACACAGACGCCGGCGAACGCCGTGACGGCGGTGACGCCGTTGACGTCCTGGAATGTGATGGTGTCGACGCCGTACATGCCCATGCCGCGGAAACCGAAGATGCGCTCGGTGTACGTGGCTCCGACGAACATCGTGGCGACCGTGAACGCGACGTAGGTGGCGGTCGGGATCAGCGCGGTGCGCAGCGCGTGCTTCATGACCGCCTTGCGCTCCAGCAGGCCCTTGGCGCGGGCCGTGCGCACGAAGTCGGACCCGAGGGCGTCCAGCATCAGGTTGCGCTGAATGCGGCTCATGGACGCCGCGCCCAGCATGATCAGCACGAGCGTGGGCAGGAACAGGTGTTGCAATCGGTCGACCAGCTCGGCGAACGGATAGTCGCCCAGCACGCCCGACTCGCCGGTGAACTCGAACAACTGGAAACCGACGTCGCGGTTGATCTGGGTGGCGATGATCGTGCTGACGTGACCGAGAACGAAGGCCGGCGTCGAGATCACCAGCAGCGTCAGCACGGTGATCGCGCGGTCGGAGAACCTGTACTGCCTGGTGGCGGCCCAGGCGCCGATCGCGACACCCAGCAGCAGGCCCAGCAGCGTGCCGATCAGCAGCAGACGCAGGCTGACCCACATGCGGGTGCTGATCTCGTCGTTGACCGACGCGCCGAAGGGCGAATAGCCCCAGTCCCACCGCAACAGCACGTCACTGAGCCAGCGCACGTAACGGTCCCAGACCGGCACGTTCTCGCTGAGGTTGAGTGCGAGGAGGTTGCGCTCCACCACCTCGGGATCCAGCGGCGGCTGCCGCATCAGGAAGTTCTGGCGCGGGTACAACTGGGTCGCTGCGAGGAAGTACGTCAGCGAAACGGCCACGAACAGCAGCACGACGTAGTTCGCAAGTCGTCGCAGGACATACCCGATCACTCGCCTCCCCCTCTCTGCCGTGGCGTGGCCCAAATATAAGCACGTCTACAGAGCAGGCGCCACACCCGACAACCCCAGCCGGAGTGTCGAAAGTTGACGACAGGCGTCAGCTACGTCGCACGACGACCGTGCCTAGCAGGATGTCCGAGAGGATTCTACGCTCCGCCCCGACCACGATCGCAGGCAGCACCAAGCACGTCAGAAACGCTCGTGACAAGGAGCGCGTCCAACCAATGGGACGCCCGTCCAGCATGGTGACACCGATCTTCGTGATGAGCTGGCCGAAGCTACTGCCGGTGAGAGCGGTCAGCAGGAACTTCTGGACGCCGAACGTGACGAGGATCATCCACTGACGCCAGCCGGCGTCCCTCATGACGCCGATGCCGAACAGACCGATCGCCACCACCATCGCCGCACCCCAGTCGATGACCAGCGCAGAGAACCGGCTGCCCCACGGTGCCAGGGAGCCACGTCCGGTCGCGGGGAGCCCCAGCGAGGCTCCGGGAAAGGTGGGCTCGTTCACCCCCGCAGGCTACCGGGCGGCGTAACATCGCTGAAACATCCACGCAACGGTTCGGTGATGTGCTCGCCCTAGCGTGACGTGCGTCAAGTCAATTCCCTCACTGGAGGTAACAAGATGTTCCAAGGTGCCGACGAGCTGTTGGCCTACGTGAAGGACAACGATGTCGAGACGATCGACATCCGTTTCTGCGACCTTCCCGGCGTCATGCAGCACTTCACCGTGCCGGCCACCGCGTTCGGCAAGGAGGTCTTCGAGGACGGCCTCGCGTTCGACGGCTCCTCCATCCGCGGCTTCCAGAAGATCCACGAGTCGGACATGGCGCTGCTGCCTGACCCGACCACCGCGTTCATCGACCCGTTCCGTCGGTCCAAGACTCTGGTCGTCAACTTCTTCGTTCACGACCCGCTGACCAAGGAAGCCTACGCCCGCGACCCGCGCAACATCGCCCGCAAGGCCGAGGCGTACCTGCAGTCGACGGGCATCGGCGACACCGCGTTCTTCGCGCCCGAGGCCGAGTTCTACGTGTTCGACTCGGTGCGCTACGACACCACGGCGTCCAGCGGCTACTACTACATCGACTCCGAGGCCGGCGCCTGGAACACCGGCGTCGAGTCCGAGACCGACGGCCGCGCCAACCGCGGCTACAAGGTGAAGTACAAGGGTGGCTACTTCCCGGTCGCCCCGGTCGACCACTTCTCTGACCTGCGCGACGACATGGTGCGGCACCTGACCGAGTCGGGGCTCGAACTGGAGCGGGCCCACCACGAGGTCGGCACCGCGGGCCAGGCCGAGATCAACTACAAGTACAACACCCTGCTCGCTGCGGCCGACGACGTGATGAAGTTCAAGTACATCATCAAGAACACCGCGTGGGCGGCCGGCAAGACGGCCACCTTCATGCCCAAGCCGATCTTCGGCGACAACGGCTCGGGCATGCACGTGCACCAGTCGATCTGGTCGGGCGGCGTCCCGCTGTTCTACGACGAGGCCGGCTACGGCAGCCTTTCAGACATGGCGCGTCACTACATCGTCGGCCTGCTGCACCACGCACCGTCGCTGCTGGCGTTCACCAACCCGACGGCGAACTCCTACCACCGCCTGGTGCCGGGCTTCGAGGCTCCGGTCAACCTGGTCTACAGCGCGCGCAACCGCTCGGCCTGCATCCGCATCCCGATCACGGGCTCAAACCCGAAGGCGAAGCGCATCGAGTTCCGCTGCCCCGACCCGTCGGCAAACCCGTACCTGGCATTCGCCGCCTGCCTGCTGGCCGGCCTCGACGGCAGCACCAACAAGATCGAGCCCCCGGCCCCGATCGAC
>RRZT011178389.1_pt1 | contig 10052 bp, 7 predicted proteins | sample 2165551 | NCBI WGS metagenome assembly RRZT01 (sample SAMN10456910, study PRJNA506462) | wastewater metagenome | biome: wastewater; feature: sludge; material: wastewater sludge; isolation source: wastewater sludge with Escherichia coli K12::gfp cells carrying plasmid... | place: USA: Moscow, Idaho ...
AGTATGACAAAATTACCATTCTGTAAATCTTCTATACTTTTTGCTTTCAAATCAATTCGTCCGTAGTAAAAACCATCAATTTTTTTAGCTATTTGATCTATTTGATCTTCTAATTTAGACGTTTTTAAGTAAGATCCGTCCAAAAAAGTTGTTCCACGACTATGATTTCCAATTGGTTCAACCAATAATTTTTCATCTTTTTGCAGAACTAAATTTAATTCATTTTTAAATCGTTGAAACAAATAATCTTTTCGATAAAAAGCTCTTAAATTTTGTTCGATTAATTCTCTCAAAGTTGATTTTCCATCACCTGTAAACGTCAAAAAATCTTTTGCTGTAATCGATAGTATTTTTCCGTTTTCTTCTTTTGGTAATCGAACATAAAAAACACCAAACTCAAAATCAGATTGAATATATTCTTGTAAAATTAAATCGCGATTATTTTGACCTAAATAAATCTGCCAATCAATTTTATTCCTGATTAATTCAACACCAATTCCACGTTCACCCATATTTGGTTTTGCAATAAAAGGAAACGTAAACGGAATTTCTTGAGTTGTAAACTCTTCATAAAAAACAGTTTTCGGTTTATAATTTTCATCAATTTGATGGAGTAAATCAATTTTTGAATAATCAATAAATCCGCCCCATTTCATTTTCGGATTCGCCGAACAAAAGTAAGCTGGCGCTCCTGCCTGAAATATTTTGTAAATGTACCAAGGTGTTAATGGTGCATAGAATAACCAGAATGGCCAAAATTCGTATCGTGTCCATTTTGTTATTTTTGGATTCATTTCTCTTGTTTTTGAAAAGCAATTGTAGAAGATGCAATTCCAAAATTTTGAGGAACTTTAATCGTCGGAAAATGGGTTTCGATTGCGATTTTAATCAATGCAAAATGATGGACACTGTGATCAAAACAATACATTAATTCGCGCTGATTGGTTGATTTTATAAGATGAGATTCACCAAAATAATTTTGTCTCAATTGAATGATTTTGTTCATGTCAATCGAATTAATTTCAGATTTTAGCTCATTCAGAATTGCAAGTGTTTCAATAATTGAAGTTTCCCATAAATAGGTGCGATTACGCTCATCATAACAAACCAAATTAGTTTGTTGTGCTTCTGTAAAACAGGTATAAAACTCAATAATATGGCGAAAATGTTGACCAACCGAAGCGTCAGAAATAATTTTCAATTCTTTTTGATACAATTCATCATCAAATTGTAAAAGAATCGATTTCATTTCATCAAAAGAATGTGCTATAGTTTTCTGAATACTCATAATTCTTTGCAAAGATAAATTTTTACATTTGAAGTAAATTGAAAAATGAGATGTGTATAGTCAGTTTTTACCGAAAAAAGGATGAATTTGTGTTAACACATAATCGGGATGAAGAAATTAACCGTGTTTCGTCTAATCAAATTATAGAAAGTGAACGTTTTGGGAAGAATTTTTTTTCACCAATTGATGAAAGAGCTAACGGAACTTGGATTTTTTATTCGGAACAATATATTGCGTGTATTTTGAATGGAGGAATCGAAAAGCCAATTCATTTTAAAGAAAAGTACAGAGAAAGTAGAGGAATTATCTTATTAGATTTATTGAAATATAATGCTGTAAGCGAGTTTGTTGAATCGGAAAATTTGGCAGATGTTGCACCTTTTACAATTTTTGTTTTTGAAAGAACAACAAAAAATGCTTATCTTTTGTATTGGAACGAACAAGATTTGTTGGTGAAAGATGTATCAAATCAAGAAATTGTGACGTGGTGTTCATCAACTCTTTATTCATCGGATCGTAGAGAAACAATTAATCAATTATTTAATCAAAATACTGCGTTAAATAATGATGAAATTATTCAACTTCATGATCAGTTAAAAATGAATAGAGGCGATTTGTATGATTTTTTAGCGACAACATCTATCTCACAAATTATTGCGAAAGATTCAGAAATTGATATGAAATATTGTCAGTTTTTTTGAAATTTTCAGTCAATATTTTGATATTTTAAGGAATCATCAAATCAATTCGGACAAAGGCATAATTTATGCTATAATAAAACAGAATAATTATATTTGTTAAAGACAGCTTAAATAGAATGAACGATAATTTCTCACAACAAGTAAAAGACGTTATTTCTTATAGTAAGGAAGAAGCGTTGAGATTAGGCCACGACCAAATTGGAACAGAACACCTTCTGTTGGGAATTATTCGCGACGGTGAAGGGAAAGCAATTTCAGTCTTAGAAGCCTTGAACATCGATTTAGACGAAATGCGTCAAAAAATCGAAAATTTAAATCCAGCTAAAGAAACAGATGGTAACCATATAAAGAACTTAAGTTTGACAAAACAAGCTGAAAGAGCGTTGAAAACAACGTTTTTGGAAGCTAAATTGTTTAAAAGTCCAACTGTAAATACCATTCATCTTTTGTTGTGTATTCTTCGTAACGAAAACGATCCGATCACAAAATTGATGAATAAACTGGATATTGATTATAATACAGTAAAAGAAGAATTCAAATTTCAATTTCAAGACGAAGAAATTCAATCTCCTCGTGCAGAAAATCCATCTTTTGATGGAGGTGATTCTGATAATGATTTTGAACGTGCGTCTACAAGTAAGTCTACTTCGAAAAGTAAAACACCTGTTTTAGATAATTTTGGACGAGATTTAACAGCGATTGCGCAAGAAGGAAAATTGGATCCAGTTGTTGGGCGCGAAAAAGAAATAGAACGTGTTTCTCAAATTCTTTCTCGTCGTAAAAAGAACAATCCATTGTTAATTGGAGAACCAGGTGTTGGTAAATCTGCAATTGCAGAAGGTTTAGCGCTAAGAATTGTACAACGTAAAGTTTCGCGCGTTTTGTTTAACAAACGTGTGGTAACATTAGATTTAGCGTCATTAGTTGCTGGAACTAAATATCGTGGACAATTTGAAGAACGTATGAAAGCTATTATGAATGAATTAGAGAAAAATGATGACATTATTCTTTTCATTGATGAGTTACATACAATTGTTGGAGCAGGAGGAGCTACAGGTTCTTTAGACGCTTCTAACATGTTCAAACCTGCTTTGGCTCGCGGTGAATTACAATGTATTGGAGCAACAACGTTGGACGAATATCGTCAATATATTGAAAAAGATGGCGCATTAGTTCGTCGTTTTCAGAATGTGATGGTAGAGCCAACAACACCAGAAGAAACATTACAGATTTTACATAACATCAAAGATAAGTATGAAGCGCATCACAATGTAAATTATACAGATGAAGCGTTGCAAGCGTGTGTTAATTTGACAACACGTTATATTACAGATCGTTTCTTGCCAGATAAAGCAATTGATGCTTTAGATGAAGCGGGTTCTCGTGTGCATATCAAGAATCTAAAAGTTCCACAAGAAATTTTAGATCTTGAAGCAAGTTTAGAAGAAGTTCGCGAAAAGAAAACTGAAGTTGTAAAATCTCAGAAATACGAAGAAGCTGCTCGTTTACGTGATTCAGAAAAACAAATCGAAAGTGATTTGAAGCGTGAGCAAGCAAAATGGATGCAAGAATCGAAAGATAATCGTGAAACGGTTACAGACGAAAATGTTGCAGAAGTTGTTTCGTTAATGTCAGGCGTTCCTGTACATCGTGTAGCTGAAAAAGAATTGAAAAAGTTAGCTCAAATGAATGAGTTAATGAAAGGAAAAGTAATTGGTCAGGACGAAGCAGTTGCAAAAGTTGTGAAAGCAATTCAACGAAATCGTGCAGGATTAAAAGATCCTAACAAACCAATTGGTTCATTCATTTTCTTAGGAACAACAGGTGTTGGTAAAACACAATTAGCAAAAGTGTTGGCAAAAGAAATCTTTGATTCTAACGATGCGTTAATTCGTATTGATATGTCAGAATACATGGAGAAATTTGCTGTTTCTCGTTTAGTTGGAGCACCTCCGGGCTACGTTGGTTACGAAGAAGGTGGACAATTAACAGAAGCTGTACGTCGTAAACCGTATGCCGTAATTTTGTTAGATGAGATTGAGAAAGCGCATCCTGATGTATTCAATATTTTATTACAAATTTTGGACGATGGTCATGTAACAGATAGTTTAGGTCGTAAAGTAGATTTTCGTAACACGATTATTATCTTAACGTCTAACATTGGTACAAGACAACTGAAAGAGTTTGGAGATGGTGTTGGATTTGGTACTACTGCGAAAAAAGATACTGCTGACGAACGTGCAAAATCAACAATTGAAACTGCTCTGAAACGTGCTTTTGCTCCAGAATTCTTAAATCGTATTGATGATATTATTTTCTTTAATTCTTTAACAAAAGAAGATATTATGAAAATCATTGATATTGAATTAGCAAGTTTAATTGATCGTTTAACAGCGTTAGATTATCATTTAGAATTGACTGAAGATGCTAAGAATTTTATAGCAGACAAAGGTTTTGATAAAGAATATGGTGCTCGTCCATTGAAACGTGCAATTCAGAAGTTTATCGAAGATCCGATGGCAGAAGAAATCATTAATGCAGAAATAAGTGAAGGAGATTATTTAATCTTAGATCTTAATGATGCAAAAGATGGAGTTAAAATTTCTGTGAAAGGAAAAACCGAAGAAGAAAAATCTTAGAATTTTCTAAGTTTCTATAAATTAAAGGCTTGAATATTTTTGTTCGAGCCTTTTTTATTTCGCTAACTTTTGCCGTACATTTGCGCTCAGCAAGCCACTTTGTCGCTTCATGTATATGAAGAGGAAAGTCCGGGCTCCAGAGAGTAAGCATAGCGGGTAATGCCCGTCCGTCGAGAGGCGAGGACAAGTGCAACAGAAAGTATGTACAGTTCGGCTGTAGTGAAACCAGGTAAACTCTATGCGGAGCAATGCCATGTATACCAGCAGTTAAGGGCTACTCGTCCGTTGCTGGGGGGTAGGCAGATTGATGTTTTGGGTAACTGAAATACTAGATAAATGACAAAGCATCTTGATTTATTAAGATGACAGAACCCGGCTTATCGGCTTGCTTTTTTTACTTTTTGAAATAAAGACTAAACAATTCTGATGTATTAGAACAATCGTTTTTCTTCAGAATATTTCTACGATGTGTATCAACCGTATGTTTGCTCAAACCAATTGCATCAGCAATATCCTGACTTGTGTAACCTTTGATCAAAAATTCGATTATTTCCGTTTCCTTTTTTGTAAGTTGTAAAGATGAATTTGTTTTAGAATTAAGAAGATTATTCAATCCGTCTTTGATTCCGTAAATATGCATTGTCGGGATTCCACCAACTTTTATAGGCGTAATGTCTGTCGCAAGACAAAAAACACGATTGGGTAATAGGTTTTTACTCAGCTCGTAAAAGAAATGTTGCAGATGAATTTGATGGATTTCTCCTTTTTTGTCAATGACACGAAAATCGTAGTTAAATTTATAATTGACTCTTTCTTCAGGAACAATTTCCATACTGAAATTTGCAATTTTTTGCTGAATATCAATTACATATTCCAAATCGTCTGGATGAACAATTTGTACACACAATTCGGCCGTATATTCATCGGGATGATATCCTAAAATTGTTTCGCATTGAGGCGAAACGTACTCAAAAATAGCTGAATTAGGATTGATGACATACATGAAATACTCGCCAACAGAAAGATTTCCAAATAATTGTAAAAATTCTTCAGTTGACTTAAAATGATCTTTATTATCATCAGAAACTCGACTATCTGTATTTTCACTCCACAGTTTTTTTACAATACTTGTGTATTCTTCAAAAGTTTTTTGCTTCGATTTTTTCATATTATAACATGTATAGCGTTAAATAAATACTTATTAATGAGTATTTTTTGAATTAGCAATTTAAACTAATTTTGCAAATGACCTATAAGATTAAAGCAAAATATGCTTAATCGACCAACCTAAGTAATATGAATCGTCATATTCAAAATTAAAAAGGAGCTTTATTCAAAGCTCCTTTTTGTTTTATGATACGTTAATTATTATAGTAATGATTTTACTTTTTCGATTACTGCAGTAGAATCGATTCCGTATTTTTTCATTAAATCAGATGGAGTTCCAGATTCACCGAATTTATCATTAACTGCAACAAAAGCTTGTTTTGTTGGTAATTTTTGTGCTAAAACTCTTGCAACAGATTCACCTAAACCTCCTAAGATATTGTGTTCTTCTGCTGTTACAATTTTTCCTGTTTTCTTTACAGAGTTTAAGATAATTTCTTCATCCAATGGTTTGATAGTATGAATATTGATTACCTCACAAGAAATTCCTTCTTTTTCTAACTCAGCAGCAGCAACTAAAGATTCCCAAACTAAATGACCTGTCGCAACAATTGTTACATCAGAACCTTCGTTCATTAAGATACCTTTACCAATTTCAAATTTTTGGTCAGCTGGCGTGAAAACTGGAACAGCAGGACGTCCGAAACGTAAGTAAACAGGACCTTCGTATTCAGCTGCAGCAATTGTAGCCGCTTTAGTTTGATTGTAATCACAAGGATTGATAACCACCATTCCTGGTAACATTTTCATCAAACCAATATCTTCTAATGTTTGGTGAGTTGCACCATCTTCTCCTAATGTTAAACCAGCGTGCGATGCAGCGATTTTTACATTTTTGTTAGAGTAAGCGATAGATTGACGAATTTGATCGTACACACGAGCTGTAGAAAACTCAGCAAACGTTCCTGTGAAAGGAATTTTACCTCCAATTGTCAAACCTGCAGCAATTCCCATCATGTTTGCTTCTGCAATACCAATTTGGAAAAAACGCTCTGGATTTTCTTTGATAAATTGATCCATTTTCAATGAACCAATCAAGTCAGCACACAATGCAACAACGTTAGGATTTGTTCTTCCTAACTCTGTCAATCCGTCTCCGAATCCACTACGTGTATCTTTTTTTTCTGTGTATGTTAAGTCTATCATTGTTTTTGTTTTTTGTATTCGTTTTTGTATTTTTCTACTTCTGTTTTTTCATCAAATTGATAAATAAAATCATTTGGCGAAACATTAATTTCTTCTTCCTCTTCAGTGCTCTTTTTGATCCATTTTTCTAAGGTTTCAACATTTTCTAACACAATATTTTGTCCAACTCGATAAATCAAGCCTTTCAAATTTAGTTCAGAATTGATAAACGGAACGGTGTTGATGTTAGAATTTGTATCGATACAAATTTCTGTACCATTATCGTTGTCATTATCTTTTCTAAAAATGTTATATACTTCACATTGTTTATTCAGAATCGTTTCTTTTTGACCAGTTCTATTCGCAACATAACTATTTCCGATTGCGGAATTCGTTAAACTTGGATTATCAGTCGCTAAAAAAGAAGTTCCTAATAAATCTTTAGTGCCTTCGAAATCTATTTTAAAAACCTTCGGATTTTTTTCTTCGCTGTAAACAGAATACATATTATCGTTTATTTTTAATGAAGCGAAATTTCCCATCGGTGTTCGCGTAATCATTAAATGCGCTTTATAATCTTTGGTTGATAAAATATCCAGAAAATCTGAATAGAAATCACTTTTGATACGATATTGAATAACGTTTTCGAATTTATACGATTGCATTTGAGCAAAAGTTAAACTTGTAAAAAGCGTTAATATTAAACTGATTGGTTTTTTCATTATCGATGTATTTTGATCAATATTAATCCAAAGAATTCAAGAAAGTAGTTAACTTATCCTTGTCTTCTTTTTTCAGTTTATCATATTTATTATTGATTTCTAAAATACTTTTTCTCATCGCATCAATTGTTCCCGAAAGAGCAACACTTCCACTTTGATAAATGTATAAATCGCACACTTGTCCTGCGTAATTGTAAACCAAATTTCCTAAATCTTTATCAGTAAAAGTCGGAATTTTAGCTTTCAAGTTTTTGCAATGTTCTGGTGCAACTTTCATGAAATCTTGAACGTCTGGATTGTCGATTGCCAAATCGATTTTGCTAATATCTGTCGTTTTGTAAGTAGAAGTATACGGGTCATAATAATCTGCAAGATCATAAGGCATAGCAGCAACAGAATCTACTGCTACAGCCGCTTCATCATAATCTGTTGAAACTTCTGTTAATTTAAACTTTTTAGCATCATCGAAATACGTTTTGAAAAGGTTATTTAATTCTTTTACTTCGCTTTTGTTTGCTAATTTATTCTTTTTGAATTGTTTTACCAATTGATTTGTAGAACCTTGAGCAGCTGCCAAAGCTTTAGAACGCTCGATATCAGGATTTCCATCATAATCGCTATCATTATAAATCAAACTATAATTTAATGAAGCAACAGTCCCAAAAAGACTATTTACGTTATCACTTTCTGATGTTTGATAATTGTAATAATTAACAATAGGATCCTCGTAACGATTGTCTGGTGAATAAGCCGCTTCCGCTGCATAAGCTGTATCTACAGACGACATCATGTTCTCGTATTCTTGTTTCTTTTTTGCCAATTCGTTAGTAAAACTTTCGATTTCTTTTTTCTCATCAAAAGTTACTTTTACGTTAGAATTTGCAATATTTTGAATTGTTAATCCATTAAAATCTCCTGCGTCATATCGTATCAAAAGACCTTTCAGTTTTGTTTGAGGAAACATAATCGCAACGTTATTAATTGCATTTTTTTCATCAACACATAATGTAGAAGATTTTGTTTCGAAATCTGTTTTAGATGTTAATTCGTATTCATTACACTTGTATCCATTGATCGTTGTAGATGAATTTAGATTTTTAACTGAAATAAATTTCTCGAACAAATTATCCGAATAAGGTTTTAAACTATCATCCGACATGCCTTCATAATAATAAGGTGCTTTTATCGATAATTGATTTTCTAATGAATTGGCATAGACTTCGAAAAACTTGCTGTTGTTGATAAAGAAAGCATCTTTACTGAAGCTTCCTGAAGTGTAAGGACCTCCTTCCGAAGTTCCTAAAACAGCGTCTTTAGAAATATAGGTTACAAAAGATAAATCTTTTTGACCATCCAAATAAGTTTGATATTCTTCTGGTAAATTGATTTTGTACGATACTTTTTTGTCAAAAGAATATGTTTTTTCCTGCCCAAAGGCTGTCAAAGAACAAAGCGTAAGTATAGAATAAAATAACGTTTTCATAGTATTGTGGTTGTATTCAAATTATTAATAATCTGTCAATTCAGTTTCAGGATTTTGCTCTAATGCAGATGCTAATTGCTCATCGTTAGGCGCTTTTCCGTGCCAAGAGTGGCTTCCCATCATATAATCAACTCCATTACCCATTTCTGTGTGTAATAAAATTGAAACTGGTTTTCCGTTTCCTGTTAATGTTTTAGCTTCTTCTAAAATAGCAATTACTTTTTCTAAGTCATTTCCATTTTTTTCTTCTAAAACAATCCATCCAAAAGCTTCTAATTTAGCTTTCAAATCTCCTAAAGGTAAAACGTGGTCTGTGTCACCATCAATTTGACGACCATTGTAGTCAATCGTTGCAATTACATTATCTACTTTTTTACCAGCAGCATACATAAAAGCTTCCCAAACTTGACCTTCTTGTAATTCACCATCACCGTGTAATGTGTAAACTAATTTATCGTCGTTGTTTAATTTTTTTGCTTGCGCAGCACCTAAAGCAACAGATAAACCTTGTCCTAAAGATCCAGAAGCGATACGAATTCCAGGTAAACCTTCGTGTGTTGTTGGGTGACCTTGTAAACGAGAATCTAATTTTCTGAATGTAGCTAATTCGCTTACTGGGAAAAATCCTGAACGAGCTAATGTGCTGTAGAAAACTGGTGAAATGTGACCGTTTGATAAGAAGAATAAATCTTCTCCTTTTCCGTCCATAGAGAAGTCTGTAGAGTAAGTCATGATTTTACCGTATAATGCAGCAAAATATTCTGCACAACCTAATGATCCACCTGGGTGTCCACTATTTACGGCATGTACCATTCTCAAAATATCTCTCCTTGTTTGTTGTACTTGTGTTTGAAGTTCTTGAAGTGTCATTGTTTGTTTATAAAAATTTGAACAAAAATAATCCTTTTTTGTAGGGCAAAAAAATCG
>RRZT012217120.1_pt1 | contig 10050 bp, 9 predicted proteins | sample 2165551 | NCBI WGS metagenome assembly RRZT01 (sample SAMN10456910, study PRJNA506462) | wastewater metagenome | biome: wastewater; feature: sludge; material: wastewater sludge; isolation source: wastewater sludge with Escherichia coli K12::gfp cells carrying plasmid... | place: USA: Moscow, Idaho ...
ACGACCGCGCGCATCTACTACAAGTACGAGGGCGAGTCGCCGGTCGGGTCGCACAAGACCAACTCGGCGGTCCCGCAGGCCTACTACAACCGGGAAGCGGGCCGGATGCGGCTCACCACGGAGACCGGGGCCGGGCAGTGGGGCACGTCGCTGGCCTTTGCGTGTGCGCAGTACGGCCTGGAGTGCGAGGTGTGGCAGGTTCGGACCTCGTATGACGGCAAGCCGTACCGGAAGATGATGATCGAGACCTTCGGCGGGACGATTCACCCCTCGCCCTCCGAGCTCACAGCGGCCGGGCGGGCGATCCTCGCCGAGCACCCGGACTCCCCCGGTTCGCTCGGCATCGCGATCTCCGAGGCGGTCGAGGTGGCCGCCCAGGACCCCAACGCGCACTACGCCCTGGGTTCGGTCCTCAACCACGTCCTCCTCCACCAGACGATCGTCGGTGAGGAGACCCTGCTCCAGCTGGCGAAGGTCGGCGAGACGGCAGATGTCATCATCGCGTGCACCGGTGGCGGGTCGAACTTCGGCGGCCTGGCCTTCCCCTTCCTCCGGGAGAAGCTCGCGGGCCGGATGTCGCCGGTGATCCGCGGCGCCGAACCCGCGTCGTGCCCGTCGCTGACCCAGGGCGTCTACGCCTACGACTTCGGCGACACCGCCGGGATGACCCCACTGATGAAGATGCACACCCTTGGCCATGACTTCATGCCGGACCCGATCCACGCCGGCGGGCTGCGGTACCACGGGATGAGCCCGCTGGTGTCGCACATCTACGAGTCGGGGCTCATGGAGGCGGTCGCCATGACGCAGACCGACTGCTTCTCCGCCGGGGTGCTCTTCTCCCGCACCGAAGGCATCCTCCCCGCGCCGGAGTCGACCCACGCCCTGGCCGAGGTCGTCGCCGAGGCCCGGCGGTGCGCCGAGTCCGGGGAGGCGAAGGTCATCGTCGTCGGACTCTCCGGTCACGGCCACCTCGACCTGCCCGCCTATGCGGCATACCTTGCCGGGGGCATGCAGGACCGGACGTATGCCGACCACGAGGTCCAGGAGTCGGTTCGCGAGGCGCTGACCAAGCTCCCCGCCATCCCCAGCTAAGGGTTCGGACGGTCTCGGAGCCCCGGCACTCTCGGCGCCGTGCGCTCGGTGGCCTGCGCTCCCGGTGCCCTGCGCCCTGGGTGCCCTGCGCCCTGGGTGCCCCGGCGCCTCGGTGCCCTGCGCCCTGGGGACGAGTGCTCCTGGACTCTGAGCACGCTCTTGGCACCTAGCGCGATGCCATCAGCGGCCACGGAGTCCATAAGCCACGACCGATCGGCGCCACCACCCTTCCAGACGAGGCGTCCCTTCCAGACGAGGCGTCCGAGCGGCGGCGTCTCAATTGACGCCCCCGGGTCAAGAAACACGCCCACCCAACGCTCGAGGGTGTTCCCAGCGCCTCGCCCTTTGACGCCCCCGGCGCTTATGGACTCTGAGCACGCTCTTGGCACCTAGCGCGATGCCATCAGCGCCCACAGAGTCCATGAGCCACGCGATCGACGCCACCACGCCTTCAGACCTGGCGTCACGGGGCCGGCGTCCGACGTGCACGCCGCCACGCTATGAACCGCAGGAGGTCAGGCGGGACGGCGCCGACGAGCCCGAGACCGGGTCAGCGCCGCTCCGACCCGAACGGCGACCCTCGGGGGTCGGCCAGCTCGGACCAGGTCACCCGGACCACCTCGTACCCGAGATCGCGCAGGGCGTCCTCGCGGAGCTTCTCGGCCACCAGCTCGGAGCGCCCCGAGCGCCAGCCGTCGACCGAGTCGTGGGACCGGCCGTACTTGACCAGCCCGTCGAACTCGGCGACGACCATCTCGCCCTCGACGAGCAGGTCGACATAGGCGGTGAACCCCCGACCGACGATCTTGGCCTGCGGGATGACCGGCAGTCGCATGAGGTGGAAGGCGTGCCGCAACCGGGTTTCGCCGACCGACTGCGACCGGCCGTCGGCGATGGCCACGAAGGGGCCGAGCAGCGCCGACCCCGGGTGCCCTCGCAGCAGCTCGGCCGCCTCGGCGAGCGCGTCACGGGCGACCAGCTCGAGGCGCAAGGCCGCATCGGCCGCGATCAGCGCGTCGAGCGGGCCGCACACCACGCCCGTCGCCGCCACCGCCATCGCCACCGGGACCCGGCCCTCGGGTGTCAGAGCCCCCGCGGGCACCGGGTGCAGACGCAGGGACCCGCGCGACCGGGGCCAGCCATCACCCGTTGTCAGCGCCAGGTGGACGTGGTCGAGGTTGGCCCGGTAGAGCGGGAGCCCGAGCCGCGCCAGCTCCGAGTAGTGGCTCAGTGTCGTGGGCACCCGCATCGAGCGCTGCGCCGCCAGCGCCCGCAGCAGATGCAGCCGCTCCCGGCTCTCGGGCGCACCCACGGCATACCAGCCGCGCCATACCGAAGTCACCGCACCGGAGCCGACCAAGCCGGCCAGCCGCGCCGGCCCCACCCCTGCGTGGCGGGCGTCGGCGGCGCAGAACAGCCCCCACTCATCCGCGAGCACGCCAACGTCCGCCAGCATTGGGGAGGCCGGGGCCGTCACCGCAAGGTCGTCCATCTGCCGATGGTCGGTCATTCGGGCTGGTCCCCGCATCACCCAACGGACGCCCTGTGGATAACCCCGTCCTCGGTGCGGGCGTGCGGAGCGCTGCTCATGGACCGCACGGCGGCTCATGGCATCGCGCTACGGGCCATAAGCGCCAGCGAGGTCCACGAGCCGGATGTCGTCGGGCAAAGCGCGGTCATCGCGGCCAGGAGCGCGGGTATGCCGAGGGCAAGCGCGCGGGTATGCCGAGGGCCAGCGCGCGGTCGCCGGAGGACCGCTACGCCAGGGACACCAGGTCGACGTACTCGGCGCTCCACAGGTCCTCGACGCCATCCGGCAGGAGCAGCACCCGCTCCGGCTGGAGCGCCTCGACGGCCCCTTCGTCGTGGGTCACCAGGACAACCGCCCCCCGGTACTGCCGCAAGGCGGACAAGATCTCCAGCCGCGAGGCCGGGTCGAGGTTGTTCGTCGGCTCGTCGAGGAGCAGGACGTTAGCCGCCGAGACGACGAGGGTAGCCAGCGACAGCCGTGTCTTCTCTCCCCCGGAGAGCACCGAGGCCGGCTTGTCGACATCGTCGCCGGTGAACAGGAAAGAGCCGAGCACCTTGCGGACATCGGTCTCGCCGAGGTTCGGAGCGGCGGTCAACATGTTCTCCAGGACGGTCCGCTCGATGTCGAGGTTCTCGTGCTCCTGCGCGTAGTAGCCGAGCTTGAGGCCATGCCCGGGCTCGACGGCACCGGTGTCTGGCGGGTCGATCCCCCCGAGGATCCGCAGCAGCGTGGTCTTGCCCGCGCCGTTGAGCCCGAGGACGACGACGCGCGACCCCCGGTCGATGGCGAGGTCGACATCGGTGAAGACCTCCAGCGACCCGTACGAGCGGGACAGCCCCGAGGCCCGCAGCGGCGTCTTGCCGCAGGACGCCGGATCGGGGAAGCGGAGCTTGGCGACCTTGTCGTGTGCCCGGTCCCCCTCGACGGAGGCGAGCAGCCGCTCGGCCCGCCGCGCCATGTTCTGCGCCGCCACCGCCTTGGTGGCCTTCGCACGCATCTTGTCGGCCTGGGCGAGCAGCGCGGCCGCCTTCTTTTCCGCATTGGCTCGTTCCCGCTTGCGCCGCCTTTCGTCGGTCTCCCGTTGGGCCAGGTATGTCGACCAGCCCACGTTGTACAGGTCGAGCTCGGCCCGGTTGGCGTCGAGATGGAAGACCTTGTTGACGACGGCGCCGAGCAGGGCGGCATCGTGCGAGATGACGACGAGCCCACCGGCATACCCCTTGAGGTAGTCCCGCAGCCAGGCGACCGAGTCCGCGTCCAGGTGGTTCGTCGGCTCGTCGAGCAGCAGGGTCTGGGCCCCGGAGAAGAGGATCCGGGACAGCTCGACCCGGCGCCGCTGCCCGCCCGAGAGAGTGCCCAGCGGCTGCCCGAGAACCCGCTCGTCCAGGCCCAGCGCGGAGGCGATGGCGGCGGCCTCGGACTCGGCGGCATATCCGCCCTGCGCGGTGAACTCGGCGTCCAGCCGGGCGTACCTGCCCATGGCCTTGTCCCGCACCGTGTCGTCGGCGCTGGCCATCTTCGCCTCGGTGGCGCGCAGGTCGCGGAGGATGACGTCGAGACCGCGGGCGGAGAGGATGCGGTCCCGCGCGAGCACCTCGAGGTCCCCGGTGCGGGGATCCTGAGCGAGATACCCGACCTCGCCCGACCGGGTCACGGCGCCCGCGGCCGGCAGGGCCTCGCCGGCGAGCACCTTCGTCAAGGTGGTCTTGCCTGCGCCATTGCGTCCGACCAGGCCGATCCGGTCCCCCGCGGCGACCCGGAAGGTCGCCCCGTCGAGCAGCAGACGCGCGCCGGCGCGCAGCTCGACGGCGGTGGCGGTGATCACGACGACTCCTTGGCGGTGGCCGTCCCTCCCGGGACCGGCCGACGGACGGCAAACCACCCCAGTGTGCCAGGGCGAGGCCGCCGGGACCCAACGCGTTATCCTCGCGACCCGGCCGCCACCCGGCCGCAACCTCGCCTCAACCCGGCCAAAACCCCCAGCGCGACCCACCGCGACCCGACTCCGCGCGGCCCAGTCCGGTAGCGTGAGGGGTTGTGAGCGCCCCGATCCGAGTGCGGACCATCTCCGCCGCCGAGCACCTGGCGTGGGTGCAGGCTCAGCGGGCGGTGAGCTTCCTGCAGACCCCCGCCTGGGGCCGGGTCAAGACCGACTGGCGCAGCGAGTCGGTCGGTTGGTTCGAGGGCGAGACCCTCCGTGCCGCCGCTCTGGTGCTCTACCGCAAGGTGCCCAAGGTGGCCAAGTTCCTCGCCTATCTCCCCGAGGGACCGGCGCTGGACTGGGGCGATGCCCGGATCGTCGAGTATCTCGCCGCGCTGCGAGCGCACCTGTCGGCTCAGGGCGCCTTCGCCATACGCCTGGGTCCGACGGTGGTGGTCAACCGGTGGGGGGCCGAGACGATCAAGGCCGCCGTCGCGGACCCCGCGGTCACCCGGCTGGCCGAGGTGACCCCCGACGTCAGCGAGCCCCTCGGACCGCAGGTCGTCGGGACTCTCGAGCGGCTGGGTTTCCGCAGCCAGGCCGCGACCGATGGGGGCTTCGCCACCGGCCAACCGCAGTTCGTCTTCCAGGTGCCGCTGGCCGGACGGACCGAGGCCGACCTGCTCGCCGCGATGAACCAGCTGTGGCGTCGCAATATCAAGAAGGCCGCCAAGCTCGGCGTCGTCGTCGAACGCGGGACGATCGAGGACCTTCCGGCTTTCCATACGACATATCTCGAGACCGCAGCACGCGACCACTTCACGCCGCGGCCGTTGTCGTACTTCCAGCTGATGATGCGCGAGCTCACCACCGAGGACCCGGACCGGATGCGCCTCTACCTCGCCCGGCACGAGGGTGACCTCGTCGCGGCGACCCTGTGGATCCGGGTCGGCACCCATGCGTGGTACTCGTATGGCGCCTCGACCTCGGCCAAGCGGGAGGTCCAGGGGTCGACCGCAATTCAGTGGCAGATGATGCGCGACGCCCTGGAGGCAGGGGCCCGGGTCTACGACCTGCGGGGCATCACCGAGACCGTCAGCGAGGACGACCCGCACCTCGGGCTGATCCGGTTCAAGGTCGGCACCGGTGGCGAGGCGGTCGAGTACGTCGGCGAGTGGGACTACCCCATGCCCGGCCCCGACCGGCTGCTCTACCTCGCCTTCGACCGGTACATGCGCCGCCGCGCCAGGGGGACCGAGTGACGGTCACGCTCCGCGTCGACGCGGCCCGCTGGCGGACGCACCAGGACCGTGTCGTCGGCAGCACCGAGGGCGTCGTGCCTGTGGCCAAGGGCAATGGCTACGGATTCGGGCTCGGGCTGGTCCTTGAGGAGTGCGCTCGGATGTTCCACGAGCGCGGGGTCGCCATGACCGCCGTCGGCACCTATGTGGAGTCCCCGATCGCGCTCGACCGTTTTCCCGGCGATGTCCTCGTCCTCGAGCCCTGGCGGCCGTCGATCCACCGCGACCTGGCGGTCATCGAGCACCCACGCCTCGTCCACACCGCCACCTCGCGCTCCGATCTGACCGAGCTCCAGGGCCGCAACCCCGCGGCCCGGTACGTCCTCGAGGCGCTCACCTCGATGATGCGGCACGGCATGTCCCGTATGGCGCTTCGCGGTCTGGTCGACGCGGTGGGCGATGACCCCCGGTTCCTCGGGGTGACCGCCCACCTACCCCTGGGGACCGGGCATGTCGACGAGGTCGACGCCTGGATGCGCTCGATCCCGGTCGACCGGTGGTTCGTCTCGCACCTGGCCCCTGAGGAGCTGCGCACGCTCGGCGACCGGTTCCCCGGGCGGGTGATCCGCCCCCGGATCGGCACCCGGCTGTGGTTGGGTGACGAGACTGCCTTCCGGGTCAGGGCGCACGTCCTCGACGTCCACCCGGTGGCCCGCGGTGACCGCGCCGGGTACCGCCAGCGCCAGCTCCAGAGCGGCACCGTGGTGGTGATCTCCGGCGGGACCGCCCACGGGATCGGGCTGGAAGCACCCAGCGCCGCCTCGACGATGCGGCAGCGGGGCATCGCGGCGGCCGAGGGGCTGCTCGAGGCCGCTGGCAAGATCCGTTCACCCTTCACCGTCAGCGGGATGCGACCGGCCTTCGTCGAACCGCCGCATATGCAGGTGTCGATGGTCCATCTGCCTCCGGGCGTCCCCGCCCCGCAGGTCGGGACGGAGGTCGACGTCCGGGTCCGGACGACGATCTTCCACCCCGATGTCGTCGTGGTGTCCTGACCCGAGGGCGGCCCGACGTGCCGCGCGAACCGCGCCTGGACAGTGGGAGCACGTGTGTCGGCATACTCCTGAGTGAGCAGACGTTAAGGTGAGCGTGGGTCGGGCGGACGGCGCCCGCTGAGCCGGGAGCGGTTTATGAGCTTCAACGACAACGTCCAGCTGGACACCTCCCAGGTCGAGTCCGGCGGCGGGGGTGGCGGCGGATTCGGTGGCGGCGGCCTCGGTGGCGGTGGCGGCGGCTTCCCCGGCGGCATCCGCGTCGGCGGTGGGATCGGCGGCATCGTCATCCTGCTGCTCGTCTTCCTTTTCCAGTTCCTCAGCGGCGGGGGCGGCCTCGGGAGCGGAAGCGGGGGCTCGACCGGCTCCGCTGGCTCCGGCTCGGTCATCGGCGACACGACCAACGTCCAGGCCGCCGGCCAGGTGTCGCGCGACTTCTCGCAGTGCAAGACCGGCGCCGACGCCAACGCCAACGACGTCTGCCGGGTCATCGCGACGGTCAACAGCGTCCAGGCCTTCTGGTCGGCCGAGCTGCCGAAGTACAACGTCTCCTACACCCCGTCGAAGACCGTCCTGTACTCCGGTGCGACCCAGTCCGGGTGCGGTACCGCGTCGAACCAGGTCGGGCCGTTCTACTGCCCGCTGGACAAGAAGGTCTATATCGACGCCTCCTTCTTCGCCGAGCTCACCTCGCGCTTCGGCGCCGACGACGGTGCTCTGGCCAAGGAGTATGTCGTGGCCCATGAGTACGGCCACCACATCCAGGACATCCTCGGCCTCCTCGGTCGCGCGCAGCAGGACCCCCAGGGCGCCGAGAGCGGGGCCGTCCGCACCGAGCTGATGGCCGACTGCCTCGCCGGCGTCTGGGTCAACCACGCGACGACGACGAAGGACAAGAACGGGGTGACCTTCCTCAAGCCGATCACCCGCGCCGATATTGACTCCGCGCTCTCGGCGGCCTCGGCCGTCGGCGACGACCGGATCCAGAAGACGATGCAGGGCCGGGTCACCCCGGAGTCGTGGACGCACGGGTCCAGCGCCCAGCGCCAGCACTGGTTCACCGCCGGCTACCAGACCGGTGACATCAACCAGTGCAACACCTTTTCGTCGAACGTCAACCTCGGCTGACCCTCCCCTTCCAACAAAGACACACCTTTAGACGGCGTCTAAAGGTGTGTCTTTGTTGGAAGTGTGCTCAGAGGGTCAAGTCGCGGTAGAACCTTCGGCCGCTCATCGACTGGACGTCGACGACGACATAGTTGGGCTTGTCCTCGGGCAACCAGGTCTGCAGGTGCTCGTCGTCGAGCTGGTACGACTCGCTCAGCGTCTCGACCACCCGGGCCACCCCCTTGGCGATGATCGACCACGCCTCGTCGCCTGTCACCTGGTCGGCCTCGATCGCGACCGCCTTGTTGATGGCGACCTCGGCGAGCTTGGTCCCAGGCGCCGTCTTCATGACGATCTGCCCGTCGTGGACGAGGAAGTTCACCGGGAAGATGTCCGGCTCCCCGGCCGCGCAGGTGGCCAGGCGCCCGAACCGGGTCGCGTCCAGCAGATCCCAGCACTGGGCATCGGTGAGTTCCTCGTAACGGCTGTTCGGCATACCGCCCATCCTTGACCACCGGGCCGGGCCCCGTCGAGCCGCCCCGCCTGTCAGGTGGGCGACACCGGCCCGTCGGTCACGCAGACCCGCACGGCTCGCCCTCGCCGGACGGCCTCCTCGAGCACGGCGCGGCCGGGATCAGGTATGTCGAACAGCTCCCGGCGCGGCAGAGCGGCCAGGGACGCCAGCCGCCCGTCCGCTAGAAGCTCTCGGACGAGGGCCTTGTCGCCCCCGGCGACCACGCCGGCCGGGGCCGCTGGCGACTCCCCCAGGATCCGGTTCAGGTGCTCAGCGACCGCCTCGACCAGGGCGTCGGCCTGGTTGGCCCGGCGCCGAGCGAACCGCTGCTGCGACCAGCCGCCGGCCGCGGTCCGGGACTGGACGTGCCTGCTGCCGACCTTGTGCACCACTATGCGGCCGTCGGCCACGACAGCCACCGCGAACCCCCCGCGCCGGACCAGGACGACCACCATCGGGGTGTGGTCGAAGCGCGCCACCGACTCGATCCGCTGCGGTCCGTCGGGGTTGTTGGCGGTGAAGCGCTCCAGCCAGGTATCGAAGCGCTCCGGCGCGACCTCGACGGTTCGGGACACCTCAGATGTTGAAACCGAGGGCGCGCAGCTGCTCCCGGCCGTCGTCGGTGATCTTGTCCGGACCCCATGGCGGCATCCAGACCCAGTTGATCCGGTGCGTCTGGACCAGGCCCTCGAGGGCCTGGGCGGTCTGGTCCTCGATGACATCGGTCAGCGGGCACGCCGCGGAGGTCAAGGTCATGTCGATGACGGCGTGCGCGGCGTGGTCCACGGTGATCCCGTAGACCAGCCCGAGGTCGACGACGTTGATCCCCAGCTCGGGGTCGACGACATCGCGCATGGCCTCCTCGACGTCGGCGACGTTCACCGGGCTGGCGCTGCTCTCGGAGGTCTGGGTCATGGGGTCGCTCCTGCTTCGGCGGGGGTGATGTCGACGCCGGCCCGGACGAGGGCGTCGGTGAAGGCCAGCCAGCCCAACAGGGCGCACTTGACCCGGGCGGGGTACTGGGAGACGCCGGCGAAGGCGACGCCGTCACCGATGACCGTCTCGTCGCCCCGGTCGGCGCCCTTGCTCGTCAGCATGGCGCGCATCGCGGCGAAGGTCTGCAAGGACTCGGCAACCGAGTGCCCCAGGCACTCCTGGGCGAGCACCGATGTCGAGGCCACCGAGATCGAACATCCCAGTGCGTCATACGAGATGTCCTCGACGGTCGCCGACGGGTCGGACCCGCTGAGGTGGACCCGCAGGGTGACCTCGTCCCCGCACGTCGGGTTGACGTGGTGGACCTGGGCGTCGAAGGGCTCACGCAGCCCCGCGTGCTGGGGCCGCTTGCTGTGGTCGAGGATGAGCTCCTGGTAGAGGTCCATGTCAGGCTCCGGTCCCGAAGATCGCCGGCACGGTGTCGAGGGCCGCGAGGAAGGTCCCGATCTCGTCCAGGGTCGTGTATGCCGCGAAGGACGCCCGGGTCGAGGCGGTCACGCCGAGGGCGCGGTGCAGCGGCCAGGCGCAGTGGTGACCGACGCGCAGCGCCACGCCGGCGTCGTCGAGGACCTGGCCGACGTCGTGGGCGTGAA
>RRZT010226714.1_pt1 | contig 10049 bp, 7 predicted proteins | sample 2165551 | NCBI WGS metagenome assembly RRZT01 (sample SAMN10456910, study PRJNA506462) | wastewater metagenome | biome: wastewater; feature: sludge; material: wastewater sludge; isolation source: wastewater sludge with Escherichia coli K12::gfp cells carrying plasmid... | place: USA: Moscow, Idaho ...
AGGACTTGGAGACATCGGACCAGAAGCAGGTATGCCTGTTATGGAAGGAAAATGTGCATTATTTAAAGCATTTGGAGATGTTGATGCAATTCCTCTTTGTGTTCGTTCAAAAGAAGTGGATGATATTGTAAATGTAGTACGTCTTACAGCAGGCAGCTTTGGCGGAATCAATCTTGAAGATATTTCAGCACTAAGATGTTTTGAAATCGAACGTAAATTAAAGGAATGTTGTGATAGTCCGATTTTCCATGATGATCAGCATGGTACAGCTGTTGTTTGTCTTGCAGCAATGCTGAATGCATTAAAATTAACAGGTAAAAAAATCGAAGAGATCAGAGTCGTAACAAGTGGAGCAGGTGCTGCTGGTATCGCAATCATCAGACTTCTGATTGCTATGGGTCTGAAAGATGTAGTTCTTTGCGACCGCCAGGGTGCGATCTACAAAGGCAGAGACGGACTGAATGATGAAAAGATCGAAATGGCAGAAATCACAAATCATGAATGCCGTAAAGGTACTTTGGAAGAAGTTTTAGTTGGAGCAGACGTATTTATCGGTGTTTCTGCACCTGGATGTGTTACACCTGAAATGGTCAAGAGCATGAGCCCAGACCCAATTATCTTCCCAATGGCAAACCCAACTCCAGAAATCATGCCTGATATCGCAAAAGCTGCTGGTGCAGCCGTAATTGGTACAGGAAGAAGTGATTTCCCTAACCAGATCAATAACGTACTTGCATTCCCAGGTATTTTCAGAGGAGCTCTTGATGTAAGAGCAAGTGATATCAATGATGAAATGAAGATTGCAGCAGCAAGAGCAATAGCAAGCTTTGTAACAGATGATAAACTTTGTGCTGACTACATTATTCCAAGTCCTTTTGATGAAGGTGTTGCACAGGCAGTTGCAAAAGCAGTTGCTCAGGCAGCAAGAGATACAGGAGTAGCTCGTATCTAATTTTACTATGAGAACCACATTCCATATGGGATGTGGTTTTTTTTATATGATTTTTTAAATAATGATTGACAGTCAGTTAATTATGTAATATATTACATATAAATGTAACATGTTACATAAAAACAAATAGATCTGAACATAAAATTGGGTTCAATATGTTTCAAAAAGGAGAAAAAATGAGGAGAACAGGAAAAATTGCGTTATTGATTTTATTTATGATCGTATTTTTGGGATTTATCATGATCATGTTATTTATGAACAAGATAAAAAATGAAAGCGATCAGTTATCTTATCCGGAGATCAATATGAGCGAAGTGGATGATGGCACTTATGAAGGAAATGCAGAGACAACACTTGTTAAGGTATCGGTAGAAGTGAGCGTGAAACAAAATAAGATCGAGAATATCATGATCACAAGACATAATAATGGAAAAGGGCAGAAAGCGGAGACGATCACGAATGTCATGATCGAGAAAAATGATTATCAGGTCGATGGTGTAAGCGGTGCAACAATGTCAAGTGATGTGATTCGTGCTGCGGTTGGAAATGCACTCCTGAAAGGGGTGAAGTAATGAAACGAGACGAAGTGAGGAACAGATATGATAATCAACATTTTTTATTTGGCCTGTTTTTTTCTTTCGGGAATCGTTTACAGGCAGCAGGAGACGCGTTTTATGATGAAATTACGAGTAAACAGTTTTTTTTATCGATCTGCCTGGGTATCTTTGGAAAGGAAGCACCAACACTTGGTGAACTTGCTGATGTATTTGGCAGCTCACACCAAAATGTCAAACAAATCATTAATAAGATGGAAAAGAGTGGTTATGTGGTAACTTTTACAGACCCGGAGGATAAAAGAAAAGTAAGAGTGAAAGGTACGGATAAGCTAAAACAGCTTGGCGAAAAATATAATGAAAAAGGAACATGGTTCTTAGAACAATTATATGAGGGTATTGATGAAAAGGATCTTGAAGTCACCTGCAAGACCATAGCTGCAATTGAAAAAAATCTGATCAAGTTAAAAATGAATTGAAATTTTAATGATCAATATATTAACTATTTGTGAGAGCATGCATAGGAATGTGTGCAGATTGGAGAATTATGAAAAAAGTGATCGTATATAACAGTAAAACAGGATTTACAAAAAAGTATGCAGAATGGATGGCAGAAGAACTTCAATGTGACACTAGACCTTTTCAAAAAGATATGGAAAGTCTGAAGGAGTATGAACTTGTTGTTTTTGGAGGTGGTATTATGGCCGGCAAAGTGAATGGCCTGGATCAGTTCAGAAATAAAATGGATGTGAAGAAACAAAAGCTTATCGTATTTGCTACCGGAGCGACTAGTCAGGATCTAACTGATGTAACAGAACAGTTCAAAAAAAGACAATCTGAATGATGATGAACAGAAGAGAGTTCCGTTCTATTATTTTGAAGGAGGGATCAACTACAACAATATGAGTATGGTCTCAAAGTTTTTTATGAAGATGCTGTTAAGTATGCTAAGGAATAAAAAGAATAGAACAGCAGAGGAAGAAGGGATGCTTCAGTCACTCAGTCACTCGTTCGATCACTGTGACAGAAGAAGAATCTTAACCATGATGAATCAGATAAAAGAATGGGAAAACGGCTATTTACAGAATTCTTAATTGCGCATACAATAAGAGTAATATCAGGAAGGTATTCATGCATTGCATGGATACCTGTTTGAATGCTTAAGCAATACTATGATAAAGAGTCGGGGGTACTTATGACATTACAGCAGTTGAAATATGCTTTGATGGTAGCAGAAACAGGTTCAATGAATGAGGCGGCAAAGAAACTATTTATTTCACAACCGAGTCTGTCAGCGGCAGTCAGGGATCTGGAAAGCGAAATGCAGATCATTTTATTTTCCCGTCATTCCAAAGGTGTCATCATTACACCTGAAGGGATAGAGTTCTTAAGTTATGCAAGACAGATCATGAATCAGGTAGATCTGCTGGAAGACAAATATTATACTGGGGAATCTGTAAAGAAAAAGTTTGGTGTTTCAACGCAGCATTATTCTTTTGCGGTAAAAGCTTTTGTTGAAACTGTAAAAAGTTTTGATATGGAAGAATATGAATTTGCAATCAGAGAGACAAGAACTTATGATGTCATACAGGATGTGAAATCTGGTAAAAGTGAACTTGGAATTTTATATCTGAATGAATTTAATGAAAAAGTAATTCAGAAGCTTCTGAAAAATGAACAACTGGTATTTCATGATCTGATTCAGTGCAAGGCTTATGTATACTTATACAAAGAACATCCATTAGCGAAACTTCGTGAAATTGCATTGGAGGATCTGGAAGAGTATCCTTGTCTGTCATTTGAACAGGGAGAGCACAATTCGTTTTATTTTGCAGAAGAAATTCTAAGCACCTATGATTATAAAAAAACGATCAAAGCCTGTGATCGGGCGACCATGCTGAACTTAATGGTCGGACTTTACGGCTACACGCTTTGTTCCGGAATCATTTGTGAAGAATTAAATGGCGGAGATTATATGGCAATACCTTTAAAATCGGACACGGTCATGAGAATTGGTTATATTACATTAAAAAACTCCATGATCAGTCAGATCGGACAAAGATATCTGGAAGAATTAGGAGCATATATGAAGTCGAACCAGTAAAGGGGAAAAAAGATGAATCCTGATCAGATCATTAACAATATTGAAAAGGTCATTACCGGGAAACATGAAGTGATTACATTGCTTACAACAGCGCTTCTTGCAGGAGGTCACGTTTTATTAGAGGATGTACCGGGTGTTGGGAAAACAACGCTGGCAAGAAGCCTGGCAAAGACAATAGACTGTGGTTTTACACGAATCCAATTCACACCGGATACACTGCCAAGCGATATTACAGGTCTTAGTGTTTATAATATGAAGAAATCAGAATTTGAATTTGTTGAAGGTGCAGTGATGAACCATATTATTCTGGCTGATGAGATCAACAGAACAGCACCTAAGACCCAGGCGAGTCTGTTGGAAGCCATGGAGGAACAGCAGGTCACTGTTGACAGAGTAACGTATCCACTACCGGCTCCCTTTATGATCATTGCAACACAAAATCCTGTTGACAGCCTTGGCACCTATCAGCTCCCAGAAGCTCAGCTGGACAGGTTCATGATGAAACTTACGATTGGATATCCTGATTCCAGGCATGAAAAGATCATGATGAAGCAGAAATTGAATGGTGATACTGAAAAGAATCTTGAGGCAATTGTAAGTAAAGCAGAACTGGTAAAAATGCAGGAAGAAGTAAAACAGGTTTATGTTCATGATGATCTTCTTGAATATGTCATTGAAATCATGAATAGAACAAGAAAAAGTCTGCGACTATCACTGGGAGCAAGTCCAAGAGCAACCATTATGCTGGTCAATGCTGCACAGGCATATGCATACCAGAATGGAAGAGATTTTGTGATTCCGGAAGACATCATATTCTTATCACATTACGTGATTCCTCACAGATTCTTACTCTCACAGGAAGGACGTATCAATAAAATATCTGCATCAGGGATATTGAATGACATCTTAAAAGAGACGCGTGTTCCAGTATTAGAGTAGTAGAAGACACAATGAATTTAGGGTGGGAATAAAATGAAGCACAGTCGTGTTCTTTATTTTTTCATGTTAGTCATTTCAATCATTTTTATAAGCTATAAGGGCGGAAGCATCCCGTACCTGTTTTTTTATTTTGTCCTGATGCTTCCAATATTTTCTTTTGGCTATACCCTGATCGTATACATGCGTTTTCGGGTCGCCCAGAATATTGACAGTATCAGAATGATCAAAAAAATACCACTACCATATCAGGCAGTGATCGCGAATGAAGATTACTTTACTTATACCAGTATGAGACCAGAGTATTTTGAGGATTTTACAAAAGTAATGATGAATGAAGAACAAGATTCTTATGAAATTGCACCCAGGTCTTCACTAAAAATGAATGGAACTTTATATGCACAGTTCAGAGGGACATTTGAAGCAGGAATCAGCTCGATAGAAATAAAGGATTTTCTATATTTATTTACTATTCGTTATCCGCTCATGAGCAGGCTTAAGATCATAGTGAGTCCAAGGCTCATATCTATGCAAAGATTAAATCTTGTTCAGTGGATGGAAGAATCTGACAGGATCAGGAAAATAAAAAAGGGTACGAATGAAGTCTATGATCCAGAAATCAGAAAATATACAAAGTGTGACAGTCTGAAACAAATTCACTGGAAATCTTCAGCAAAAAAAATGGAACTGATGACACGAAAAATAATCGAAATCGAGGACCCAAGCCCTGTTCTTTTTTTAGACCTGAAAGAAACACGGAAATCAGGCAGGCTAAAGATCGCACAGGAAGATAATATTGTAGAACTTGCGCTTGCAGTTATTAGACAGTTCCTTAATACAGAGACATCCATTTTTTTGTGTTCACAAGATGAATATTACAGGGAAGTATTGATCAGAGATGAGCGGGAATTTGATCAGTTCTATACTGATTCGGCAGAAATAGTTTTTAAAGACCATATTGGAATCGAAGAACAGATTTTGTCATATTATCAGAAACATATAAATGATAAAGGATGTCTGATACTGATTACCGGAAATATGGATCCGGAATTAATGGAGTGCCTTTCCTATGTTGTGAAGAATGATTATTCTGTGGCATTATTTTATTTTGGGACACAGTTCGATGAAGAAGAAAATAACAGAGTACGTTTTTTAAAGGATGAAGGTATAATGAGCTATTGTATTCATCCGGAAGAAGATTTAGAAAAAATATTTTGAAACAGTCATGCAGAGGGAGATGGATGAAATTCAAATTTGTCATATTTCAGAGTCTTGAAGAACTGTATTACTTTATCATGGTTATGTTATATACACTGGCAGTGTTGTTTTGTGCGGATGATCTTATTGGATTCGGATTTAACAGACTGGCAGTTTTCTTTGCTTGTGCGCTACTTGTTGCAATACTGCTTCTTATCAAAAATCATAAAAGGGAAGCAATCACATATTATATCATGACAGGTGTAGTATTATTTTTTTTAGTGATACTAAAAGTATCGGGAGTATCTTTTGAAAAGTTTTATCAAGGAACAAAAGATTATCTGAATTCCACTCAGAACAGAAACTATGAGCTGGATCATTTTTATGCATGGGTCATTGCAGTTCTTCTGTTTGTTATGCTGTACTTAGTCCTATTCATATTCGTGAGGTACAGAATTTGGAATATTGTATTCACAGCATTGTTATCGATTATTTCAGGTGTTATTTTCTTTTCAGGCAGTCAGATTTTGATCAGCACAGTAACGATCATATTGTTTTTGATCGTGATCAATACATCAGAGTATCTTTCAGTTAATAGAGGGAAATATTATCTGCTTCCATTTTGTGCAGCGGCTGTTCTGCTTCCTTCTTTGTTACCTGTAAAGAGTGAGCCTGTAAAATGGACATTTGTCAAAGAAGTGGGACAATATACCCTGAATCATATTGAAAAAATCATGGAGAACTGGAAAATACTGATTGGACAGGAGGAATATCTTTTTTCAATTGGTGAGGCGGGATACTCCGAAGATGGTATGATCCAGGGGACACTTGATAGTTCTGACAGAAGGATCTATATGACAGTGGAAGCGGATTCATTAGATACTGTTTACTTAAAAGGCAGTACCTATCTTTACTACACAGGGAATGGATGGATAAGAGCCGGCGAAGAAGAGCAAACTGACCTTGACGTAATTGACCATTATGATTATGACTGGATGGAATTGCAGAACAGTCTTACTGATGCTGGTCTGTCAGAGGATGAACTGGATGAATTGAGTAGGAAGCATAAGCTGGTCATTGAATATAATGATATTTTAACAGGAAGCTTGTTCTATCCATTAAAGACATTTCGTTTTAGCGGGAAGAATACCGAATCTTTAATAGGCCACGGAGCAAATCTTGCAGCAGGTCAATTGCTTGGAAAACAAAGCAAATATGAACTGGATTTTTTGGAGATTGATTACGAAAAGCTATATGACAGACTGAACACGAAGCGTTTGATGAATGAATCAAACGCACCTCAGAATCATATCATAAATAAATATTATACCATGTTGCCCAAGTCAGTATCGGACAGGACCTATGATCTTGCTGCATCTGTGTGTGAAGGTGCAGAAAGTGATTATGAAAAGATCTGCAGAATTGAAGAATATCTTCACAGATTCCAATATAGTAAAAGAGTCGATCGTGAAAGTGAGGAAAAAGATATTGTAGACTACTTTCTGTTTGAGTCCGAAAAGGGTTATTGTACCTATTTTGCTTCTGCAATGGTCGTACTTTGCAGGACACAGGGTATCCCGGCCAGATATGTTGAAGGATTCTTTGGTGTATGGGATCAGTCCGCTAAAAGCAAGATAGAAATAACAGGTGAGAATGCACATGCATGGTGTGAGGTCTATATTCCTCAGATGGGATGGGTATCATTCGAGCCCACACCGTCTGTATACCAGCAGACGCATCAACAGGATAAATCAGAATATCAAAATCAAGACATAATAGAAACTCCGTATCACGCTGAATTAGTCGTTGATGATCTGGATCAAAAAGAGAAATTAGTAACAGAAGCAGAGAACAGCATGAAAAAAGTAGTAAGGGTATTGTTGATCATGACTGGCACTTTCCTGAGTCTGGTTCTCATTTTACTGCTTCTGTCTTATAAAATGCAAAGTACAAAAAGAAGGTCGCATTATGAACAAATGAAACCGGAGGAAAGGGTCATTCTGGAATTCGGTCTGATCAAAAAATTACTTCTCCTTCGTGGCCATCCGGTGGCAGATAATCTGACAGCTGAAGAATTGATTCGTTTCATGACAAAAATGACAGATACTTGTCATGATTTTAAGAAATTACATTTTACATTCTGCGAGGCAAGATATTCAAACAAACAGTTGGAACCGGGTTCTGAAGAAATATTTCGTAAAATCAGAGTTCAGTTAGAAGAGGATTTTCTAAACAGTGCAAGCCGGATCAGGCGTATGAAGTATTATTATAATGATAAAATATAAAGATGAGTTTAAAGAATATAATAAAGAAAAATGAAGAGATGTAAATATAGAAGAAAAAGTACTTCAGACACAGAATGAATGACAAGTAAAGGGAGGAAATATATGGCAGCATTTGAAAAAATATCATCAGGAATTCCGGAAATGGATGCGGAACTGGATCACATAAGACTTGGAGACAACGTAGTCTGGCAGATTGATTCAATTGAAGACTTCAGAGGCCTTGCATCATCTCTGGCTGTACAAAGTCTGCATGATCACAGGAAGATGATCTACATTCAGTTTTCTTCTAAAAACCCAATGATTGAAACAGAAGGGGTGAAAGTATATCATGTAGAACTATCCCATAGATTCGAAAACTTTACTGTTGAGATCCATCATATCATTGAAAACGAGGGAAAAGATGCAATCTATGTTTTTGACTGTCTTTCTGATCTCCAGGTAGCGTGGTCAGCAGATCTTATGATGAGTAATTTTTTCAAGGTGACTTGCCCATTTTTGTTTCAGCTTGATACAGTTGCATATTTTCCTATTATAAGGGGTAGGCACTCCTTTGAAGCGATCGCTAAAATTAGGGAAACAACACAGCTGTTCCTTGATGTATATTCAGATGAAAATGTGATCTACGTTCATCCGCTAAAGGTCTGGAACAGGTACTCACCCAAAATGTTCCTGCCACATTTATACCAGCCGGAGACGAAAGAATTTAAACCGCTGACAGATGGATACAGTGTTAGTCAGTTTTATAATATATTGAACCGTTCGTCCTCAATTGCAAGTGAACAGAATGCTGACAGCTGGGACAGGTTTTTTATGGAAGCCAGAGTTAAATATGCTGCCGGAGAATTTCCGGAAAGCTTTATGAAGACAATGTGTCGAACGATCATGACTAGGGATTCCAAATTAAGGAGAATGGTTGAAGAAAATTTTACGGCAGAAGATTACTTCGCAATCAGAGACCGGATGATCGGTACTGGAATGATAGGCGGTAAATCTTGTGGCATGCTGCTGGCAAGAAAATTAGTGGAAAATAATCTGCCTGAATTGCTTCCTAAGATGGAGTCTCATGATTCATTTTTTATCGGTTCCGATGTTTTTTATACCTATATCGTGCAGAATAACTGTTGGGATCTTAGGATAAGGCAACGCACAAAAGAGGAATATTTCAGCATTGCAGAAGAATTCAGGAAAGCACTGCATTATGGAAAGTTTCCGGAAGATATCAGAGATCAGTTCAGACGTATGCTGGATTATTTTGGACAGAGCCCGATCATCGTCCGTTCCAGCAGTATTCTTGAAGATGGATTTGGAAATGCTTTCGCAGGGAAATATGATTCGATCTTTTGTGTCAACACCGGCAGTATGGAAGATAGGCTGGAAGCTTTTGAAGCTGCAGCAAGAACTGTTTATGCAAGTACGATGAATAAATCAGCGCTTGAATACCGACTAAAACGCAACCTTGAAGGCAGAGATGAGCAAATGGCGCTTTTGGTACAGCGGGTATCAGGATCCTATTTTGGAAATTACTTTATGCCCGGTGCCGCAGGCGTGGGATATTCTTACAGTATGTACAGGTTATTTGAAACAATGTCAACGGATTCTGCCATGTTACGTATGGTCATGGGACTTGGAACCAAAGCTGTCGACAGAACACAGGGAGATTATCCCAAGCTTGTAAGTCTTGAAAGACCTGAAGCGGAATTATATCAAAGTACGGAGGACAGACATACTTACTCACAGCATAAAATCGAAATGATCGATATGGCAGAAGGATGCATGTGTGAAAAAAATCTGAGAGATATTGTAGATCTAATCCCAAAAGAAGTACAGAAATTATTACTTGAGCATGATGTAGACGCAGAAATGATGTTCAGAGACCGTGGAATCTATAAAGAGATCATGTTCATATCACTGAAGGGATTGTGCAGAAAGGAAGCATTTATTCAATTGATGCAATCAATCTTAAGCCTCCTTCAAGATAAATATAATTATCCAGTCGATATTGAATATACATTAAACCTGAA
>RRZT012099715.1_pt1 | contig 10048 bp, 8 predicted proteins | sample 2165551 | NCBI WGS metagenome assembly RRZT01 (sample SAMN10456910, study PRJNA506462) | wastewater metagenome | biome: wastewater; feature: sludge; material: wastewater sludge; isolation source: wastewater sludge with Escherichia coli K12::gfp cells carrying plasmid... | place: USA: Moscow, Idaho ...
CCAAGAGCGGCGGCGGGTATGACCCGTTGACCGGCGCACCGGCCCCCATCACGCAGGCCCAGCGCAAGGAGGCCGGCGTTGACGCCAAGCCCGCCGCACCGGTTGCCGTGTCGCAGGGCTAGGCACGATCGCGGCGGAAGAGGACCTGAGGTGCCGACCCCGACGCTCGTCGTCCGGGGTTTGCCGAGGCTGACGTCCTCGTCATCCCGGGCTAGCCGAGGCTGACGTTCGTCGTTCCGGGTTGCCGACGGTTCGTCATCCCGGGCTTGCCCCGGGGATCTCGAATGGCACGATTGCGGAGACCCCGGGTGGCGGCAGATCCCGGCGTCTGCCGGGATGACCGGTACCTGATTGTCGATCAGCCCGCGCAGCCACGGCGACGCAGAAGGGCCGCCCGAACGATCGGGCGGCCCTTCGTTTGCTGGAAGCGTCAGCGCAGGTCGTCGCCGTTGTGCACGTCGCTGTCGGCCAGCAGGCCGTACAGCTTGCGCTTGGTCTCGGCCAGCAACTGACTGGCGCGCTCCTGCTGGGCCTGGCTGCCGTTGCGGGTCAGTTCCTGGGCGGCCATGGCCAGCCCGCGGAACTCGCTCCACATCGCCTTCATCGCCTCGGGGTGCAGCGGCGCGTTCTCGGCGTTGAAGGTCTCCCACGGCTTCTGGGCGATCTCGCCAGCGGCGGACTGACCCGCCTCGGTGAGCCGGTAGGCCTTGGTGCCCTCGTTGTCGAACTGCTCGATCAGACCCTCGTCTTCGAGCTGGGCCAGCGCCGGGTAGATCGCGCCGGGGGACGGCTTCCAACCGCCCTCGGTGTGCTCGGCCAGCCTCTGGATCATCTGGTAGCCGTTGAGCGGCTCATCTGCCAGCAGGGCCAGCACGGCCTGCCGAACGTCGCCGCGCCGGGCCCGGCCGCGTCCGCCACGACGACCGCCGGGGCCGCCGAACGGACCCATCGGGCCACCGAAGCCGGGGCCGCCGAAGGGGAAGCCGGGGCCGAAGCCGCCGCGGTTGTGGCCTTCGCCGAACGCACCGCGCTGCGGGCGTCCGCGATGTCCGCGACTCTGGCGCGGACCGTTCTCGTTGAACGTGTTGTCGTTCCTCATGATCGGAACTCCTTTCGTATGTCTTACGTTGCATCAACGATATATCGAGACTGTTCGGAACGCAAGTGCTGTCGAAAACTGCGCGCCCGTGCGGGCCAACACGGCGTGTCGCGGTGGTTTGAGCTCACGGGCGCGCAGTTTTCGGACGCATCGCCCTGCGCCCGTAGACTCGGCGCGGTGGAAGACCTGTTCGGCAACGACGACGCTCCGGCGGTGAACCTGGGGGGCGGCTCGCTGAGCATGTCGAGGGCCGATGCTCCGCTCGCGGTGCGCATGCGGCCGCGCACTGTCGACGAGATCGTCGGGCAGCAGCATCTGCTCAAGGCCGGATCCCCGCTGCGCAGGCTGGCCGAGGGCGACGCGGCGATGTCGGTGTTTCTGTGGGGGCCGCCCGGTGTCGGCAAGACCACCATCGCCGCCGTGGTGTCGCAGACGGGCAATCGCCGGTTCGTCGAGATCTCGGCGGTGACCGCCGGCGTCAAAGAGGTGCGTGCCGAACTCGACGTGGCCCGCCGAGAACTCGCCCGAGGTCGCTCGACGGTGCTGTTCGTCGACGAGGTACACCGGTTCAACAAGGCGCAACAAGACGTACTGCTGCCGGCGGTCGAGAATCGCCTGGTCACGCTGATCGCTGCGACCACCGAGAACCCGTCGTTCTCTGTGATCGCACCCCTGCTGTCGCGTTCGCTGCTGCTGACCCTCAAACCGCTCACCGACGCCGACCTGGGTGTGCTGCTCGACCGGGCGCTCACCGACGAACGCGGACTGGGCGGACGGGTCACCCTGAGTGCCGAGGGTCGCGCCGACCTGCTGCGGCTCGCCGGGGGCGACGCCCGTCGGCTGCTCACCTATCTGGAAGAGTCGGCGGCCGGAGCCAGTGCCGACGGTGCCACCGACATCACTCCCGACCAGATCAGCCGGGCGGTCGATCGGGCGGCCGTCCGCTACGACAAGGACGGCGATCAGCACTACGACGTGATCAGCGCCTTCATCAAGTCGCTGCGGGGCTCTGATGTGCAGGCGGCGCTGCATTGGTTCGCGCGCATGCTCGAGGCCGGCGAAGACCCGCGGTTCATCGCTCGTCGGCTGGTGATTCTAGCCAGTGAAGACATCGGGCTCGCGGCGCCCCAGGTGCTGCAGACCTGCGTCGCGGCAGCCCAGGCCGTTCAGTTGATCGGCATGCCCGAGGCTCGGCTCAACCTGGCCCAGGCGGTGATCACCTGTGCGTTGGCCCCCAAGTCGAACGCCGTCATCATGGCCGTCGATGGAGCACTCGCCGACGTTCGCGCCGGCCGCATCGGGCAGGTGCCTGTGCACCTTCGCGACGCGCACTACGCGGGTGCCAAGGCGCTCGGCCACGGCAAGGGCTACCAGTACGCGCACGATCATCCGCACGGCGTGGCCGCCCAGCAGTACCTGCCTGATGAGTTGATCGACGCCCGCTACTACGTGCCCACCGATCACGGCGCCGAGGCCGGTATGGCCGAACGCATGGCCACTCTCGACGACTTGTTGGGACGGCCCGCGACTTGATTCAGTCGTTGGGCTGCTCGGCGACCTCGTCCCCACGGCGTGTGTGATCCATCGCCTCGGTTGCGTCTGTTGACGCTCGGCTTCAGTGTCGCGATCTGCGGTCGATATTCGTCGAGGCTTGAGCTTGTCACCCCATTGGGGGAACACTGATCCCGCTGGTTGAGCGTGTCGAAACCCCTTGCCACGACGGGTCTCGACGAGCCCGACCACCGATGATCGATGTTTCCTTCGAGCCTTCCCTTGCAGGTCCCGGTTGGGATCGGGTCTCGACGGCGCGACCATCGGTGGGTTTGATGACCCCATGACCAGCTTCGTGTCACACACCTCGGTCGACTGCGCCAACGCTTATGAGTTGTCGGAATTCTGGCGTGGGGTGCTGGGTTATTCGATGGTGCCCGACGACCCCAACGAGCCAGGTCATGAGGAGTGCCTGATCCTCGATGCTGACACCGGGCATTCGGTCCTGTTCATCGAGGTGCCCGAGCCCAAGGCGGTGAAGAACCGGCTGCACTTCGACCTGCGGCCCCGCGCGGGCAGCCGCGACGCAGAGGTCGAGCGCGTGCTGGCGTTGGGCGCCACCCAGGTGGCGGACCTTCGCAGGTCGGACGGTGGCGGCTGGGTGGTGCTCGCCGATCCGGAAGGCAACGAGTTCTGCATGCTGCGCTCATTGGACGAGGCGGCGCAGCCGTCATGAGGATCAGCGCCGACCAGGCACTCGCATGGCGGCTGCAACGGCACTTTCTGACCGGTGCCCGCGCCGACCGCGTCGATCAGGTCGTCGAGCGGCTGATCGCCGTGCCGGCCACGCCGACCGGTTCGGGCGACCCCGAGCTGTCGATTCGGTTACGGCTCGAACCCGACCCCGGCGCGGGAATGGTCGCGGCCGCCCTCGCCGACGGACGGCTGATCAAGACATTCAGCTTTCGGGGTGCCACGCATCTGATGACCCCGGAGCAGGCGGCCGTTCACCTGGCCGTGCGCTGCGCCGGCCGGCAGTGGGAACTGACGAGCTGGCGCACTCACTACCGACTTCAGCCGGACGACTGGCCCGCGTTGCGAGCCGTCGTGCGCGAGCGGGCGTGCAGCCCGGCGACCTGGGCCGAGCTGGCCGAGGCGGTCGCCGCCGAGCCCCGGTTCGCCCATCTCGAACCCGAGTTCACCGGTGAGAACTGGACGCTGCTGAAGCCCTTCATGTGGCAGGGCGACCTGTGCTTCGGGCCGTCCGTCGACCGGGTGGTCACCTTTCAGGCTCTGGCGTCGAACCCGCGCTGGCCGGGGCTGATGCCCTTGCGCGAGGCGGGCCCGCGGGCCGTGCTCGCCTACCTCGACGGCTACGGTCCGGCCACGGCGGCGCACCTGCAGTACTGGCTGGGCGGGGGCCTGAGCGGTGGCCGGCGGCGCATCGACGGGTGGCTCGACCAGGTGCGTCCACAGTTGACCGAGGTGCACGTCGACGGTCGGCCCGCCCTGGTGGGTAGCGAACACGTGGACGAGCTGCGAGCGACGGCCACGGACCCGACGACGCTGCTGCTGCCCGGCTACGACCAATGGGTGGTCGGCGCGGGCACCGCCGATGAGTCGATCGTGCCGCCGGCGCTGCGTCCGGCCGCCACCAAGGGCGTCGGCCTGGTGCTCGTGGGCGGCCGAGCGGTAGGCACCTGGAAGCGCTCGAAAGCCGGCATCGAGGTCGATTGGGCAGGCGATGGCGAGGCGCCCATCGACGCGTTGCGGGTCGCCGGTGAGCGGCTGGGGGCGGCGAAGGTGACAGTGGCCGCGTAAGAGTCATTGGCGGAGAATGCCGGTCGACGGTCGTGCGTGGACACCCGGCGCCTCGACGCCCTGCTCGGACGCGGTACTGCTTCGGTCAGCGCAGGTAATCGAGTTCGCCGAACGCGGCTCGGTAGTCGGCCAGCAGGGCCGAAGCGACCGCCGCCGAGTCGACCAGCGGGTGGTGCGTCAGCGCCAGCCGGGCAGCGGCCGCAGAACCGGTGGTGGCGGCCTCGATCGTCCACCGTTCGACCTGCTTCACGGTGGTCATCAGCCCGCGCGCGTGGGCGGGCAGCGGTGACTGGGGCAACGGGTGCACGCCCGAGCCGTCCACGCGGCAGGGGGCCTCGATCACCGCGTCGTCGGGCAGTTCGGCGAGCCGCGCGGCGTTGGGCGTGTTGAGAATCAGGGTGGACGGCTCGTCGCGCGCGATGGCCCGCATGATCGCGAGTGCGACCCCTTCGTACCCGCCGCTGACGAGATCGGTTTCGGCCCGCTCGAACCCGCCGGCCGCCGCCCGATTGGCGGCGCCGTAGGTCTGTTCGCGCTCCAGCCGGGTGGCGTTCCACGCGTCCAGGGCCGAGGACGGGTCGGCGGGGCAGCAGGAGTAGAAGCGGGCCTGCTGCTCTGCCAGAAGCGCTCCGCGTCCCGATCCGCCGGCCGCCAGTGCCTCGCGCCGATAGTAGAACCAGTGCAGGTACTCGTTGGGCAGGGCACCCAGATCGCCGATCAACTCGGCGCCGAACAGCCGTCCCTCTTCGATCGACGCCAGCCTCGCGGGGTCGGCGATCAGTTCGGGCAGCCGGTCGACGCCCTCGTGCTGCAGGCCGGTGAGCCAGCCCAGGTGGTTCAGCCCGACGTAGTCGATCTGGGTGCGGGCGGGATCGAGGGCCAGGGCGTGGATGGCGCGCCGGGCCAGGGCGATGGGGGAGTCGCAGATGCCGACCACCCTAGGGTGCACCGCTGACAGGGCTTCGGTGACCATGCCGGCCGGGTTGGTGAAGTTGATCATCCAGGCATCGGGGGCCACCTCGGCGACCGTGCGGGCCAGCCGCAGCGAGGCCGGAATGCTGCGCAGGGCGTAACTGATGCCGCCCGCGCCGACCGTCTCTTGCCCGATCACTCCATGCTCGGCGGCGATGCGCTCGTCGAGCACGCGGCCGGCGGTGCCGCCGGCGCGCATGGCCGAGAACACGAAGTCGGCGCCGGCCAAGGCCTCGGCAGGGTCGGTGGACGTGCGGTGGCGCAGTTCGGTGTCAGGTCGGCTCTGGGCGGTCAGCACCCGGTCGATCACGGCGAGCCGGTCGGGGTCGGTGTCGAGCAGCACCACCTCGTCGATCAGGTCGTCGGCCAGCAGGGCGGCATGAACCAGCGGCACCCGAAATCCTCCGCCGCCGACGATGGTGAGCTTCACGACGTCCAGCCTTTCGGGTCGACGGGGGTCTCGACAAGCTCCGAGCAGCGGGAGTGGCGGTAGTTGGGGACGGTTCTCAACTCGCGCCAACTGGTGGCCTGGCGCGAGTTCGGAACCGTCCCCAACTCGCGCCGTTCAACCCTTGTGGCGCTTCGGTACAGGCTGCCGACCTGACAGGATCGCCAGCATGACCAGCATTCTGTGGCTTCGCCGTGACCTGCGCCGGGCCGACCATCCGGCGCTGGCCGCCGCACATTCCGACGGTGACGTGCTGCCGGTCTTCGTGCTCGATCCGGCCATCTACGACTCGGCCGGGGCGGTGCGGCAGGCATGGTTGGCCCGCAGCCTGCGGGCGCTGCACGACAGCTACGACGGACGCCTCTGCCTGCGCCACGGCAAGCCCGAACAGGTCATTCCTGAGCTGGCCAAAGAGGTGGGCGCCACGGCCGTCCACGTATCGACCGAAACCGAACCCGACGGCGCCCTTCGTGACAAACGGGTGCGGGCGGCGCTCGCCGACCACCAGATCGCCTGGGTCGAAACTGGCAGCCCCTATGCCGTCACCCCGGGCCGCGTGCGCAACGCCCAAGGTCACCCCTACCGCGTCTTCACACCCTTTTCACGGGCGTGGCGCGAGCACGGCTGGCGGGGCCCGTCCGTCGAACCGAAGAGGCTCAGCTTCGCCACGGCCGAGTCGGACGACACCGCCTGGGCCACCCTCGACGACGCCGCCACCGCCGACGGACTGCCCGACCTGCCCGAACCGGGGGAGCGCGCTGCGATGCAGCGCTGGCACGACTTTCTGGACGACGGCCTGGCCCACTACGCCGCCGACCGCGACCGTCCGGACCGCGACGGCACGTCAAGGCTCTCGCCCTACCTGAAGTTCGGTGTGGTGCACCCGCGCACGCTGCTGGCCGATCTCGTCGGCCGAAGCGCCAAGGGCGCCGACCGCTACGGCACCGAGCTGGCCTGGCGCGAGTTCTACGCCGACGTGCTGCACCACAACCCCGACTCGTTGTGGCACGACCTGCGCGGCGACCTCGGAGCGATAGCCTACGACGACGACCCCGACTTGATCGAGGCCTGGCGGCAGGGTCGCACGGGCTACCCGTTCGTCGACGCGGGTTTGCGCCAACTGCTGGCCATGGGCTGGATGCACAACCGGGTGCGCATGGTCACCGCCAGTTTTCTGGCCAAAGACCTGCACGTGTGGTGGCCGGCCGGTGCCAAACACTTCTTGAACCACCTGATCGACGGCGACCTTGCGTCCAACAACCACGGCTGGCAGTGGGTGGCCGGCACCGGCACCGACGCCGCGCCCTACTTCAGGGTGTTCAACCCCGTCACCCAGGGCCAGAAGTTCGACCCCGACGGTAGCTACGTGCGCCGCTGGGTGCCCGAACTGCGGCATCTGGACGGTGCCGACGCCCACGAACCCTGGCAGCAACCGGACGGCTACGCCCACGACTACCCGCAGCGCATCGTCGACCACGCCGAACAGCGCCGCGAGGCCCTCGACCGGCTGGCGGCCGCCAAGGCCGGCTGAGCCACCCGCCGTCCGGGTGGAATGCCGTGGCGGCACGTGCGTTAGGCTTCGTGGAGCACCCGTCAACAACGTGAAGGAACCACCATGTCCGTTGGAGAGATCGCCGGCCTGATCGCAGCCATCGCCGCTGTGGCCCTGGTGGCCCTCTGCGCGGTTCCGCTGCTGAAGCTGGGCCGGGTGCTCGAAGAACTGCGCCTGGCCGTGCGCGACATCGGCCACAGCTCGGTGCCGATTCTGCACGAGCTCAAGGGCACCGTCACGGCCACCAACGACGAGCTGGGCAAGCTGAGCGTGGTCACCGAAGACGTGTCGAAGGTCAGCCGCAATGCCGTGGTGGTCAGCGAGAACGCGTCGCAGCTGTCGACCCTGTTCACCGCCACCCTGGGGGGCCCGCTGGTCAAGACCGCCGCCTTCACCCACGGCGTGCGGCAGGCCATCAAGGGCACGCGAAAGGCGAAGAGCTGATGGGCCGCCGACTGTTCTGGTTCGCGGTCGGCGTCGGCGTCACCGCCCTGCTGGTGGTCAAGGGCCGCGAACTCTACGAGCGCTTCACGCCCAAGGGCGTCACCGAGCAGGTCGAGAAAACCGCCAAGAGCGCGCAAAACTGGGTGACCGACTTCATCGACACCATGACCAACGCCATGGACGAGCGCGAAGCCGAACTGCGTGAGGCTCTGAGCCTGGACGCCGAAAACCTCGGCGTTCAGGAGAGCTCCCGCACCTGACCAACCCGCCGGCGCGCGCCGGCACCTTTCGATCGGACAACCACATCATGAAAACCGCCGACGTCCGGCGTCGCTACATCGACTTCTTCACGCGCAACGGCCACACCGAGGTGCCGTCGGCGCCCCTGGTCTACAACGACCCCACCCTGCTGTTCGTCAACGCCGGCATGGTGCCCTTCAAGCCGTACTTCACCGGAGCCGAAGACCCGCCCTTCAAACGCGCCGTGAGCGTGCAGAAGTGCGTGCGCACCCTCGACATCGAAGAGGTCGGCAAGACCACCCGGCACGGCACGTTCTTTCAGATGAACGGCAACTTCGCCTTCGGCGACTACTTCAAGGCCGGCGCCATCGAGTACGCCTGGGAGCTGGTCACCGGCAGCCAGGCCGACGGCAACTACGGCTTCGACCCCGACAAGGTCTGGGTGACGGTCTACCTCGATGACGACGAGGCGGCGGCGCTCTGGCGCGGGGTGGGCGTGCCCGACGAGCGCATTCAGCGGCGCGGGCTCAAAGACAACTACTGGCACATGGGCATTCCCGGCCCCGGCGGGCCGTGCTCCGAGATCTACATCGACCGCGGCCCGGCGTTCGGCCCCGACGGCGGCCCGATCGTCGACGAAGACCGCTTTCTCGAGATCTGGAACCTGGTGTTTCAGACCGAGGAACTGTCGGCCGTGCGCGCCAAGGACGACTTCGACGTTCTGGGCCCGCTACCGAGCAAGAACATTGACACCGGCATGGGCCTGGAGCGCACCGCGCTGCTGCTGCAAGACGTGTCCAACATGTACGAGATCGACGAGATCTTTCCGGTGATCACCGCCGCGGCCGAGATGGCGGGCACCCGCTACGGCCGCGACCAGCAAGACGACATCAGGCTGCGCGTGGTCGGCGACCACGTGCGTTCGGCGCTGATGCTGATGACCGACGGCGTCACCCCCGGCAACGAGGCCCGCGGCTACGTGCTGCGCCGGCTGCTGCGCCGCTCGATTCGCTCGATGCGGCTGCTCGGCGTGCACGACCCGGTGTTGCCCACCCTGCTGCCGATCAGCAAGGGCCTGATGGAGGTGTCGTACCCCGAGGTGGCCGCCCAGTGGCAGCGCGTGTCACAGTCGGCCTACGGCGAAGAGGACGCCTTCCGCCGCACGCTCGCCTCAGGCACCCAGATCTTCGACGTCGCGGTCGCGGCGGCCCAGCGTGAGAACAGCTCGGTGCTGGCCGGCGACAAGGCCTTTCAGTTGCACGACACCTACGGCTTTCCGATCGACCTGACGCTCGAGATGGCGTCCGAGGCGGGGCTTGAGGTCGACCAGCAGCAGTTCCGCACCCTGATGCAAGAGCAGAAAGACCGGGCCAAGGCCGACGCCCGCGCCAAGAAGGGCGGTGCGGTCAACGTCGAGGCGTACCGCACGCTGCGGTCGTCCGGCGAGACGCCGTTTCTGGGCTTCACCGAGCTGACCGTCGAGTCGCCGGTGCGCGGCATCGTCGCCGACGGACGGCTGGTCGACGTCGCCCGTCCCGGTGACGTGGTCGAGGTGGTGCTCGACGAGACCCCGTTCTACGCCGAAGCCGGCGGGCAGGACGCCGACCAGGGCGTCATCACCGCCAACGGTCTCGAACTGGACGTGCTCGACGTGCAGCGGCCGATCCAGGGCCTGGTCGTGCACAAGGTGCTGGTCAACGAGGGTGAGGTCGAGACCGGCGCGGAGCTGCTCGCGGCCGTCGACCCCGCCGCGCGGTTCGCCGCGTCCCAGGCGCACACCGCCACCCACGTGGTGAACGCGGCGTTGCGCCAGATGCTGGGCGAGGCCACCCACCAGGCCGGCTCCTACAACAAGCCGGGCTACCTGCGCTTCGACTTCAACTCGCCGCAGGCGCTGTCGCCGTTGCTGCAGCAGGAGCTGGAGGGAGTGGCGAACGAGGCGATCCGAGCCGACTACGAGGTGACCGCGACCGAGATGCCG
>RRZT010837853.1_pt1 | contig 10044 bp, 4 predicted proteins | sample 2165551 | NCBI WGS metagenome assembly RRZT01 (sample SAMN10456910, study PRJNA506462) | wastewater metagenome | biome: wastewater; feature: sludge; material: wastewater sludge; isolation source: wastewater sludge with Escherichia coli K12::gfp cells carrying plasmid... | place: USA: Moscow, Idaho ...
CCCGGCAAACGCGACAACTGCGGGCCGAGCGCCTGCACTACCACTTCCTGGTTGCCCAGCACCCCGTCGACGTGAACTGCGATACGCTGCTGCGCCGAACGGAAAATCACCACTGGCGTGGTGCGTCCGGCAGGTTCGGTGCTGCGCGGCGAGCTTTGCAGCAACGCACCCGACCAGAAGAAAGGCAACTGCTCGTCGCCAAACCGGTAGCTGCCGGTTTCGTAAGCTTGCTGCAGTTCCTTGGCGGGCGCGCGCTGCACGATTTCCACCAGGTTGGACGGCACGCCCACCGAGAGCGTGCCAGCGCGCAGCATCACCACGTGCGTGACGGCGGTGGTCAGCGGCAGCACCAAACGGAAGCTGGAGCCTTGCCCTTCGCGGGTGTGGGTCTCAATGCGGCCACCGAGGGCCTGAACTTCGGTGCGCACCACGTCCATGCCGACACCGCGCCCAGCCAGCTCGGTCACCTCGGTGGCGGTCGAAAAACCCGACGAAAAGATGAGGTTGGCCACCTCGGCATCGCTCAGCACCTGGTTCGGCGTGATGAGCCCCTGCTGCAAGGCACGCTCGCGAATGCGCGGCAGGTTGAGGCCAGCGCCGTCATCGCGGAACTCGACCGCGACGTCGTTGCCGGATTGCTGCACATCGATGCTGATCAAGCCTGCCGCATCCTTGCTGAGCGCGGAACGCACGGCCTGCGTTTCGATGCCGTGCACCACGCAGTTGCGCAGCAGATGCTCGAACGCGGGCGTCATGCGGTCCAGAATGCCGCGGTCCATCTCGATCGAGCCACCCGTGATGTCCAGACGCACCTGCTTGCCGGTTTCCTTGGATGCCTGGCGCACCACGCGATACAGCCGCTCGGAGATGCCCTCGAACTCGACCATGCGCGTGCGCAGCAGATCGCGCTGCAACTCACGCGACTGCCGGGCCTGGGCCGCCAGATCGTCTTCGCTGGCCTCCACAGCACGCTGCAGGCTGCGCTGCACCGTGGCCACGTCGTTCACCGACTCGGCCATGATGCGCGTCAACTCCTGCATGCGCGTGAAGCGGTCGAACTCGAGTGGATCGAAGTTCTGCTGCGCATCCTTGGACAAGGCCAGCCGCGACTGCATTTGCGTCTCGGCCTGCAACTCGACGTCGCGCAGTTGAAGCCGCAGACGCTCCAGGTTGCCGGTTAAATCGTTCAGTGATCCGCGCAGCTGGCCGATTTCGGCTTCCAGCCGCGCACGCGAGGTCACCACTTCACCCGCTTGCGACACCAGACGGTCAAGCAACTGCGAGCGCACCCGCACTGCTTGGCTCGCCGACGCGCGGGCGGAGATCAGCGAGAGGGTCGCCGGCAATGCAACATCGCCACGCGCCATCGGTATCGGGCGTTCGGCGCGCGATGTATCGGCTGCCGGTGACGGCGCAGCCACCGGCGCCTCAGTGACTGGCGCCACAGGGACCGCCACCGACATCGGCGCGGATCCGGCGTCGATCGTTTCATGGGGAGCTTGCAGGCGGCGGAAACCCACCTCCAACTCGTCCAGATAGTCCATCAGCGGCTCGAGATCCGAGCCGGCGACGTTTTCCGTGCCGATGGTTTCGATCGCCGACTCGGTGCGGTGCGCCATTTCCCCAAGGCGCAGCGCACCGGCCAGACGGGCGCTGCCCTTGAGCGTGTGCAGCGCACGCAGGACCTGGCTGCGGGCACCGCGGTCGTCCGGGTGACCGACCCACTGGCGCAAGGCGGTACCGAGTTGCGGCAGCAGTTCCTCGGCTTCTTCCTCGAAGATCGGGAACAGATCAGGATCGACGGCATCGGCAACGTCGATGTCGTCGCCAAGGGCACTGGCTGGTGTCGCGACATTGGTCACCGTGATGGTCGGCGCAGTCACTGCTGCAGGATGAACCTGCAGCTGTTCCTCGGCAGGAGGCAACGCCAATGCTGCCGAATCATCATCTGCAGCCGCCGCTTCTGCACGCTCGCCGTTCATGACCTCCACCGGCTCCAGCGCCTGAACGGCCGCCAGGATGTCGGCATTCGGCGCCTTCAGCATGCCAGCGGCAAACTGATGCAATACGCGACGCACATCTTCGGATGCGTCACCCAACACCCTGGCCTGTTGGGCGGTGCCCCTGGCTTGCCCATGCAGACGCTCCAGCGCGTGCTCCACGGCGCGCGCCAGCTCCGACAGTGCGCTGAATCCCACCGTGGCAGAGCTGCCGGCCAGCGAGTGCGCACGGGCGATGGCACGCTCGGGAATCGGTTGATCCAGTTCCAGCGCCCACTCCGATAGCTCGGTGATCAACTGACGCGACCACTCGTCGGCCTCATTCAGGTAGACGTTGTAGAGCGGGACGCTGATCCGCAGATCGCCGATCTGCTTGTATTGGTCGTCGTCCGACGCGATTTCTTCGCCGGTGCGCGCATCAGCATCAGCCACCACGGGATCGTGCTCCGTGGCGAAATCAAGCTCGCCGAGGTCCAGCGCAAGCAACTCCTCATCGGCTTGGATGGGGTCACGTGCCGCGTCGTCGAGAACAGGCTCGACCGCAGTCACATCCAATGACTGAAACTCGGCATCGGCATTTCCGGCCGCGTCGTGCACGGTGATCACCGTTGGGTCGATGGCCGCTTCCTGCACCAACCCTTGCGCCACATCCTCTGGCACAGCAGTGAAGTCCAGTTCCGACAGGTCCAAGGCCAGCAGCGGCTGCTCAACGGATTCCATTGCTGTGGGAGCAACAGGCTCGTCGGTCTCAAGGGACTCTGGCTCCAACGAGCCCAGTTCCAAAACGATCGTCGCATCGGTCGCGGCGTTCACCGGGGCATCATGTTTCGGTGGCTCCACCGAAAAATCGAACTCGGCATCGAGTGTCGCTGCATCGATCTCGGTCACTTCGGCGGTCGGAACAGCTTCGAAGGTTTCACCCGCCATGTCGAAGGTCAGCAAGTCCGCTGGGGCTGCATCCATCTCGGCTTGCAGCAATTCGCTGGACAATGATTCATCTGGCGTTGCATGAGTGGGCGCCGATAACTCCAGATCAGGCAAATCGAACGCGGCCAGCGGTTGAAGCGTCGCCGCTTCAACCGTGGGCGCGGCGTGCGACCGAGAATTCTCAACGACCCGGTCGTTACCCACTGGCCCCTCGTCCGGCATTTGCACTGTCACTGTTTCGGTGACACTGGGATCGGTCCCCAATTCATCCACCGGCCCGAATTCCAACGGGACACGAACGCCTTCGAGACGCAGCGCATCCGCAGCGGTCCTGAATGGCGCACTGGCCCATCCGCCATCACTTTTGGTGGCGATGTCTTCCACCCAGGCACCGAACCCCAGCATCGCTTCGCTGGCCAATGAACGAAGGTCATCCGTGACGGGCTTCTGCTCAGAGAGCCAAGCGTTCAGCAGTTGCTCCATCGACCAGGCGGCTTCGCCAAACTCCGTCAGGCCGACCATGCGCGAACTGCCCTTGAGCGTGTGAAAGGCCCGGCGCAAGGTCGTTTGCTGCTCCAGATCGCCTGGTGCCGCGGCCAAGCCTTCTATCGCGTCGCCGCCTGTCTGAACGACTTCGCGCGCTTCTTCAAGAAAGATGTCCAGCAGATCGTCGTCGTCCGAGAACGACGCATCGGTCTCGGAAGGCGCGGGCATTGGCGCTGGCGCACCCGCCACCACATGAAGTGTTTCCAGCGCGTCGTTCAGGCCCACATCATCCTGCTGGCGCGCTGCTTCAGCCGCACGGTGCGCCGCATCAGCCAAGGCAGGTCGATCATCGAGTGCCGCATTGGCCGCGATCTGGTCCAGTTGCCCCGGCAGGGTGTCCGGCGGCAGTGTGTCATCCAACAATTGCCCCGGGGCCGTGAAGGTGGAAACAGGGCTCGAATCCAGATCGATCGCAAAATCGACCTCGTCGTCGTCGGCCGCGGCGTTTTCAAGCTCCGGCTCTTCATGCGCGACGCGACCGGTCACGTGCTTCAGTTCGCCAGCCTCGGCGTCGTACACAAACAACTTGCGCGCAAGCACGGGCTGATAACCCAGCATGTCGATCTGGAAACCGAGCGCACCCAAGGTGTTGCCGAGCTCGTCGAACGTGCCGGCGCCCTTGACCTGCTCGGGATCGACTTCCGTAACCAGCAGTTCATCAACCGTGTCACGCATGCGTCCCACGGCCAAGGCTGCTTGATCGAGACCCAAGACCGACAACACGCCCCGCATCTGGCCCATGAGACTCGGCACAGAGGCCAGCACGTTTTTGTCCGCGGGGTTGCGGAAAAACTGATCCAGGTGTTGCTCGACTTCGCCAAGCGTGGTGCGCAGCTCGCCCACCACGGTGCCCATGGTCTGGCGGTCGCTCACGCTGCGATAGAGCCCCTCCATCCACGGCTCCAGCGGTGGCGCCGAAGCCCCGCCACGAACCGTGTCCAGTCGATTGGCGAGTTGCTGCAGACGCTCGGCAAAGATGGCATCGCTGGGCTGGAAATCGGCGAACGAAGCCTCGAGAAACAACACCGCAGTGGCAGTCTCCATCGCCAGCTCGGGCGCGGGAGCCTTGCCGGACTGCGCAGTCTGTTGAGCAACGCGATTGAGCGCGTCCGCGAGCGACTTGCCTTGGCCATGCAACTTGTCGAGCGACTCGGCCACCAGGCCGAACTGATCGACGCACGCCTTGGTCCGCGCCATGTCGCCGCCCGCGAGGGCAGACCAGTTTTCCTTGACCGCCTCAACGCGCCGGCGCGCCTGCGCCAGCACCGCAGGGTCGTACAAGCCGAAAGTGGGCTCGTCGTAAGGCGATGCGACGTAGCGATCCAGTGACCAGGCGCGACGCACGGCATGGAGAACGGGCGCCTCAACACCCTGCTTTGGCTGGGCCTGGGCACAAAAGAACAGCAAATCCTGAGCCAGGCGCTCCGACACGCTCTGATCGCCACGCGCCAACGATGTGTACTGAAGCAGGATGCGCGACGCAGCCCGCTTGGCGTAAACATCCATCGGCAGCAGCGCCTTGGCCAAGGCCTCGAAAAACGCTGCTGAGAGCTTCCAGAACACCGCTGGCTGGCGCGCGGTTTCGCCCTGGGCCAGCCCCAGGCTGACGAAACCGATTTCCGACGCGGCGTTGACATCGCCGTGCTTCATGATCTTCAACACGCGCTGATCGAGACGACCGCGCACTTCTGGCGTGTAGCGCAGCGGCTGGGCTGCGGCCGGTGTAGCTGGGTCCATCCAGCGCCAAGGAACCATCCACAAGTCGGCCGGGTGGATGCGATCCGCGCCGGCCATCTCCTGCACCTGCCTGAACTGCGGAAACAGGCCCATGGCCGAACGTGGCCGCTCGCCGAGCTGAGACTCCAGGTACTCGACCAGTGCGAACCCGGCACGCTCCAGCGTGTTTGCCGTTTGCTCAGTGCATTTTTCGGGGTGCAGCACAAACTGCTGGACCGCGCCCTCCATGCCGCGAACCATTTGTGCCGGCACCGCCTGACCCACCATGTCCAGCGCGCCCACCACCTGGTGCAGTTGTTGGCGCGCCATGCGCAACTGGCTGGCGTCCACCGACGCCAGATCAACACCGCGGGCCGTCTCTGCGTCGTGCGCGAAACGCTTGAGGGATTTGGTGGCCGATTCGATCGACTTGCGCGTTTCGTCCAGAACCCACGCCAGTGGCCCCAGGTCTGCCACGGCGGCTGCGCCTTGGGCGCGGATCTCGGCTTGGTGGTTCATCACCATGACTTCATGCACTCCAGAAGCGATCTTCGACAGTCGGACGCCGATGCAATATCAGGGGCGCCCTTGTTTCAACGAGGTCAGGCAATCTTGAATCGGGCCACGGACTGGCGCAATTCATCGGCCATGCGCGCCAGATCTCGCACCTGGTTGGCGGTGGAGCGCGTGCTTTCGCCAGTCTGCTCGGTCACCGCAAAAATGTGCTGGATGTTGCTGGCCACTTCGTTGGCCTGATCGGCCTCTTTGGATGCCGAAGACGAAATCTGCTCAATCAGGTCAGCCAGCCGGCGCGACACTCGGTCGATCTCCGACAGCGCGGTACCGGCGTTGTCCGACAGCCGCGCGCCTTCGACCACACCCTGCGTCGAGCGCTCCATGGCGGCCACCGCATCCTGAGTGTCGGTCTGAATGGCCTTCACCAGCGCCGCAATCTGACGCGTGGCATCGCCAGAGCGTTCAGCCAGCCGCTGCACCTCTTCCGCCACCACAGAGAAGCCGCGGCCGGCTTCACCCGCCGATGCTGCCTGAATCGCCGCGTTCAGCGCCAGCACGTTCGTTTGTTCGGTAATGTCGGCAATCAGCTCCGTGATCTCACCAATCTCCTGAGACGACTCGCCCAGTCGCTTGATCCGCTTGGAGGTTTCCTGAATCTGGTCGCGAATCGAGTTCATACCGCCGATGGCGTTCTGCACCGCCGTCAGGCCGGACTCGGCCGCTTCCAGCGACTGGCGCGCCACCGAAGCCGATTCCTGCGCTTGCGCCGACACATCGTTGATTCGGGTCGCCATTTCCAGCACCGACTGGCCGGTTTCACGAATCTCGCGCAGCTGCTCGGTGGATGTCGCCAGCAGTTCGGTGGAGGTGGTCTCGACCTTCGCCGTGGTCTGCGCCACCCGGGTGGCCGTGCTTTGCACGTTGCCGACCAGCGAGCGCAATTCCTCGACCGTGTAGTTCACCGAGTCGGCGATGGCGCCCGTGATGTCTTCCGTCACCGTGGCTTCCTGCGTCAGATCGCCCTCGGCCACCGTCTGCAACTCGTTCATCAGACGCAAAATCGCAGCCTGGTTGGCATCGTTGACGCGCTTGCCCTCTTGCTGCTGCATTTCAGCCGAGTGGCGCTGCTGCTCCGCCATCATCTGGCGCTGACGGCTCTCATGCAGTTGCACGTACGCCAGGCCCACCGCTGCCAGCAAGGCGATCGCCGCAGGAATCAGCAGCATCAGCTGGCTGCTCAGCCCCAGACCCGTCGCGCCCGACAGCTTGTCTTGCAACGCCTCCAGATCCTTGCGCAGCGGCTCGCTGTCGGCCACGATGGCCGTCTGCGCTTCACGAGCGGACACCAAGCCTTGCAGGTTGCCCAGAATGCCGCCGGCTTGGGTGCGCGTCTCCTCGTACATCTTGAGCAACGCGGTGAGGCGTTCGCGCGTCTGCTCGTCCTTGGCGGGTGCCAAGCGCAATTCCTGGCTGCCATTCAGCAAGCCCTCGGCGATCTCTTTGAAGGAGTTCAGGTCCTTTCCAAGCAGGAAAACCGCCTCGGGGCTCACGCCTTCCATGGTCAGGAACTCGTTGGCCGACTTGCCGATGCGTTGGGTCAACATCACCAGCTGGCCAGCCGCGGAGATTTCGGCGGCGGGTGCGTTCTGCTGCAATTTGAGCGACGAGACAGTCTCGGCGACTTCCAGCAGGTCCGACGACTGGCGGCTGACCGAGCGCAAGGAAGTACCGACCTGCGTCAGCGTCTTCTGCTGGGCGAGCACCGCAGCCGCGTTTTTCTCAGCGCGATCGACCAGCGGGACAATCTTGCCCATTTCGGCGCTGTAGGCGTCACCCAGCGCGGTGACGTTGTCGTTGCCGTTCTGCAATCCGTGCACGTTGGAGGACAGCGCTGCAGAACTCTCTTTCAGTTCCGGGAACGCCTCAGGACTGCCGACCAACGCCTGCGAAACCGATTTCGCAAGACGCTGCGACTGCATCAGCGACTGACCGATGGCACCCACCTGCCGCGCGCCACGGTCGGTCTGCGACACCGTCCAGTACACCATGGCCGCCAGCACAACCAAAGCAAGCGCCAACAAGATAGACAGCAAACGCTGGTGCTGCGCCGCCGAACGCGCGCCCAACAAGGGCACCGCGAAAGTGTCGTCGGCTGGCAGCGCTGCCCCTTCGGGCTCGTCCAGGGTGGAAACCATGACGGTGCTGTCGCCGTGCCCGCGTGAGTCGTAGTCGACCGCGGCCGAGGGCGCTGCTGCGAGTGGATCCTGCGCAATGGTCTCCACGCTGTCGGCGGCGGGCTCTTGGGGCTTCTTCTTGAACAGGTTGGAGATCTGATGAGCGAGTGCCATGTTGCGACCTTGAAAAACGAACTACACGCCAACGCCCAGAAAGGCTTGGTGCTGAGAAAGGGTCTGCAGGTTGATTTCCTGCCATTGCCGACCATCGAGGTCGGTGTAAGCGTGACCAAAATAAGAAGGTGCGGATGCGTCGGGCGGCGTCGACGAGGCAAATGCGTCGGTGGTGCGCAGACCGAGAAGACGATCGACCAACAAGGCGCAGTTGGCTTCCAGCACCGGGTTCAGCGCCACCAGGCGACACTGCGCCAGCTCGCTCTCGGTGCGTGCTCGCGCGGCCGCGTCCTGCACGAACGACGCCAGATCAACCACTGCCGACAGGCCACCACGAAGATTGGCCACGCCCATGAACCAGTGCTGCACGTACGGCACCCGCTGCACATCGGTCCACGAAAAGATCTCGCCGGCATGACTGAGCGGAAAGAGCAGACGCGCCGCGCCAGCCTCCACCGCCAGCCACGATGCGGCCACGCCGGACGTGCGCGCGGACTGCAGCCGCTCGGCCAATCGGCTTTGAAATTCCCGAAGCGCTTGCTTGTTCGCCATGGGCTTAGCCGAGGGCCTTGATCTTGCCCATCAACTCAGCGTGATCGACGGGCTTGGTGATGTAATCGCGCGCGCCTTGGCGCATGCCCCAGACGCGATCGGTTTCCTGATTCTTGCTGGTGCACATGATGATGGGCACATCGGTAAAACGCGGATCGCGCGAGATCGCACGCGTCAACTGAAAGCCGTTCTGGCCCGGCATCACCACGTCCATCAGAATCAGATCGGGCTTACCCTGATCCAGCTTGCGCTGCGCGTCTTCTGCGTTCTCGGCCGTGGTCACGGCAAAGCCGGCCTTCTTGAGCATGTCGCTCAGGTACATCAATTCCGTCTTGGAATCGTCAACGATCAGCACGTTGCGGATCGACATCACACAGCTCCTTGGTTGGCGGCGCCAAACTGCTGCACGGCTTGCAGCAACTGGTCCTTGGTGAACGGTTTGGTCAGGTATTCCTGCGAACCGACCATGCGGCCGCGCGCCTTGTCGAACACGCCGTCCTTGGACGACAGCATGACCACCGGCGTGGCGGCAAATTTTTCATTGCGCTTGATGATGGCGCAGGTCTGATACCCATCCAGGCGTGGCATGAGGATGTCGCAGAAGATCAGATCCGGCTGCGCGTCGTTGACTTTGGCGAGCGCATCGAAACCGTCCTCCGCCAGCATGACCTCGTGGCCACCCTGCTTGAGAAAAATCTCGGCACTGCGCCGAATGGTGTTGCTGTCGTCAATGACCAGCACTCGCTTTGATGCCATCTAAACCTCGCGGCTCTCCGTTGGAGCCGCCGAAGCAGCCCAGAACAATGGCAGACCAACCCTTTTCAGGATCAGATCTGCACCATCTCGAAGTCTTCCTTCCTCGCCCCGCATTCGGGGCAGGTCCAGTTCATCGGAACCTGCTCCCACGGCGTGCCCGGCGCGATACCATGGTCGGGTGCGCCGTCGGCCTCGTCATAGAGCCAGCCGCATATCAGACACATCCAAGTCTTCGTTTTCATTACAGCTTAAGTTGCACCTGCTTAGAATGCAATTGATTGTATCGACGGGGGTTTCGATGGCGCGGCACTATGTCGCACCTAACCGCCCTATTTGTACCCATGACACGTTCCAGCGCGCCCGAACCGTCGCGGGATAACGACACTGCCGACGAAACGGCCGCACCGCACGACACGCTGCCCTGCGTGCTCAGCTTCAACGCCAGCGATCCGACGGGTGCCGGCGGCGTGGTCAGCGACGCCATGGTCATCGCCTCGATCGGCGCGCACGCATTGCCGGTGATCACGGGCGCCTACGTGCGCGACACGCGAGAAATCATGGGCCACGCCAGCCTGGGCGACGACGCCGTGGCCGAGCAAGCTGGCGCGGTGGCCGAGGACATTCCGCTGCACGCCATCAAGATCGGTTTCGCCGGCAGTGCCGAGGCGGTGGCCGCCATCGCC
>RRZT010493276.1_pt1 | contig 10042 bp, 9 predicted proteins | sample 2165551 | NCBI WGS metagenome assembly RRZT01 (sample SAMN10456910, study PRJNA506462) | wastewater metagenome | biome: wastewater; feature: sludge; material: wastewater sludge; isolation source: wastewater sludge with Escherichia coli K12::gfp cells carrying plasmid... | place: USA: Moscow, Idaho ...
AACGATAGTTGAAAAATGGTTAATCAGTTGTTAAACGGTTGGGGAACTATTGTTATAATACATTCACTACCGTTACACTATTGTTTAACAATTGTTCCCCTATCGTTAAAGCCCTCTAGGGGCTTTCTTTGTATGCTTAGTGACTTCTTCGTGCTCTTTGTGGTTTATTCTTTTAAATTCTCCGACAGCTTGATACTATTGTTTCACTACATTACACCATAGTTTAACAATCGTTTAACCATTGTTCCAAATACTATTGTTCCAAATACTACTGTTCCAAAAGTTATTATAAATAAAAAAATTGCCTAGCTTAGGCAATTTTTTTTCGTTCTGAAATAGGTTGCAACTATTTCACATAATTCAGTTATATTAAATGGTTTATGAATACAATCATAACTCCCCAGTTCTTTGGCTTTAGATATTAATTCTAATTCACCATAGGCAGTCATCATAATAACAATATTTGCTTTACCAATTTTATTAAGTTCAGTTAAAGTTTCCAAACCGTTTAGCTCCGGCATTTTCATATCCATTAAAATTAAATCCGGATTATCTTCAGATATTTTAGCAAGGGCTTCGTTACCATTTCCGGCTAATTTAACCTCATAGCCTTCATCAGTAAAAAGCTCTTCCAATAATATCCTAATACCTGCTTGGTCATCTACAACTAAAATAGAGTTTTTATCTACACTACCCATATCTTTCCCCTTACTTAGAATTTTACAAGCACCCTATTAATATCTTTTTTTGGTAAATATTAATTATAGTTATTAGTTTATCATTTTAAGTTTTCCAAGTAAAGTAAAAATTAATTTATTATGGTATATTTTCATACTATATTTTGCTGTTTTATCATCTACAATAAATTCCACAGCATTATCTGAGCTTGGCAAATTATTATGTAAGCTTATCACTTCATTATTTTTCAATATTTCAATTTTATAAGCACTTTGGCGGAACCTCAGCGGATATTTAACTTTTACCTTAGAGTTTTCCACCGGAATATCTTGCCCTAATAATTTAACTTCATATTGATCATACCAAAAATTTTGTTGCAATAATTTTCCATAAATCGCCACCAACTCCGGAGTATAGTAATCAATATATTTTTCTACCAATTGACTGGCTGTCGCAAACTCCAATAGACCTTTTGCAACATAGTTTCTTTTCAAAAAAGCTAGGTGTTCTTCAATTTCTTGAAACTGCCCGCCTTCAACTTCATTCCACTTGCCAGACCCTAGCACAAAAGCAGCATGGGTAAAGCCCACAATACTATGAACACCACTTTCTACCTTGCCATTTTTCACAAAGTAATCTAGTCCTTGTTCTACTTTGTTATTCAAAGTTTGACTATCTTGGCTATCATAAGCTAAAAACACTTGCGGTGTCAATCTAAATTCAACTAAACCAATATCTTTTAAGTCAGCCGTTTTTTTATTGATATCATTATTACCCGCAAAATAAATTTCCTGACCATAATTAGCCGAAGTATAACCTTCTATATTGCCGTCAGCATCACTCGACGCTAAAAAACCTACTTTTTTATAAGCATTAGTGCTGACTTGCTCTTCAGTTTCACCTACCCCAAAGTCAAACGAGCCGGCTCTGGCTGTTAAGCTTTGTCCTGAAGAATTTTCGCCGATTACTTCCTCTAAATAGGTTTGATAGGCAAACAATGTTCCTACTCTCGTAGCTCTTTCCTCATAAGTCCCTTCCGACGACAGCAAATGTGCCCAGCCATGATTTAAATGATTCGCCCATAAACCGTCACTTTCAGCATTATATGATAAAACATTCTGACTAAGATATGGGTCATAATCAGAGTGCATATGAATTGCATATTCATGTTGTAAGCTTTCTTGTTTAATAGACTGTTTTATCTTCATCATAGTTTCTAACCACGCTGTATGCTGTGATTTTGTAGCAACCCATTCTCCGGCTAGCAAGGCTGGAATCGCTGTATAGTGTGTCCATTTTGCACCATATTGATTCGCGATATAATTTAATTTTTCTGCTTTCTTGACCAGTTGCACATAATATTCCTCATGATCTAGCCAGCCATTTTTATTACCCCAATTAAATTCATAGCCAGCACCATCGGCCGGTTCCAAATCGTCAGTCATAACATAGTATATTTTCCCCGGCTTCTGATCGATAATATTTACAGCAACTTTATTTGAACTGACTAAACCGTTAATATTAAACCCTATTGCCCAATCTTTATCAAGATTAACGGCATTAGATCGGTTCGCTAGCAATTGCCATTTTAGCATTCTAGTTTCACCGGGTTGTAAATCTTGATTGACAATTTCAGCCGGACTTTGCAAAACAAGACCATACCCCTCCGGTAATATTAAGTTTACCGCAGCACTATTAATCTGATATTTGCTTAAGTTCGTTAAATTAGCTTGCAAATAAAATTCCTGCCCCTTGACCAAATTTACTTTAGGACTAAGCGGTTCAATTTTCAATGAAGCATTATGGTCATTAAACATATCATCTCTGGCGATTAAAGCATGTTGTCCCTGACCACATTCAATCACAAGTTGATAGTAGTGAATTTTATTATAATTTACAGCACCTAGTTCTTTGTCAAATAAAACCTGTAAATTATAAAAAGTATCAATCCAATCCCCTTTAAAATTTATACTATAGCGGGAGTCAATCCATTTAATTTGATCATTGCTGTCACTCATTTCTCCGGTGACAACCCAGCCTACACTATATACTACGCTTTTATTTTCATCTAAGCCTTGTAATATCAAGCGACCTTTACCTTGAGTTGACAAAAACTGCACCTTAAAATTAGCGGTAGCTGATATATCAGCTATCATTTCTTTGATATAAGAAATTTCGCCATTATTACCAGCAGAAAGCTCTAACATTTTTTCAGTATTATTTTTTTGTAAAAACTTATAACTATTGCCGACCCCATTTTCAGTAATTGTTCCTTGAAAAACATTTTCTACTTCAGCTTTATTTTCAGTCAATGCCGCATGATACTGTTCATAAGGTTTCGCAAATAAAATTGCACTTAAGATTATTAAAACACTAATCACTAACAATAATTTACGCATAATAAAACCTTTTCATTACAAATTGCCAATTTGTCCAATAGCTTGCATACTTAACCCCATTATTGCCACCAGCATAATAAAGCTTAGTAACAACATTATTGTTGGCGGAATAATTAAAATAACAACACTTCTCAGATAACTGATATTATAATTTACACTAATCGCTACTACCAATAAATAAGAAACCCATAACATCAGCATGATAAAGCCAAAGCCACCAATTACTGAACCCGCCATATTATCTAGCAGTGCACTTATTAAATATAAAGGAATTAAAAATATAATGGGTACATAAATATAGCCCATACTACTAAATAAATTTTTTACTTTTCCGACAAAGCCAAATAATTCTGCCAAAAAGTGCCACAAGGCACATAAACAACCCATAAAAATTACACCGGTTAAACCTTTTAACAACGCAAATCCTAAGGCAATATTTACTTCTAATTGCAGATTAAGCCCAAAGCCTAAGCTCACCAAAAACAATACTGTAAATAATAATAACGATGACTGTAGGGCATTATTTTCCTCACTAATTTTTAGCAATGCTGTTTGAGGTTTATTAAATAAGTCATAAATATTATCAAGCATATTAAAGCCCTACCATTTCTCTTGAGGCGCAAGTAACCCCATATTTGTGGTATCCTCATTTTTTAATAACATTAACAAAATATTAATTAATTCCGCCTTGCTACTGCTACCGGTTAATTTTGCAAAAGGATTATCATTACCAAATTCCTTAATAACCGGTTTCCCTTTAATATTAGCAGCCTTTGCTACAGCATCAATAGTATCATACATATTGCCTAAGTCATCCACTAACCCTACGGCTTTAGCTTGGTTACCAGTATAAATTCTTCCATCCGCCAAGGCCCGGACTGTATTTATATCCATCTTACGGCCTTCTGCTACTGTTTGAACAAACCCTTCATAGGTATCATTCACAATGCCTTGAATAATTTCACGCTCTTTATTAGTCATCGGTCGATCCGCAGACATAATGTCTTTGAATTCACCACTTTTAATTTTTTCTTGTTTAATACCGATTTTACGATATAATTCTTCCCAATTAGAATAAGGCATATAAACCCCAATACTACCAGTGATAGTAGAGGAATTAGCATAAATCTTGTCGGTACAAGACGCTAACCAATAGCCCCCCGAAGCAGTAACATCACCCATAGAAGTATAAATCAATTTACCGTTAGCCCTAATTTTTTTAATTTCTTCACCAACTTCTTGGGTCGCTCCGGTGCTACCACCTGGGCTGTTAATTCTTAACACAATGGCTTTAACCGAGCTATCTTCACTGGCTTTATGTAATTGATTGATGATGCTTTCGCTACCGCCAACATCACCCCATAATCCACGAGAACTGCTATTGGTAATAACTCCATCAACATACACTACCGCCACTTTTTCGCCCAACACTGTTGATTTCTCTTTTTTAGTACTAAACGCCAAGGTTATTAGACAAGTTAAAACAAATAAAATTAATCCTACAATCACAAGTTTTTTACGCATAATACCCCTCCTGTTTTTTAACAATAGTGTAACGATGGTTAAAAACGGTTTAACATAGTTGAACATAGTTGAACATCGAAAAACCTAAATCATTAGACAAATAATTGCACTATTGATCAACAACTGTTACACCATCATTTCACCACATTTAGCCATTTTTCAACTACCGTTATTATATAGCAAAAAAGGGTGCTTTTACACACCCTTTTTATTATTTATTAGCAATTGCTGCTGTTACGAAATCACGGAATAATGGATGAGGATTAGTTGGGCGAGATTTTAATTCCGGATGGAATTGCGTTGCCACAAACCATGGATGATCTTTAACCTCAACAATCTCTACTAAACTGCCATCTGGCAATGTTCCAGCGATTACTAAGCCAGCTGCAGTTAATTGTTCACGATATTTATTGTTAAATTCAAAACGATGACGATGACGCTCATGAATTAATTCAGCTTTATATGCTGCATGAGTATTGGTAGTAGGACTTACTTTACAAGGATATTGTCCTAATCTCATCGTCCCACCCTTAGCTTCCACATCAACCTGATCTGACATCAAGTCAATGACCGGGTTAAGCGTGTCTGAGAATTCACTACTATGAGCATCGGTTAAGTTGCACACATTACGGGCAAATTCAATAACCGCACACTGCATTCCCAAGCATAGACCTAAAAATGGAATTTTATTTTCTCTGGCATACTGAATTGCTGAAATCTTTCCTTCAACCCCTCTATCACCAAAACCGCCCGGCACTAAAATTCCTTTACAACCTTCAAAAACTTCCGCTAAATTTGTTCCTTCAGCTTCAATTTCTTCGGCATTAACCCATTTTATATTTACTTTTACATCATTGGCAAACCCGCCATGATTTAAAGACTCCGTAACACTCATATAGGCATCCGGCAATTCAACATATTTACCTACCATTGCGATTGTTACTTCTGCGCTAGGATTATTTATTTTATCAACTAAAGCTTGCCAATCACTCATATCAGCTTCTTTAGCTTTAATATTCATTTTTTCCATCACAATTCTATCAAGACCCTCTGCTTGTAACATTAACGGTACTTGATAAATACTGCTGGCTGTTCTGTTTTGAATTACTGCATTGGCATCAATATCACAGAATAAAGCTAATTTATCTTTCATTTCTGTAGAAATTTCTTTTTCCGCACGACAAACAATAATATCAGGATGAATTCCAATTCCTCTTAGCTCTTTTACACTATGTTGTGTCGGTTTAGTTTTAAGCTCACCGGCAGCTGAAATATAAGGAACTAATGTCACATGAATATATAAAGCATCATCGCGGCCAACTTCTTTTTTAACTTGGCGAATGGCTTCTAAAAACGGTAAACTTTCAATATCACCAACAGTACCGCCAATTTCAGTAATAACGACATCAGCTTCATCGTCTTTACCAACTTGATAAACACGTTCTTTAATCTCGTTTGTTATATGAGGAATAACTTGAACTGTACTACCTAAATAGTCACCTTGACGCTCTTTATTAATAACTGACCAATAAATCTTACCGGCAGTCACATTGGAAGACTTACCTAAATTAATATCAACAAAACGCTCATAATGGCCTAAGTCTAAATCTGTTTCGGCACCATCATCGGTTACGAAAACCTCTCCATGTTGATACGGACTCATTGTACCCGGATCAATATTTATATAGGGATCAAACTTTTGAATTGTGACCTTCAGACCACGACTTTTTAACAATCGCCCCAAAGAAGCTGCTGTAATACCCTTACCAAGGGAAGATACAACACCACCTGTGACGAAGATATACTTTGCCATTTGTAAATCCTCCTTCATGATTTATATCTTTATATCAAATACTTATTTTTCCATTAAGCATTTTTACACACGCCAACTATTTTATCGCTACTCTTAACACACTGTCAAGCAACTTATTCTTGTTCTTGAATTTCTGATAATAATTTTTCTCTTCGACGGGAATTAGAGGTAGTTTTGGTAGTACTACCTTCTTCACTGGCTGCTTGCTTTTTCGTTTGCGGTGGTGCCCACGCCGCTAAGCCCCACATCCCTTTGCCCATATGTTGAAATCTGCTGTCCATATTGATAAAAGTATGGATTTCCGATATTTTATGTGCTAAAGACTGTACCGGAATATTTTTCTTCTCAATAACCTCATTTATTAAATCTCTAAAGTAAATTGCTTCTCCTGCTGTTTGTAATATGTTAACAGCTACATCTGTTTCTGATAATTTATTGTTTTCCAATTAATTTCTTCCCTTCATCTCAATGATATTTTATCTAATTTACATTTTTTCCGGCGCAGATATTCCTAAAATATTTAAAGAATGGACAATATTATTTTTCACTGCACTCAATAATGCTAATCTGGCAATCGCCAAATCTTCTTCCACGCCCATAATACGACATTGATTATAAAAGCTATGGAATAATCCCGCTAAATCATGAGCGTACCGCGCAATGCGATGTGGTGCTCGTTCTTTTGCCGAATAACTTATTTCTTCCGGATATTCTGTTAATTTTTTAATTAAGGCTACTTCTGTTTCACTATTTAATAATTCTAATTTCGCACTGTTTTCATTGTATTTAATTCTTGCTTCGTCCGCTTGGCGGAAAATACTGCAAATACGAGCATGAGCATATTGTATATAATATACCGGGTTTTCATTGGATCTTGATTTTGCTAAATCCAAGTCAAAATCTAATTGACTGTCAATTGAACGCATTATAAAGAAGAATCTTGCAGCATCAGTGCCAACTTCCTCAATCAATTCTGTCAAAGTTATGCTTTGACCGGTGCGTTTTGACATTTTTACTAATTCACCATTTTGGTATAAACTTACCATTTGTAAAATAAGTACTTCTAAGGCCTCACCACTATAACCTAATGCAGCAATCGCTGCTTTGACCCTTGCAATATAGCCATGATGATCAGCACCCCAAATATTAATTAAGGTATCAAACCCACGTTCCATCTTGTCACGATGATAAGCAATATCAGCCGCTAAATATGTAGGCACGCCATTATCCCTAATTACTACCCGGTCTTTGTCATCACCATAAGCCGTCGATTTAAGCCATAATGCTCCATCTTCTTTAAACATATTGCCATTATCAAGTAAAACATTACAGGTTTCTTCAATAGCACCAGCTTGATGCAGTGTTAATTCACTGAACCAATTGTCAAAACTAACATTAAAAGCTTGCAAATCTTCTTTAAGTGCTGCTAATTTTTCTTCTAAGGCTAAAGTTTTAAATATTTGCAACCGTTCTGCTTCACTCATCTGCAAATACTGATCATTATGATGGTCAATAATTCTTTGTGCCGTATCAATAATATCACGCCCATGATAGCCATTCTCTGGGAAAGTAGTTTCTTGACCTAGCAATTCTAAATAGCGCGCATTAACTGAAGCTGCCAAATTATCAATTTGGTTACCGGCATCATTAATATAATACTCACTTTCCACAGCATAGCCCGCAGCCTTCAGTAAATTTACTAAAGCACTACCCACAGCAGCGCCTCGACCATGTCCGACATGTAAGGGACCGGTTGGATTAGCACTAACATATTCAACTTGAACTTTTTGCGGTGTTGCTAAAACCACATTACCATAAGTTGACCCTTGCTTAATGATTTTTGCTAAACAATCATATAACCAAGTAGGCTTTAAATAAAAATTAATAAAGCCCGGCCCGGCAATTTCCGCTTTTTCTAACCACTCAGCCTTTAGTCTTGACACTATCGCTTCTGCAATAATCCTTGGCTTAGTCCGAGCCGCTTTCGCCGCTTGCAACGCAAAATTTGTTGCAAAATCACCAAATTCTTTTTGTGGTGGCACTTCTAAAATTATTTCAGGCAAATTTTCAGCACTAAAAGCCCCATCAGCGATACTTTGCTGTGCGGCACCACTAATTGCCTTATTAAGCAGTTCTTTTATATCCAAACTAAGTTCCTCCCGTTTGACCGCGCTAATTTAAATTATCAGCGACATTTTCCGTAGAAATATTTATTCTTAATTCATTTTCACTTTGCCATTGACCATCTATTGCTAGTTCATAGTCAATAACAATATCACCGGTAACTGTGCCAAAGGCAATATCCAGTTCCTTAGTTAAAACAGTAAGTCTCATATTGCCAAAAGGTGTCTTATAATTACTAGAGCTTGTTTCTAGTTTTTTAAAAAATTGAGTTTGTTCAACTTTTCCCTTACGAATTAAAGTTACATTATCTTTATCTATTTTTAATAAGGTTGAAGTATGATCTACCCCTAAGCTTTCGCTATCATTATATAGCACATAATGCACATCATTTTTACAATAATGTTTACCAACAGACACTACTTCAATCTTGTTTTCTTCGCCATAAATATCTTTTTGATTACCTAAAACCTTAACAACGACCTTGTTCATAGTCAACTCCTAAATAAACATGAATATATTATAACTTACTAGCCAAAGCTTGCCAACAAAAAGCATCCTATAAATAAAATTTATTTTAGCGAAGCACCAATCATTTTACAGTAACAATATATTTTCCGATCATTTTAACGGGCTTATAACTTTTCTTCGCTTGTCGCAAGCCTTCAATGCCCATATCTTCTTCTCTATTAATATATTTTAAATGACTCCACGCTTTTTGACAAAATTCCTGATTAATAATTGCATAGGCGCCTCTTATTTCAGGATTTGCTTTTTCAACATGAATCACTGCCGTATCAGTATTAAGTTGTTCTCCAAAAGTAAAGGCTTCCACCTTGCCATTTATTAAAATAGTACCACCGGTTAATTTTAAAGCAGTAAAATTATCTAGAACCTCAAAAATAGCTTCACGTTCGGCCATAATAATATCATCATTAAAGCCGTCATTTTGCTCAAACCAATTATTTAAGTTGGCTTTACATTGTTCCACTAAGTCAGGGGTCAACTCTTTATACTCATAATCGCTATAACTTTTCTTAAAGTTATTAACATGATTTTTTTTGGAATGATAACGTCTTCCCTTTAATTGAGCTAAGTCTTCTTGTAAATAAACATAATCAAAGTTATCCCGATCCGGCAAAAAGTCAAACTTAGTTTTGTCATACTTTAATAACTCTTCTGCCATCCAGCCTTCAACCCCAACCATTTTAAACGGAATATTGGCTTCTTCACAATACTGCAAACACTTACCAATAGCAGCTTGCGCTCTTTTCTTCGGACCAATTGGTTGCAATAAGAATTCTTCATCAGCATACTTCGCTTTAAAAAATAAAACATCAGCCAGCTTAGCATATTTTATTTGATAAGACTTTCTCCACATAAAGTAATTAGTAAAATTAAAATGCGAATTTTCATAATAATGATTTTTAAAAAAACTATCAAATAGTTCTTTATCAGCTTTAGTTATTTCTTGAAAATTAATAATAAACACCTCCATCTTTTAAGA
>RRZT012350769.1_pt1 | contig 10042 bp, 7 predicted proteins | sample 2165551 | NCBI WGS metagenome assembly RRZT01 (sample SAMN10456910, study PRJNA506462) | wastewater metagenome | biome: wastewater; feature: sludge; material: wastewater sludge; isolation source: wastewater sludge with Escherichia coli K12::gfp cells carrying plasmid... | place: USA: Moscow, Idaho ...
ACCACCGCGAGCCCCACACCGAGGCCGCATCAGAGGCACACTGACCGGCCCACACCGAGGCCGACACCCAGCGACAAGCCCAGCCCAACCCCGACATTGACCGAGAAGCCCAGTCCGACGCCGACGGTGACGGATCAGCCCACTCCGAGCGTCACGCCAACCGTGACGGACGAGCCGACTCCGACTCCTACGCCGACCGCTGAGCCGACGCCGAGCGTCACGCCCACGTCGACGGACGAGCCGACCCCGACGGTGACGCCGACCGCGTCGGGAGAGCCGACCCCTACCCTGACAGGTGAGCCCACGCCCAGCGTCACGCCCACGTCCACGGACGAACCCACGCCGAGCCGTCCGTCTTTCACGTTTCGGCCGCCGATCATCTGGTGGCCGACACTTCCGCCGCCCGTGACGCCCACAGCGACCCCGACGGTGACGCTTACACCCACTCCGACGCCCACGCGTACCGTGCGGCCGCCGCCGACCCCCACACCCACGCGTACCGTGCGGCCGACGCCGACCCCCACACCCACGCGCACGGTGCGACCGCCGACGACACCGACGCCCACCCCGACCCGCACCACCGCCCGACCTGCGTCGCCCACGAAGTCGCCGAGTGATCGCGACAACACGCCCACGCCCAGCCTGCCGTCCACCGGCAGCGCGACCGCTTCACCTTCGCCGTCGCAGCCTCAGTCGACGTACCTGCCGCAGGGCACGCCCAGCGATCCGCCCCTGCCGGGCCCACAAGAGCCAGGCGGCAGCGGGCCGGGGTCGTGGCCCTCGACGATCACCGACCCGCTCTCGCTCCAACGCGGACTGTCGGCGATGCTGCCGATTCTGGCCGGCGCAGTCGTGATCATGGCGCTGACCCTGCTGTTGCGCCCGCCACGCCGCAGTATCGGCTGAAAAGGTTCGAGACCACCTCACCAGATGTGGTTCGATGGCCCTCATGGCTCCGGTCGTTCACTACCCCCTGCACCAGGCCACCCTCGACAACGGACTTCGGGTGATCGTCAACCCCGACCCCAGCGTGCCCGTGGTGGCGGTGAACCTGTGGTACGACGTCGGCTCGCGTGACGAGCGTCCCGGACGCACCGGCCTGGCTCACCTGTTCGAGCACCTGATGTTCGAAGGGTCGGCGAACGTGACGTCCGGCGAGCACCTCGCCACCGTTCAATCGGTCGGCGGGTCGGCCAACGCCACCACCTGGTTCGACCGCACCAACTACTTCGAGACCGTGCCGACCGGTGCCCTCGATCTGGCCCTGTGGCTCGAGGCCGATCGGCTCGCCAGCCTGCAGGTCACCCAGCACAATCTCGACAACCAGCGCGACGTGGTGATGGAAGAGAAGCGGCAGCGCTACGACAACGTTCCCTACGGAGACGTCATGCTGCACCTGGTGCAGTTGACCTTTCCGGCCGACCACCCCTACGGCCACCCCACGATCGGTTCGATGGACGACCTGGCGGCCGCCACCCTCGACGACGCCAAGGCGTTCTTCGCAACCCACTACGCACCCAGCAACGCCGTGCTCACACTGGTCGGTGACATCGACCCGACCGACGGCATTGCGCGCGCCAACTCGTTCTTCGGTGGCCTGGCCGCCTCGAGTCGACCCGTGCGCGAGGTGACGGCGCCACTGCCGCCCCTGACCGGCGTACCCCGGCGAGAAGTGACGGCCACGGTGCCCGCCGATGCGGCGTATCTGAGCTGGCGGCTGCCCGCGAGCGACACACCGGCCTTCGACGCTCTTGAACTGGCGCTCGCGGCGCTGGGCGACGGGCAGACCTCACGGCTGCACCGAAGGCTGGTGCGCAACGATCAGATCGCCGAGGGCGCCGGCGCCTCGACCACCGGCCTGATCGGCGGCACGAGCCTGGGGTTCGCCAGTGCCAGAGCGCTGCCCGGCGTCACCGGAGCGCAACTCGAAGACGCCATCGTCGACGAGTTCGAACGCTTCATCGCCGACGGGCCGACGACGGCAGAGGTCGACCGGGTGAAGGCCCAGTACGAGCGCGAATGGCTGGGCGAACTGGCCCGCTTCGACAACCGGGCCGACCTGTTCAGCAGCTACGCGACGCTGCAGGGCGACCCTGAGGCCGTCAATCGCCGGCTCGACGAGATTCGCGCCGTCACCATCGACGACGTGGCTGCTGCCGCTTCAGACTGGCTCGCCGCCGACCAACGAGCCGTCGTCACCTACCACCGGGAGCGCGCATGAATCGGCCGGCGATCACTCCCCCGCAACCGTGGACGTTTCCCACGCCGACCACCACGCACTTCGACAACGGTATGACCGTGCTGAAGTTCGACCGCCCCGGCCAGCATCTGATCGACGCCACCCTGGTGCTCGACCTGCCGCTGCACACGGAGGGGGCGAGCATCGAGGGCGTCTCGGCCATTCTGCAGCGCTGCCTCGACGAGGGCACCCGATCGCACCCGCGCACGGACTTCGCCGAGCAGCTCGAGAACCGCGGCGCGGTGTTGAACGGGGGTGTCAGCCACTCGGCCACCCACGTCAGCCTCGAAGTGCCCACCACCCGGTTCGCTGAGGCGCTGCCGCTGTTCGCCGAGGCAGTGCTCGAACCCACTCTGGAGGCCGCCGACGTGCGGAGGCACGTCGAGCTGAGGCTGGCCGAGATCGGGCAGCACCGGGCGCACCCCACCCACCGCGGCGCCGAGACCTTTCGTGCCGCGGTGATCGACGACGACTTCAGGGCCGCCCGCTCGAGTGGCGGCACGGCCGCCAGCGTCCGCCGCATCTCGACCGACGACGTCCACGCCCACTACGCGGCCCACTACGGGCCCGAGCGCGCCACCCTGGTGCTGGCCGGTGACTTCACCGACGATCCGCTGCCGGTGGTGCGCGATGCGTTCGAGGGGTGGAGCCGCACGGTGACGACGCTGAGCAGTGAGCGACCGCTGGCCGCGCCGCCGCAGGTGTTGCTCATCGACCGGCCCGCGGCGGTGCAGGCCGACGTGCGACTGGGCGGCTTCGGCATCGACCGCACCGACCCTCGGTGGCCCGCCCTGCGGCTCGGAGCGTTCGTGCTGGGCGGCGGCTTTCTGAGCCGGCTCAACCGGGTGCTGCGTGAAGAACGCGGCTACACCTACGGCGTGCAGCTTTCGAACACGCCGGCCCGGCACGGCGGGCTGCTCGCCATGCATGCCTCGTTTCGCACCGAGGTGGCCGCCGCTGCCATCGCTGAGGCCCGCGAGCTCATCCGGGTGGACGGCGACGGCGCGTTGACTGAGGCCGAACTGATTGATGCGCGCAACTTTCTGGTCGGCATCATGCCCCTGCGGTGCGCCACTGCCGCCGGCGTCGCCGACCAGGCCGCCGCGCTGATCGACGTGGGGCTCGACACCGGCTTCGTCAACCGGCACGCCGCCGCTCTCGAACTGGTCACCCCCGAACAGGCCACCGCGGCCATCGCCGAGTTGCTGCAACCCGACCGGCTCAGCCTGGTGGTGGTCGGCGACGCGGCGGTGCTCGCCGACCAGCTAGCGGCTCAGGGCCTGGACGCCACGGTGATCAGCGACCCATCAGTTTGAGCGCCTCGGCCAGCGCCGTCCTGGCCTCGTCGTTCTTGGCCTGGTAGGTGGCCAGGTCACCCTTGCGCAGCGCGGCGTCCGCCGCCTCGAAGGCGGTCTGCGCCTTCTCGAGTAGCGCCACCGCAGCGGGATTGGCCGTGGCCGAACCCGTGGGCGTGGTGGTGGGCGACGTGCTGGTCGACGTGGACGGGTTGGGCGAGGGCGACGTCGTACTGGTGCCGCTGGGCTGCTCGCCGGTGTTGGCGCCCGCGTCGCCGGCGAACACCGCGTCCAAGGCCTCTTGCAGGGTGCTTCCGATGCCCACGTACGCCCCGAACCTCACCACGACGTAGGCCAGCGCCGGATACGAACCGGTGTTGCCCTGACGCATGGTGTACACCGGGGCCACGTACAGCAGCCCGGCGCCCATCGGCAGCGTCAGCAGGTTGCCGTAGGTGGCCGACGCGGCCCCCTGGTTCAGGAAAGGACGCAGCGTTTCGGCGACCTTGGGGTCGTTGTTGATCGCGTTGAAGGTCTGGCCCGGGCCGTCGATCTGATGGGTGTCCGACATGCGCAGCACCCGCAGCTTGCCGTAGTCGGGGCTGGTCGCCTCGGCCACCACAGCCAGGTAACTGGCCAGGTTCGAACGCCCGCGCGGCACGAACACGGTCGTTTGGCTGAAGATCGGGTTCTCGTCGCCGGGCCACTTGATGCTCAGGTAGTAGGGCGGTTCCTTGGCGTCGGTGTTGGCCTTGACCGGATCGTTCGGCACCTGCCAGAGGTCTGATTGCGCGTACCAGGTGTAGGGGTTGGTCATGTGGTACCGGCCCAGAATCTCGCGCTGCACCTTGAACATGTCTTCGGGGTAGCGCAAGTGGCTGAGCAGGTCGTCGCTGATCGCGCTCTTGGGCTGCACGGTGCCGGGGAAGGCGCGCTCGTAGGCCTGCAGAATCGGATCGGTGTCGTCCCAGGCGTACAGCGTGACCGTGCCGTCATAGGCGTCGACCACAGCCTTGACCGAGTTGCGAATGTAGTTGATGTTCTCGTCGACCTGCGCGCCCACCATGCGCGACTGGGTGTCGGCTGAGGAGTTGCGCAGGTTCACCAGTTCACTGTTCGGAAAGGTGCTGGCGGTGGTGTAAGCGTCCACGATCCAGACCGCCCGGCCGTCGACCAGCGCCGGGTAGATGTTCGAGTCGACGGTCAGCCACGGCGCCACTTCTTGCACCCGCTCTTTGGGGGTGCGGTTGTAAAGAATGCGCGACTGGCTGTTCACCCGGTCTGACAGCAGCAGGTTGAAGTCCATGAACCGGGCCGCGTACAGCGTGCGAGTGAACGCGTCGCCGATCGGCACGCCGCCCTTGCCGGCGTACACGTTCGACTTGCCGTTGGGCGTGTCGAGCTCGATCGGGTCCTGGCCCTCTTCACGACCAACGATCGCGTACTGGGTGGACTGCTCACCGAAGTAGATGCGCGATTCGTGATCGGGCAGCTTGCCGATCGGTGGAATCTGGCTGACGATCCACTCCGGCTCGCCCATGGTCTGGCGGCGGTTGCCGTAGGCGATCACCAAGCCGTAGCCGTGGGTGTAGACGGTGTGGATGTTGTTCCAGTTCTGGTCGGGCAGGCCGGCCAGGTTCATCTCGCGGGCCGCCACCACCACGTCGGTCTCTTTGCCGTCGATGGTGTAGCGATCGACGTCCAGAACGTCGGGAAAGGTGTAGTAGCCGCGCACCTGCTGCAACTGCTCGTAGGTGGGGCCGATCACCGCTGGGTCCATCAGGCGAATGCCCGGCAGCGCCTCGGCGTCGGACTTGAGCTGGCCGGCCTTCACCTGCGTGACGGCCTCGTACTCGGTGACTTCAGTGTCGGCGATGCCGAACGCGTCGCGCGTCATGTTGATGTGCGACTGCATGTAGGGGTTCTCTTTGTCGGGCTGGTTCGGCGCCACCACGAACGACTGCACCACCGCCGGGTAGATCAGCGTGAGGATCAGCCCTGAGATCACCATCAGCACCAGCGCCGCGGCCGGGTAGATGGTGCGCTTGATGATCGGGTTGGCGAAGAACAGCGCCGCCACCAGGAACGAGATCACCGCCATCACCAGTTTGGCGCCGATGCGCGCGTGGTCGTCGGTGTAGTGCACGCCGGTGAACAGCGTGCCCTGGCCCACCAGCAGGGCGTAGCGGTCGAGCAGGCACTGCAGGCCGTAGAGCACCAGCAGCACGCCGGTGAGCACCGACAGGTGCACCCGCGCGGCCGGGGTCACCTGAGGACGACCCAGGTTGCGCACGGCGCGCAGCCCGCCGGTGGCGAAGTGCACGATCAGTGCCGCGATCAGGCTGAACGAGACGGCGGTGAGCAGAAACGACAGAAAGCTCTGCCAGATCGGAAACTCGAAGACGTAGAACTTGTAGTCGAGGTTGAAGACCGGATCGGTCTTGCCGAACGGCACGGCGTTGATCCAGGCCAGCACCGGCAGCACCTCTGAGGTGGCCGACATGCCGGCCAGCACGCCTAGCGCGATCGACGGGGTCAGCACAGCCAGCCAGGTGTTGCTTTCGAGCATGCGGCGGTAGGCGTCGAGCACCGCGCTGTCACCGTTGCGGCGGCCACGCGGTCGCAGCCGGATGGCCAGCCACATGTTGCCGCCGACCAGCAGCGCCATCAGCCCACCGACGCCGAAGAACAGCGCGAGCCGGGTGATCAGCTCGGTGCTGAACACGGTGCCGAACCCGATGGAGTCGAACCACAGCTTGTCGGTCCACACCTGGGTGAAGATGGCGAAGCCGATCAGCACGACCGCGGCGATCGCGAGAGTCAGCAACAACGGTGATCGACGGTGAACGCTTGTCGACAGGCTCACAGGGGAAGTCTCCTCGCTCGGTGCGTCACTCCAATGTACGTGACAGTGCAGCGGTCAGGCCGGGTACTAGATCACGGCCCGACAACAGTTCGTCGGGGTGCGTGCGCAACCGGGCCACGCCATAGCCCTCACCGTCGCGCAGCACCCCCGCAACAACGCGGATCTCTTGCCGAGCCGGGTGCCGCCGGGCCTGCTCGTCGCCGGCCGGGCCGGACGGCAGGTCGGCGTCTGCGGTGCCGGGCAGAAAGAACCGCTCCAGGCTGATCGCGACGCCGTGCACCGTCTGCGGCCAGGTGATGCGGGCCAGTGCCTCGCCGAGCTCGGTGCCGCCGGCGAAGCCTTCCTGCTCGATGGCCGACAGGTGCCCCGGCTGCGGGTCGGCGCCGCCGGTCAAGTGCTCGGCCAGTTGAGGCTCGGCCTCGATCAACTCGACCGTCGGCACCAGCGCGAACAGCCGGGCGGGCTGATCCCAGCCCAGCCCCGCAACATGCCGTTCGATCTCCATCAGGCTCGCGACCAGGGCGTCCGGGGCGCTCACGTGCACCCTGCAACCGACCCGGCCTTCGCCGGATCCTTGAGGTCTTGCAACGCGGTGATGGCCTGCGCCAGCGTCGCAACCTTCACGAGGCGAACGGGGGTCGACAGATGGGCGACATCGGGGCAGTTCGTGGCGGGTACCAGAAAGATGGTCGCCCCGGCCGCTTCGGCCCCGGCGACCTTCTCTTGAATGCCGCCGATCGCGCCCACCGAACCGTCACCGGTGATGGTGCCGGTGCCGGCCACGGAGCGGCCGGCGATCAGGTCGTCGTGGGTCACTTCGTCGTACACGGCGAGGGCGAAGATCAGGCCCGCGCTGGGGCCACCGATGCCGGAGTCGATACGAAAGGTGACGGTGGGGGCGTAGGAGTAGCCGACGTCGAGATTGATGCCCACGACCGGGCTGTTGGGGTTGGTGTTGGACGCCACCCCGGTGACGCTTTCGCTCACTTGCTCACCGTCGCGCAGCACGGTGAACAGAATGACGTCACCGACCGCGTGGGCCTGGATCGATCGCCGGACGCCCTCGATGGTCGAAACGGTCTTGTTGTCGATGCGCAGAATGAAGTCACCGGGCTTGAGCCGGCCGTCGGCGGGGCTGCCGTTCGACACCGCCTGCACCATGGGGTACTCGGTCACCTTCTGGCCCGCCGCCCGCAGCCCCGCGGCCACCGCGGCCGACTGCGAGTTGTCCATGCTCTGCAGCTCACGGGCCCGAATCTCGTCGACGCTCACGCCCGCCGGGTACACCGAATCGCGCGGCAGCACCTCTCGCGCCGACAACCAGTACGACAGCAGGGCCTCGGGCAGCGTCAACTGGCTGTCAGGACGGGTGACCGACACCGTCGTGAGCCGCAACTGGCCGGTTGTGGGAAAGGTCTCGACGCCGGTGATGTCGACCCTCGGCTGGTCGTCGACCGGTTCGAACAGGTTGACCGTGGCGCCGGCCGACCAACTGACGAACGGCACCGGCACCAGCGACACCACGGCGGCCAGCGCCACGAACAGCACCGCCGCGACGGCCGCCGTCCAGGTCTGCTTGGTCACTTGGCCGAGACTACCGGACGACAACTGCCGCTTCGGACGCAGCGACGCCTTGCGACATGCGCGAGAATGGACGAGAAAGTGCCGGAGCCCCGCCCCGGCTTCGGCAACCGTCGACAACGACCTTCAGGAGTCATTCATGGCCACCGAACCGGACCTCCCCGACCAGGGCGACGACCGTCCCGAGGAGAACCCGCTGGCCCAGTTTCTCGCCCAGTTCGGCATCACGCCGGGCCCTGACGGCGAGTTCGATCTGGCGGCGCTCACCGGCCGGCTGCAGTCGGTGATGTCGCAGTTCCAGACCCAGATGGCCGGCTTCGGGCCCACCGACCCCGACAGCGGCATGAACTGGACGTTCACCCGCGACATCGCGCGCAGGGTGACGGCGGCGAACGGACCCGACACCACCCCGTCGGCAGCCGAGGTCGCCCGGGTACGTGATGCGGTCGGCCTGGCCGACCTGTGGCTCGACGAGGAGTTGACCTTTGCCCGGTTGAGCACGCCGGCGGCGGCATGGAGCAGGGCCGAGTGGGTGGAGAACACCTTCACCACCTGGCAGCAGCTCAGCAACCCGATCGTGACCAGCCTGGCGGCGGCCCTCGGTTCGCTGATGGCGCGCGAAACCGGCCCCGGTGAAGAGTTCATGAAGCCGATGGTGCGTGCGGCGGCGTCCGGCATGTTCGCGGCACAGGTCGGCCAGTCGCTGGGCAGCCTGGCCACCGAGGTGTTGAGCGTCAGCGACATCGGGTTGCCGCTGGGCGAACGCCCGCAGGTGGCGTTGCTGCCCACCAACATCGAAGCGTTCGGCGCCGAGCTCGAGAACGTCACCGAGGCCGACGTGCTGCTGTTCCTGGCCCTGCGCGAGACCGCGCGTCAGCGCCTGTTCGCTGCGGTCGGGTGGCTGGGTCCCCAGCTGCACGCGTTGGTCGAGCACTACGCCCGCGACATCACCATCGACACCGGAGCGCTCGAACAGGCGATCGAGTCGCAGCTCAGCGCCGCGATGAGTGCCGATGAACTCGAGCAGGCCGGGCAGGCGCTGGCCGGCAAGCTGTTCGAGCCCGCGGTGACCGCCGAGCAGACCGAGGTGCTCGAGCGGCTCGAAACCCTGCTCGCCCTGGTCGAGGGCTGGGTGGACGAGGTGGTCGGGCACACGATGAGCCGGTGGATGCCGAACGGTGCGGCCCTCACCGAGGTGGTTCGGCGGCGCCGGGCCGCCGGTGGCCCCGCCGAGGCCGCCCTGAAGGCCCTGGTGGGATTGGAACTGCGGCCCCGTCGCACCCGCGACGCCGCCAACCTGTGGGCCGCCACGCGCGCCACCCGCGGTGTGCAGGCTCGCGACTCGGCGTGGAACCACCCCGACCTGATTCCGACCTCGGCCGATTTGGACGACCCGCTCGGCTACGCCGAACACGGGCATCAGGCGGCAGCACCGGACGACCTGGACGCCGAGCTGGCCAAGTTGCTCGACGAAGAGACCGGGGATCGGTAGCGGGTCCGGTTTCCCGCCCGCTGCCAATTGCCTGCCCGGGTCGCGGGGTGTGTACGTCAACCTGTGAGCGATCGCGAGTGCTTCGGGGTCGCAGTGGGCACGCCCCTGCGTTAGAGCCGGATCGTGAGTGCTCGGGGTCGCGGAGTGGGCTCGCCCCTGTCCCGCCCTTGCGGGACTGCTCGGCTAGCGCCTGGCAGTGCGCAAACGCCCGACCACGCCCTGACAGGGGCGAGCCCACTCCGCTTCACTGTGGTCGATGGGTATGTTGCCGGCGTTGGTCGAGCCTGTCGGGTCCCGTCCTCTCGCTGGTCGAGAGCGTCTCGAGACCCCCATCCACGGCGTAGCTCGAGCCTGTCGAGATCCGTCCTCCGCTGATCGAGCCGTGTGTGGAGGGGTCCCCCGCTGGTTGAGCGTGTCGAGACCCAGTACGGCCAGGTTCTACGAATGACGCGACGACGAGTCGCTCAGAGTTCGGCCGGCGGCAGGTTCTGGCCGGCCTGCCAGCCTTCGAGAAACCCCTTGGCCCGCTCGCTGTGGGGGTAGCGGGCCACCAGGTCGTGAAACCGCGG
>RRZT010186485.1_pt1 | contig 10039 bp, 7 predicted proteins | sample 2165551 | NCBI WGS metagenome assembly RRZT01 (sample SAMN10456910, study PRJNA506462) | wastewater metagenome | biome: wastewater; feature: sludge; material: wastewater sludge; isolation source: wastewater sludge with Escherichia coli K12::gfp cells carrying plasmid... | place: USA: Moscow, Idaho ...
AGCAGTTGTTAATGTATTGTTTAAAGCAGCTTCAGCAGTTGTTGCTCTTGTAACTTCAGCAGTAATAGCAGTTGTTAATGTATTGTTTAAAGCAGATTCTGCAGCTGTAGCTCTTGCAACTTCAGCATTGATGTTAGCATCAATCTCATTTACAGCTGCAACAATTGTATCTTTTGCATCTGTTGTTAAATTAGTTAAATCACCAGTTTTTCCATTTACTTGTGATTCTACAGCAGTTACTCTTGTATCTAATGATGTATACCCAGCAATTCTTGCTGCAGTTTCAATATTTAACGCATTTGTTAAAGCAGCCTCAGCAGCTGTTGCTCTTGTTGTTTCAGCAGTAATTGATCCATTTATACCTGCAACATCAGCATTATCAGCAAGTGATTTGATTTCTAAAGCATCGCCAGCTTGATTGATGAATGTACCTTTTAATTTTTTCTCATTCGTATTAAACCAAATTCTACCTGCATTTTTTAATCCCACTACAGTTGGATCTGAAATTACAGATTCAACAATGAAGTTAGAAAAAACGCTATTAGCAGCTAATTCAGGATTGTGTAATTTAATTTTTGCCATGTTAAAACTCCCTTTATTTTAAATATATTTTATTTATCCATTAAAAGTTTTTTATGCCTTTTATAGTGACCTTGATTTTGTCCAAACTTATTTATGATAATTAATTTTTTTTGGCTTTTCAATTATATATTTTATGGAAGGTTTTTTGAGTGATTGATTTGTTTTTTGAAGTGTAATCATGCTCATTTTAATAATCTTTTTTGATTATTAAAGATGAACACTTTTTTGTTTTTAATAATATGAGTTATTTACCCAGAACAACTAATACATTCCTCTTTCACAGATACATCTGATGAATTTTTTTGTATCGATCTAATATAATATACAGTTTTCAGATCTTTCTTCCATGCGTCAATTAGAGTTTCATATATGTATTTAGCATTTACCTCTGATAAATTTAAATTAAAGATTAATTCCATTGAAATTCCAGTATCATTCCACTTTTGAATTGCAGAAATTATATCTACTACTATTTTTTGTGAAATATTCTTAAATTCTTGATAATACCAAAAATGATCTTTAATATATGGTGGCATTATTGGAACCGCACCTTTAGAATTTTTATCAATATAAAATTTACTAAAAATTGGTAATACAGATGCACTACATCCTTGTATCAATGATGAACTCGTGTTAGGGGCGATCATCTGGATGTGCGAGTTCCTTACTCCATACTTCATTAGATTTTTTCTAGTAGTATCCCAATTTTTTTTAGTCTTCACAACTTTAATATTTTTCAATTTTTCTTTATTTTGTTTTATTTTATCTTTTAGATTCATCTCTAATTCCTTTTAAAATTTTATTTACTGTTGTTGAACATTTTACATGTTTCGATTTATTTTCTTTTGAACAAATCATTTCTAAATTATGAATAGAGCCAATCAAGTAAATTGGTAAATTTTGTTTAAATCCTTCAAAGATAGAAAACTTGTGGTCTAAGTCAAAACCATTACCTCTCTTATCAGAATTTTCCAATTCATAATAATTCTTTCTAAATTCCGACTCTGTCAACTCTCTAACTTTTCTCTTGTATAATTTGAAATCAGTTAGTTGGTCATCTGGAATTTTCAAACCTCTCTCTACAAATGTTTCTTTAAGAGTTTCTACAACTTTAGGATTTCTCATAGGATTTTTATTCCCTTTCAATCTACCCTTATTGGATTTTGAAATTTTTTCTTTCCATTCTTCTGTAATCTCTCTATCAGATAATTTCTCAGACATAGATTCTTTCATCTCTTGTGTTTTTTCTTTACCAAAAATTTCTTCCCAAGTTTTTCCGGTTCTTTTTCCATTCGCTAATTGCATTCTCTTTTTAGTTTCTTCTGGAGTTTTACCAAAATCCTCCCATTTTTTGCCTTTCTTAAAAGTTCTTGAATGGTCTTTACAATAAGCCGGATATCCATTAGAAAATTGTTTAAAATTAAGATCACCACCACATTCTTTACAGGCTGGTTTTTCAACAATATCATTTAGGTAACAATAAACCAATTCAGAAAATTTATCTGTCCATTCAATATGTTTTGTATTTTCTAAAACCACTTTAACAACCTTTGGATAATGTTTTTCTAAATATGATTTTCTAGCAAATTTTGATAATTTAAAACTACTACCATCTAAAAATTCTTGTCTAATAAATTCTTTCATTGTAAACTCCTATATATTTATTTATAAGGAATTCACACTTAATCATACTTTTTAGAAATAAATTTTGAAATTTATTCACCTAAATTTTCAAATAACTCTTTAAGCAAATTTTCATCATTTGCTATTTCTCTAATTTCTGTATCAGTAAAAATATCTTTGATTTTTTCATACTCCACATACTTGTCTCCATAGAATAATCTACCTAAAATAAATCCTTTTGACCATTCAGAGCCTTCATATCTTGGATATTTTCCTCTTTCTTTTGCTAATGAAATAGATGCATTGATAGTATAATATGCAATGTTTTCAAATAATTCATCAACAGTTTCTTTAGCATTAGAATATGATATATTTCTTTTTGCTAAATAATCTGCTAATCCCATTGATCCTACACCGATAGTTCTATAAACATTATTATGTATTTCTCCTTCTTTAACAGGTACATCAGTAAAGTCAATAGCATTGTCTAATAATCTAACAGCAGTTTCACATACACTATGTAAATCCGCTTCATTTTCTATATTTGCTAAATTAATAGAATTTAAATTACAAGTATGCACTTCTCCAGCTTCGGTTTCCCTTAAAATTTTATATTTACCATCGCTTTCTTCAATTCTATGTTCAATCACTTTAGATGGTTTAAAATTCGAATAGCTTTCTTGACATAAATTACCATTTCCAATCATACCCCAATGTTTATTTGGATTTGCTCTATTCATAGCATCTTTAAATGTTAAATATGGCATTCCAGTTTCAACCTGAGTTTTCATGATTGATTTAAATAAGTCTTTAGCGTTTATTCTTTTAACCAATTTTAATACATTGAGATCCTTTAAATCACCTTTACCCTTTATAAGCTTTTTGTACTCATCATCAAATGCTTCATGTGTTAATGTTGAAATATCGATCCCTGCATCTTCACCTATTTTATTAATCATTTTCTCAATTTTATTATAAACGCTTTCGAACTCAGCTCCCCATAATTCAGCAATCTCAATACCTAGTTTTGTTTTGATTTCATATGGGTCAATCAATGTCCACGCTTGTTGATTTTCAACTCTTCGCATAAATTCATCAGATAATACTACTTGTGGGAAAATATCAAAAGCTTTCATTCTTTGATCACCATTTTCAGTTTGTAACTCTAAGAAATCTTCAATATCCATATGCCAACTATCTATGGCTACTGTACATGCACCAGCTCTTTTTCCTTGTTGATTTACCGAAACAACCACATCATTAACATTTCGTACCCATGGAACTATTCCGCCAGACGCATTTGGCATTCCAGCAATCCATGATCCCTTACATCTAATTCTTGAAATGTTTAGACCTACTCCTCCACCATTTTTACTAATTTCACCGATTTGATCTAATACATAAAATATGCTATCTCTGGAATCATCCATAGCAGTAATAAAGCATGATGATAAATTTCCATATGGTTTCCTTAAATTCATCAACATTGGTGTAGCTAGTGATAACTTTCTTTGTGCTAATTTATCATATGTATCTTTTACTCGATCCATTCTGATTTCTTGAGATTGATACCTTTCAATAAGCAGAGCCACAGTTAAAAATGCTTCTTGTGGTAATTCCCAAGGTGTGTCTCCTCTCGTTATTAAATATCTATGAATCATTAAATTTGCACCTGCATAATCAAATTCCATGTCATGTTCTTTATTTAAAAAAGTCCCAGCTTCCATAATTTCTTTTTCTGTATATAATTCCGTTATTACAGAATCATATAATCCCTCTGCTACAGAACTCTTAACATGCTGCAAATATTCATCATAACCAAATACATCATATTTTTTTTCAACTTTAACATCTTTATATAAATCCATTATTCTTAATCTTGCTGCTAATATTCTCCAATCAGGTTCCTCAATTGATGTTAATTGTAACGAGGTATCTATTAAATTTTCTTGAATTTCTTTAGTGGTCATATTATTTCTAAATCTTAAATGTAAATTTGATTCAAGTTCAATTGTATTGATATTTAAGTCTTCAGCTGCCCACTCTATTACTTGTCGTATTTTTGTAATATCTAAGGGAACAATTTCTCCATCCCTCTTAACTATTTTATAATGTTTTGCCATTGTTTTTTTCCTTTTGTATATTTTATAATTTTTGTGACATCTATTATTTACTATCAATTTTACAAAAAAATCATAACTTATGGTTTTTTCTTATTAGTATTATTTTTTTAGGCAAAATATAATAATACTTTTAATAAATAAATAAAATATTTGTATTTAATGGAGTTCAATGTATAATGATTGGTAATGATATAGCAAACGGTATTAAAAATGTAGCAAGCGCAATTGTAAATAACACAATTTATAACATTAAAGATCAACTTATGCCAACCATAACAAGTACCGCACCAAAAGCACCTTTCTGGGCAGCTGGATGGGATGAAGTTGTTATGATGAACTATGTATTGACTATGGGTGAAATATCTAGTTTATCAAATATGGGTGGTGATACTATGTTAGCTCATACTACTTCATTCCACCAAGGTGTTTCACTTTCTTCAATAAGTTGGGGATTTGTAAATTCGGGGGTTGATGCAGGAATGCAATCAGATGCATTCCTTAAATTTACTTTACATGATATTGCCGGTGCTACATTTTCAAATTTTATTAAAATAAAAAGTGGTGCTTATATAATCTATTTTTATGGTCCTATGTCAGATGGTTCATTTTGGCCTACGGGTCAACCAGTAGTTTATCAGCCTATTCCTGATGATTGTTCGCTTGAATTTTCACCAACTGAAGGTTTTACATATACTGTGGTTGCATCACCTATGTTAGTTGCTGTTAAAAGTGATACATATATGGCACCTTTAGATATAAGTATCGATGGCACTTATGATGGTAAAGATGTAGCTAAATCAGGGAATACCTTTAAAGCATATATTGAAGAATTAGAATATAAATGGAATCAAGCTCTTGATTCTGAAAAAAAATCCACTGCTAAAATTATTTTTGATTATGCAGATAATACCGATGGTGCACAAGATAAAATGTGGAACCGACCAGCAAACGCAACAGAAAAAGTTGAAGGCACATCAGCCGATACCCCAACTAATCCTATTCAACCTTTTTTAATAAAGAAAGGGGCTAATCTGGCAAAATCACTTATATCATTGTGGCAAGAAAGATTTAGTACAGTTGTAGGTTGTGAAGGTAATACAATTTTAGAAGTTAATCTCAAAGATTATGATGGAACTAAATCTAATGTTAATTTAAAATTACATATTGGTAATATAACTACCGATGTTTCCCAAGATATGGGTTTTCCAATTTGTATAGGTGATGATGTAAATTGTATTGGTCAACCATATAGAGCTAATCTAGCAAGTTTAGATTTTGGTAGGCTTACTAGTATTTTAGGAGCATATATATTCTCTAATGCTGAAAGTTCTACCGAAACATCAGTTGCATCTGGTAATGACAGTAAAACAGATAATACTTGTGATACAAAAGAAAAAGATGCCGAAAATAAAACTAAATTAACGAAAAAGGGTATTTCCAATGCTACTGGACCGGCAGGTACTATGCAACAACCTGGATTTGATGCTTGGGCATCTTTAAAATCTATATTAAATACAGTTAAAACAGCCGAGTTCTCTATATCAGTTGATATGCCTTATACATTTGCATTCACACCTAATGTGCATGGTGGTTTAATGAAAGATTCTATGGAAGGCTCTATAACTGGTGGAATTCATTATGCCCAAGGTTGTGATTTGGAATTTTATTGGTATACCGATCCTTCATGTTCTACTCTTGAAAAAAATGATATTATTTCAACTTCTTATAGAATTGCAAGCGTTCAACATACAATAGGTATAAGTGGTAATGCCACTCAAATTAAACTATCTCATTTACAAATAACACAATAAAAAGGTATATTATATATGGCATTAGAAAGTAATACAAATTATTTAGATAAACTTAATATTGATGGGTCATCAACATTTGGTATAGCAAGAGTTATAGGACGAAATGATAATATTAATCATGGTAGAGTTAGGATTTATCCTCTGAGTGATAGTAGAGATTGGTTATATATTGAAAATAATGAAGTTGAAACCTATCCTTTTGCAGAAGTAATAAAACCTGCTGCTGGTGAAAACCACGGTTTTTATTATACACCCGAATTTGGTGATTTTGTTTTTTATACTATTTTACCTTCGGGACATTATATCTTAGGAAGTATTGCTAACCCTTCTTGGAAATATGCAGGATTAAATATACCTGTTGAAGCTCAAAATATTCAAAAGAATGGTATGGAATATATGCCAAGTCATTGGCCTGATCTTACATCAAAGGGATACCACTTGGCACAACCCATTATAGGTGATATATATCAACCAGCATCTTTTCTACAAAGATGGAGAAAGAATGATATTTTGATGTATAACACAACTAAAATTAATGATCAAGCCCATTCCGCTGCCAAATTAATGGAATTTAGATCTTCTGAAAATATGATGTTGCAATTAGTTGATATTGGTAATTTTAATATTAAACCTGGTTTAGTGGGTGCTAACAGTAAAAAATATTCGCCAGTTAGACAAACCGATTATAGAGATTTATGGGAAGGGTTTAATATAAATCGTGAATTTTGGACCGAAAGAACAGATAAACCACCTTTGACTCACGAATCTCAATATATTAAATTAGCTACAAATGGTCATAACTATAGTGAAGTATCTCATGGTGATGCTGGTGCCGATTTACCTAGCCTTTCTAGAGGTGAAATTAGATTAGATGATAGGGTCTCTGATGGTGCTCATGAAACTTCAAAAATATATTGTCCTACTTATCAAACCCTTAAAAGTGCAATGGGTGATGATAGATATTATCAAGATAAACCTGCACAAAGTCCTTGGGATGCTTCTACACCATATAGATTTAAGGTGAAAAAATGGATTGAAGATACTGGTAACCCTTATGACCCTGAAGCACAACATTTTAATGTTGGACATTATTTGACTCTATCAAATACTATTTTTAAAAGAAGAGCTATGCTATCGACTAAAAAAGGTCACCAATTAGTTATGTCCGATATCGATAAAGATGAAAAAATTTTATTTAATTCATATAGAGGTAAACACATTTATATGGAAGATAGTGCTCCAGGTAACTATAATGCAATGTGGTTGGCATCAGAAAAACATCATATGATTTTTTGTGATGCTATGCAAGCACCATTTTTAATTGATGATAAAGGTGCCGAAAGACATAAATTAGTTGACCCTAATCAGGGGAATGGATCTTCTTTTCAATTAATTCAATCAGGCGCAGGTCAAAAAATTTGGTTGGCAGACAGTCAATTAACACCAAGAATTCATATTGAATCTAATAATGGTCATGAAATTCTTTTGTTGGATCATGATATGGGTAAAGCAGGTTGTTCACCTACTCCAGGAAAGGGTAAAATCCAAATTACTACAGCTGATAAAAAAATGCAAATTGTATTGGATCAAGAAAATGAAAAAATATCCATTCAAAACCATAACTCTGGGGGATTAGAAATTTATTCTAAAGGCGATTTATCTTTGAAAACAGAAGGATCTATGATTTTAGAAGCAAATAATGGTTTTAAAGTGAATTCATCTGATGGTATGTGGGTTGAAACTACAGTTAAAAGAGTGACAAATAGTTCTGGTTCAGAGGGTCCTGTGGTACCTCCAACAATTAGTGGTTCCGTATTATCTAACATTGAAACTACTGAAGGGTCGTTGATTAATAAATTCAACCCTTCTTAAAGTTTATCAGAATAAAAGAATACTAAATCTTTAAAAATTTTAGTATACTCTTTTTGAGCTGTAATTTCATTAACAGTTTCTTTCATGGTTTTTCCCAATTCTCTTTCATCTCTTCCTTCATGTAATTTCATAAAGGTTGTCGCTGTTAAATATTCAATACTATCTACATTATAATTGTTTATAGCTATCTCTCTTTTTTTATCACTGGCACTAACCATAATTGATGATACAGTAACAATTTTAACTATTTCACCTAAACTTTCATCAATTTTAATTATATTATTTTGATTATTATCAAAATCAAATATATTTTCACTTATATAATTTATAAATTTATTAGATTCTATAGTATTAAATTTTTTTAATTCTAAAATTACTTGTTCCATCTCTTTGTCAATTGTAAATTTTGATTTTTTTATATTTTCAATATTTTCTTTTATTTCAATCAAATCATTGTTGATATCTTCTGTTAAATCATCAAATTTTTTCCTGATATCTGTTGAAATTAATTTTAAATTTAATAACTTAACTCGCAGTTCCAATATAGAATCCATATCCGATACTGGTAAATCAGCTGTTTTTTCTGCAGCAATACATTTCAACATAATATCATTAAATAAATTATCTTTATCCGAAATAAATGTTAAATAAATATTTGTTTTTTTCATATATTCTTTTAAAATACTTTCTTTCCAAGCTTCTAAATAGTCTATCAAATCTAATATACCTTCAGATGGTTTATATGTTGTTGATTCTATTTTCTCACCGACCCAAATTAAACTTTCAGGAACACTTATAAATATCATTTCATTTGTAATAATATTATCTTGTTTATCAATAAAATCACTTAATATTTCATTATTGATATCGACTATTTTTTTCAATAATAATTCTAAATTATCTATATTATACATTCTTTCTCCATTTCATTCATCTTCAACAGTTCCGGCCCCCGTAACCAATACACCACACACACAACCAACATAAGCATCTGTAATTCTTGATGTTGAAAAATTTTCATCTTCCACTAATGATGAACCTGTAACCATCACACCTACATGACCACATGCATGTAATACAATATCTGTTATTCTCGATGATGCCATACTTTCCTTTTCCACAAGAGTTGAACCGGTTATTAATGCTCCAACAGTACCAATACATCCTGGGTGACAACAACAAATACCAACACCGATATCAGTTACTCTACTTGTACTCAGTCCCATTATAATTATCCTATTTTTATATTATTTATAAATATTTTTATACAAAGTAATAATAAGAAAGGAAAAAAATATGGAAAAAATTGATAAATTAATATATAGAATATTATATGATTCCAATTTTGCTTTGATTCCACACAATACTAATTCAGATTATGAATCCATAGAACTATTTAATTTTTTTCTTAAATTAGAAACTACATTAATTTACAATATATTTTTACAGTATCATAATTTATCATATTTTGAAAGTGCACTCAATACTATCAGACATTATAAAGGTATGTTTGATTATTTCGATATTAATTTAGATTTTAATATTTATCAAAAAATCAAACCTTGGTTAAGTGAAGAAGCAAAAATTAAATATAAAAACCATTTTTATAAAGATTATGCTCATAGTATTTTGTTAGATAAAATAAAAATTGATAATGATGATGTTTTGTTAGATATTATTTTAGATAATGATATTGATCTTTATTTAAAAATAGCTAAAAAATTAAATATTGACAATGCAGCGTTGCATATTTTTGAAAAATCACCAATGCATATTTTTGAATGGTTAAATAATTGTAATGATATATATAATGAATTGATTGCTATCAATAAACATGATTTTATTCTAAGTAATATGAATGGTAATTTGAATATTAGCGATGATACTTTAAAATATATCATAGAACATACAGAACCAAATTTAGAACTCTTTTTATCTATCAAACATAAAATTGGTTTATCTAAATTATGGGAACTTTCAAACCATAAATTAAATCCTGAATTTTATGCCCATTTAATTGAAAATTTA
>RRZT011289747.1_pt1 | contig 10039 bp, 6 predicted proteins | sample 2165551 | NCBI WGS metagenome assembly RRZT01 (sample SAMN10456910, study PRJNA506462) | wastewater metagenome | biome: wastewater; feature: sludge; material: wastewater sludge; isolation source: wastewater sludge with Escherichia coli K12::gfp cells carrying plasmid... | place: USA: Moscow, Idaho ...
AGACATTCTTGACGAAATGATGTTTAATTTGAAGTGGCTCTTAACGATGCAAGATCCATCAGATGGCGGTATTTATCACAAACTTACCACACCTAACTTCGAGAAATTCATTATGCCAGACAAATGTCATCAGCCAAGATATGTAGTAGCAAAAAGCGTGACAGGAACATTGGATTTTGCAGCATGTATGGCTCAGGCTTCAAGATTATTTGAAGGAAATAAAGATTACCCAGAGTTTTCAACTAAAGCTCGCGAAGCAGCAATAAAAGCTTACGAATGGGCGAAGAAAAATCCAAATGAATTTTATAGGCAAAGAGATTTAAATAACAAATTTAAACCAAGTATTTCAACAGGAGAATATGGAGATTTTCGCTGCAACGACGAAATGTTTTGGGCTGCAACAGAACTTTATAGACTCACTGGAATATCGCAATATAAAGAAGATGCAGAGAGACTGATGCCCCCATTTTTCATGAATTCATCGTGGGGGATGGTTAATGAATTAGGACTTTTTTCTTGGATATCAAGCAATGATTCTGAAATGCGCAATAAATCACTAAACTTGCTAAAGATATATTGTGACAATCAAATTGCTAATGTTGACAAATCTGATTTTCAATCGCCATTTGGAAACAAAAAGAATGATTTCGGTTGGGGATGCCTTGGTGGCAATTGTTGCTTCCCGGCTATAGCAATGATGTACGCAGACAAATATATTAATTCTGAAAAATATAAGAAATACGCTATAGAAAACATAGACTACCTACTTGGTCGAAATGCTACAGGATATTGCTACGTTACAGGATTTGGGTATTTAAGTCCTAAACATCCCCATCATCGCATATCTGCATCTGACGGAATTGAAGCCCCAATACCTGGACTACTTGTTGGTGGTCCAAATCCAGGTCAACAAGATAAGGCAGAGGGAAACCTAGTTTATCCGTCTGACTATCCAGATGAATCATATCTTGACCAAACGGAATCTTACGCATCTAACGAGATTGCTATTAACTGGAATGCAGCTCTAGTAGGAATATCTTGTTGGCTAGATGCAACAACTAAATAATAAAATAATTAAGAACGAAATATGAAGAATAGCATCAATCTAAATGAGATACTATCAGGCAGACTACACATGAATATGATAAACGAAATATGCCTATTAGCGTATGAAGACGATAATATAAAAGATGATATATATCGGTTTGCTATGGGCGCAGATGAGCGATTAGCATATAACGCGCTGTGGATATTATCACATTTTGATTCGGATGCAGAAGAATGGTTATGCCAAAAACAAGACGAGCTTATTGAGCATGCAATTGGTGAACAGCATATTGGAAAGCGACGACTGTTATTATCAATTCTGAATAATCAATCTTTTCACGAAGATTCATTGCGAACAGACTTTATAGATTTCTGCATTTCAAAAATTCCATCGGCAATAGAGCCATATGCAATCAGAGCACTTTGCATGAAACTAGCATACAAACAATGTAAGTTTTATCCAGAACTATTGGCTGAACTGAGTACTTGTCTTGACATGCTTTCACAAGAGCCGCTCTCGCCTGCTCTACAATCTACAAGAAGAAATATAATGAAGATAATAACACGTAAATCCCATTAATGTGTCTATAACAAAAAATAATTATTATACATCAAAAAGACTATGAACAAAGTAATTATATCATGTGCTATATGGCTCCTCACTTAGGTTCAGCATTAGCACAAACTCCAACAATAGCCGATCTTAAACCAGATACGATTAAGGTTACTACAGGATATTCAATGAATTTACATTCTAAAATTCTAAATCAAGACCGTACTATTATGGTATCGGTACCTGAAGGATATGCAACTTCATATAAGAAATATCCAGTAGTTTATATTCTTGATGCTCAATGGAATTTTAATCATGCATCACAAAATCTTGCTTGGCTTGCAAGTAAAGATTGTGACTTTATTCCACAATCAATAGTTGTTGGCATTTGCTCAGGCGGCGAGAAACGAGAACACGATTTAACACCTACTCAAGGATCAGGGAATGGTGGCGGAGCTGATAGTTTATACATGTTTATCAAGAAAGAAGTAATGCCTTTTATAGAACAAAACTATCGCACATACAATTATAGAATACTAGGTGGTGTATCGTATGGAGGACTATTTGTGATGAATGCATTTGTAAAAGATCCTTTATATTTTAATGGATATATTGCTATGAGTCCTAGCATGTGGTGGGATAATCAAATTGCATTGAAGAACACAGAAGAGTTACTTTCAAAAAACACAGGACTCCCTACTCGACTTTATATCACACTAGCAAACGAAGGAGAATCTATGGGAGTAGATTCACTCGCAGCATTACTAAAAAAATATTCTCCAAAACAACTTGCGTGGAAATATGATTAGCATCTTGACGAAGTACATAATACAATCAATTACAAAAGCCTTTGGGATGGCGCAAAATTTGTTTTCAGCAAATGGTCATATTCTTTAGTAGACTTTGCTACCGAAGAAAATCCTTTCACGGTTCCATCAAAAAATGGAACTGTATCTAATCCAAAAATAAAGAAAGATTCATCTGCTGATTTGATTAATTATAGCGGACTATATAAAGATTCGTATGGTAGGCTGATTTCGATAGAAAAATCATCTAATTATCTAATGATATCTTATAATAATCTATCGTCTATTAATTTATATCCTGAGTCAAAAAACAGATTCTTTATTAAAAAGGAAACAGCCGATAATGATTTGCATCTAAAGAATGCACTAATTGAGTTTGAATTCTCGGCAAAAGATTCACTCACAATGTATGCAAATGGTATAACATACTTCAGCGCAAAGAAAGTTATCCCTTCTCCATTAATCTCTTTATCTGAAAAATCAATGAGTGAATATATCGGTAATTATGTTGCATCTCTTGCTAGTTACAACTTCCAAATTTCAAAAGTTAATAATTCTCTGATGATTTCAACGGGAGGAAATACAGCTAAACTATATCCTATTGCTACAAATAAGTTTTTCTTGCAGATAACCGGATTGGACCTTGAAGCAACATTTTCTAAAGATTATTCTGGCAAAATATCTAAAGTCTATATATCAAGAAATGGCGAAATGCTTATGACTGCTAATAAATCAGAATGACGATTTTAATGATTACAAAAAGTAATTAAATGAAATCTCAAACAGCAGGGGTACTATATCAAATACTTTTTGTAACTTTGTAATCAAAAAATATGGCAAGCAGAATTAAAATCAAGACAACAGAAGGCGACATCATCGTTCGCCTCTATGATGAAACACCTCAACACAGAGATAACTTCATTAAATTAGCTAGTGAGGGATATTTCAACGGTACACTATTTCATCGTGTAATAAAAGACTTCATGATTCAGGGTGGCGATCCAGATAGCAAGAATGCGCCTGCTGGAAAGAATCTTGGTGCAGGTGGTCCAGACTATACGATACCTGCTGAATTTGTTTATCCACAGCTATTCCACAAACGTGGTGCATTGAGTGCAGCGAGACTTGGTGATGAAGTTAATCCAAATCGCGAAAGCAGTGGTAGTCAGTTTTATATTGTTTGGGGCAAGACTTTCAAACAACAAGAGTTGAAACAACTTGAACGCCAAATGGCAATGCAGCAAGAACAAACTGTATTCAATCAAATGGTGCAAGAGCATAAAACTGAGATAATGGATTTCCGTCGCAACAAAGATCGTGCTGGGCTTCAGACATTACAGGATAAACTTGTTGTTGACACTAAAACAAAATGTAAAGAGATTGGTCTTCCAGAATTTACAGCCGAGCAAGTGGAAGCATATACTACAATTGGTGGAACACCATATCTTGACAACCAATATACTGTATTTGGAGAGGTTGAAAGTGGACTTGATATTGTAGAAAAAATACAGAATTGTGAGACATCTCGCAATGATCGTCCAAAGACAGACATTAGCATGACTGTAGAACTGATATAATAATCAAACTATTCTCACATCATTTAAATAATTTGATAAATGATGTGAGATTATTTTTCTTTCATTATATACTAATATTTTAGAATAGCAACAGCGTTTTATGTAATAGTATATATTCTTAATGTAATTGATATTTTTACAATCCTTTTTTGATATTACAAACAACTGAATAATAGATGAAATACTTTAAAGCTTTTGTTGCATGGCTCATTATTTTGCCAATAGCAATATTAAATGGTGGATTTAGAGAATACGTTTTATCCGAATTAGGCATTATAGCTATGCCACTAAGCGGAATAATCCTCAGTGTATGCATTTTTATTATAGCCTGTTTATTAATACCCAAAATCAAGAATTGCAACAAGCTAGACTATGTCATTTTTGGAGTAATGTGGTTTATTCTTACAAATCTATTTGATTATATCATGATTATCAAATCTGGGAAAGGAATATCACAGTTGATAAATCAATATGATTTTACAAATGGAAATCTATGGACACTGGTCGTAATTTCTACATTAACAGCACCGCTATGCTCTTATTTGATTATGAGTAGAAAAAAATAACATGATTATTTGTATATAATAAGATTGAAATGAATTTTGTCTCTTACGCTATTGAGAAATGAAGCAAAATTATCATCAACCGACAACTAATTCGGAAAGGTGACAACCATATTGGATTGAATGACATCCAATCAGGTAAGATGAGACAACTTATTTAATAACAAATTTATACTAATTCCGTCTAAAGACAACACGCTACCAGAAAAAGTTTTTTCAATGCCACTAATGTCATAATGTCACTAGCCCTTTGTTTATAAGGGTTTAGCGAGTGACATTAAGTGACATTATCGGGCTAAAAGTGACATTAAGCCCTAGAATACACCTATTTTTAGCGTTTTTTTCGCAATTATGCTATCTACAAAATATATACTTTATGGATAAAGTTCACTTAAAAGCAAAAAATGACTTTCTGAACTGCATGGATAATACAGATATCTTCTTCATAAACACATAAATGTGATAGAAGAAATTTGAAATATACAAATATATATTCAAACAAAGTAAGCAAACTATTATCTAAAAATTCACAACTTTTGAGTAATTAGATTACATCAGCAGGTGTGTAATTTGATTACATTAGCAGGTGTGTAATTTGATTACATCAGTAGGAGTGTAATTCGATTACACAACGTATGTAATCCGATTACACAACGTGTGTAACGTTGTTACACAACGTAAAAAACTCTATTACACACGTTGTGTAATAGTCTATAATAATAACTAAACATTATAACGAAGTAAAGTCTACGTAATAGTGTAGAGACTAGTATTAACGAATATGGGGCTATATTTAGGCAGCATATTTGGTAAAAAATCGCCAATAACTGGTGTTATTTGTTGTTTAATGTCACTTTTGAGCTGATAATGTCACTTAATGTCACTCGTCAAACCCTTATAAACAAAGGGCTAGTGACATTATGACATTAGTGACATTAAAAAAACTTTTTCTGGTAGCGTGTCTTTAGCCGTATTAGGGTTACATGTGTTATTAAATAGTTGTCAGGGGTTACCGGATTGGTTGTCATATTTATAGTCATTATAGGTTATAGAGTATATTCCTAAAACCATAACAAAGAACCAAACAAATAGGCAGAAGTCCCAAAATCAAGAAACTTCTGCCTAAAGTTTTTATATATCAACAAATTACTTATTGTCCTCAATAGCAGCCTGTGCCGCAGCAAGACGTGCGATTGGTACTCTGAAAGGAGAACAGCTAACATAGTTTAGCCCTACTCTATGACAGAACTTAACAGAACTTGGTTCACCACCATGCTCGCCACATATTCCGCACTTCAAATCAGGACGAGTAGCACGGCCCTTCTTTACTGCCATTTCTACAAGTTGACCAACACCTGTCTGATCTAAAACTTGGAAAGGATCAACGCTTAAGATTTTCTTATCAAGATATACTGGCAAGAAACTAGCAATATCATCACGACTATAACCAAATGTCATTTGGGTAAGGTCATTAGTTCCAAAACTGAAATATTCTGCTCGCTGAGCAATTGTATCAGCAGTAAGCGCTGCGCGAGGAATTTCAATCATAGTACCCACTTTAAATGGTATTTCAATACCTTCTCTTTCAAAGATTTCTTTGGCTGTAGAACGAATAACTTCTTCTTGAGCATCAAACTCATTAACGATACCAATCAACGGAACCATTATCTCTGGCTGAGGATTGTAACCATCTTTCTTTAAGTCAATAGCTGCACCTATGATGGCACGAGTTTGCATCGCTGTAATCTCTGGATAAGTATTACCAAGTCTACAACCACGATGACCCAACATTGGATTATGCTCACTCAAAGAATTTACTCGATGCTGTATCTCTTCTACAGAAATACCCATCTCCTTAGCCATAATCTTCTGACCTTCAATATCATGAGGTACAAACTCGTGCAATGGAGGATCAAGTAATCTGATATTAACAGGGCAACCGTCCATTGCTTTGAGAATGCCATAGAAATCCTGTTTCTGATAAGGTAAAAGTTTCTCTAAAGCTTGTACTCGACCTTCTTTCGTGTCAGAAAGAATCATCTCGCGCATTGCTTTAATCTTTTCATTCTCAAAGAACATGTGTTCAGTACGGCAAAGACCAATACCTACTGCACCAAAGCTACGAGCAACTTCTGCGTCATGAGGAGTATCAGCGTTTGTGCGAACAACAAGTTTTGTATATTTTTTACAAAGATCCATCAATTTGGCAAAATCTCCTGTAACTTCAGCAGGCTTAGTTTTAATTTGACCAAGATAAACTTCACCTGTAGATCCATTTAGAGATATATAGTCACCTTCACGAATAATAACACCGTCAATATCTACAGTTCTATTCTTATAGTTTACATTAATAGCTCCGGCACCACTGACACAGCACTTTCCCATACCACGTGCTACAACAGCAGCATGGCTTGTCATTCCTCCACGAGCAGTAAGAATACCTTCTGCAGCATTCATACCAGCAAGATCTTCAGGACTTGTCTCAATACGAACCATGATGACTTGATGACCATCGTCATGCCATTTTGCAGCATCATCAGCAAAGAAGACAACTTGTCCACATGCAGCACCAGGACTTGCAGGAAGACCACGAGTAAGAACCTTTGCACTTACCAAAGCCTCTTTATCGAAAACAGGATGAAGAAGTTCATCAAGTTTGTTAGGTTCACAACGTTCAAGAGCTGTCTTCTCGTCGATCTCACCCTCGCGAAGCAAATCCATAGCAATCTTTACCATTGCTGTTCCTGTACGCTTACCATTACGTGTCTGAAGAAACCAAAGATGGCCTTCTTGAACCGTAAATTCCATATCCTGCATATCATGATAATGCTTTTCAAGCTTATCTTGAATATCGTTCAACTGTGCGTATATCTCAGGCATAGCCTCTTCCATAGAAGGATATTTTGTTGCACGAATGTTCTCATCAACGCATTGCTGTTTTGCCCAACGCAAAGAACCTTCCTTTGTAATCTGTTGTGGCGTACGGATACCAGCTACAACATCTTCGCCCTGTGCATTTACAAGATATTCGCCATTGAAGCGGTTTTCACCTGTAGCAGCGTCACGACTAAAACAAACACCAGTAGCACTACTAGCGCCCATATTACCGAATACCATTGCCATGACACTAACAGCAGTGCCCCACTCAGCAGGAATGCCTTCCATCTTACGATAAAGGATAGCACGTTCATTCATCCATGAATCAAATACAGCGCAGATAGCACCCCAAAGCTGATCCATCGGATTGGTTGGGAAATCTGATCCTGTTTGTTCTTTGATAGCGGCCTTGAACTCTTCAACAAGTTGTTTTAACTCATCAACGTTCATTTCGTTGTCAAGAGTTATTCCACGCTGTTTCTTAACCTTAATAATAATAGCCTCAAATGGATCAATGTCTTCTTTATTTACAGGTTTCATACCCATAACAACATCGCCATACATCTGAACGAAACGACGATAACTATCATAAGCAAAACACTCGTTACCTGTTTTACGCGCCAAACCTTCAACAACTTCATCATTTAAGCCTAAATTAAGAATCGTATCCATCATACCTGGCATACTTGCGCGTGCACCAGAACGTACACTCACCAAAAGAGGATTCTCAACATCGCCAAACGTTGAATTCATTAAAGTTTCAATATGCTTTACAGATTTTATCACATCTTCTTTAAGAATTGTGACAACCTCTTGTTTTCCTTTTTCAAAGTATTCATTACAAACATCAGTAGTTATTGTAAAGCCAGGAGGAACAGGAACTCCGATAAGATTCATTTCGGCTAAATTAGCTCCTTTTCCACCAAGCAGATTCTTCATGTCCGCCTTACCTTCTGCCTTACCATTTCCGAAGGTATAAATTCTTTTTTCACTCATAGTTGATTAGGTGTTCTAAATGTTTTTATACGTTAAAATTCCAAATTTATAATGCAAATATAATGTAAATATATTGAAAGCCAAAACTTTTATATGCTTTTTTGCAAACTAGACCTTACATTTCCACATGTTAACGAACACAGAATAATTTAATTACATAGCGAACAATGTAGTTTGGGATAATTTTAGTAAATTTGCACGGAAATAATAAAAAATATATGACAAGAAAACATAAGCCATATCCTATATTGGAGAATGTAGAAATTGAAGCTATAGCAGCAGAGGGCAAATGCCTTCTTCACTATGATGACAAAGTTGTTTTTGTACCATTTTGTGTTCCTGGTGATATTGTAGACATACAAATTACAAAAAAGAAACACAGCTTTATGGAGGGACGTGTCATCAACTTCATTCAATATAGTGATGTGCGCGAAAAACCAATGTGTTCTCACTTTGGAGTATGTGGTGGATGTAAATGGCAAAACCTACCATATACAGAACAATTGAAAGCAAAACAACAACAGGTTTTCGATCAACTTACACGCATTGGCAAAATTGAACTACCAGAAATAAATCCAATTCTTGGAAGCGTTAAGACAAGCGAATATCGCAACAAACTAGAATTCGGTTGTGCTAACAAGCGTTGGTATACTCAAGAAGAAATAAATGCGATGCCACCTCGCGAAGAAGGAAAAGAAGGTAATCTTAATGAAAGTGCTATCGGTTTTCATATCACGGGTGCTTTTGATAAAATATATCCTATTGAGAAATGCTGGCTAATGGATGATTTCCACAACACTGTTCGTAACGAAATACAGAAATATGCCAAAGAAACTGGCATGACTTTCTATGACATCAGAGCACAGCATGGATTGCTACGCGACATAATGATGAGAAACTCTAATACGGGTGAATTTATGGTGTTGATTCAGTTCCATTATGATGTTGAAGGAGATGAAGAAAGAGCTAAAGCATTACTTGAATACGTAGCAGATAAATTCCCTGAAATAACAAGTTTAATCTATGTTGATAACCAAAAGGGAAATGATACATTTGGAGACCTAGAACTTACTACTTTCAAGGGTACAGACTTTATTTACGAAACGATGGAAGACCTAAAATTCAAGGTTGGTCCAAAGAGTTTCTATCAAACAAATACTGATCAAGCTTACCACTTATATAGCATAGCAAGAGAATTTGCCAATCTATCAGGCAACGAACTTGTATATGACCTATATACAGGAACTGGAACTATAGCAAACTTTGTAGCTCACAAGGCGAAGAAAGTTATTGGTATAGAATACGTACCAGAAGCAATTGAAGATGCAAAAGTAAACAGCGAAATCAACAATATCGCCAATACCCTATTCTATGCTGGTGATATGAAAGACATTCTTACAGACGATTTCATTGCAGAACATGGACATCCAGATGTTATAATTACTGACCCACCACGTGCAGGTATGCACCAAGACGTTGTGGATGTAATACTGAATGCTTATCCTGAAAGAATTGTTTATGTAAGTTGTAATCCTGCAACACAGGCACGAGATTTAGCTTTGATGGATGCTAAATATAAAGTAGCCAAAGTGCAACCCGTTGACATGTTCCCCCACACAC
>RRZT011332498.1_pt1 | contig 10039 bp, 4 predicted proteins | sample 2165551 | NCBI WGS metagenome assembly RRZT01 (sample SAMN10456910, study PRJNA506462) | wastewater metagenome | biome: wastewater; feature: sludge; material: wastewater sludge; isolation source: wastewater sludge with Escherichia coli K12::gfp cells carrying plasmid... | place: USA: Moscow, Idaho ...
CTTTGTGCGGCAAAATCGCTTATCGTCAAAACTGCATAATCTCAACACCGAACATCTCCGCAGCAACCTTGCCTCGAATCAACACGATTTACAAATTATCAGTGATGAAATCTCGGTGGTGGCAGAGATTGCACAAGAGAATGCTGCCAGCGCCAGCAAAAGCCAACAAACCGCCGATGCCATTGGCCGCCATCTCGACACCATCGCCGGTAGTGTGACCTCAGTGAATACCGCAGCAGAAGATTTAAACCGCGAATGGCAACATATTGGCGAATCATTACAAGCCATCTCTGCCATTGCCGAACAGACCAATTTATTGTCGCTCAATGCCGCGATTGAGGCAGCACGGGCGGGGGAATCGGGGCGCGGATTTGCGGTGGTGGCAGATGAAGTGAAAAAACTCGCCACCCGCAGTAAAGAAACAGCCGATCAGGTGCAGGCTATTTTGGGCCGCCTGTCGTCACGCATTGAAGATATGCTGCAACGGGCGGGGAATGCAGGTTCGGTGGCCGAGGAAGTGCGAACCTCGGTTGACGAATTCCGCCATCGTTTTGTCCGTCTGGCTGACACTTCATCCGAGGTTATCCGCCGCGTCAGTTTGGTACAAGATAAATCGATTACGTCTTTGCTAAAAGTCGATCACATCGTCTCAAAACAAGAGGCCTATCACCTGCTTTCGGGTGAAGGCAATCCCCAGCAAGACCCAATTGGCCAAGGCCGATTCCAAGCATGGTATAGCAGTGATGGACAGGCCCGCTTTGGTGATTTAAGCACTTTCAAACTGCTGCACGACAAATATAGCGCGGTGCAACAACAGGTGCAGCTGGCGTTGAGTCATTTGGCCGATCAAGAAGAACAAACCATCTTACAAGCGATGAATGTGGCAGAGGGCGCGAGTGAGGTACTGTTAGCAGGCCTCGACTCGCTGGCTAAAGAAAGACAAGGCACACAACGCTAATTGGCGATGTTTTCTTCCTGTTTTTCTGCTTTTTCAGGGGGTGGTGTGTCCGCCGCCAGTGTTAATGCTTCGGGTAGCACAACATCAGGCAGTGGCACTTGATCGCTTAAATCGGGTGCTGTTGTCACTGCTGCTGCCGCTGCTGGTTTTTTCGGTGGAAAGAAAAACTCACGCGTGTGATGGCGGAAGTGACGCCATAGGCTGCCAAACAACAGCCCTTGTTGTGTCGTGTTCACGCCGCGTGCGCGCAAGGCTACAAACAGCGCCAAGGAAAAGCTCATGGTTAAGTTGACCAAGCCGACCAACGCCACCCCGAGTGCTGCCCATGCCATCAATCCGAAGGCAAAATGAAAATCTAATGCCACTGCGGAATAGCCCAAATAAGCAGAAGAAAAAGCGATATGGCGAATATCCACCGGCAGGCCGAATAACACCCCGAACGCAGTCACGCCCCCTAACATAAAGCCAAACGAAAAATTCCCTGCTAGGGCACCGAGGTTGTTGCGAACGTACTCCGCTACACGGTACATGCGCGACTCACCAAAAATTTTTCTTGGCCATTTCAGTTGTAATAGCCGTTCTGGGATGCGGTTATAGGCGGCGGCATTGTCGTAATAGCCGGCCACCAAACCAGACAAGAACAGACAAACCCCCGCCACCGCCGCATAAAACACCGCACCCGATTGCCAAGGGTGGACATCTTGCAGCAGATGGTGGGCTTTATCGACCGAGATCATGTGCTGACCCGTGGTGCCATAGATCAGCAAACCAATCAACATGGCCATTGGCACGGCAAGGCCGACGTTGCCAATGATAGCGGCGAGTTGGCTGCGGCTGAGGCGCGCAATCAGGACCGCCAGTTTTTGCATATCACGCAATCGTCCTTGGCCCTCGCTGAGGGTGGCGGCGATGGTGTTGGCAGTCATGGCTGGCTGTTTGGTGGCCACTGTACCGTGGAGAATATGAATCAGCACAAACCCCAAGCCGTAGTTCAAACAAAACAGCAGGGCTTCGCTTAATGGTGGCAAATGGGCCTTACTGACTTCTAATTTGATCATCGCCATAAAGGCAATAATAAAGCCCCCTAACATCGCAGACCGTAGCAGGCTAAAGTAATCTTTGCGGGTTTCGGTGATGTAGTGCTCACCGGTGCGGCTGGCGTTATCTGTCACCCGTCTAGCGAGTAATTCAATATTTTGTCGCCAATAATGGCGCAAGTGATTTTTCCGACATTCAGCGCGAACTAGGGTTTTCCACAGGTGGATAATATGCGGCGCAGTGGCCTGAAAGTCTTTTTCATCGCGCAAGGTTTCTACGATATTGAGCAAGACTTGGGCGCGGTCGAGTAACTGCCCTAAGCGGCGCAGGTGAAAAGTCAGTGATAGGCTAGTGCCTTCGCGCCCTGCCCGATTGCGAATTTTTTCAACAATGCCACGACATTGATCGAGCAACACTAAAAGATGTTTATCATCAATCGGTTGCTCTGGGTCGTGGTAGTGGTCGAGATAGGCGACAGTCTCGACGTTTTGCGCTAAAAAGGGAGATTCAAACTCCTCTATTTTTGGCTCAATCCGCACCAGCTCGGGTTCTAAGCCAATTGCCGAAATGCGGTACGACACCACTCGCAGGGCTTCGAGTAGCTGTTGCAGGGGGCGCTGTGAATACTTTTCTTCCTCGAAATGTAAAGCGGCGATGACATCAAGCCACACTTGATCGGAAACAAGCCCGAGCCATAAAGCATCGCTGGCTTGGTGGAACACCATGCCAATAATGTCTTTGAGATAATCGGTATTGGGGACATCAGGTAGCAAAGTGCGTGAAATACGGCGGCCACTTTCGGTAAAAAAGCCCGTTCCCGGAAATACCCCAGTGTCCACATACAAGGAAATCGCTTTGCGTTCGCCAACCAATTGGTAAAGCGTGTTGCGTAGATGTCGGCGCAAATCGGCATGGGTGTGCAGCATGTGGCACAGCGCCTGCAAATTGCGGGTGGCTTCTTCGCCATCATCGGGCCGTCGTGGCCGTAGGCTGGTGCCTAAATCGATGAGCGCAATAATCGGGTCTTGCTGTGCGTCACCAAAGCGTGCCAGTGCCGCTTCAAGAGAGAGTTTTGTCATAGTTCGCACATCACCGTATGTAAGAAAGCTGATGGCTTAGAGTGCAGCAACTGATGTTGCAGTGCAAGTAGAGAATATACCCATTAGCTTTGTGCTAGATTAAATTGCTTTGGCATGTCCCGATCATGTTTTTGTCACGCAGACGGTACTGTTTGTAAATAAAATTATTTTTTACATGATTTATTTAATCAATTGGGGCGAGCTAGCACCTAGCCGCTTCTGTATTAAGCGGCTTATGCCTTACAACTCTTCGGTTTTGAATTCGCTATAGCCTTCGTAGTAATAGCTAACATCAATGCCCTTCATAAACAGGGCACGGTCGTCGATTTTGTCGGTGAGAGCTTCTTTCAGCAGGGCTTTAATTTCTAGGTCTTTGACTGGACTACGCTGCATGGCAGAGAGGTATTCCTCTTTATCCACTTGGTTCCAGTCCACCACCTGCCGGATTTCCTTTTTCAGCATCAGATCAAGCCATATTCGGGTGGCGCGGCCATTGCCCTCGTGGAAGGGGTGAGCCACGTTCATTTCGACATATTTTTCGATGATTTGCTCAAAGTTGCTCTGCGGCATGGCGTCGATATGCTTGAGTGAGACTTCCAGATACATCACCGGGGCGAAACGGAACTGACCTTTGGCGATATTCACGTCGCGGATTTTTCCGGCGAAAGGATAAATCTCCCCAAATAAATAGGTGTGGATAAAAGCAAGTCCAGCAAATTTGCCCACCTCGACCAGATCAATATCTCCCGAGTCAAACAACTGCTTGGCTTTTTGCTTGCTGATTTTTTCTTCAGCTTTGGCTAATTCGATTTGATCGGTGATCTGGAGTTTGTTTTCCAAAATCATGACGCTTTTCCTTCAATTTTTGCCACGATAGTGGGCTTTATAATTGCCCACCCACCCCCTTGAACTTCTCAACAAAGGCAGCGATCTTCTGGAAGACAGTCTGCTTCTTGGTCAGAAATTGCGGGTTCAATGGGCTCATCTTGGGCAGCACTGCATTGAGTTCGGTGCCGTTCTCGCTGGCGAACTCACGCTTGAGTGAGGTGGTGATGTATCGCTTGGCGGCCTCAGCGTTGAGGCTCTCAGCGCTGATCAACTCCTGCGCTTCACGCTGCTGCTCCGCTTGGGCAAAAGTGAAGAAGGCGTCTATCACGCTCGCCTTGTCACCGATCTGGTCCAAATCGGTCTGATTGATGAAATCCACCACCAGACTTTCTTTGGCGCGGTTGCCCAGGCTGGCGCGAATCACACGCCGCACTTCATCCACCAGTTCCGACTTGCTCTTGGTCTTCTTGTTGTGCTCAAAGATCAGTTCCAGGATGTAGTCCAGATTGATCTCTTGCGACTTCAGCAGATCCACCTCAAAGACCACGTCATCCCAGTCGATGGTGGACTGTGCCTTCTCGGCCCCAGCCTGCTCACGGCGCAGCCAGTCGCGCACATCGTTGTAGGTGGAGCGGTAGTCCTGAACCTTCCGCTCGGGCGGGAGCGTGATGGCTTGCAGCGCAGCCAGATCTTCATCACTCAGGTAGTGCTTGGCCTTGAACGCCTCAACTGCGGCAGGGTTGGCCAGATCGACGCTTTGCAGCTCCTTCAAGCTGGCAAATTCATCATAATTCTGCAGCACGTTCTCGACGCGCAGGTACTCGCCGAACAGCTTGGCGAAGGCCTTCTTGTCCGACTCCTTTTCAATGGCAGCAGGGTTGGGGAAGCGTGCTTCCAGTTCCTGTACCACATCCATGAAGCCCCGCCGCGCCTCACCTGTGGCCGCATCGGTGAAGCCTTCCATGTACTCCTTGTAGCTCTTCTCGAGCACCACGTTCTTGGTGTTCTTGTCACCGAACAAAGTGATAGCGTCGATGGTCGCCTGCTCTAGGTCGCGGAAGGTGACGATGTTGCCGAAGGTTTTGGTGGCGTCGAAAATGCGGTTGGTGCGCGAGTAGGCTTGCATCAGACCGTGATAGCGCAGGTTCTTGTCCACAAACAGAGTGTTGAGCGTGGGCGCATCAAAGCCTGTCAGGAACATACCCACCACAATCAGCAAGTCAATCTCTTTGGCTTTGACCTGCTTGGCCAGATCCCGGTAGTAGTTCTGAAAGCCCTCGCCATCCACGCTAAAGCTGGTGCCAAACAGTGCGTTGTAGTCTTTGATGGCAGCAGTCAAGAACTCCTTGGCACTGCTGTTCATGGCAGAGGTATCCAGGCTTTCGTCCTGAATATCGCCAATCGCATCCTGCTCCTCGTTGGCAGCAAACGAGAAGATGGTCGCCACGCGCAAAGGCTTGTCGCTGTTCTTCTGCAGTTCCCGGAAGCACTCGTAATACAGCTTGGCAGCATCCACACTGCTGACTGCAAACATGGCGTTAAAGCCCTTGGCACCTGGGTGCAGGCGGTGGGTTTTCTGGTGGAAGTTGTTCAGGATGTACTGCGTAATCTCGCTAATGCGATCCGGGTGCAGCAGGGCCTGCTTGTTCTCTGCTGCACTCAGCTTCTTTTCGTCCTGCTCAGTCTCGATGGCCTTGAACTGCGGGCGAACATCGTTGTAGTCCACCTTGAACTTCAACACCTTCTCGTCGCGGATGGCATCCGTGATCACATACGAGTGCAGCTCGCGGCCGAACACGCTGGCGGTGGTTTCCGCGCCTAGAGCGTTTTCCGGGAAGATCGGCGTACCGGTGAAGCCGAATTGGCAGAACTTCTTGAACTTCTTGTTCAGGTTCTTCTGCGCCTCCCCAAACTGGCTGCGGTGGCACTCGTCGAAGATGAACACCACCTGCTTGCCATAGATGGGCAAATCCGCCTCGCTCTTCATCAGGTTGTTGAGCTTCTGGATGGTGGTGACGACGATCTTGTTGTCGTCCTTCTCCAGGTTGCGCTTCAGGCCTGCCGTGCTGTCCGAGCCATTCACGCTGTCCGGCGAAAAGCGCTGGTACTCCTTCATGGTCTGGTAGTCCAGATCCTTGCGGTCCACCACGAAGAACACCTTATCGATGAAGTCCAGCTCTGTGGCCAGGCGCGCGGCCTTGAAGCTGGTCAAGGTCTTGCCGCTGCCGGTGGTGTGCCAGATATAGCCGCCGCTTTCCGTGTTGCTCCAGTTCCTGGCCTGATAGCTGCTCTTGATCTTCCACAGAATGCGTTCCGTGGCGGCGATCTGGTAGGGCCGCATCACCAGCAGCGTGTTGCTGACATCGAACACCGAGTAATGCAGCAGCACGTTGAGCAAGGTGTGTTTCTGGAAGAAGGTGGCCGTGAAGTCCTTCAAGTCTTTGATTAGCGTGTTGTCTGACTTCGCCCAATTCATGGTGAAGTCAAAGCTGTTCTTGTTGCGCTTGGTGGTGTTGGCAAAGTAGCGGCTGTCTGTGCCGTTAGAGATCACAAACAACTGCAGGTACTTGAACAGGGAGTTGTCGCTGTTAAAGCTCTCCTTGCTGTAGCGGTGCACCTGGTTGAAGGCTTCCCGAATGGCCACGCCACGTTTTTTGAGTTCCACCTGCACCAGCGGCAAGCCATTGACCAAGATGGTCACGTCATAGCGGTTGGCATGGCTGCCCTTTTGCTCAAACTGCTTGATCACCTGCAGCTTGTTACGGGCCATGTGCTTTTTGTCGAACAGGTAGATGTTTTGAATGCGACCATCGTCAAACACAAAGTCCAGCACATAGTCGTCATGCACCTTGCGCGTTTTGTCCACGATGCCTTCGCTGGGCTTGTCCAGCCAGTCGCTCACAAAGCGTTGCCACTCCGCATCGGCAAACTGCACGTTGTTCAGTGCCTGCAAAGCTACACGCACATTGGCCAACAGCTTCTCAGGTGTGTTGATGCTGGGCACAAACTCATAGCCTTGGTTCACCAAGTCCTGAATCAGCTCACGCTCCAGCGCATCTTCGGTTTGGTAGCCCTCTGCGGCCTTCCACTCGGGGGTGTACTTATCAAGAACAATAAAGTTTCTGGATTCCGCAATGGTCTTGTAATCGCTCATAAATAATCAGGCAGTGGAACGCGGTGGCTATAACCGATGCAAACCATAGCGGCTTGCGCAGATACAGCAAGGGCTAGAGGCTAAAAACACACATAAAAAAGCGCCCTGTTACCAAGGCGCAGTCATCATGGGTTTAAGCCGCTTGCGGTTGGGGGAAGTTCAGGAGCAGGTCACGGTAATAAGCGTATTGTTTTTGACGAAGCTCGATTTCACGGGGTAAGCCTTCAGTGATGGAGGCCGTGAGTGCATCAAATTTATCTAGGGTAGATACGATATATTTTTGCCTGGCAACACTAGGAATTGGCAAATTAAGCTTTGCCAAATCCGATTTATTTACAGCAGGAACACCACCTTCTTTTTTTAATTCAATTATTATTTTTGAATTGGATTGAAGATAGTAATAGATATACTTGTTGATTAACTGATTTTCATCCAAAGATCTTATTTTGTAGCAAAGAGGCCCTAACCAAAAACGATTTTTTTGATAACCAACAAAACCTATGCCTCCCTGCCCTCTAGATGGTGTGGTAACTGTATCTCCTTCACAATTACTTTCTTCAGAATATCCAGACCTAGTAGTTCCAGCATTTATATAATCGAAATCCGTTGCCTCATCATGTATCTCTTCAGGCTTCGATCCAGTATTAATATAAGCTACTTCACCAAGCGTTTTCCACTCCACCTCCCCATCCTCAAAACTCAACAACTTATCACGGTAGTAGTTGTATTGCTTTTTGCGAGCGGTAAGCTCAGCGGTAAGCTCAGCGGTAAGCTCAGCGGTATGGGCGGTCATTGCGTCCAGAATTCGGACGATTTCAGCCTGGATTTCAAGGGATTTCTTGGGGTTTTCTGGGCAGGGGATTGGTAATCTTATTTTTGCCATATCTGTGGCAGAAACGTCGATCACCTTTGTGCCTTTAGCCAATTTTCTCTTGGCCATCGAAAACTCTTCAGATTGAGTAAAGTAAACAAAATATTTACCTAATATTGAATCTCCCGGCTTAAATATAGTCGCATGTCCACCGGTGACAGCTTGCTCATCGCCTAAATAGAGCAATGCCTTTCCTACATCTTCAATATTTTCACTTGTATTAGTTATAACAACATCACCTTTATTAACCTTCTTTAGCTGTTTTGCTAGTTCTGGTGAGACAAATGATTTTGTTGTCTTTGTAGATAGACCATAATAAGTGTAAATATGCCCATAATGAATGGCTGGCACCCCTTGTACGGTAAAGTCTTTTTTTTGCAATCCGTTACCACGCACTAGATTGCCAAGTTCACCAAGAGGTTTCCACTCAACATCCACCCCATCCAGCAGCTTCTCCAAAAAATTCACGCTGCTCATGCTTCCAACTCCTCGCCTTCAATCTCCGCCACGATGGCATCAATCTCTGCACGTAGCTGGGTAATCTTGGCCACGGTGGTTTTCAGTTCGGCGTTGAGCTGGGCAATGTCCACCACTTCGCGCGTATCCTCAGCCTCCACATAGCTGCTGACAGACAGGTTGTAGTCATTAGCTGCCACCTTCTCAAAAGGCACGGACTGGGCAAAGTGATCCACATGGGCCTTGCTGTCAAACACGGCCATGATCTGGTCGATGTGCTCATCCAGCAGCACGTTGTTATTGGTCTCTTTTTTGAACAGACCGCTGGCATCGATGAACTGGGTCGTGGTGTCTTTCTTGCTCTTGGACAGCACCAAAATGTTCACGGCAATCGTGGTGCCAAAGAACAGATTGGGTGCCAGCGCGATGACGGTTTCCACAAAGTTGTTATCAACCAGATACTTGCGAATCTTTTGCTCTGCACCGCCACGGTAGAAAATGCCTGGGAAGCACACAATCGCAGCGCGGCCCTTGCTAGACAGGTAGCTCAGCGCGTGCATCACAAAGGCCATGTCTGCCTTGGACTTGGGGGCCAGCACACCGGCAGGTGCAAAGCGGTCGTCATTGATCAGCGTGGGGTCGTCGCTGCCAATCCACTTTACCGAGTAAGGGGGGTTGGAGACGATGGCATCAAACGGCTTGTCGTAGGCAAACTGTGGATCTTCCAACGTGTCACCCAACTGGATGTTGAACTTGTCGTAGTTCACGTTGTGCAAGAACATGTTCATCCGCGCCAAGTTGTACGTGGTGTGGTTTAGCTCCTGCCCAAAGAAGCCATCTTCAATGATGTGCGCGTCAAAGTGCTTTTTGGCCTGCAGCAACAGCGATCCAGAGCCGCAGGCCGGGTCGTAAATCTTGTTGACGCTGGTTTGCTTGTGCAGAGCCAACTGCGCAATCAGCTTGGAGACTTGCTGCGGGGTGAAGAACTCGCCGCCTGATTTCCCCGCATTGGCCGCGTAGTTGGAAATCAGGAACTCGTAGGCATCACCGAACAGGTCGATATGGCTGGCGTCGAAACCGCCGAAATCCAGTTCCGCCACACGTTTGAGCACCTTGGCCAAGCGCTCGTTCTTGTCTTTGACGGTATTGCCCAGGCGGTTGCTGGTGGTGTCGAAATCCGCAAACAGCCCTTTGATGTCGTGCTCGGACGGGTAGCCGTTGGCGGACGCTTCGATGGCCTTGAAGATGTTGGCCAGGTCCGTATTCAGGCTTTCGTTGGTGTTGGCCTTGGCCGCGACGTTGACGAAGAGCTGGCTGGGGTAGATGAAATAGCCCTTGGTCTTGATGGCGTCATCCTTGACGGCCGAGATCCTCGGATCATCGTCCGCCATGGCGGCGTAATCGACGGCCGGGTCGCCGCCGGTGATGTAATCGGTGAAGTTCTCGCTGATGAAGCGATAGAACAGGGTGCCCAGCACGTATTGCTTGAAGTCCCACCCATCGACGGCACCGCGCACGTCATTGGCGATTTGCCATATTCGGCGTTGCAGCTCGGCGCGTTGTTGAATGCTTGTCATCTTAAAAGTCCAATTTTGATTCGTTGGGTTCGGCTCAGGCTTAAGGCTTGAATTGCGGGAAATAGTGTGTTGTAGCAA
>RRZT010163799.1_pt1 | contig 10038 bp, 7 predicted proteins | sample 2165551 | NCBI WGS metagenome assembly RRZT01 (sample SAMN10456910, study PRJNA506462) | wastewater metagenome | biome: wastewater; feature: sludge; material: wastewater sludge; isolation source: wastewater sludge with Escherichia coli K12::gfp cells carrying plasmid... | place: USA: Moscow, Idaho ...
AGCTTTCTCAAGTCCATCGCTCATCAGTTTCATCCCATAAAGAAAGAGGCCAAGGCCTCCCATCAGAGCAAGTATGATAGTATAGTTCATACGACAGTTCTCCTTCTTAACAATAACTTAACATAAATATTACTTATATTTTACTTTAAACGAAGCAATGTGACAAGAAAAATATCGAAAAATTTGGTTGAAGAGTAGTTGCCACAAAATTAAAATTGTCTAAGCAGAACATTCATGTTATAATCAAAGATACTGTAAAAATAGAGATGAATTATATAAAGTAGGAGAAATAATAGAATGGAACAGTTAAAGAACGAGTCGTCAAGACAGTATGAATATATGGAAGAAATGAAAAAATGGGTTCAGAAAAAGTCCGAAGAATTAGGAAGAAAGCTCACATGCCATGTTACTACTTTTGGCTGTCAGATGAATGAGAAGGATTCTGAAAAGTTATTAGGAATCTTAGAAACGATCGGATATGAAGAAGTTGAAACAGAAGAAGCAGACTTTCTGATCTTTAATACATGTACAGTTCGTGAGAATGCCAATACAAAGTTATATGGACATTTGGGGCAGGTTAAGAAGATGAAAGAGAGAAATCCACAGATGATGATCGGGTTATGTGGATGTATGATGCAGGAAGAGCATGTGATCGAGAAGATTCGTTCAAGCTATAAATTTGTAGATATCATCTTTGGAACACACAATATCTTTAAATTAGCAGAATTATTAAAAGCAAGAGTAGACTCCAAGGGAATGATCGTTGATATCTGGAAAGATACAGACCAGATCGTGGAAGATCTTCCAAGTGACCGTAAATTCTCATTCAAATGTGGAGTTAATATTATGTATGGATGCAATAACTTCTGCAGTTACTGTATCGTGCCATATGTAAGAGGAAGAGAAAGAAGCCGTAAGCCAGAAGATATCATCAAAGAAGTAAAGCAGGTCGTATCAGAAGGTGTCAAAGAAGTGATGCTTCTTGGACAGAATGTAAATTCTTATGGAAAGACATTAGAAGAACCAATGTCATTTGCTGAATTATTAAGAGAAGTAGAGAAAGTCGAAGGACTAGAAAGAATCCGTTTTATGACACCACATCCAAAGGATTTATCGGATGATCTGATCGAAGTGATGGCAACAAGCAAGAAAGTATGTAAACATATGCATCTTCCAATGCAGTCAGGAAGCAGCCGCCTGTTAAAATTGATGAATCGTCATTATACAAAAGAACAGTATGTGGCACTTGCTAAGAAGATTCAGGAGAGAATCCCTGGAGTGTCTTTTACAACAGATATTATCGTAGGATTCCCTGGAGAGACAGAAGAAGATTTCAAGGAGACATTAGATGTTGTAAGAGAAGTTGGATTTGACAGTGCATACACATATGTATATTCGAAACGTTCCGGAACACCAGCAGCGAGCATGGAAGATCAGGTGGACAAAGATGTGATCAAAGATCGTTTTGACAGACTTCTTGCCTTATTAAAAGAGACATCTGCAAAGAATTGCAAGAAGAAAGTCGGAGATATCGAGAGAGTTCTGATCGAAGAAGAGAATACGCATGAAGAAGGAATGTTAACAGGAAGATTGGAAAATAACCTGTTAGTTCATTTTAAAGGATGTAAAGAACAGATTGGTACAATGGCAGATGTTAAATTAGTTGAGGAAAAAGGTTTCTATTATATGGGAGAGCAGATCCATGGCTAAAAAAGGAAAACTGACACCAATGATGCAGCAGTATATGCAGATCAAAGAAGAGAATAAAGATTGTATCTTATTTTATCGTCTCGGAGATTTCTATGAGATGTTCTTTGATGATGCACTGACAGCATCCAAAGAATTAGAGATCACATTAACCGGGAAGAACTGTGGACTTGAGGAGCGCGCACCAATGTGTGGCGTTCCTTATCATGCTGTGGATTCCTATTTAAATAAATTAGTAGAAAAAGGATATAAAGTCGGGATCTGTGAGCAGGTCGAAGATCCAAGTCAGGCAAAGGGAATCGTAAAACGAGAGATCGTGCGTATTGTAACGCCAGGAACGAATATTTCCCAGCAGAGTCTTGATGATGAGAAGAATAACTATCTGATGTGTATTTTTGCAAATGATGGAAGTTACGGAATTTCATTTGTTGATGTTACAACGGGCGATTTTAGAACAACATCAATGGACAGTTTAGCGAAAGTCAGAGATGAGATCTTCAAGTTCGAGCCGGCAGAGATCGTTTGTAATGATGCATTTTTGATCAGTGGCATGGATTTTGATTACTTAAAAGACAAGATGTCGATCGTGATCTCAAGCATTGAGCCATACCATTTTGATGAAGAACAGGCAGAGGAAAGGATCAAGCGTCAGTTCAAAGTAGGAAATTTAGAAGGTCTTGGACTTTTGGATCATCCAATGGGAGTGATCGCAACGGGTGCATTGCTTGGATATCTTCATGAGACACAGAAGAGTTCTCTGGATCATCTGATGCATATTGAAGCTTATGAGACAAGTGAATTTATGATCATCGACAGCTCCAGCCGTAGAAATTTGGAACTTTGTGAGACATTACGTGATAAACAAAAAAAAGGGTCACTCTTATGGGTATTAGATAAGACAAAAACAGCCATGGGTGCCAGAATGCTAAGAAACATGGTAGAGCAGCCATTGGTGGACAAGAAAAAGATCGAAGAGAGATACGATGCGATCACAACACTTACGGATCAGACGATCGTAAGAGAAGAATTAAGAGAATACTTAAATCCGATCTATGATCTGGAACGTTTAATGACAAAAGTAAGTTATAAGACAGCGAATCCAAGAGATATGATCGCATTTAAAATATCGTTGGAATTGCTGCCTGCGATCAAAACAGTTCTTGAAGAATGCAAAGATCCATTATTGTCTGGATTAAGAGAAGATTTAGATCCATTGGAAGATATCCACAATCTTTTGGAAGATTCCATCATTGAAGAACCACCGCTTGCGATCAAAGAAGGTGGGATCATCAAGGAAGGATTCAAGGAAGATATAGACAAATTAAAACGTGCCAAAACAGAAGGAAAGCAATGGTTGATGGAACTTGAGGAACGGGAACGTGAAAAAACAGGGATCAAGAACTTAAAGATCAAGTTCAATAAAGTATTTGGGTACTATTTAGATGTGACAAATTCCTACAAAGATCTTGTACCTGATCATTATATCCGTAAGCAGACACTGGCCAATTCCGAGCGTTACACAACCGAAGAATTAAACCAGCTGGCAGATACGATCCTAGGTTCCGAAGACCGTCTGTATGCGTTAGAATATGAAACTTATGTTATGATCCGTGAAACATTAGCAGGAGAGATGGAACGAATCTCAAGAACAGCGAATGTGATCGCACAGATCGATGCACTTGCCTCCCTTGCATATGTCGCAGAACGCAATCATTTTGTACGTCCGAAGTTAAATGTCAGAGGGACGATTGATATCAAGGATGGAAGACATCCGGTTGTGGAGCAGGTGATCCCAAATGATATGTTTATTTCTAATGATACATATCTTGATAACAAGAAGAATCGTGTAGCGATCATCACGGGACCAAACATGGCAGGTAAATCAACTTATATGAGACAGGTTGCTCTGATCGTATTAATGGCGCAGATTGGTTCTTTTGTACCAGCGGCGAAAGCAAATATCGGTATCGTAGATCGTATCTTTACAAGGGTTGGAGCATCAGATGATCTTGCTTCTGGACAGAGTACATTTATGGTTGAGATGAGTGAAGTTGCCAATATTTTAAGAAATGCAACGAAAAACAGTTTGTTGATCTTAGACGAGATCGGACGTGGAACGAGTACATTTGATGGGTTGTCCATTGCATGGGCAGTTGTGGAATATATCAGCAATTCCAAGCTCCTCGGTGCAAAAACTCTGTTTGCGACACATTATCATGAACTGACAGAGTTAGAAGGTAAGATCGACAGTGTACATAACTACTGCATTGCTGTCAAAGAACAGGGAGATGACATCGTGTTCCTGCGTAAGATCGTAAAAGGTGGTGCAGATAAGAGTTATGGAGTGCAGGTTGCAAAACTTGCCGGAGTCCCAGATGCCGTGATCAATCGAGCAAAAGAGATCGCAAGAGAATTAGAAGAACATGATCTGACGTCAGGAGCGAAGGATATCATGCCATATGGAGAGGCACAACAGTTAAGTTTCTTCAGAGAAAGCGATGAACCAACGATGGAACATCCATTTATGGCAGAACTAAGAGAAAAAGACCTTTCTGACATGACACCGCTGGAAGCATTGAATTATTTATATGTGTTACAGGAGAAGTTAAAGAACGAGGAGTAATTTTATGGCGAAGATACAATTACTAGATCAAAAGACGATCGATAATATTGCAGCAGGAGAAGTTATTGAACGGCCAGCTTCTGTTGTCAAAGAGCTTGTGGAAAATGCAGTGGATGCAAAAGCAAATGCAGTGACTGTGGAGATCAAAGACGGCGGAATGACATTGATCAGGGTAACTGACAATGGGATCGGAATTCCAAAAGATCAGGTAAAGACTGCATTTTTACGTCATGCGACAAGCAAGATCCGTTCGGTTGAAGATCTGTTAAGTGTATCTTCGCTTGGATTTCGAGGAGAGGCATTATCAAGTATCAGCGCAGTTGCACAGGTTGAGCTGGTAACGAAGACTGCAGAAAGTTTCAGCGGAGTATCCTATAAGATCTATGGAGGCGAGGAAGAAGCTTTTGACGATATCGGAGCACCCGATGGAACAACATTTCTGGTAAAGAATCTGTTTTATAATACGCCAGCAAGAAGAAAATTCTTAAAGAGTGCGACAACCGAAGCAGGGTATGTAGAACAGATGATGGTACACATTGCCCTAAGTCATCCGGAAATTTCATTTAAATTTATCCATAACAATAAAAATAAGATTTACACTTCTGGAAATGGCAAGGTAAAGGACATTATCTATCATATTTATGGGCGAGATGTGGCAGGAGCATTGATCCCGCTAGAAGCACAAAATGAAGATGTGAAAGTCACGGGATTTGTCGCAAAACCGTATGTTTCCAGAGGAAACAGAAACTATGAGAGTTACTTTATCAATGGAAGATATATCAAAAGCTCGATCATTTACAAGGCAATTGAAGAAGGATATCGTACCTTTACGATGAAACACAGATATCCATTTGTGTGCCTTGATTTCAAGATCGATCAGGAACTGCTGGATGTGAATGTTCATCCGACAAAGATGGAGATCCGTTTCCGAAATGGAAGAGAAATCTACGAGCTTGTAGTAGATGCAGTCAGAGCGGCATTACTTCAGAAAGATCTGGTGCAGGATGTATTAAGAGAGACACCGAAGAAGAAAGAATTGCCGAAGACAAAAGAAGTGAAAAAGCCTGAGCCATTTGAGGTGAACCGAAGGAAAGAAGAGGTTCAGAAGGTGGAGCAGCAAGGGCAAGGTGTACAACATCAGGTTGAAAAGCAAAGGCAAGCTGTACAACAACAGATTGAAAAGCCGTCACATCCTGTAAAGAAAACACCAACAGCCAGCGAATCATCAAAAAATACAAAGAAACCGACTTATGCAGGCTTAAACTACAATACTCAGAAAAAAGAATTTCCACAATACAAGACCGATGAATTAAGTAGCAATCAGATGACACTAAGAGAAGATCCAGTATTTTCAGTTCAGGCAAGACCTGACCGCAAGATCTTAGGTCAGCTCTTTAAGACATATTGGCTTATTGAGTACGAAGACCAGTTATTTATTATGGACCAGCATGCAGCACATGAAAAAGTCAATTATGAGAGGCTGATGAAGAATTTCAAAGAAAAAGAAATATACAGCCAGAGATTAGAACCGCCAATGGTTGTGACGGTTTCTATGACGGAAGCAGAAGCGTTAACAAGATACAAAGATGCATTCGCAGGTTTAGGATTTACGATCGAATCTTTTGGAGGGAATGAATATTGTATCCGGGAAGTTCCAGCCAATCTCTATGGGATCGGGGAAAGAGACTTATTTATGGAACTTTTAGATGCGGTAAGTCAAGAAAATGGTACCTTGGATACAGAAGTGATCGCATCAAAGATTGCGACAATGGCATGTAAGATGTCGATCAAGGGAAATCAGAGAGTATCGTTAATGGAAGTAGAACATCTTTTAGATGAACTGATGAAGCTGGAAAATCCATACCAGTGTCCACATGGAAGACCAACGATCATCAAGATGAGTAAGTATGAGATAGACAAGAAGTTTAAGAGAATCGTATAGTGAAACCAGACAAGGAGGGAAGATTATGACAGATCAGGAATTATTAGATCTTGCAGATAAAGCAAAAGAGAAAGCATACGCACCTTATTCCAGATTTCAAGTAGGAGCAGCAATTCTTACCAAAGAAGGAAAAGTATTCACCGGGTGTAATGTGGAGAATTCTTCTTATGGAGCAGCCATTTGTGCAGAGAGAACAGCGGCAGTCAAAGCTGTCAGTGAAGGATATCATGACTTTGAAATGATCGCGATCGCATCCAATGGCAGTAACAAAGAAACGGTTTATCCATGTGGGATCTGCCGCCAGTTTCTACATGAATTCAATCCAGATCTGAAAGTAATCTGTCAAAGCCCAGATGGATTTGAAACATATCGATTATCAGAACTTATGCCGAAAGGATTTTAAATAGATGAAACCAATGGTAATTTTAACAGGACCGACAGCAGTTGGAAAAACAGAACTGTCGATCCGATTAGCAAAGATTTTAGATGCAGAGATCATTTCCGCAGATTCTATGCAGGTTTATAAGAAGATGGATATCGGAACTGCCAAGATCATGCCGGAAGAGATGGAAGGGATCAAGCATTATCTGGTGGATGAACTTGATCCTAAAGAAGAATTTCATGTAGCGAGATTTCAGCAGATGGCAAAAGATGCCCTAAAGGAAATCTATGCAAAAGGCAAGATTCCACTAATCGTTGGTGGAACAGGATTCTATATCCAAAGTCTTTTATATGATATTGATTTCACAAAAGAAGATGGAGACCAGGAATACAGAAAACAACTGGAAGAAAAAGCTAAAAGAGAAGGAAACGACAGTTTATACGAGATGTTAAAACAAGTCGATCCAAAATCTATAGAAAAGATTCATAAAAATAATGTAAAGCGGGTGATCCGTGCATTAGAATTTTATAAATTAAATGGATATCCGATCTCAGAGCATAATGAGAAGGAAGCAGCAAAGACCTCACCATATAATTTTGCTTATTTTGTATTAAACCACAAAAGAGATATCTTATATGACAGGATCAATCGCCGCGTTGATATTATGGTGGAACAAGGATTGATCGATGAAGTAAAACGATTAAAAGAAGAAGGATATGAAAAAACAATGGTTTCCATGCAGGGAATCGGGTATCGTCAGGTGTTTGAGTATTTAGAAGGAAATCTTTCTTTGGAGGATACGATCGAACAGATCAAGAAAGACACCAGACATTTTGCAAAGCGTCAGCTGACCTGGTTTGGAAGAGAAAAGGAAGTCTGTATGGTAGATAAATCACAATTTGGGTCAGAAGATGAGATTTTAACATATATGCTTACAATATTAAAAGAAAAGGGGATCTATGATGGATCAGTTAAAGAACTATTATAAAGAAATGGGCGTCGATGAGAAAGTCTTCGACTATGCACAGGAAGTAGAAAAGGGATTAAAAGATCGTTTTGAAACGTTAGATGCGATCGCACAGTTAAACCAGATCAAGGTATTAAATGCGATGCAGAAACATCAGATCGCGGAAATGCATCTGGGTGGCACAACAGGATATGGATACAATGATTCTGGAAGAGAAGCTGTGGAAGCATTGTATGCGGATGTTTTTGGAACAGAAGATGCACTTGTAAGACCGCAGATCACATGTGGAACACATGCATTAGGACTTGCATTATCAGCAAACTTACGTCCGGGAGATGAGATTCTTGCAATTTCAGGAAAACCATATGATACCTTAGAAGAAGTCATTGGAATCCGTGAATCCAAAGGGTCCCTGAAAGAATACGGGATCACATATGCACAGGTTGATCTGTTAGAAGATGGAAGCTTTGACTTAGAGGGGATCAAAAATGCGATCAATGATAAAACAAAACTGATCCATATCCAGAGATCAAAAGGCTATGCGACAAGACCAACCTTATCTGTTGATGTGATCGAGGAAGCGATCGCATTTGTAAAAGAGATCAATAAAGACCTGATCGTAATGGTTGATAATTGTTATGGTGAATTTGTCGAAGAAAAAGAACCATCGGAAGTTGGAGCTGATATGATCGTAGGTTCCCTGATCAAGAATCCGGGTGGAGGACTTGCACCGATCGGTGGATACATCTGTGGAAGAAGCGATCTGATCGAGCAGTGTGCATACAGACTTACAACACCAGGGCTTGGAAAAGAAGTAGGAGCCAGTCTTGGAGTTAATCGTCAGTTTATCCAGGGATTCTTTATGGCACCAACGGTTGTCAATGCAGCAGTCAAAGGAGCGATCTTTGCAGCCAATTTATATGAAAAATTAGGATTTAAAGTGATTCCAGATGGAAAAGAAGACCGACATGATATCATTCAGGCAGTGGAATTTCATGATCCTGAAAAATTGATCGCATTTTGCGAGGGAATTCAAAAAGCATCACCGATCGACAGTCATGTAACACCAATCCCATGGGATATGCCAGGATATGATAGCCAGGTGATCATGGCAGCAGGAACATTTGTATCGGGCGCATCCATTGAATTAAGTGCTGATGGACCAATGAAAGAGCCTTATGCAGTATATTTCCAGGGAGGTCTTACATATCCACATGCCAAATATGGAATCATCATGTCCCTGCAGCGAATGGCAGAAAAAGGTTTGGTAGAAATTCCAGAGATTTCATAAAATAAAATAAGAAAAATTTAAGGAAAACAACGGTTTGATTTCTATACATCAGTGAAAAGTTATGGTAAGATTTAATGTGAGAAATGTTTTGACCATGGAGATTTTTCGACAGAAAGGATCAGATATGGAAGAAAAACATCAGACATTAAAGGAATTACCAGTGTCAGAAAGACCTTATGAAAAGTGTGAAAAGAATGGAACAGCAATGCTGTCAGATGCAGAACTTCTGGCAGTGATCTTAAGAAGTGGGACAAAGGATCAGACGGCGATCGATCTTGCAACGAAAGTGTTGTCGATCGATCCGTTTTATGAGGGAATACTGGGAATTTGCCACACTTCAAGAGAAGAATTACAAAAGATTCCCGGGATTGGGAAAGTAAAGGCGATGCAGATCTTGTGTATTGCAGAATTGTCTAAACGATTAGCAAGTGCGAAAGTCGAAGATAAGATAAGCTTTCATTCACCAGTATCCATTGCAGATTATTATATGGAACGGATGCGGCATTTAAGCCGGGAAGAGATGATTTTAATTTTTTTTAATGGAAAGAATAAAGTTATAAAGGAACTTACGGTTTCTGTTGGTACAGTGAATCAGACAGTGGCATCACCAAGAGAATTATTTCTGGAAGCACTTCGATGCGAAGCGGTTTCCGTACTTATGATCCATAATCATCCATCTGGAGATCCAACGCCAAGCCGCCAGGATATTCTGACGACCAAGCGGATGAAAGAAGCAGGAGAATTTCTTGGGATTCCGCTATGTGATCATATTATCATCGGAGACCAGACATATTTAAGTTTTCGAGAAGAACACATGATGTAAGGAGCAGAACATGAAAACGGCACAACTAGGAATTGAACTTGGAACCAGACATTTAAGAATCTGTACAAGAGATAAAGAAGAATTTTTAAAGATAAAGAATATGATCGCATTTGATGAAGATGCGAAACTAAAAGCATTCGGCAACGAAGCATTTGCGATGTATGAGAAACAGCCATACAGTATTCATGTAGTGAAACCAATGGAACACGGCGTGATCTCAGATTATACGAATATGAGATATCTGTTAGGAACGGTATTGGACCATTATTTCAAACGGATCAGGAAAACCGGTCTTATGATCGC
>RRZT010488327.1_pt1 | contig 10038 bp, 8 predicted proteins | sample 2165551 | NCBI WGS metagenome assembly RRZT01 (sample SAMN10456910, study PRJNA506462) | wastewater metagenome | biome: wastewater; feature: sludge; material: wastewater sludge; isolation source: wastewater sludge with Escherichia coli K12::gfp cells carrying plasmid... | place: USA: Moscow, Idaho ...
CATGATTTAAACTTTTTGTATGGAAGGAGTTATTATGATTCATATAGAAAATCTGGTAAAAAGATATGGTGATCTGGTTGCTCTGAATCATCTGAATCTCGATATTCATGAAGGAGAGATTTTTGGTCTGCTTGGCCCTAACGGTTCCGGAAAAACAACCGCGATCAACTGTCTCCTCTCTCTTTTAAAATATGACAAAGGAACGATCGAAGTCTTTGGCCAGCCTATGACCCCTGAGAGTTATCAGGTCAAACAGCAGATTGGCATTGTTTTGCAGAATGTCGCTGTTTTTGACGAATTGACAGTATATGAAAATATCGATTATTTCTGCGGTTTATATGTTTCTGATAAAAAACGCCGCAAAGAACTGGTCAATGAGGCAATTCAGTTTGTCGGGCTCGAAGATTACTGTAAAACCCGCCCCGGGAAACTTTCTGGCGGTCTGCTGCGACGGCTGAATATTGCTTGCGGTATCGCTCACAAGCCTCGTCTGATCATTATGGATGAGCCTACCGTTGCAGTTGATCCGCAAAGCCGTAATAAAATTCTCGAAGGTATCCAGAAACTGAACGAACAGGGTTCCACTATCATTTATACTTCCCACTACATGGAGGAAGTAGAACAGATCTGTACCCGCATCGCAATTATGGACCACGGACGGGTAATTGCATCCGGAACCACTGAGGAACTGAAGAAAATGATCAAAACAGGCGAAACGATCACAGTGGAAGCAATTCTTCTCGAAGAAAAACACCTTCAGGATATCAGGAATCTTTCTCATGTTTTTGATGTGCATTATGAAAATCAGATTCTCTCTCTCCGCTGCACAGGTGCTCAGCATAATCTGATTCGTCTTCTGAACTACCTTCAGAGCCAGGACATTACTTTTGGAAGAGTCTTTTCCGAACTTCCAACTCTGAATGATGTCTTTCTGGAGATTACAGGAAAACAGCTTCGTGATTAATATTTATGTATATTTATACATGAATATGCATAAATTCACAGAAAGGATTTTTTATGCTGCATTTAATAAAGTATAATCTTCTGGTTAAATTACGTAACTTTAATACGACCTTCTGGCCACTTGTTTTTCCTCTGATTCTTGGCACCTTCTTCTTTTTTGCATTTGGAAACCTGAATGATGCAGATTTTGAGACCGTTCAGGTAGCTATGGTGCAGGAAACCAGCCCTAATCCACTGTTCAGCTTTTACATAGACCAGGTTAAAAAAAGTAATTCAGATCTTCTGAACATTCAGGAGATGGATGAATCTGCAGCGCTTACTGCTTTAAAAAACAAGGAAATCTCTGGTATCTATTACAATGAAATGACTCCGTCTCTGACAGTTAATGCACATGGCATTCCGGAAAGTATCCTTCAGTCTGTTCTGGAAAGTTACAATAACAACCTGCACACGATACAGAATATCCTGAAAAAACATCCTTCCGGAATTCTGGAAGGACTTTCACAGATGGCAGATACCCGCGATCTTGTACAGGAACTTTCCCTGGGTGGAAAAACGATCGATGGTAATTCGCAGTTTTTTTACGCTCTGATCGCCATGGCGTGCCTGTATGGATGTTTTATCGGCTTTGGCGCCGCGATCACGTTACAGGCCAATTTAACAGCTCTGGCGGCAAGACGTTGTGTTACTCCCACCCATAAACTCAAACTGATTTTATCCGAGCAGATTACTTCCTTTCTGCTCGGATATACCGATGTAATTATTTTACTCATTTATCTCAGGATCATACTGAAACTGGATTTTCAGGGACAAATAGGAAAAATGCTTATCATTTCACTGTTCGGAAGCCTGATCGGTGTTTCTGTGGGGCTGTTTGTCGGAAGTCTCGGCAAACTGAGTGAAGGTATAAAAGTTGCTGTTATCCTTGCGATTTCCATGGTCTGCAGTTTTCTTGCAGGACTCATGAACAGTAACATGAAAGATCTCGTAGAAAAACATGCTCCGATCATCAACCGCATCAATCCTGCTGCCCTGATTTCGGATGCATTTTACTGTATCAATGTTTACAATGATACAGCCCGCTATTACCGCAATCTTGTCACACTTGCAGTTATGAGCGCTGCTTTTGTTATGGCTTCATTTTTACTGATCAGGAGGAATCGCTATGACAGTATTTAAAGGCTATATGAAAATATTAAAAAAGAATATCGGTCTGGTGATCATATATCTGGTTATTTTTTTCTCCGTTGCCATGGCTCTTCAGGCAGCTGCCAGCAAAGAGCATCTGGAAGATTTTGAAAAAGCGCGAGTGGATATTGCCGTTGCAGATAATGATCAGAGTACTCTTTCTCATGCTTTAACAGACTATCTCAAAACAATCCATAATGTTTCTGAGATTTCCAGTGATCCTTCTGTTATGCAGGAAGAGCTTTTTTACAGAAATGCAGAATATATTGTACAGATTCCAAAAGATTTCTATAAAACTTGCATTGTACAGGATAACCCTATTTCCGTCACAAAGATTCCCGGATCCTATACTTCATTTTATGTAGACCAGCAGATCAATGCATGGCTGAATAATGTGCGCACATACATTGCTTCTGGTTTTTCTCAGAAAGAAGCTGCAAAAGCCGCTCTGGAACAGCCTTCTTCCAGGGTTTCCATGTATCAGGACACCGAAACCACTTCCGAAACACCGGCATATACCTATTATTTCCGTTATGTTCCCTATCTGTTTCTGGCTGTTCTGTGCTATTCCATGGGCTATATTCTTCTTGCTTTTCAGAAAGAAGATATCCAGAAACGTATGCAGGCTTCATCCGTTTCCATTCGCCGGCAGAACCTTGAAGGACTGCTTGCCATGTTTACGATCGGAGTCGGTTTATGGCTGATCGCCGTCACAGGTGCAATTGTCATGTATCAGAAAGATCTCCTGGCTTCCGGTGTTCTGACCTATTATCTCCTGAATACCTTTGTGATGATGATGGTCTCGCTGTCTCTGTCTTATCTGCTCGGACTTTTTGTAAAAAACAGCAACATGCTCAATGGACTTTCCAATATTGTTTCTCTTGGCATGTGCTTTTTGTCCGGTGTTTTTGTACCAATGAGTGTTATGGATAAAAAAGTACTTAAAATAGCACAGTTTCTTCCAGTCTACTGGTATGAGGACATCAATGAAACGCTCGCCAGATATCATAGCGTTTCTGGCAATATTGCCACAGATATCTGGAAATCTCTGGGAATCGAAGTTATGTTTGCTCTGGCATTTGTTGCTATCATTCTGGCTCTTTCGAAATATAAACGACAGAAGTAGGGCAATGTACCCTCATTTCTCCAGAAAAAAAGAACTCCTGCTCTTGTGTTATTCATCACATTTTACTGTGAAAATCAACATAAGCATGAGTTCTTTCTTTTATCCTTTTTTTCAAGTCGAACAGTCAGCTCTGTCAGAAGAAGATTCCAACCTGTTCCAGGAACTGTTCCGGTGCTTCTACATGTGGAAAATGTTTTGTTTCTTTAATCGTAACAGCTTCTACCGATGGATTGACATTCTGATATGCTTCTATGATTGCTTCCCCATTGTTCTCAGCTTCACCTTCAACAATATAAAGACTGTTATCGATTTCTTTCAGTCCACGGGTAATATCAATATTCATATATTTAGATGCTTTATTTGCATAAACATTCTTTGCATAACAGCCGCCTCTGTGCGCTGCCTCATAATATGCATCCTGCAGGTCTCTGTCCGGATGGAACGGATCAAATGCATAATTCTCAATGAATTCGTTATTAACAGCATCTCTTGATACGACCATGTGATAAACCAATGTTCCAAACACCGGAATTTCCAGACATCTGCGGAGAAGTTTTTCTTTCTTTCCAGGCATCTGTTTCAGACTTGAAAGACTGACCGGATTTACCATCATAATCTTGTTGAACAGATCTTTTTCATTGTGACATGCCATCACAACAAAAGATACTGCATATCCGTTCACGATAACATCTGTCTTCTCTCCGATCACATTTTTAATAAAATCGCAGATGGCCTGTACATAAACAAAGTTTGTATAAGTTATTCCTGACTTCTCAGAACGTCCGCATCCCGGAAGATCCAGGTTATAGACCGTATGTTCCAGTGCAAGATCATCCTCGATCTTACCCCACTCATATCCGGAACCACCCGGAAGCATATCATGGATCAAAAGGATCGGGCTTCCTTTGCCTTTTTTTGTATAATAAATATCACCAAAGCGCCAGTGATAATAGTTTCTTACATCCGTGTCCAGCATTTCCTTCAGACAGGCGGATGCTGCAATCACTTTATTTATAATATGAATAGTGGCAGTTGTTGTCATAACCAGTGCTGCTGCAGTCAGCAGACGTTTGCTGTGTTTCTTCATGTTCTACCTCCCTTTTTCCATCACCTGAATATCTATATTATACGATAAAAAAGGTCTTTTTACAATCTATAACAGAGAAAGAAGTTTCTCTACATCTTCCATTCTGGTTGCCCAGCTGGTTGCAAATCGGACTACCGTATGTGTATCATCCTTCTTCTCCCAGAAGCTGAACTGGACATCTTTTTTTAATTCTTCCATCTTACGGTTCTCCAGAACAACAAACTGCTGATTAGTAGGTGAATCTATGTAAAATGTATATCCTTTTTCTTTCAGTCCCGCTTTAAGAACGGCGGCTGTTTCGATAGCATTTTTACCAATTTCAAGATAAAGATCATCTGTAAAAAGCGCATCAAACTGCACCCCCGTAAGTCTGCCTTTTGCAAGCAGGGCTCCATGCTGTTTGACTCTTGTAAGGAAATGCTTCGGCATACTGTCTCCGGTAAACACAACAGCTTCTCCGCATAAAGCACCCGCCTTGGTTCCTCCGATATAAAATACATCGCAAAGCTTTGCAATATCCTGTAAAGTCACATCTGTTTCTTTACTTACAAGACCATAGATCAGTCTGGCTCCGTCCATAAAAAGAGGAATTTTATATTCCTTGCATACTGCAGAAAGCTCCGTCAGTTCTTTTTTTGTATACAGTGTTCCATATTCTGTCGGGTGAGAAATATAGACCATTCCCGGAAATACCATATGCTCATGATTTTCATCACCATAAAATGTCTCAATCAGATTCTTAAGGTCCGCTGCATTGATTTTCCCATTCTTTTCCGGAAGTGTCAGGACTTTATGACCGGTAAATTCAATCGCACCGGCTTCATGTGTACTGACATGTCCCGTCTGAGCCGCTACAACGCCCTCATACGGCTGTAACATCGTATCAATGACAATCTGATTGGTCTGCGTGCCGCCTGTCAGTAAAAAGACTTCTGCGTCCTCACAGCCACATGCCTTCTTGATCTTTTCTTTTGCTTCTTCACAGTAATGGTCGGTTCCATATCCAGGAAGCTGCTCCATATTGGTATCGATCAGGTGCTGAAGGACTTTTTCATGTGCACCTTCTGAATAATCATTTAAAAAATATAACATCTCTGATTCCTCGCTTATTATAAAATCGACTCTATTTTATCACCAGGAAGATTTTTTTACCACTGGCAAACAAAAAAATACCCCGCGAGCAACTCGCGGGGCAGGTTCGTATAAATTTAATTTTCTTCTGTAGCTGTATCGGATGTACTTTCTTCGGCATCTTCCGTATCCGGATTCATCATCTTCTGATAAGCTTCATCCAGATCTTTTACATTCATCTTGTTCACCAGATAAACTTTATCCTCAACTACCGCCGCATAGAAGTTTGTATCATATTCATAATACTTCACCGTAGTTTCTTTTCCGTCTGTATCTTTAAAGATAAAGGTATATGCCGGATCTCCTTCTGGAGTATACTCCTCAGTAAGACGTTCCTGTGCGGTCATGTTGATGAGTTTATTGTAGAAAGTCGTGAATGTGGATTCATCGAGGTCTTTGCCATCTAACTTGTAAGTTGTTGTAGTAGTCTCTTCCTCATCATCAGAAGAACTTGCATCAGAGGAGTCTGTATCTGTGGAACTCTCATCCGATGTTTCTGTACTGCTTTCATCTGTAGTATCAGAATCTGTATCGTCTGTGGTATCTTCATCTTCTGCCTTTACGGTTTCCGTTACAATGTTTATTGTATGATCTCCGTCTGCGCTCTGTACTTCCAGGGAATCCAGATCATTGGAAGAAACATAGCTTACTGTCAGGTTGTAGAAATCAGACATTGTACTGTCGAGGATATCTGTCAGAGAATCTTTCGTGATCGTGTAAACTTCTTTGCTGTCATCTACTTTCACATAACGGTCATCGCCGGTCTCATCTCCCACATAAATGGTAAGCGTCTTCTCTACCGTCTGTGTTTCCTGTTCATCCTCGGAAGAGTCTTCGTCTGATGCATCCGCATCTTCTGAAGTATCTGCAGCCGTTTCATCTGTTGTGCTTTCTTCTGTATCAGCATCTGTGGACTCTTCTGAATCCTCATCGCTCTCTACAGCTTCTTCCTCGGTATACTTCACAGTAATAACTGCATACGGATCGTCAAATCCATACTTGGAATCGTCGGTGCAGTTATAATCTACAAATTTATCGTATGCCAGAGATCCTATCGCTGAAGTTACAGTTCCTGCTTTTGTAGTATCTGCCTTCTCTGTAGTCTTTCCATCAGACACATTCCAGAACAGATTGTCTGTATCCTGTGTAAGCTCATAACCATTCTCTTTATCTACTTTAACATCTGTGATCGTAGCAGATGTTACGGATGGAAATGTGCCACTCTCCGCAAAATCATACAAAGTTCCCATAAAAGGCTCTATTGAGCTGCTGGATACCAGATAAACATTTTTATCATCATCCTCTTTTTTCACATAGTACTGATTATTTGAAGATTCCATTCCAATCTGAAGACTTGTATCACCATCAGCTGTTGTCAGCGTAATGGTATTCTGCGGATTATCCAGATCATACTGACTCATATCTTCCACATCGGAAATCTCCTGGTCAGCAGTCAGGGATGCAACTCCCTTGACTGCACTGTCAACCGTGTCCTGATTCACCGGAAAATTCGCATCAGATTTTTCTGTCCAGCTATCATCTTTTTTATCAAATTCTACTTCATTCTGGTCTGCGGTAAATGAAACTGCTGTTATATCATCTGCCTCCAGACTTACCAAATCTACACTTGTGTCATTCTCTTCAGTTTCTTTTTCTTCCTGTGAGGTAACATAAAAGTTTACGCCTTCATACGCTGCACACAGCACTCCCAATACGACTACTGCCGAAACCAGTTTGACTGTTTTTTTCTTCATTTATGCCTTTCTCCTTTTCAGCCATACCATAAATCCCATTACCAGGAAGACTACCGGGATGATTCCCATTACCATGATCTTCCAGAAGCTTACATCATAAGCAGTCAGTGTCAGATAGGAAATCTGCAGGTTTTTAGATGGAACAGAAATTGTTGATGTCTCATCCGAGCTGCACATCCAGCTCAGAGAACTCATGATCATCTGCTCATTTCCACCGGATACCATCTGGTTGATCTGGCTGTCCATCAGATTTGAAGAAGTATAATAAACGATCTGTGTCTCTTTGTCATCATCCAATGTTTCTGTAATACTTACACCAAGATCAAACGGACCATCAATATCATCATCGGTTTTTTCAATCGCTCCACTATTGACATCCACTTTGGAATAAGCACTGTCAGAAGTTGTCAGAAGACTGTTGATCGTAACGGTATCTCTGACATCATCTGTCTTCTTGATTCCCTGTGCATAAGGCATCAGAACATAATAACCTTTGGATGCAAAATCAGAGACTGCATCGGTGCTGTTGACTGTCGGTACCAGATAATAAGGCATCTGCGCATAATGCTGTGAATCGCCTTCAATTACAATACCCTCTGTTCTCTCTACTCCATAGTTCTTGAGAACTGCATCAAAATTATCCATGGATTCTTCTGTATAATCAGAGAAGATCATAGCTTTTCCGCCATTTTCAAGATAATCAATAATCGCATCTTTCTCAGATTCGGAAATATCGGAAGTTGGTGCGTTGATTAGCAGGCACGCAGCATCATCCGGGACACTTTCTTCTGTGATCAGGTTCAGAGATTTAATATCAATATTTGCTTTCTGGATATCTTCCTGAAGAGTAGAATCCAGGTCTTTTTCACCATGTCCATCCAGTGTATAAAGAACCGGAAGGTCTTCGGAAGTTACATAGGAAATAGCACTGTCGATCTGTCCTTCTCCATCGAATCCTGTCGTTGTGGACTGATACGTATTATAATCAATCGAAGATTCATAAATACTGCTGTAATTTACAACTTTGCTTCTGTCACCACATACCACGATCAGGCTGTTTGCAGCAACATCATCACTGGTATATTCTGACGTAAATTTCGGATTTACAACAGGATCTTTCTGTTCTACTTTAATATGATCTGATCCTTCTTCATATTTCTCAAGTAACTTTTTAATCGTTTCATCTTCAGAGCCGCTCTGTACGACCTGATAAATCGTTACATCTTTATCCAGTTTTTTCAGGAAGTTCTTTGTATCATCAGTGATACTGTAAAGTTTCTGAGCACTGACATCCACTTCTGTATATTTGGATGGAAGGGAACCAACGATCATATTGACTACAAGAACGATTACGATAAATACTGCACTGATCACAACGCTGTAAGAACCGTTCTTGATGTATTTTTTATTCATGGAATCCTTTATTTTCTGTTTTAAAGGTTTCTTTTCTTTTTTGGCTGTCTCTTTTGCCGGATTTTCAATCTTATCTGCTTTCTTTGCTTTCAGTTTTTCCGTAAATTTCATTGTCTCCCACCTCCTTAATTCCAACGTCTCTTGGCAATCGACTGTACAGTCAGGAACAGGCAGACTGCAATCACAGACACGAAATACAAAACGCCTTTGACATCAAAGATTGCATTTGCAAAGTTGTCAAAATGGCTGCTCAGGTTGAAGATATCCAGAATTTTCTGGATTCCACCTGAGAAAAAGCTGGAATTTACAACATAAACAATGACAAGTGCGATCTCCCCAACTATACAGATGACTGCTGAGATCAGGAAGTTTTTGATCATTGTATAGATTATGATCGCTGCTGCCAGAATCAGAAGTCCAAATGTAACACAGGTAGAAAGTGCTCCTTCTGAGAAGAAAGAGGAAATTCCATTCATCATATAAAAAGCAAACAGAATAACAAATGTCAGTACTGCCGCAATTACCTGACTTTCTGTCAATGAGGAAATAAACACACCAATTGCAAGATTTGCACATCCCAGAAGGAAAAATCCAAGGATCGCAGTGTATGCTGCTCCCAGAGATACTGTTCCGAATTTTGTCATGAGCAGTGGATACAGACACATAATCAGCATCGGAATCGCAAAGATCGTAACCAGTGCAAAATATTTACCAAAAACAATTTTTTCAATAGACACCGGTGCTGTAAGAAGCAGCTGATCTGTTTTCTGTTTACGTTCTTCTGCAAGAACTCGCATTGTAAGGATCGGCACACTGATCAGAAATACAAAGGTCAGTGCACTTAATGTGTACTCAAAACGAGGATATGCTGCTCCAAGCTGATATGCTGAAAAATAAATACCTGTCAGAAGCAGGATAAAAAATATGAACAGGTAACCGATCATAGAAGTAAGGTAACTTCTCAGCTCCCTTTTATATACTGCGATCATTTATTTTCCCCCTCCTTTTTGTCTGTCTCTTTTTCGTTCTTTTTCTTCTTATCATCTTCAGTCAGTTCAAGGAAGATTTCCTCCAGAGATACTTTCTTCGACTGCATTTCCAGAATTGGGCAGTGTGCATCTGCCATTTTGAAGAACACCTCTTCACGGATATCCATATCCTCTTTTGTAGAAAGCATTACATTCCATGCATGTTCTTCCTTTGCATCCTCTATCTTAATATCTTTGATATCACTGATCTGTCCAAGTGCAATGCGAATATGATCTTTATCACCTTTCACAAGCAGATTTAAGGTATTGGAACCTTCTGCAAGTTTACCAAGGTTTTCCGGTGTATCACTGGCAACCAGTTTTCCATGAGAAATGATCAATACATAA
>RRZT010606496.1_pt1 | contig 10038 bp, 11 predicted proteins | sample 2165551 | NCBI WGS metagenome assembly RRZT01 (sample SAMN10456910, study PRJNA506462) | wastewater metagenome | biome: wastewater; feature: sludge; material: wastewater sludge; isolation source: wastewater sludge with Escherichia coli K12::gfp cells carrying plasmid... | place: USA: Moscow, Idaho...
CTGACAAAAACAGCGGAAATAAAACCACAAAAAAACAGCGCTGATAACCAGCCGCAAACGCCGAGTAACATGCGCAGAAAAAATGCCGGTTGCGGGTTGCGATCTGCCAGCGGGGGTTGTGCTCCTGTGACTAAGCCCGCCTGTTGCAACTGCTGCCAAAGTACCTTGGGCTCAGTCATTGCATACTCCCAGACTTATTACTGAGTTTGCTAGTGCGTTGGCTGAGCTGGCGTAACCAGACCGCAGCGGCACTGGATAAGCCCATTACGCTTAAGGTCAGTAGCAGAAACAGAACCTCAGTGGCGATACTATCTGCAAGCGCCTCGGCTAGGATGATCACCGCTAAAATGATTGCGGCCAGCGCCCAAGCCGAGAGCATGGTCAGCTCAAGTTGGCGCAGACGATAGCGATATAACCAGAGCAAGCTGAATCCCAGCCAGACGGGCAGCGTTAGGGCATCACTGTTGTTCTATGAATTGACATAGCCGATGGCTAAGCCAGTAATGATCAGCAAGCAGAACAGCGCAATAATCCGCTCGCCCCAACGCAGCAAGGCAGTGCGAGCCGAGCCTTTAGTTGTAAGCATCCACAGGCCAGCAGCACTGCTGTTGAGAGCAAAGATTGACCACAGCGGATCAGTGAAAGGCGCAAAGAGATGGTCGATGGCAAGATTAACTAAGGCCAGGCCTAAGCTTAGGTTGAGCAATAGCAGTAACAATAACCATAACGCTGGCAGGCGCGCCAAAAGCACCCAAGGCGTGATTAAAGTCGCCCACACTAAAAACAGTTCGTAAGTGTCGGCGCCGCTTTGATAGGTTTGGCCAATCAATGCCAGTAACGCGCCGACTAACAAGCTGGCAGCAAACAAGGCCGTTTGCCCAGCGGGTTGCTGTAGATTTAGCCGTAACAGCGGCAGCAAGGATAAAATAAGCGCACCTTGAGCAATGGCAAACTTGCTATAGCGGCTTAAATCATCCCAGTTGTAAGCGAAGAAAAAAATCACCCCACTGCACAGCAGTAACATGGCAAAGGTTAGAACCACACGGCTGAGAAAACGCAAGTTGTCGGCTGGGCTGGGCGCGCTATGAGTGACCTCGAGAGCGTGCTCAAACTGACTTGCCGCTAGATGACCGCTAGCAACCCAGTCGAGTATCTGCTGTTTATCGTTCGACATAGGCTCTGGTTACGGCGCTAAACGTGCGTTAAGACTGTTTTCAGCCAAGCGTTTGGCTTGTTGCTGAGTCATACCTAAACCCGTATGCAACGCTTGAAAGTTCTCAGTGAGATAACCACCAAAATAGGCAGGATCATCTGAGTTGACGGTGACCATCGCGCCTTGCTCGAGCATCTGTAGAAGCGGGTGCTCGCTCATGTCTTGGTAAACACGTAGCTTGGTGTTGGACAGTGGGCAAACGGTGAGGGGAATTTGCTCTTCAATCAAGCGCGACATTAAGCGTGGATCTTCCCAAGCGCGCACACCGTGATCGATACGGCTGACTTTGAGTAAATCTAAGGCTTCCCAGACATACTCAGGCGGGCCTTCTTCGCCAGCATGGGCGACGGCCAATAAACCTTCAGCGCGGGCTTTAGCAAAGACGTTGGTGAATTTGCTCGGCGGGTGGCCCATTTCCGAACTGTCTAAACCAACGGCAAAAAATAAATCTCGAAATGGCATCGCTTGTTGCAAGGTATGGAATGCATCGTCTTCGGGTAAGTGGCGTAAAAAGCTCAGAATCAAGCCACTGCTAATGCCCAGTAAATCCCTAGCATCGCCCAGCGCTTCGCTGATCCCAGTGATCGCCACTTCCATCGACACACCGCGGGCCGTGTGGGTTTGTGGGTCAAAGAAAGGCTCAACGTGAATCACGTTTTGTTCTTCACATTTTTTTAAGTAGGCCCAGGTCAGGTCGTAGAAATCTTGTTCAGTCTGCAGAACATTGGCACCTTGGTAATAGATGTCCAAAAACTCCTGCAAATTATTAAAGTCATAGGCACTGCGTAGGGTTTCCACGCAATCCCAAGGCAATTTAATACGGTTACGCTCAGCCAGTTGGAACATGAGTTCTGGCTCTAAAGAGCCTTCTAAGTGCATGTGCAATTCTGCTTTAGGTAATGCATTGAGCCAGTCGTACATGGAGTCAACCTATTAGAGGCAATACTGCAGGCAAGGGGCATTGTCTGCAGTATTGTTGTGAGTTAAGACGCTGTGTGGTTATTCACAAAAATATCACGGTACGCACAAAATAGAGCGCCACAGAACAAAGGTAAATAAATAATTGCTACAGCAATACCTACCAGCCAGCCTAAAAACGGGATGGCGACAAATAAACCAACGACGAAGAGAGCGACCATTAAGATTATAAAAAACACAATGAACGGCAGGATATTGCGCAAGCTACCGAAAAAACTACGCTTGATCGCCTCGATTACAGGAACTTGATGCTCATGTACTAAGACCGGTGCAAAGATAAATGCCATGGCTAAAGCCAATGATGCAGGGATTGCGATGAGCGTGAGAATAACTAGACCGACAACCATACGGCCCATATCAATTTGGCCATTCATTATTGCGGTGATCGAACCCAAGCTTAAAAAGGCCACAAGGCCTAATACTAAGAACAATACAATACTGGCCAGTAAGTACATGCCGCCGACGCCGATTAAGCTGGCAGGGGCTTTAAATGGTTCAAATAAATCATTGGCAGTGACTGCTTGCTTTTGCTTTGCATGTTTAAAAGCTAAGAAAAAGCCCGCCATCATAGCTGGCCAAAGTAGAGTGACTGCTAAGCTACCCAGCAATGGCACCAGACTAATAATAAAAATAGCCACTAAGCTGATCACACTCATTGCGGCGAAAACCAGCGGCTCTTTCATCATCAGCGCCCAGCCTTCAGTCAGCCAGTTAAGTCCCCGGCCCGCCGCTACTTTTTGTGGCTCGCTATGCAGTTCTGAACCAACACTATTGATCACGGTATCCAGCGTTAATTCAGGTGTTGGTTGTGCTGTATCGGTCATTGATGTACGTCCTTTTAGTGAATCAATTATTGAAGCAGCATGGTAAAACAAAGCGGCTCAATAAACAGTGAATAGACCGCAATCCTTAGTCTTAAACAGCAACTTGGGCCTTAATATGCGGGTGCGCTTGATAATCACACAGCTCAAAATCTGCAAAGGTAAAATCAAAAATAGACTTTACCTGCGGATTAATACGCATGGTCGGTAGCGGTAATGGCTCACGGCTCAGTTGCTCTTCAACTTGCTCCATATGATTGGAGTAAAGGTGGCAGTCGCCGCCGCTCCAAATGAAATCACCGAGTTGTAAGTCGCAGACCTGCGCCACCATCATAGTGAGCAAGGCGTAGCTGGCGATATTAAAGGGCACACCAAGGAAAATATCTGCCGAACGCTGATAGAGTTGGCAGCTGAGTTTGCCGTCAGCCACATAGAACTGGAATAAGGCATGGCAGGGCGGCAGTGCCATATCGTCCACCAGCGCAGGATTCCAAGCGCTGACGATTAGACGACGTGAGTCGGGATTGCTTTTGATCATTTCAATCAGTTTGCTGATTTGATCAATCGATTCACCATTGGGCGTTGGCCAGTTGCGCCATTGATAGCCATACACAGGGCCTAAGTCACCGTTCTCGTCAGCCCATTCATCCCAAATCCGCACACCATTGTCTTGCAGGTATTTGATATTGGTGTCGCCCTGTAAAAACCACAGCAGCTCATGAATAATGGATTTTAAGTGGCATTTTTTGGTGGTGACCAAAGGAAAACCTGCGTTTAAATCAAAACGCATTTGGTGGCCAAATACGCTGCGCGTGCCAGTGCCAGTACGGTCACTTTTATCCACGCCGTGATCACGTACGTGACGCATTAAATCCAGATACTGTTTCATTGTGCAGCCACCTCTTGACGCTTATAGGCCAATACAATTAAGCCGATGCCGCCGAGAATCATCGGCACGCAAAGTACTTGACCCATGGTCAGCCAATCAAAGGCTAAGTAACCCAGTTGGGCATCGGGCACGCGAACGAATTCAACGACAAAACGGAAGATGCCGTAGCATAAGGCAAACATCCCTGACACCGCCATGGTGGGACGTGGTTTGCGTGAGTACAACCAGAGAATGACAAACAGCGCGACACCTTCTAAAGCAAACTGATAGAGCTGCGAAGGATGACGCGCCAGTTGCGCAGGATCGGTAGGGAAGACCATCGCCCAAGACACATCAGTGGCTTTGCCCCAGAGTTCGGCGTTAATAAAGTTACCAATACGTCCAGCACCGAGGCCGATGGGTACTAACGGCGCAATAAAGTCCATCAGTTGGAAGAAACTTTTGTTGTGCTTGCGGCCAAACAGCCAGACCGCCAGCATCACACCGAGGAAGCCTCCATGGAACGACATGCCGCCTTCCCAAATTCGCAGTACCAGCAGTGGATTGTCGATATAAGCAGCAAGATCATAAAACAGCACATAACCTAAGCGACCACCTAAAATAACCCCCATCGCCACCCAAAAAACTAAGTCTGAGAGAGTGTCTTTCGTCCACTGCGCATCGAAGCGCTGTAAACGCCGGCTGGCCAGCCACCAAGCTCCGCCGATGCCGACTAAATACATTAAGCCGTACCAGTGGATTTTGAGTGGACCAAGGGCAATCGCCACTGGATCAATATTGGGGTAGGTGAGCATGAGTCATCCTTAATTAAGCAAAAAGCTGAGGCCAACCAGAGTTAGCAGCAGTGCAAATAAACGTTTTAACAATACCGGTGAAAGCTTGTGCGCAAGTCGAGCACCAAAGCGTGCAAAAAATACCGACGTCAGAGCTATACCGAATAATGCAGGCAAATAAACAAAGCCAAGGCTCCACTCTGGCAGTTGGCTATTTTGCCAACCGGTGACCATAAATACGATGGCACCCGCTAAAGCAATGGGAAAGCCGCAAGCGGCTGAAGTGGCAACTGCTTTTTGGATGGTGACACTGCGCCAGACCAAAAACGGTACCGTCAGCGAGCCACCACCAATGCCGAAAATAGCTGAAGCCCAGCCTATGACGCTACCGGCAGCAATCAGTTCAGGTGGCTTGGGTTGCCGACCTGTGGCTTTGGGACTGAGATTGAGCGCCAGTTGGATCGCAATACAAATCGCAAAGACACCGATGATTTTTTGTAAGACCGGTCCGTTAATCAGTGCCGCGGTGGCACCGCCGAGCACGACGCCGCCCAGAATACCTGGCGCAATCCAGCGAAATAACTGCCATTGCACCGCACCACGGCGATGGTGTTCGCGGATTGAATTAATCGAGGTGAAGACAATGGTGGCCAGTGAGGTGCCCACGGCTAAGTGAGTAAGGACGTCTGGAGCAAAGCCCTGTGCGCTAAAGCTGAAGACCAGTACTGGCACAATAATCAGCCCGCCACCCACGCCAAATAAACCAGCCAGTACCCCAGCGGCAGCGCCGAGCAGCATATAAAGAGCAAATTCCATACAGTGTCCTTATAGATTGATGCGAGCTGCCGATAAACTCGTTATGGCAGTACTACTTATATAGAAAGTTATAACGCGCACTGCATATACACTGCAGGAACGCCATATGAATCAAGTGCTTTAGCTTGCTGCTTATTGATTGTCGCTTGCGCTTGAAAGCCCATGCGCTGCCAAAACCCTGCTGACTCTTGTACTGATACTAGACTGCAGTGCTGCAAACCGGCTTGGCGAGCGATCCGCAGTTTATGTTTGACCAAGCTCGGACCTATCCCACGTTTCAGTGCGCGCGGCGCAACCGCCAGGTCATGTAGGTATAAACAATCGCTCTGCGCAGGCTCAACAAATAGGCCGTCCAGAGGGGTGATGTTGCCACGTTGGGAGCGATAGCTAAACAAGTAACCGCAAACCCCTTGTTGGTCTTCTGCCACTATAGCTAAGTCGGGTACTTGGGCAAGACGCTGGGCAATCACTTCAGGCGTTTCTTGCAGTTCGTCGCTATAAACTTCCAGTTGGATATTCATGATTTCTGGTAAGTCATCAGGGCGCATTAGGCGAAGTGTGTGCATAGTCATCTGTATAAAAATAAAAGAGAAGCATTCTAAATGGCTTACAAACATTTGTCAGGCAAACACTGTCAGTGGATGATTTTCTAATCTTGGCTAGTAATGCTGCTCTTCAGACAGTTCGTCGACATCAGTCAAGGCACAGTCTTGCATTTGCTCTTGCACATAGCTTTCCTCAACACGCGGATCAAGCGCTGCCGCTAAGGGCGAACTGCTAATACCATCAGGCATATAGATGTGTTGCAAAGGTGCTTCATCGCTGAGGGTGTCACCGCTAATAGCTTGTGGTCTTACGCGTATCACAATCAGCATGGCAAACAAGCTGAGTGACACATACAACATATTAGGTCCAAAAGACTTCATCAACACACCGATCAGTAACGGGCTGATACTGGCGCCGATACCAAAAGTGGTGAGTAATACTGCCGTTAACGAAACACGTTTTTCTGCTTCAATGTTGTCATTAGCAAACGCCACAGCCAAAGGGTAAAGACTAAACAACAGCATGCAAGATAAGCTACCGCCGATAAAGATGAAGACAATAGGTAAGTCAGTGAAAATCGCTTGCGGCAGGGCAATCAGCATTAATAAGGCGCTACCAACACGAATCAACGAGGGTCGATCTAAGCGGTCAGATAGCCAGCCCAGCGGGCCTTGTACCAGTAAACCGGCAACAATGCAGGTGGCCATAAAGAGACCAATCATTTGTGTCGGTAAGCCAATCCGGCTGGCATATAGCGGCGCTAAACCGTAAAAAGCCCCAACCATTGCGCCTGCGACGATGCTGGTTAGCATGGAGAGCGGTACCCGCTGGAGAAAGTAACGTGGCTCAAGTGGCGCAGGGTGCAAGGGTTCCGGGTGAATACGGCGTGTTAGCGCGACGGGTACTAAGCATAGAGCAAAGCATAGGGCGACAAATAACAGCAGATTAATATTCAGGTCAGGCATCGCCGCCAATACTAACTGGCCTAAAACCATACCCAGGTAAGAAGCCATCATGTAGCCTGAAAACACCATGCCGCGCTCATCGGAAGTGCTTTGTTCGTTGAGCCAGCTTTCCACCACCATATACATCGACATCATGCCAAGACCTACCACCACGCGCAGTGATAGCCAGACCTGCAAGCTTTCCGTTAAACCGTGCAGTAACACGGCGGCGGTGACGATACCGGCACTGGCCACATAGGTACGGATATGTCCGACGCGAGCAATTAAGCGGTGACCAAGTTTGCCGCCCAGGACCAAGCCTAGATAAAAGCCGGTCATCAAAGCACCCACCCAGACACCATCGGCACGTTCAGCAACATGCAGCGCTAAGTATGTACTCAGTAAACCTGAGCCCAGTAGCATCAGTAACGTAGCGAAATACAGTGATTTAAACGACTTCCATACAGACATGCGGCATCCAGCTCGAGTAAAGAATGAAGAAGCTTGGCTTATAACTTAGCATTCTGCGCTCGAAAACGCATAACCTTCTGATAAGTCTAGCCGGCGCATGGCTTGCCGGCTAACGCAATGCAGGTCTTTATTGATTTAACCTGTTAGGCGTTTAATCAGTTGTTCGGTGAGCAAAGCACACAGGGCATAAATCGACAGCTGGGGATTAGCACCAATGCTGGTAGGGAATAAAGAACCATCGTGAATAGAAAGGTTCTCTAGTTGGTGATGCATGCCTAAGCTATTGGTCACACCCTGCGAGGCATCATCACTCATGGCGCAGCCACCCATCACATGAGCGCTGCCTAAGCGCGTGCGGTATAAGGATAAGTCTAAGTTATCAATCAGCGCTTTAGCACGGTTTAAGCCTGTGACATAGTCAGCATCGGCATGCACGGGGAAGACCCGTTCAGCGCCGGCTGCAAACTGAATCTCTGCCATAGTGTGATAGGCGCGGCGAATACCCTCCCAAGTATAAGGCGTCATTTGGTAGTCCAGTACCGGACTGCCATCGCTGCGCAATTCAACGGTGCCGCTGGCGCTGTCTGGATGAAAGCCGTCACGCAGCAAAGCAATCATCATCTGAGTGTTGGGCAGTTGCGCCATCCGCTCTGCGTTGACTTCAGCGTAACCGCCCAAAACGGTCGCGGCAAAAGCGGGGTGCAAGGGAGGCACTTCAAGCTTGTAACCGATAGCTCCCGTCGCGCCATCAATCCACTGGAAATGATCGCTGTAAATCGATTGCGGGGCACCGTAAAAAGGATTAACGGGCTCGGAAAACTGTGCAGCAGAAAAGTTCGTTAGATGTAAAAAGGTGCGTTTACCACAACGCTTATAGGGATCAGGTGCTTGCGAGCGTAGTAAAATGGCCGGTGTGTTGATGCCGCCACCGGCCAAAATATAATGCTTGGCGCGAATAATAATTGTACGTCCGGTCGGCTCAACTCCGCGCGCATCAAGGGCATGGCATTCTAAGTGCTGCACGCGATTCTGAGTAATCTGCAAGTGTGCCGCGCGCGCTAAATACAGCAGGCTGCCACCCTTGTTTAAGCTGGCCGCAATACAGGTGACCAGCATCGATTGCTTAGCGTTAATGGGGCAACCCATGCCGCAATAGCCTAGATTCATGCAGCCGCGCACATTGCGCGGAATCACTGCCCAGCTCAGGCCTAGTGCTTCGCAGCCACGTTTAAGTGTGTCATTGTTAGCGTTGGCGGGCATGCTCCAAGGCGCAACGCCGAGGCGTTGTTCCATGCGCTCAAACCAAGGCTGCAACCGAGCTTGGTCTAAACCGCTGACGGCATGTTCACTGGCCCAATGCTTGAGGGTTTCGGGTGGCGTACGAAAGCTCGAAGTCCAGTTAATCAAGGTGGTGCCGCCAACAGCGCGGCCTTGCATAATAGTGATGGCGCCATCTTTACTCATACGACCCATGCCTTCTTGGTAAAGCTCGGCGTAGGCCTGTGGCTCTTGCATTTTAAAATCCGAACTGGTGCGCAGCGGCCCTTCTTCAACAATTAATACCCGTAGTCCGGCAGCGCTTAATAGCTCAGCGCTAGTCGCCCCGCCCGCACCGCTGCCAACAATCACTACATCCGCTTCAAGCTGCAGATCGTTTTCAAGTAGGGAAGCGTTTTGCACCTGCCAGCCACTGGCAATGCCTTGAAGAAAAGGGTCTGGAATGGCCATTAGTGTTCTCTATTATTATTGTGACGAAAAGACTTGCGCACAGCAGTTCACATTACTGCAGCAGCGGTGGCCCGGGGTAACCGCAGTGTTGCCAGGCGCTCGGCTGTCCATAGTGAGCCAGCATTGCCAGCTGCAGCAGAGCGTTATGGCCCATTTTTAATAGATCCAAACGGCTGTTTCCCCAGCGCGTGAGAAACTGTTGAATAGCGGCTGCTGATGCTTTGGGCCACGCTCCCCAAACACCGGTAAGTGGGCCGCGGGTGAGTGGGTTATTGAGCACATCAAAAAGTTGTAACGTGAGTTTGCGCATCTCTGGCGAGAAGCTGGCAAGGCTATTGTCGATGGCGCGCAGCGTGCCCTGTAGGTTACTGTCCATCTGCTCGGCAGCTACAGCACCACGATACAGTATGGGCAAGATGGCGGATAAACAGACAATGTCATCACGGCGCAGCACGAGAAAACCGCTGCTGGCTGGATCGCTGCTACAACCGGTCAGACTGGCCGATAAACTGAGCATGCTTAAGCTCGCCGCAGATACAGCGCTGAGTTTGAGAAAGCTACGCCGAGAACACTCGGCGCTCTGAGTAACATCCGGCATGCTTTGGCCTCGCCGTCTTAACGTAAAAAGAATTTCAAAATCAGTTTTTGCAACCAGCCGCCGTAGGGTGGGTAAATCAGTTTGGCGGCATTGAATCGCTGTTTGCTAAACACCGACTTACTGTGGCTAAAGGTTAAGAAACCTTCGTGGGCATGATAGTGACCCATACCAGATGGGCCGATACCGCCAAAGGGTAAATCATGCTGCGCCACATGCAGTAAAGTGTCGTTAATACACACGCCGCCGGCATGACTGTTGTGC
>RRZT011076974.1_pt1 | contig 10038 bp, 8 predicted proteins | sample 2165551 | NCBI WGS metagenome assembly RRZT01 (sample SAMN10456910, study PRJNA506462) | wastewater metagenome | biome: wastewater; feature: sludge; material: wastewater sludge; isolation source: wastewater sludge with Escherichia coli K12::gfp cells carrying plasmid... | place: USA: Moscow, Idaho ...
CGGCAGGCTTAACGATCTCGGGCCCGGAGATGATAGCGACGTCGTCGCCCCCCATGGGCCGAGCTCGCAGGACAAACAGTTCCTTACGCCGCGCATCGATCACCGCAAGAACCTCATTGAATCCCAGCCGGGTGCCCGCGAGCGCCAGCACCTCAAGCGAGGAAACACCATAGAGCGGGATATTCCAAGCGTGGGCAAGGGCACGGGCCGTCATGAGACCGGCACGCAGACCTGTGAAGGCTGCGGGGCCGGTGCCCGCCACGATGGCGTCCGGTTTGGCAATACCCGCGCTGGCAAGTGCAGAGGCCACCATCGGGGCAAGCGTTTCCGCATGATGGCGCGAATCAGCAGAGACTTCACGCGCCAGCTCGGTAATAGTTCCGAGTTCTTCGCGTGCCACTCCCACAATCGAGCGATCCGAGGTATCGATGGTCAGGATATACATCTCATTCATTCCTATTCGTAGAGAAGCTAGTGGAAGCAGGGCAGCACTGCTGACCGGCAGCTATTCCCCCGCTTCGTCACGGCTTGATTGGGGCAGTTCGAGAACCGTCACGTCGTCGGTCGGAGGCAGGCGGGCGCCGTCGTCGTTCTTCTTGTGGCGCCCATCCGAACGCTCATCCGCGTCTCCTCGGTCGTAACGCAACCATACGAGGACCCCCACAAGGACAAGGAGAACAACTAACGTCATGATGGCGTAGATGATAATGTGCCCAGCGATGCCCGCTGGGGACTGCGGCGCCTCGTTCGTCACTACCGGGTCTTTATCGGCCCCGAGAAGTGCCTGGCGGATCTCCTCAAAGGCGGAAAGCTTCACCTCACCTGCGAGAACTGAGCGCGCCACTGGATCGAGCGGAGAGACGATGCCCTCCGAGGTCACAAGGAACCACGCCCCCAGATTATCTTTTCCCCCCAGAGCCGGTTCAACAACCACCCGCTGCTCAGCGGTCAGTTCTGTCAGCTCGGAGGCAAAATACTTCTCCCCGGTAGCTTTCTCGTTCTTCGATTCCCCGGCCCGGAAATCCGTGGCAAGGGTTCCCACCGGGTTACCGTCAAGGAACAGCGGTGCGACCCAGAAGTTCGACATCGCCAGGCCACCCACTGAGTCGGTAAAGATCTGTGCGTTGACGGGCCGGCCGATAGTCAAGGCGGAAAGCTCGGTTGCCGTAATATCCGGCAAGTCCTCGCCCGCATGCGAGCGTGCAACGCTCACACCTGCAGATTCGTACCAACTCACCGCATCCGGGGCAGGCAGCTCTGTTGCCCCCATCGCGGGCACGACGGCGAGGCAGGCCATCACCCCCAGGGTCACTACAACGACTAACCGCCTGAGCAGCGTCATAACCGTGACCGCAAGCTTTCGACAAGCTCCAACGCACGCGGGCCTGACCCTTCAATTTTTATGACTCGTGGAGCATCGACGGATAGATCATCAACCTCTTCACCGGCATCCGATCCTTCGGGACGAATGATTCTGATGGTCAGGCGGTCCTCAGTCAGGACCTCTACTTTCCCCTCGCCCCACTCAACGACAGTGGCGGAAGCTTCAAGTGATGCATCGAGATCGAGGGCGTCCAATTCGTCGAGGGAGGAAAGCCTGTAGGCATCTACGTGGACAAGTTCTGGGCCACCAATCTTGGAGTGGTGCACCTGAGCAATAACAAAGGTGGGAGAAGCCACACGCCCGGTCACGTTCATGCCTTGAGCGATTCCCTGGGTCAGCGTCGTCTTACCCGCGCCGAGCGGGCCGTCAAGCATGATGAGATCGCCGCCTTTGAGCAAGGATCCAAGTACCTCGCCCACATGACGCATATCGTCTGCTTCCGGGATTGTTAGCTCCACAGGTTCCTCCTTTTTCACGTCATCGCGCGACGCGCGATGAAGCTGTGCCGGTGCCATGATAGCGCCGCGGCACCCGCGCACCAATGCGGGTCACAATCTCATATCCGATTGTCCCGGTGGCTTCAGCCCACTCGTCTGCCGTGGGAAGGCCGGATCCGGCGTCTCCGAAGAGCCATGCACGCTCACCCACGGTTGCGCCATAGGGTAATTCTGTGACGAATTGATCCATGCATACTCGACCACGAATCCGTGTCCGAGTACCGTCAATAACAACTGGCGCAATATTTGATGCCTTGCGGTCAATACCGTCGGAATACCCGAGAGGAACCACACCAAGATGGGTGGGGCGGTCGGTACGATCCGTGTGCCCGTAGGAAATTCCTGTTCCTTCGGGAACGGTGCGCTCGGCAATGATGTGCGCCGAAAGTGTCATTGCCGCTCGCAGACCAATCTGCTGGGCGGTGCGATACTCCGAGCTAGGCGACACCCCATACAGTGCAATTCCCGGACGTACCATGTCATAACGCGCCTTCGGATGCCAGAGTGCCCCGGCGGACGCGGCCAGGTGATGGATACGGATATCGAGTCCGGCTTTGTCCACGATACGGCGCGCTTCTTCAAAGATATCGATCTGTTGCTCGGTCAGTCCGCATTCCGGTTCGTCCGCACGGGCAAGATGGCTCCACAGGCCGACGACGTCGAACAGGCCTTCCGCAACTCCCGCCCGCACCTTGCCCGCCGCTTCGGCAAGATTCCACAGATCGATTCCACCGCGAGCCATGCCGGTGTCTACTTTGAGGTGCACCTTGGCTGTGATGCCTGTTTTCCGAGCCGCCGCTGCAAGCTCATCAATCGCCCACAGTGCTCCCACGGAAATCTCCAGATCCGCTCTCAGCCCCTCGCTCAGTGGGGCGCCGGGAGCATAGATCCAGGTGAAAATACGCGGCTCAGGACCAACTTCTTGCCGAAGATCCAGCGCCTCAGCAAGCTGGGCCACACCAACATACTCCGCTCCCGCGGCTACCATCGCACGCGCACACTCGCGACGGCCATGCCCGTAGGCGTCGGCTTTCACCACGCCAAGAATGGCCGTCTGTGCGGTGGAGCGAACCAGACGAAGGTTGTCTCCAATGGCGTCAAGATCGATATCCGCTACCGCGGGAAAGGCTTCGCTGTGTTCCAATGTCATCAATTCAACGATTCTGCAATGGCCACGGGAATCGCCGCGGCGATCTCGGTAGCGCGGATGGGACGGCCAGAGACCGACTCGGCTGACAAGCTTGCGATCGACGCAGCGCGGGCGTGAAGGTAGCAGGCCGCTGCCGCGAGCCGGGCGGGGATTCCCCGCCCCTTCCCTAGCTCGGCTAGTTCATCACCCCAGCCTGCAAGAATAGCGCCTAACAATCCAGCCAGAACGTCCCCGGCTCCAGCCGTTGCACGCCAGGCGGGAGCATCAGACTGCACATAAAGTGGATCATCGGGGCCGCACACCACATCGGTTGCGCCTTTAAGAAGCACGGTGGCTCCGGTGAGGGTGGCCGCGAGTCGGGCCGCGCGGGCCGGGGCAGCACTAATCTCCTCACGTGTCATGGCTTCACCACGCGCTGCGAGGAGAGCGGCCAACTCTCCCGCGTGCGGGGTGAGGACCACTGTGGAAGGAACATCAAGGCTATGAACCAACGCAATAGCGCCGGCGTCGAGAACGACGGGGATGCCTTCGGTAATGGACTCTTCGAGCCTTCGTGCCGCCTCCGCAGCAGCTACGGCATTGTCCATATCTACTCCGGAGCCAATCACCCAGGCCTGCACACGGCCCATGTCCGCCACCGTTTCCGGGTGATGGGAAATAACCAGTTCGGTCAATTCACGTGGACCAGCGTAGCGGACCATACCGGGGCCGCCCGCCAGGGCAGCCCCGACCGAGAGGAGTGCCGCACCGGGGTAGCGCACAGATCCCGTCATCAATCCCACCACACCTCGGGTGTACTTGTGAGAATCCGGCCCCGGGTAATCCCAGAGGTCGGCAATATCGCGCGCCTCCAGCGAAAGCAGCGCCGGTTCAGACGGCAGATGTTCTGCCAATCCGAGATCCACCTCAACGAGTTCACCGACAAAACGGCGGCCAGGATCAAGAAGCAATCCCGGCTTGGGGGCACCCATGGTCACGGTGATATCGGCACGGAACGCGGGACCGGAGAGGACGCCGTCGTCAGCTCCCACGCCGGAAGGAAGATCAATCGCCACCGCCAGTGGCTCCACCGCGGCCCGGTCCCGGATCTCACCAAGGACCGTAACGATGGTCGCGTGCGGCTCCCGCAGGCGGCCACGTGCGCCATTCCCTACCAGCCCATCAATCCAGATATCGGCGGCATGTGCCAACCGCGTGATAATTGCCCGAGCCTCATCCGCTCCGTCCACCAGGACAATCCTCACGCCAGCGCGTTCAGCTGCCACCAGGCCCGCGGCGTGCGGAGTCCCGCACACCGCGGCCACCACCGCCATGCCACGCCGCGCCAGATACGCCGCGGCGTAGAGCGCATCTCCCCCATTGTTACCCGCGCCTACCAGAGCTAACACCCGGGTTCCAGAGATCCTTAAACCGGCGCGGCGCCGGTGAGAAATCACCGTGTTGGCGACCGCGTAGGAGGCCCGCTCCATGAGCGGAACTCCTTCGGCCAATAAAGGAGCTTCAGCGGCTCGAATATCATCGCTGCGGTAGGCGCGTAACATGAGGTACCTCTTCAACCAGAGCTATGCGAGTGCCATCAATTACTCGACGGTAACAGACTTGGCGAGATTACGCGGCTTGTCCACGTCATGGCCCTTGACCTTGGCCAACTCAGAGGCGAAGATCTGCAGCGGCACCACGGTCACCAGCGGCATCATGAGCGTCGGGGTGGAACGAGGTACCCAGAAAACATGATCCGCGTACTGCGCTGCCTCGGCGTCGCCTTCCTCAGCGATCGCGATCGTGCGAGCGCCACGGGCCTTGACTTCCTGGAGGTTCGATACAACCTTCGAGTGCAGCAGCGGACGGCGCGGGGTCGGCACGATGACAAACACCGGAAGCCCCTCTTCCACCAGCGAGATCGGGCCGTGCTTGAGCTCACCAGCAGCAAAACCTTCGGAATGAATGTAGGCGATTTCCTTGAGCTTGAGCGCGCCCTCCAGAGCCACCGGGAAGCCCACATGGCGTCCCAGGAAGAGCACCGAGGTCACGTCCTTCATATCGCGCGCGAGGTTTCGGACATCCTCCTCGTAGGAGAGGACTTCTTCGATACGACCGGGCATCTTGCCAAGCTCATCTAGGTAGGTAGCCACCTCGTCCTGGTACTTGTTGCCGCGCAGTTCGGCCAGATATAGGCCGAGCAAGTAGCAAGCGGCAATCTGAGCGATGAATGCCTTTGTTGATGCCACAGCAACTTCAGGCCCCGCGTGCGTGTAAAGAACCGCATCGGATTCGCGCGCGATGGTAGAGCCATAGGTATTAACAATCGCGAGGACCTTTGAGCCCTGCTCACGCGCATGGCGGATGGCCATGATGGTATCCATCGTCTCACCGGACTGGGACATTGCCACCACGAGGGTCTTCTCGTTCACAACCGGATCACGGTAACGGAACTCATGTGCCAGTTCCACTTCCACCGGGATGCGGCACCAGTGCTCAATAGCGTACTTGGCCACGTGACCGGCGTATGCGGCGGTGCCGCAGGCAACCACGATGATCTTGTCCACCCGGCGCATGACCGCCTCAGAAATGCGCATTTCGTCAAGCTTCAGCTGGCCGTCTTTGGTGGTGCGGCCGCGCAGCGTCTCAGCCACAGCCATGGGCTCCTCATGGATTTCCTTATCCATGAAGGTGTCATAACCACCCTTGACAGCAGCGCTCACATCCCAATCCACCTCGAAGGTCTTTCCCTCTTCCGGATTGCCGTCGAAATCAACAACCTGCACGGCCTCGGGAGTAATGCGGACAATACGATCTTGCCCCATCTCCATGGCCCGACGCGTCTGACCCACAAAGGAAGCCACGTCCGAGCCGAGGAAGTTTTCGCCGTCGCCCAGGCCCACAACCAACGGCGAGTTACGGCGAGCCGCAACGATAGCATCTGGGTTCTCAGCATCGAGGCCCACGAGCGTAAACGAGCCTTCCAAGCGGGAGGCGAGGCGGCACATAGCAGCCAGCAGATCGCCGTCCTTTGCCATTTCGAGTGCCAGCTGATGAGAAGCGATCTCGGTATCCGTCTCGGACACCGGCGTAATCCCCCGCTCTGCCAACTCATCGGCCAGCTGCTGGTAATTCTCAATAATGCCGTTGTGAACCACGGCAACCCGGCCATCAAAGCTCACGTGCGGATGCGCATTCGTGTCGGTTGGCCCACCGTGGGTTGCCCAACGGGTATGTCCGATGGCTGCGGTGCCCGGATCCAACGGATCCTTCTCCAGAGACTTCCTCAGGTTATCCAGGCGGCCGGCCTTCTTTGCAACCTTCATGCCTTCCGGGCCTGCGATAGCTACACCCGCCGAGTCATACCCGCGGTACTCGAGACGCGCAAGGCCTTCCAATACGACATCAAGCGGGCGATTCGTCGCCTCATTTGATCCGACATATCCTACGATTCCACACATGTAGCAATTCTAACTGCCGCTACCCATCTGTCCCACACACACGCGTTCACTCGAAGCCGTAAGATTTGGCACTATGGACCATACCCATGCGCTCTCCCACGTCGTATCCTTTACACACGATCAGTGGGGCGCCTTGGCACAAACAACACCGTTGCCACTGACTCGTAATGATATCCGGCGCCTGTCATCGCTGGGAGATCCCATCGAGCTGGACGAAGCAGACGCTATTTACCGGCCATTATCTGCATTGTTACAGATGTACACCGCCGAGGTAGGGCGCCTGCATCGCAGAACCTCCGAGTTTCTCAGTCTGCAGGAACAGCGCACACCTTTCGTTATTGCTATCGCCGGGTCCGTTGCCGTAGGAAAGTCGACGACGGCGAGGCTCCTCCAGGAGCTCTTGCGCCGCTGGCCCGCCACGCCCAAAGTTGATCTCATCACTACAGATGGTTTCCTCTACCCCAATGCCGTCTTAGAAGAGCGTGGACTCATGGATCGCAAGGGTTTTCCCGAGTCCTACGACAGAGCCGCGCTCCTTCACTTCGTCAAGCAAGTCAAAGCCGGCGTTCCCCACGTCACCGCACCTGTATACGACCACATCACCTATGACATTGTGCCCGGCAAGTTTAGCTCAGTGGAGCACCCAGACATCTTGATCCTCGAAGGACTCAACGTCCTTCAACCGCCACGCATCGCTTTAAAAGAACAACTCGCCGTGTCCGACTTCTTCGATCTATCCATCTACGTCGACGCCGACGAAGAAGACTTGGAACGCTGGTACCTGGAGCGTATCTTCCGGCTCCGTGACCTCGCCTTCACCCATCCGCAGGCCTACTTCTATCAGTTCGCTTCGATGCCCGACAGCGAACTTGAGGCCCGCGCCCGCGATATCTGGAGACGCGTCAATCTTCCCAACCTTGTGGAGAACATTGCCCCCACCCGATCGCGCGCGGACATCGTGTTACGCAAGGGGCCAGAGCATAAGATCTCCGAAGTGTGGCTACGAAAGCTCTAGAGTGTGCCGCTCAGCCGATCCCGTAGCGAGCGGTGGTTGTGGAGTGGTACGCAAGGAGAAGCTTCAGTATCGCCACGTCAGCCTTCACGACAGCCGGGCTACGCGGCGCCGTCGTCGTCGAAATTGAGCCGGCAAGAAAGTAGCCGATCGATGACGGTTCCGATCACGGTACCCGCCACCACGCCTACAGCCATGGAGAGCAATGGTTTGCCCGCGAGGAGGTGCCCGGCACCTACACCCATGCCAACCATAAAGACCGCCCACAGTACAGAGGTAATAGCTGCAAGCACCACAAAACGCGACCGCGAGTATCCCGCAGCTCCCACGCTCATGTTAACAATGACCCTTACTCCCGGGAGAAAGCGGGCGGCAAGAATATACGCGGTGCCATGAGTGCGAAGCCTTCGGCGTACCGCACCAAGCCGACGGCTCCCTTTCTCCGTTGAAAAGTAGCGGATGCGCTCAATCGGCAGCACGCTGCCCACATAATAGGCGAGGTTCTCTCCTACGAAGGCTCCGGCACAAGCCACAAAGATAAGGAGAAACAGGGATGGACCTTCACCCTGGGGTGCCAAAGCTGCCAGTGAGATCACGAGTGCTTCGGAAGGAACAAGCGGCACCAGTCCATCCGCCGCAACCAGTACGGTGAGCAAAATCAGTGCCCAGGGTGACGTCGAGGAGGCGAGAATCCATTCTTCCATTGTTTCTCCTTTCCTCAAGGATGCGGGGCCAGCACTCCCGGTGCTGGCCCCGCATGGTCAGTCAACTGTTACGTCAGCGACAGGCGTTCCTTCACCACGTTGGCGAGTGTCTGGGCAACAGCGTCCGCTTCTTCTTGCGTCGCGGCTTCTACCATCACGCGCACCAGTGGCTCGGTTCCCGAAGGACGAAGGAGAACCCGGCCTGTCTCACCCAGGCGCTCCTCAGCCGCAGCAACGGCTGCAGCCAATTCTTCGTCGGAATCCGCCTTGCGCTTATCCACGTTCGGCACATTGATAAGAATTTGCGGCAGACGCTGCACGATCGAGCCAAGCTCCGCCAGAGTCTTTCCGCTCTTTGCCACCTCGGCAGCGATAAGAAGCGCGGTGAGGGTACCGTCACCGGTGGTCGCGTGCTCCAAGAAGATGACATGGCCTGACTGCTCACCGCCAAGAACATGGTTGCCTTCGCGCATCGCTTCCAGCACGTAACGATCTCCCACGCCCGTCTGCACGGTCTTGATACCGGCAGCCTTCATCGCGAGAATGAGCCCGAGATTCGACATGACCGTCACCACGAGGGTGTCGTTGGTCAGTCGCCCCTGCTCCTTGAGAGAAACGGCCAGCAGCCCCATGATCTGATCGCCGTCCACCATGGTGCCTTCGTGGTCCACAGCGAGACAACGGTCCGCATCACCATCAAACGCAACACCAAAATTGGCACCGGTTTCCACAACCGTCTCTTGCAGCTGCTCCGGATGGGTGGAACCGCAGTTCGCATTAATGTTGTAGCCATCAGGCTCAGCATTGATGACGATCACTTCGGCGCCGCACCGGCGCAGAGCCTCAGGAGCCACCGCGGAGGTAGCACCATTGGCGCAATCCACCACAATTTTCAAGCCAGCCAGCGGCACATCAATCGAGTTGACGAGGTGATTGATGTAGGCCTCATCGGCGGTCTCCACAGAGGTTGTAATCTGACCGACGCCGGCACCGACCGGACGGGACCACGTCTTCCCCAGAAGGGACTCGATTTCGTCCTCTAGTGCATCCTCCAGTTTAAAACCACCCTCGGCAAAGAACTTAATGCCGTTATCTTGCATCGGGTTATGCGAAGCGGAGATCACGACGCCGAGATCAATACCCTCGCCCGCCGTCAAGAATGCGAGTCCCGGGGTAGGAAGCACATCAACATGTTCCACATCGACGCCTGCGGAAGCAAGGCCGGCGGCCATCGCCTGCGCGAGCATGGCGCCTGAAATCCTAGTATCTCGTGCAATGACCGCGCGAGGGCGGCGGCCTTCAACCGACTTCACCAAAACTCGGGCGGCCGAATCGCCAAGGGTAAGTGCTAGATTCGCAGTAACTTCACGGTTTGCGAGTCCGCGCACTCCATCTGTGCCGAACAATCGGGGCATGTGTTCCTCCTCGGAAACGGGTAACAGACCAATTATTCCATCCGGGCCTGTTCTCTTGCTGTGAACCGCTTCTTTTTAGCCGCATGTCACTAGGACTGAAGCTGATCTCTCGCCAAAGAAGTAACGATTTCCGATACGCGTGTCAGTTTTTCCGGCGGAAAATGCGTTACGTGAATCCGAAAACGACACTCCTTCGGAGATGAGGGCGGGCCACAAAAAGGAGGGTACGGGCCACAAACGTGGCCGCATATAAAAACGAGGGGCCCTGCCATTGGCAGGGCCCCTCGTTAAGCTTTGGAAGCGGCACCGATGGGCACAACTTCCAGCTGAAAAATCAGCGCTTCGAGAACTGCGAAGCCTTGCGAGCCTTCTTGAGGCCAGCCTTCTTGCGCTCAACAGCGCGGGCATCGCGGGTCAGGAAGCCGGCCTTCTTGAG
>RRZT011630731.1_pt1 | contig 10038 bp, 8 predicted proteins | sample 2165551 | NCBI WGS metagenome assembly RRZT01 (sample SAMN10456910, study PRJNA506462) | wastewater metagenome | biome: wastewater; feature: sludge; material: wastewater sludge; isolation source: wastewater sludge with Escherichia coli K12::gfp cells carrying plasmid... | place: USA: Moscow, Idaho ...
CATCTTCCACACGAACTACCTGGGTGGCGACCAGCCCACCTTCGACCTCAACTTCTCCCGGGGCGCCGGCCAGATCGTGGCGCAGTACTACAACTTCCTGCGCATGGGCCGGGCGGGGTACACGGACGTGATGACCCGGCTGTCGGCGACGGCCAACTACCTGAGTGACCTCGTCGAGGCCAGCCCGTATCTCGAGCTGATGAGCACGCGCGACGCCCTGCCCCTCGTGTGCGCCAAGGTGGCCGACGGCATGGGCTTCACCGCCTACGACATCAGCGCCAAGATGAAGGAGCGGGGCTGGATCGTGCCCGCCTACACCCTGGCCAAGGACGCCGACGACGTGTCGGTGATCCGGGTGGTCGTCCGTGAAGGGATGAGCCGCGACATGGCGGACCTCCTCGTCGCCGACTTCCACCGCGTGGGCAACGAGCTCGGTGCCCTCCCGCCCGAGATCCGCTCCCAGAAGCCGCACAAGGCCCATAAGCGCGGCAAGATCTGCTGAGGGCGCTTCGGGCGATGGAGGGGGCGCCGGACTCGGCGCCCCCTCCCGACCTGCCGTTCAGGATTCGGGTTCCTGGGCGTCCTTTTCGATCTCGGCGGTGTCGGCCTCGATCTGCTTGGCCTCGATCTTCGCCGCCTTCTTCATGGCGCTCTCGATCTTGGCCTCCATGTCCGACACCCCGACGACGACCAATCCGGCCGTCCCGGCGTCGAGCTGCTCGCCGGCCTCCTTGAGATCCTTGCGGCTCATGCCCGCGGCGGCGTGACCGGCCACGGCGCCGAGCACGGCACCGCCGCCGGTGGTGGCGGCCAGTAGGCCGCCGCCGATGGCCGCAGCGGGGAACAGCGCGATCACCAGGCCGGTGGCGAGCCCGATCCCGCCGCCGAGGACGCCACCGACCCGGGTCGGTGTCTCGTGCTTCTTGACGATCTTGACCTTCCCGTCGTCCCGGCGCTCGATGATGGCGGCGTCGTAGGCGTCGATCAGCCCGGCCTCCACGTGTAGCGCCTTCACGGCGTCGTAGTCGGCTTCGGCGTCTTCGACATCGTCGTAGGTCCCGATGTAGGCGAAGAACGTGTCAATGGCCATCGCTTGCTCCAGTCGTTGGGGTACACCGCCGAGCCGCAGAGGCATCTGCGCCGCCGGAGGGCGCCCGATTCCGGTGTGTTCGGTCCCAGTATCGGCGGGCGGGACGTGATCACGCATCACCCCGAGGGGGTGACCGCCTGTGCGGCGGCGCGAGACGCCCTCTGGTTGGTTGGAACGAGAAGCGCCCCCTGCCGGTTCCGGCGGCGGGCCGGAGCTAGGACGCGGGGGCGGGGCGGCGTTCACCCGAACGTTTTCGGGTCACCGTGCCGACCCAGTCGACCGCCCGTTCGAGGGCGAAGAACGGGGCGAAGGCCACCAGGAACAGCGGGTAGGGGAACACGACGAGCATCGACGCCGCGATGGCCGCGTGCATGGCCCACGCCACCGCGACCCATGTGTTGCGCCACCGCCCGCCGAGCAGGGCGACCGGCGCAGCCAACTCGATCAGCACGGTGGCCGCCGCCATCACCGGCAGGGCCCAGGACAGGCTCACGGCGGGCCCGGCGAGTGGCGACGGTGTGCCGCCGAGAACCTCGAGGCGGGTCGCCGAGTAGGCGATGTGGTTGCGCAGGGTGTCGCCGGTGATCCACTCGATGCCCCCGTAGCGGAGCTTGGCCACGCCGGCGATCACGTAGGTGACGACCACGACGACGCACAGCAGGCGCAGCGGGGCGCCGTACTCGTGATCGCTCCTCGGGCGGGCCCGACGATAGGCGTCGAGGGACCAGGCGTCGGCCGACGCGGCCACGCCCAGGATCAGCAGGTGCAGCGTCATGAGGTTGTCGAACCAGAGGACCTGGCCCCACGAGGCGCGGTAGCTCGACAGCGCCAGCACCGCCAGCGCGAACGTGGGGCCGGACACCCGGAACCACACACCGGCGACGAAGGCGATCCCGCCGACCAATGCGAGCGCGAACACCGCGGTCAGGATCTCATCGGTAACGGGCCGATCCAGCCAGGCCAGGGGGCCCACGCCGGCGAACCCGTCGCCCTCGCGATCGCGCAGGGCGAGGAACTGTGGTGATCGGACCACCAGGTTCGCGAGCGCGTAGGTGCCCGTGAGGATGCGGACCGCCGCGAGGCGCTCGGGTGGCGCGCCTGCGTGGAGGGGCCGGTCGGTCATGGTCGGCCGTCGAGTGCGCAGCGGGCCTCGACCGAGCGCCCGAGGAGCGAGTCCTGGTCGCGTACGGAGGCCACGACGTCGCGACGCTCGGTCACCACCTCGACGACCACCAGGGGTTCCCCGTCCTTGGCGGTTGCGCCGGCGTCCACGAGCCGCCGGGCGATCTCCTCGCACCGTTGCTCGGCGTGGCCCCGACCGATCGCCTCGCGCAACTCCCCGGCGACGATGAGCGGGTCGTCACTCGCGCCGATGAGGGCGAGCGAGAGGCGGTGGGTGCCGCCGCCCGCGTCCACGCCGACGGCCGTTGGCAGCTCGACCCGGGGCGGGCGGGCGGAGGCGTACATCGGATAGGTCGACAGCGGGAAGCTGTCGTGGTCGACCGCGACGGGCACCAAGAGGGCGACGACCACCAGAACCGTGGCCATCGACCATCGGTGGCGGGCGTCGAACCAGCTCATGCGCGGCCTGCTCCTCCTCCCCGAGGATACGGGTGCAGCCCGTCAGCGCGTGGCAGGATCTCGCGGGCTCGCGGGCAACGCTGGGCCCACGAGGAAGGGCGTTCGATGAAGCGTTGGTTGCCGCTGGTCGCGCTGGCGATCGCACAGTTCGTGATGGTGCTCGACCAGTCGGTGATGAACGTCTCGATCAGCACCCTGGTCGAGGACTTCGACACCACGGTCACCACGATCCAGGCCGTCATCACCCTCTACTGCCTGGTCATGGCCATGTTCATGCTCACCGGCGGGAAGATCGGTGACATCATCGGCCGCCGCCGGGCCTTCGTGATCGGCCTGGTGATCTACGGCTGCGGCTCGGCCATCACCGCTGTGGCCCCGACCGTGGAGGTCCTGACCCTCGGGTGGTCGATCCTCGAGGGTCTCGGCGCCGCCCTGGTCCTGCCTGCGATGGCGGCTCTGATCGCCGGCAACTTCGAGGGCGCCGAGCGCAAGGTTGCCTACGCCGTCATCGGCGGGGTCGCCGGTGCGGGCATCGCCATCGGCCCCATCCTGGGTGGCTGGGCCACCACCGAGCTGAGCTGGCGGGTGGTCTTCGCCGGCGAGGTGGTGCTCGTCCTCATCATCTTGATCATGTCCCGCAAGGTGGCGGATGCGCCCCGGAGCGGTGCGGCCCCTCGCCTCGACGGGGTGGGGACCGTGCTGTCGGCCACGGGCCTCGGCCTGATCGTGCTCGGCACCTTGCAGTCGAGCACGTGGGGATGGGTGCAGCCCAAGGACTCGCCGGTCGAGCCGTTCGGCTTCTCGGCGACGTTGTTCGTCATCGGCGCCGGCGCGGGGCTCATCTGGGCCTTCGTGTGGTGGCAGGGTCACCGTGAGGCCACCGGCCGCGATCCGCTGGTGCACCTCGACCTCATGAAGATCGTGCCCCTCCGCTCCGGGCTCATGGGTCTGTTCACCCAGAACCTCATCCTCATGGGCGTGTTCTTCACCATCCCCCTTTACCTGCAGATCGTGCTCGGCCTCGACGCCCTCGACACCGGCATCAAGATGCTGCCCGTCTCGATCACGATGTTCCTCGCGTCCGCCATCGGGTCACGGCTCTCGAGCCGGTTCTCGGTGCGGACGATCGTCCGGGCCGGGCTGTGGACCATCGTCGTCGCCGTCCTGCTCCTGCTGGCCACCATGCAGCCCGACCTGGCCGAGACCTCCTTCGCGTTCGCGATGGGCCTCCTCGGGATCGGGATGGGCCTGATGGTGTCGCAGCTCGGCAACGTGGTGCAGTCGTCGGTCGATGCGTCGGGCCGGGGCGAGGCCGGCGGGTTGCAGTACACCGGCCAGCAGTTGGGCTCGTCGCTCGGCGTCGCGCTCATCGGCGCGCTCGTCCTCACGGGTCTCACCGGCGCTTTCGTGCGGAACGTCACCGCCGACGAACGGATCGCCGAGGATGTGGCTGCACAGGTGAGTGTGGCCGTCGGCAATGGCATCGACTTCGTGGCGTCGGACCAGGTCGAGGCCGCGGCGCAGCAGGCCGGCATCGAGGACACCCAGACCCAGGCCATCGTCGACGACTACGAGCAGGCGATGCTGCAGGCCCTGAAGGCGGGCCTGTTGGCCGCAGCGTTCCTGGCCCTGGTCTCGTTGGCCACGACCAAGGGCCTGCCCGACGAGGTCCCGCCCGATGACGCGGCGCCCAGCGATCTGGGCGATGACCGGGTGGCGACGGGATGACCACCGCCTGAGCTGGTCAGCGGTTGGGGCGGGCTCAGCGGGCCCGGTCGAGCAGGTGCTGGGCGGCGGTGAAGAGTACGTCCTCGTCCTCGAAGCCGGGGAGCTCGGAGAGCCGGGCGGCACGGTCGAGGAACGGGCGGAAGAGGATCCAGCCGAAGAGCATCGCCGTCCCGGTGGCGACCACGATCCGAGGGTCCTCGCCGGCGGCGCCGCTGGCCTCCTGCTCCTCGGCGAGCACGGACTGCACCTTCTGGAAGGCGGGGTACTCCGGCCAGATCTGCTCGATGGGGTACCCGGCCAGCAGTGCCCAGGCCAGCAGCCTGATGGCCGGCTCCTCGCGGCGCATGGCGGCGATGACGTCGCGGATGTCCTCGCCCGTGTTGGTGGTGTCCCGGGCGACCGCCGCCATCCGTTCGATGGCCTTGGCCAGCACGATGCGCAGCAGCTCTTCCTTGGTGCCGAAGTGGCGGTGGATCAGGGCGTGGTTGACGCCGGCGCGGTCGGCCACCTCGCGCACGGTGACAGCGTCGGGGCCTCGTTCGGCGAAGAGCTCGGTGGCGGCATCGAGAACGGCCTCCATGACCTCCGAACGGCCGACGGGTCGCCCGGTGTCCACGGTGTCCGGGCGCCTTGCAGTTGCGGTGGGAGTCATATCGCCTCGCGGGTCGATCGGATCTGCAACCAACCGTCTACCCCCACCGTCGCTCGCTTAGAACCGAAGCCGAGGTACCGCCACCGACCGCCTCGCTGGACCAACCCCAGAGTAGTGGCAGGTGAATGTGCGGTGAACGATCTCAGAAGGGGCGGAGCGGCCCGTCGGGGATTGGGCCCTTGACCGTGGTGGTGGGCTGGAAGCCCGTCGCCGGTGGGACTGGAGGTGTCGGCGTCGGGCCCGCGAGGGCGGCGTTGGCCGCCTCGGTCGCTGCCCCGATCGCCGCCGCGGCTTCGGCGGGGCGCTGCTCGTTGGCGGTGGCGTAGGCGGCCACCGCCCGGCGGTCGATCTCGCGCCCGCCGCGCACTGTGGCGTCGGTCGACGCTTCCTCCTCGGTCGTCTCGAACCAGAGCAGCTCGCTGCGCCACGTGTTGTGGGTCACACGGCGGTGGTCGGCGCCGATGCGGTCGAGCGCGCGGCCGAGGCCGATGGGGTTCTTGCAGAGGTGGACCGCGACGACGTCGGCGACGTCGTCGGCGTCGCTGCGGATGCGGCGGCTCATGTGGCCGAGGGCGAAGGCGGCGAGGCCGCCGAGCGCGGTGAGCGCCAGAGCGAAGACGAACGGGGAGACGAGGAAGCCCGCCTTGTCGGCCAGCCAGAGCTGGAAGACGACGAGCATGATGCCGCCGGCGAGCACCGTCTTGGCGTAGCGGCGGGCCCGCTGCACCGACGAGCCGGCGGCGGTGACCCACTGCGCGTCGGTTGCGTTCAGGTGGGCCATCTCGTGGGCGCACACGGCCTCGAGCTCGTCGCGGGGGAACGTGGTCAAGCCGCTCGTGATGGCGAGGACCTTGCGCCGGCGGCTCCGCAGGGAGAGCGCGTTGGGGGCCGGATCGTCGATGAGCCACAGCTCGGGCGGCTCGGGCTGGCCGAGGCCGATGGTGAGGCCGTCCAGCACGTTGTCGACCTGCGTGAGGATCCCCCGGTTCAAGCGGGAGGCACCCACGTCCGTCAGCACCTTCTTCGGCGCCGAGGCGACGACGTGCACGATGAGGTAGGCGAGCGACAGGGCGAAGGCGCCGGCGACCATCAGTGCCGCACCGGGACCCAGGTAGTCCCAGAGGGGCGAGTCACGGAAGCCGTCGCCCGACGCCCAGGACCAGAACCGGGCGGCGGCGGCCAACGCCAGGAGCACGAGCGAGGCGTTGAACAGCGCGATCATCATCGTCCCGAGCACGAACCACAGCGGTGCGCGGGCCCGGGCCCACGCCCGTCGAGTGTCCAGGTCGCGGATGCGATCGGGCGTCGCCATGGCGCGATTCAACCACGGAGCACTCTGCTGGTGGAGGGGGAGTCGTGCGAGTCGAGCGAACAAGGACTGATCCTGCGATGACGGTCCGGCGACGTTGCGGCCAACGGGACCCACCCGGTGGTGCTCGACCCTGCACCCGTCGGTGTGCGCCTCCATACTGTGGGCCGTGTCACCGCTCGGTTCGGCTCTGCCCGCGCCCTCATCGCCGGCCCCTTCGGATCCGGTGGTGGCGGCGAAGCTCCACGCGCCGCGCCTGCGCGACGACGAGCTCCCTCGGGCGGTCCTGGTCGATGCGCTCTGCTCGGCGAGGGTCCCGGTTGTGGCGGTGCGAGCGGGCGCCGGGTACGGAAAGACCACCACCGTCCGCCAGTGGATCCAGCGCGACGAGCGCGCCTCCGCCTGGCTCACCGTGGACGGGGCCGACAACGACCCGGTCTCGCTCCTGCGCCACCTGGTTCGGGCCCTCGACGGCATCGAGCCGCTTCCCGAGGTGGAGGCGGTGCTGGCGGCGGATCGACCGCGGATCATCGAGGTGGTGCTGCCCGGCCTCGCCGACGCGCTCGCTGGCTTCGGGCGCTCGTTCATCCTCGTGCTCGACGACGTGCACCTCCTCACCAGTCCCGCGGTCGGCGAGCTGCTCGAGTGGCTCGTCGGCGTGCTCCCGGAGCGGTCGACCGTCGCCCTGGTGGGCCGCGCGATGCCGCCGATGCGCTTGACCCGTCACGTGGTGAGCGACAACGCCATGGTGCTGCGACGGGGCGATCTGGCCTTCACCGCTCGCGAGAGCCATACCGTGCTGGCCCGGACCGTCCCCGATCTCAGCGACGGGGCCCTGGAGGCGCTGATCACCAGCGCTGAGGGCTGGCCCGCCGGCCTCTACCTGTCCGTGCTCGCGCTCAAGGGGGCGGCGGCGCCCGAACAGGTGGTGACCAGCCTGACCGCCGCCGATGGCGACCTCGGGACCTACTTCCACGAGGAGCTCATGCGCGGTCTGGAGCCTGAGCTGCGGTCGTTCCTCGTGCGGACGTCGATCCTGCCCCGGTTGTCGAGCGGGGTGTGCGACGCGGTGCTCGAGAGGACAGACAGCGCCATCGTGCTGCGCGCCCTGGCCGCCTCCGACAACCTCTTCGTGGTCGCGCTCGACGACGACCCCGACGCCTACCGTTACCACCACCTCTTCGCCGATCTCCTGCTCGCCGAGTTGCCCGTCGAGGCCCCCGGCGAGGAGGCCGGGCTCCGTCTGCGGGCGGCCCGATGGCTGGCGGATCACGGTGACGCCGACGGCGCCGTCCACCAGGCGGTCGCGGCGGGGGACCTCGATCTGGCCGCGTCGGTGGTCCTGCGTCAGCTCGCCGACCTCATCCAAGCCGGGCGGATCGAGACCCTTGAGCGGTGGGTGGCACAGTTCCCTCCCGAGGAGGCCCGACGCCGGCCGATCGTTGCCCTCGCCCGCGGCTGGGCCTGCGTGGCCCGAGGCGATTTCGCGGACGCTGGACACTGGCTCGAGCAGCTCGAACAGCTCGACGCCGCGGCATCCGAGGAACCGGGCGGCGCGCGGGCGACCACGAGCGCCGCTCCCGGACCGAGGTGGCTCGAACTGGGTCGAGCGGCATTGACCATGATCCAGGGCCGGGGAGGGGTGAAGGGGGTCGTCGAGGCCTCCCACGCCGTGCAGGCGGCGGGCCCCGCGGACAACCCCTGGTGGAGCACGGCGCGCCTGATGGAGGCGGTGGCGAGCCCCCTCGCCGATCCTTCGGTGGACGCGCTCGGGCTCTGCGCGGCAGCCGAGTTCGCCACCCGGGGCGAAACCACGGCCCACGTCGTGGCGCTCGCCCACCTGGCCTGGGCGCAGTTCGATCGAGGGGACGAACGGGCCGGCCAGGCCACCATCGCGCGAGCGGTGGAGGACGTGCGATCGGGGGCGATCGGGGACTACGTCCTCGTCCTCCATGTCCACGTGGTGGAGGCGTACGCCAGCGCTCGTTGCGCCGCTCGTGACCAGGCCGAAGCGGCGATCGTCCGGGCGCTCGGCACGCTGGACCGCAACGCCAGCGTGGTGCCGCGGGCGGGGTGCCACACCCGACTCATCCTTGCCGAAGCCGCCCTGCTCCTCGAGGATCTGGAACTCGTCGCCCGGCTGGTCGACGACGCCGAGCACCTCCTCACCAGCGAGCCCGACGCCGTCGTCTTGTGGAACTGGGTGGACCGCCTCCACTCGACCTTGGCCGAGCGTCGCCAGCAGGCGACGCTGGAGGACCGCCTGGGCATCACCGCCGCCGAAGCGCGGGTGCTCGCCCAACTGCCGACCCACCGTTCGCTCGAGGAGATCGGCGAGGTCCTCTACATCTCCCGCAACACGGTGAAGACCCATGCGGTTTCGATCTACCGAAAGCTCGGTGTGTCCGGCCGCAGCGCGGCGGTGGATCGGGCCCGCACCATGGGCCTGCTCGACGCCCACGGCGCACTCACCCCTTCCGGGTGACGACACCGTCCTGGCGTGGGGGCACCATCGGGGCACGGACCAAACCGCCGGTCGGGCCGTCGCGCCACCGGCAGAGGAGGACGCCATGAGCGATGACGTGACCATCGACGAGCTGGGCCCGGTCGACTACCTGGTGGTCGAGTTCCCGCCGGGGGAGCAGCGCTTCACCGGCGAGCTGGCCAGGGAGCTGGTGTCGCTCGTGGACGCCGAGGTCGTGCGCCTGCTCGACCTGCTCATCCTGGCCAAGGACGAGGACGGCAACGTCGAGGCCCTCGAGCTCGACGACCTCGAGGAGGCCGGTGAGCTGGCCCGCCTCGAGACCGAGATCGCCGAGATCCTCGCCGAGGAGGACGTCGTGCACCTGGCCGAGGCCATGGAGCCGGGCACCGTGGCCGGCGTCCTCGTCTGGGAGAACCTTTGGGCCGCGCCGTTCGCGTCGGCCGCCCGACGTGCCGGTGGCCAGCTCGTGGCCAGCGGACGCATCCCCATCCAGGCCCTCGTCGCCTCCTTCGAGGCCGAGGCCGAGAGCGAAGGAGCCTGACATGCCCCTCCGACCCGCACGTGCCGCCCGCCGAGGCGTCATCGGCGCACCTGTTGCCCGTACCGCGGCCACCGTCGGCACCGCCGCCGTGGTGGCCCACGGCGTCCGCCGTCGTGGTGATCGCCGGGACGACCGGCGCGATGATCGTCGCGACGACCGCCAGGACCGGCGCGGCTTCCGCTGAGCCGTACGGCTCGGCCCTCCGACCGATCCCCGAACCCACCTGAACGAGAAGGACCACCACCATGTCGCCGCGCTTCAACGGCAAGATCGAGCTGGACATCCGGGACTCCGAGCCGGACTGGGCCCCCTACCTCGCGCCCAAGGCCCCCGAGGGGGCACCGAACGTCCTGTTCCTGACCTGGGACGACCTCGGCTTCGCCACCATGGACACCTACGGCGGCCCGGTCGAGTGCCCCAACATGCGCCGCATCGCCGAGCGGGGGGTGGTGTTCTCCAACTTCCACACGACGGCGCTGTGCTCGCCCACCCGCGCGTCCCTGCTGACCGGCCGCAACGCCACCAGCAATGGCATGGCCACCATCGCCGAGTTCGCTTCGGGCTTCCCCGGCATCTCCACCCGCATCCCGTTCGAGAACGGCTTCATCTCCGAGGTGCTGGCCGAGCAGGGCTACAACACGTACTGCGTCGG
>RRZT012675785.1_pt1 | contig 10037 bp, 8 predicted proteins | sample 2165551 | NCBI WGS metagenome assembly RRZT01 (sample SAMN10456910, study PRJNA506462) | wastewater metagenome | biome: wastewater; feature: sludge; material: wastewater sludge; isolation source: wastewater sludge with Escherichia coli K12::gfp cells carrying plasmid... | place: USA: Moscow, Idaho ...
CCGAGGCCGAGGGAGGCCAGGTACTCGCGGACCTTGGCGGCGTTGGGCGCGGGGTAGGCGGGGTCGCAGCCGTACATGTCCTGCTCGCAGATCACGTACAGCTCCTTGTCGAGGTCGGCGAGCGCCTCGATCAGGGTCGGCATGTCGGGCTCGCCCTCGGGCGGCGCGACGGAGCAGCCGGCGTGTACGGCCTTGACGAACGGCCAGTCCTCGTCGTGGGCCTGCTTGACGAGCTTCGGGTCCATGGCCTTGATGTGGACGTAGGAGATGCGCTCCGGGTAGTCCTTGATGAGCTCGATGTTGTCCGCCATGCCGTAGACGATGTGGCCGGTGTCGAGGCAGAAGCCGACGTACTCGGGATCGGTGGCCTGGAAGATGCGGTCGATGTCCTCGCGGGTCTCGATGTGCGAGTCGCCGTGGGGGTGCAGCACCATCTGAAGGCCGTAGTCGTCCTTCATGATCCGGCCCAGCTTGTTCGCGTTGTCCACGTAGAGGTCCCACGCGGCACCGTCGAGGTGGCGGACGTCGGTGAACTCGCCGGTGTGCTCGTCGCGGAACATCGGGGGGAGGTGGACGATGTACTCGGCGCCGACGGCGGCGTGCGTCTCGGCGACCTGGCGGAACCACGCCTCGGTCGTCGGCCACGCCTCCTCCTTGTGGAGGACGCCCCAGGCGGTGCCGGCGACGACCTTGAAGTCGTAGGCGTCCATGACGGCCTTCAGGAGCTTCGGGTTGGTGGGGAAGTAGCCGAAGGGACCGGTCTCCATGACGGAGAAGCCCGCCTCGGCCATCTCGGCGAGAGCCTTGTCCCAGGGGATCTGCTTCTCGTCCCAGGGGAACCAGACGCCCCACTGGTCCGGGCAGACCCCGATGGTCAGCTTCGAGTAGCGGGGATCGGTGTTGCGTGCCTTGGAGGTGTTGTCCACGGCGAGTCCTTTCAAGCGCTGCGATGGGCTTCGGTCAGGCCAGGCTATGGCCTGCCATTTGTCCTGTCAATGACATTCGGAGGCGACCATTTGGCGCCTCACGGCGAGCATACAGGGAAGTTGCTGGAACGGTGCAGAATTGTCCAGCATTTCGTGCTACGTTGTGGCCACAGCATCCGTGGCGCCTCGCAGGAGAGGGCACGACGAAAGGTAGACCTCATGAGTGGACGCACCATCGGTGTCGGCGTCATCAGCCTCGGCTGGATGGGTCGACTGCACTCCCGTGGATATCGGGGGGTCAAGGAGCGCTTCCCCGGGCTGGACGTCGACGTCCAGCTGGTCAGCGCGTGCGACCCCGTCGAGGCCACCCGTGAGGCCGCCGTCAAGGAACTGGGCTTCCGTCGGGCCGTCGCCGACTACCGCGACGTGATCAACGACCCCGAGGTCGACGTCGTCTCCATCTGCTCGCCCAACTTCCTCCACCGCGAGGTGGCCCTCGCCGCCGCCGCGGCGGGGAAGCCGTTCTGGATCGAGAAGCCGATGGGCGTGAGCGCCGGCGAGTCGAAGGACATCGCCCAAGCCGCGGCCGAGGCCGGGGTGGTCACCTCGGTCGGCTTCAACTACCGGCACACGCCCGCGCTCGAGAAGGCCCGCGAGATCATCCGTGAGGGCAGGATCGGCAGGCTCTACAACGTGCGGTGCTGGCTGATCGCGGACTACGCCGCGTCGCCCGACGGCCCGCTCACCTGGCGCGACAGCCGCACCACGGGCGGCAGCGGCGTCATCGGCGACCTGATGAGCCACGGCGTGGACCTCGTCCAGTACCTCGTCGGACGCGTCGAGTCGGTCACCGCCGCGACGGGCCAGTTCATCACCGAGCGCCCGATCCCCGCGAAGGTGGGCGTCGGCCACTCGGGCTACGAGCTGTCCGACGAGAAGGGGCCGGTGGAGAACGAGGACTACATCGGCATCCTCGCGCGCCTGGAGGGCGGCGTCGTCGCGAGCTTCGAGGCCAGCCGCGTCGCGGTGGGGCCGCGGGCCGAGTACGTCGTCGAGGTGTACGGCAGCGAGGGCTCGCTCCGCTGGAACTTCGAGTACATGAACGACCTCCAGCTGTGCATCGGCCGCGGCAACGAGTTCCCCGGCTACACCCGCGTGATGGCCGGCGCGAACTTCCCCTACTTCAGCACCTTCCAGCCCGCCCCGGGCACCTCCATGGGCTACGACGACATGAAGACGATCGAGGCAGCCCAGTTCATCGAGTCGGTCCTCACGGGGAAGCAGATCGCGCCGTCGGCGGCCGACTGCTGGTCCGCGGCCGAGGTCGATGAAGCCGCAATGCGTTCCGCCGCTGACGGTCAGTGGCACGATGTGCCCCGGGTCGACGGACCGGTCACCTACAACAGCTGATCGTCGAGCAGCCCGCGGCGGAACACGGAAGGGCGGCCCCTCGGGGCCGCCCTTCTCTATATGGACAACGTGAACGTCAAAGTCAACTATGTGACTTTCGCGTTCACGATGATCCCGACCCGGGCGCAAAGTGGACGTTTGCAGCCACGATGATGCGTCGCACCGAGGCCAGCGCTGCGCTGCTATCTCCCAGCCGTGGGGCGTGAAGGTGTTCAGGCGTCGGCGGTGATCGGGCGGGCGCGGCCCGCGCGGTAGGTGCGGGGGCTGACGCCGTGCCGGGCGCGGAAGGCCGACGAGAAATGGAAGGCCGACGCGTAGCCGACGGCGGTCGCGACGTCGGCGATGGGCATGGTCGTCATCGCGACCAGCGTCGCCGCCTCGCGGAGCCGGACTTCGGAGACGAAGCGTTGCGGCGTCCTCCCTGTCTCCGTCTTGAACAGGTGCGCGAATCGTGAGGGTGAGAGGCTGATGGATCGTGCGAGCCGGGGGACGCTGTGATCGTCGGCCGGGCTGGTGGCGATGCGCTCCAACACGGCTTGGATGCGCGGGTCCATCGGATGCGTCCCGGCTCCCGTCGTCTCGCCGACGAGGAGCAGGAGCCGCTCGATGTTGTTCATCGCGAGCTCGTTGCGCCAGACGGTGTCCATCGTCGTGTCGCGGTGGATGTCGCCCAGCGCCCTGACGATCCGCTTGTGCGCTTCGGCCGAGCGGACGCTCGCGTGCCCCAGCCCCGCGATCCCGGGAGACGGGGCGAGCCGCAGCCACTCCGTCCACGAGGGCCGGGCGTGGAAGTGAATCCAGTGGAAGCCCCAGCGAGACTCGGGCCACGTCCCATAGTCGTGACGAACCCCCGGCGGACAGATGTGGAGGTCCCCGGGCTCCGCCTTGGTGACCGTGCCGTCCTCGCCGCGCAGGAACCCGCAGCCCGAGATCGTGTAGAAGAGCAGGTGCGTCTCGCACCCGCGGCTCCGGTACCTGCGGTACCCGTCTGCCTCCTCGAAGTAGCCGCTGAACAGCCGGTCCTGGCGGTCGATGTGCTCCGTCTCGGGTGACGAGATAGCAGCATTTCGTAGGTACATGGTGGTCTCGTGCATTCATTTCCTGGGGCGTGGCAGAAACACTAGTGCCAACCCAAGACGGCCGAAAGGCCGAACGGAAAGCGAGGAACAAGGAAGTGACCCAGGCAACATTCGACTTCACGGGACAGCGCGTGCTGGTCACCGGCGGAGCGACGGGCATCGGATTGGCGACGGTGAGGGCGTTCGTCGACGCTGGGGCCAGGGTGGTCGCGGTCGATCGGGACGGCGATCGGCTGGCCGAGGCGGTCGCCGGGCTTGCGACGCAAGAGGGAGAGCCGGTCGCCGTCGTGGTGGCCGACCTCACCGAGGCCGAGCAGATCGTGCGAGCGGCGGCCCAGGCCGAGGAGTCCTTCGGCGGCGTCGACGTGCTGGTGAATAACGCAGGTGTGGGGGCGGGATGTCCGTTCCCGGAGCTGAGCGACGCCGACCTCGACCTCACGCTCGACGTCAACCTCCGCGCGACGATCCTGCTGACCCGCGAGGTCATCCGCGGCATGCTCGCCCGCGGCGACGGCGCCGTCGTCAACATCGCGTCGCAGGCGGCGACGGACCCCTCCCCTCAGGCCTCGCACTACGCCGCGAGCAAGGCCGGCGTCGTCGGCTTCACCACCTCGCTCTCCGCCGAGGTGGCGCCCGCCGTCCGGGTCAATGCGATCTGTCCCGGCATGGTGATGACCGGGATGATGGAGAACAACATCAGCCTGACCATGGCGAGCAAGGGCATCACGTACGAGGAGTCACTCGCCCAGTGGAGCTCGGGCATCCCCATGGAGCGCATGCAGCAGCCCGAGGACATCGCGAAGAGCGTGCTCTTCCTCGCTTCTGATGCGGCGAGCGAGATCACCGGGATCGCGCTGTACGTCACCGGCGGCCAGACCACCCACTGAGGCATCGAAGGAACACACATGAGCACCCTGAGCACGCTGCGCCTCGGCACCGCCCCCGACTCCTGGGGCGTCTGGTTCCCGAGCGATCCGCACCAGGTGACCTGGCAGACCTATCTCGACGAGATCGCGCGCGTCGGCTACGTCTACACCGAACTCGGGCCCTCCGGCTTCCTGCCGCAGGACCCGAACCGGCTGCGCGAGGAGTTGGGCAGCCGCGGCCTGACCGTCAGCGGCGGCACCGTCTTCGCCGGCCTGCACCGCGGGAAGGAGGCGCTCGACGAGGCGGTCGCGGCCTTCTCGAAGGAGGCCCGGCTGCTGCGCGAGGTCGGGGCCGAGTACCTGATCCAGCTGCCCGAGCAGTACACCGACCTGCACGGCGGAGGGGCGTCGGGGTCCAGCGAGATCGCGCCCGAGCAATGGCGCGACCTCGTCGAGGGCACCGACGCGCTGGGCAGGATCCTGTTCGAGGAGCACGGCGTCAAGCTCGTGTTCCACCCGCACGTCGACACCCACGTCGACACCCAGGACCGGATCGAGCGGTTCCTGGAGGACACCGATCCGGAGTTCGTGAACCTGTGCCTCGACACCGGGCATATCGCCTACTGCCACGGCGACAACCTCGACATCGTCGCCAAGTACCCCGAGCGCGTCACCTACGTGCATCTGAAGTCCGTCGACCCGGCGGTGCGCGACCGTGCCCTCGCCGAGGGGCTCTCCCTCGCGGAGGCCGTTCCGCTGGGCGTGATGTGCGAGCCCGCCTACGGCGAGCCGGACATGCCGCCGCTGCTGGAGGCGATCGCGAAGCTGGACAGGGAGATCTTCGCGATCATCGAGCAGGACCTCTACCCGATCGCGCCCGAGCTGCCGCTGACGATCGGCGCCCGCACCGCGGGCTACTACGCGGGCTGCGGGCTCGGCCCGGTCCGCCGCTGGCCGGCCGGCTCGTCCGTGCACCCCCGCCACTGACTCGGGGCGTCCGCCCCGCAGGCGCACCACCTGTGCCCCGCAACAACACCATCTCATCGACGTTCAGAGGAGAACAGCATGTCGAAGATAGCAAGAACCACATTCATCGCCGTCGGCCTCGTCGCCGCGCTCGCCGTCGGCGCGTGCTCCGGCACCGACCCGGGCACCGACGACGGGGGATCGAACCCGCCCGCCAGCGGCAAGCCGGTGATCGGCGCGACGCTTCCGATCCTCGACGAGTGGCAGACCACCTACGCGGACGGGCTCAAGGCGGCGGCGGAGGCGGCGGGCTTCGAGCTGCGCCTCGTCGCCGCGCAGGAGCGCGTCGACACGCAGCTCGGCCAGGTCGAGAACTTCGTCGCGAACGAGGTCGACGGGCTGATCGTGATCGCCGTCGACGCCGAGGCAACCGACCCGATGACCAAGGCCGCGGCCGACAACGACATCCCGCTCGTCTACGTCAACCGACGGCCGCAGAACCTGCCCGACGACGTCGCGTTCGTCGGCTCCGACAGCGTCATGGCGGGCACGCTGCAGATGACCGAGCTGGCTCGACTCAAGGGCGGCACCGGCAAGGTCGCGATCCTGCAGGGCATGCCGGGCGACTACAACACGGTCCGGCGCACGCAGGGCTGCACGGACGTGATCGCGCAGAACCCCGGCATGGAAGTCGTGCTGGAGGGCACGGCCAACTACTTCCGCGACCAGGCGCTCGCCGTCGTCGAGAACTGGTTGCAGTCCGGTACCGAGTTCGACGTGATCTGCTCCAACAACGACGAGATGGCGCTCGGCGCGATCCTGGCGCTGCAGGCGGCGGGCAAGACGCTCGGGGCCGACCGAGTCGTCGTCGGCGGCGTCGACGCCACCCGGGATGCGCTGGGCGCGGTGCAGGACGGCAGCCTGGCCGTCACGGTCTTCCAGGACGGGCCAGGCCAGGGCGCAGCCGCCGTAGACGCAGTGAAGAAGCTGATCGCCGGCGAGACGCTGACCGACAACTACTTCGACGTCCCGTTCCAGCTGGTGACCCCCGAGAACCTCGGTGACTTCCTGAAGTAGTCCCGAGCGGCGACGGGCGCCGCGCCTTCCGGGTGAGCCTCATGCTCGGTTGGCGCGGCGCCCGTTCGTGTGTCGAGCCGCTAGGAGGCGAGCGTGCGGGCCTCGTTCAGGACCGCCGCGGCGACCTCGAGCCCCTCGACGCGGCCCAGCTCGGTGTCCTCGTGTTCGATGTTCAGCCACATGTCCGGGTCGATCTCGGTGAGCGCCCTGATGAACTCGGCCCAGTATTCGGCGTCGTGGCCCTTGCCGAGGGCGACGAAGTCCCACGACGAGTCCTTCGGCCACTCGTTGGCCCACTCGTCGCCGCCCAGGTTGGTGCGCGGCTCGTCGGGGGAGAGGCGGCGGAACCCGTTGTCGAGGACGCCGTTGAGCCGGGCGTGCTCGGTGTTGATCCGCACGTCCTTCGCGGCGGCGTGGAAGATCAGCGGCCCGAGGTCCCGGGCCACGGCGATCGGGTCGGCCTGCTGCCAGAACAGGTGCGAGGCGTCCAGCTCGACACCGACGTGAGTCACGCCGGTGAGCTCGACGAGCTTTCGGACGTCTCGGGTGTTGAACACCAGGTTCTGCGGGTGCAGCTCGAGCGCGACCTTCACGCCGTGGTCTTTGGCCAGCTGGTCGATCTCCGTCCAGAAGGCGGCGGCGATCTCCCACTGGTAGTCCAGCACGTCCAGCGCGGCGGAGTTCCACGCGTTGACGACCCAGTTGGGGCGCGTCGCGCCGGGCTCCCCGCCGGGGAGGCCGGACATGGTGACGACGCGGTCCTGGCCGAGGGCGGCGGCGGCACGGATGGAGGTGCGGATGTCGTCGGCGTGCCTGGCGCCGATCGTGGGGTTCGGGTGCAGCGGGTTGCCGTTGCAGTTCAAGCCGGCGAGCGACACGCCCGTGCCCTCGAACCGGGCCAGGTACCTCCTGGCTGCCGCGGGGTCGACGGCGATCTCCGCGATCTCCGGGATGTGCACCGGCGGCAGGAAGCCGCCCGAGTTGACCTCGATGCCCTCGAGCCCGAGGCCGGCGATGACCGCGAGCGCGTCCTCTAGCGGACGGTCGTGCAGGATCGCGTTGTAGACGCCGAGTCTCACAGCGTCACCTTCCTTCCTTCGTTGGCGGCGGACTCGGCCACCGCGGCGAGAATCTCCATGTTGTGGATGCCGTCGGCGAATGTCGCGTTGCGGGGGAGCGAGGCCGACTCGTCGATCCCCGCGATCTCCTCAAGGAAGGCCCGCGCCTGGAAGACGAAGCCCTCGTTCTGGCCGAACCCGACGCCGGAGACGTCCATGGCCATGCCGCCCGCGAGGTAGGGGTGGTCGGAGCCCAGGTTGACCGTGCGGTAGCCGTTGGTGCCGGGCCGATCGTCGTTCAGGTACAGCCGCACCTGCGAGGGGCGGTCCTGGTGGAAGCCGGCGGCGCCGTTCTCGCAGAACACCTCGATGCTGAGCCCGTTCGGGTAGCCGGCCGCCACCCGGGACACCTCGATGGCGCCCGCGCAGCCGTCGAAGTCGGCGGTGAAGGAGGCGTAGTCGTCGTTGGTCACGGGCTCGTAGGTGTCGGAGACCGCGCCGTGGCCATGGCCGACGACGGCGCCGAGCGGGAGCGGGCGCTCCGCGATGACGGTCTTGAAGGTGCCGCCGCTCACCGATCGCATCGGGCCGCAGAGGAACTCCGAGAGATAGGTGAGGTGGCTGCCGATGTCGCCCAGCGCGCCGGAGCCCATGGGGCCGCGGTAGCGCCAGCTCATGGGGGCCTTCGGGGAGCAGCTGTAGTCGCACCAGTAGTGGGCGCTGATGTGCCGCACGCGGCCGAGCGTGCCGTCTTCGATCCACTGCTTGATCGCGGCCAGTCCCGGCTGACGGGTGTAGGTGAGGCCGATCCGAGCGATGGCGTCGGATTCCTCGGCGAGCCGCGCCATCTCGCGGGCGGACTCGATGGTGTCGCTGAGCGGCTTCTCGCACAGGACGTGCTTGCCTGCCTCGAGCAGGCCCCGCACGATCTCCAGGTGGAGGCTGTTCGCGACGACGACGCTCACGGCGTCGATGGCGGGATCGGCGGCGATCTCGCGCCAGTCGGTCACCGAACGCTCGAACCCGTAGCGCGCGGCCGTCTCGGCGCCGAGCTCGGCGTTTATGTCCCCGATGGCGACGCAGCGCACGTCGGGCAGCGTCGGAGAGTAAAGGGTGGGCGCGGTCCGGTAGGCGGCGGCGTGTGCCTTGCCCGCCATCCCCGCGCCGATAACGGCTACGCCGATCGTCATGGTGTCATCCTCCTCGATGTACTTGGAGCGCTCCAAGTGGCTCCAAGCTACTGCCGCTCGGGTGGGTTGTCAACGCCAGGCCAAAATGTCGTGACAAGATGACACGGAGGAGGGGCATGGGAAGCAGGCACGGAAGGCTCCGGCCGACGATCTACGACGTCGCCCGGGAGGCCGGCGTGTCCAAGTCGCTGGTCTCGCTCGTGCTGAACGACTCGGAGCTGGTGAGCGACGGGAAGCGCGAGGCGGTGCGGCTCGCCATCGAGAAGCTGGGATACCGACCGAGCAGGGCGGCGTCGAACCTCGCCGCGGAGCGCACGCACACCGTCGGCCTCGTGATCGACGACTTCTCCAATCCGTCGTTCGTCGAGGTGCTGGCCGGGGTGCGCACCGTGCTGGGTCCGCGCGGTTTCCGGGTGGCGGTGCAGGAGAACTACACGCTCGCCGGGGCCTTTGTGAATGCGGTGGAGGGTTTCCTCGACGCGCAGGTCGACGCGCTGCTGATCGCGGCCGAGATGGGCCACGACTTCCCCCATCCGGGGGACCCGACGGTGATCGAGGGCACTCGGCTGAACGTGGCCGAGGGTGCCGACCGGGTGTTCGGGGACCAGGCGCACGGCGTGGATCTCGCGGTCCGTCACCTCGCGGGCCTCGGACATCGCGCGATCGGGCATGTCACGGGCGTCGGCGGCGCGGCGCGGTACCGCCGCGAGGCGTATTGCCGCGCCGTCGAGGAGCTCGGCGAGCCCGCGCGCTACGCCGGCGAGCGCAACCCGACCAACGAGGAGGGCGGCTACGCGGGCGCGGGCGAGCTGCTCCGCAGGCATCCCGAGGTCACGGCGATCCTCGCCGCCAACGACACCATGGCGCTCGGGGTGCGGGCGGCGCTGCGCGAGGCCGGGCGCTCGGTTCCAGGCGACGTGTCGCTCGTCGGGTACGACAACTCGCAGCTCGCCCGCAGCCGGTTCCTCGACCTCACGACGGTGGACAACCGCGGCTTCGACGTCGGGGTCGCGTGCGGCGAGGCCCTGCTGCGCAGGATGGGCGACCCCGGCCTCCCGGCCGAGGAGGTCGTCGTCCCCGCCCGTTTGGTCGTGCGCTCCTCGTCGGGGCCGGCGCCGACGAGGGCCTAGCGGCCGAGCGCGCCGCCGCGACGCTTTCACCTGACAAATGCGGCGAGATTGCCACTTGGACGGGCTTGAACAGGCCTTTCCGCGATGTTATTGTCTATACAAATGACCGGTAGCGAAGGCAACAGGACAGGAAAGGCAGTGGCTATGACCCAGACCATCACGCATTGGATCGACGGGGCCCCGTACGAGGGCGACCCGGCGGGGCGGATCCCCGTCGAGAACCCGGCAACCGGCAAGGTTGACGCCGAGCTGCTCGCCGCGAGCAAGGCCGACCTCGACCACGCCGTCGCCGTGGCCCGCGCGGCCCAGAAGAAGTGGGCGAAGGTCTCCCTGGC
>RRZT012643102.1_pt1 | contig 10036 bp, 9 predicted proteins | sample 2165551 | NCBI WGS metagenome assembly RRZT01 (sample SAMN10456910, study PRJNA506462) | wastewater metagenome | biome: wastewater; feature: sludge; material: wastewater sludge; isolation source: wastewater sludge with Escherichia coli K12::gfp cells carrying plasmid... | place: USA: Moscow, Idaho ...
CAGATCGCCGCGCGGATGACAGGCCGGCTGACCCAGACCGCCCCGGGCCGGACCGAGGCATTCCTGCCCTCGCCCAAGATCCAGAATCATGCCGCCTTTCTGGCGCCTCTGCCGGGCGGACATCTGCTTTGCGCATGGTTCGGCGGCACGCTTGAGGGCAAATCCGACATCTCGATCCATGCCGCGATCCTGCCCGCCGGCAGCGATCAATGGGGGCCGGCGCGATTGCTGTCGCATGACGCGGCGCGTTCGGAACAGAACCCGGTGATCTTTGCCACGCCCGATGGCGGGTTGTGGCTGTTTCACACCGCCCAGCCCTCGGGCAATCAGGACGAATGTCAAATCCGCATGGCGCCGCTGCATCTGGACCCGGCGGATCCGACGATGATTTCATCCGGCGAAGGACGGTTTCTGGACCTGCCGCGCGGCTCGTTCATCCGCGCGCCACTGGTGGTGCGCGACGATGGCGCCTGGCTTTTGCCGATCTTTCGCTGCATTCCGCGGCCGGGCCAGAAATGGAATGGCAGCCATGACATCGCCGCAGTCGGGGTCTCGACCGATGGCGGCGCAAGCTGGCGGCTGGACGAAGTCCCCGGCTCGATCGGTTCGGTGCATATGAGCCCGGTCGATCTGGGCGGGGGCCGGATCGCGGCCTTTTACCGCCGGCGTCAGGCCGATTTCGTGCATCGTTCCGACAGCCGCGATGGCGGGCGCACATGGTCGGCGCCGGTCGCGACCGACCTGCCCAACAACAATTCCTCGATTGCGGCGATCCGGCTGGCGGATGGGCGCATCGCGGTGATCGGCAACCCGGTCAATGCCGAGATGTCGCCCGACCGCCGCGCCTCGCTTTACGATGAGCTGGGCGAGGATGACGCCCGCCCCGATGCCGACCCGACCGGCGGCTGCGTGCCCATCTGGGGCGTGCCGCGCGCGCCGGTGGTGGTGGCGCTGTCGACGGATGGCGGCGCGACCTTTCCGCAGCGGCTGTTGATCGAGGACGGGCCGGGCACCTGCACATCGAACGATTCGACCGATGGGCGAAACATGGAAATGTCCTATCCCTGGATCTGGCAGGCGCCCGATGGCGGCCTGCATCTGGCCTATACCTATCACCGCCGCGCCATCAAACATGTCCATCTGTCGCCCGAACATCTGGCGCCCCGGACGGGAGAACACGCATGAGCGACATCATCGGCATCACCATGGGCGACCCTTGCGGCGTCGGCCCGGAAATCAGCGTCAAGGCATTGGCAGAGATGTCGCCGGCCGACCGCGCCCGCACCCGCATCTATGGCAACCGCGCCACGCTTGAGGCGGCAAAGGCCGCCATCGGCTGCGAGGTGGATCTGGATGGCCATGTCGTCGATCTGGCCGTCGAGGGCGCGCCCCTGCCCTGGGGGCAGCTGTCGCCCGTCGCCGGCGACGCGGCCTTTCGCTTTATCCAGGCCGCCGTGCAGGATGCGCAGGCCGGGCGCATCGGCTGTATCGTCACCGCCCCCATCAACAAAGAGGCGCTGAATGCCGCCGGCCATCACTATGACGGCCATACCGGGATGCTGCGCAGCCTGACCGGATCGCAGGCGGCCTATATGCTGCTGGCCTCGGACCGGCTTAAGGTGATCCATGTCTCGACCCATGTGTCGCTCATGGATGCGATCGGGCGGGCGACGACGGAACGCGTGCTGGCCACGATCCGCGCGGGTCACGCGCATCTGCAACGCATCGGCATCGCAAGCCCCCGCATCGCGGTGGCCGGCATCAACCCGCATTGCGGCGAGAACGGCCTTTTCGGGTCCGAGGACGACGCCCAGATCGCCCCCGCCGTCGCCCTTGCCCGGGCCGAGGGGATCGACGCCCATGGCCCGATCTCGGCCGATACGGTGTTTCACCGCGCCTATAACGGCGCCTTCGATCTGGTCGTCGCGCAATACCACGATCAGGGGCATATCCCGATCAAGCTGGTGGCCTTTGACGACGCGGTGAATGTCTCGGTCGAGCTGCCCATCGACCGCACCTCGGTCGATCACGGCACCGCCTTCGACATCGCCGGCAAGGGCATCGCCAATCACGGCAACATGAACGCGGCCATCGCCTATGCCCGCAAGCTGGTCGCGGGGGGACGGGCATGAGCTTTGCCATCGAGGGCGTCTTTTGCGCCGCAGCCACGCCGCTCAAGGCCGATGGCAGCCCCGATCTGGCGCTGTTTGGCGCCCATACCCGCGCGCTGATCGACGAGGGCTGTCACGGTATCGCCATGCTGGGTTCCACCGGCGAGGCGAACAGCTTTTCCACCCGCGAACGCATGGCCCTGCTTGAGGCGGCGATGGCCGGCGGCACCCGCCCCGACCAGCTTTTGCCCGGCACCTCGTCCTGCGCGGTGACCGAGGCGGTCGAGATGACGCGCCATGCCGTCCGCGCCGGGGTCCGGGCCGTGGTGATGCTGCCGCCCTTTTATTACAAGGCCTTCAGCGACGAGAGCCTGTTTCGCTTTTATGCCTCGATCATCGAAAAGGTGGCCGATAACCGGCTGCGGGTGATCCTGTATCACATCCCGATGCTGACCGGCGTGCCGATCAGCCATGACCTGATCGCGCGCCTGATCGCGGAATTCCCCGATACCGTCATCGGCATCAAGGACAGCGATGGCAAGATCGAGAACATGCACGCGATTTCCGCCCGTTTCCCGGATTTCGCGGTGCTGGCGGGGGCCGATCCGCTGCTTTTGCCGGTGCTGCAAGGCGGCGGCGCGGGCTGCATCACCGCGACCTCGAACCTTGTGGCGGGGGATCTGCGCCTTGTCTTCGACCATTGGCGCGATCCCGCCCGCGCTGCCGAGGTCAAGGCCGCACAGGACAGCATCGTCGCCTGGCGCAATCTGACCAACAGGTTCGTCCAGCTGCCCACCGTCAAGACCATGCTGGCCCGCCGCCGTGGCGATATGGGCTGGCTGAACATCCACCCGCCATTCTCGCCCCTGTCGCCGGAAGAGGCCGCCGAGGTCTGGGCCACCATGGATCAACTGGAAGGAGCCGCCGCATGAGCCTGTCGCGCATCATCACCCTGCATCAGCCCCGGCGGCTGGAAATCGGCGCGAACGCCGCCGCCCGCGTCGGCGAATGGGCGGCGGATGCCGCGCGCATCCTTGTGCTGGCGACGCCGCTCACGGCGGGTTTTGCCGACCGGCTGGGGCTGGCCGGGACCGTCACCCTCTTTGACGCGATCCCGGGCGAACCCGATATCGCCACCTTCGAGGCCGCGCTGGCAGCCGCGCGTCAGGCCCGTCCCGATCTGGTCGTCGGACTGGGCGGCGGCTCGGTCATGGATGTGGCGAAACTGGTTGCGGCCATGTGGGACGCGGATCAGACGCTGGCCGATGTCGCCGGCCCGAACCGGGTCGCCGGGCGGCGCACGCGGCTGGTCCAGATCGCCACCACCGCCGGCACCGGGTCCGAGGCCGGCATCCGCGCCCTGATCACCGATCCGGGCAAGGGCAACAAGATCGCCGTCGAAAGCCCGCATCTGATCGCCGATCTGGCGGTGCTGGATCCGGTATTGACCTATAGCGTGCCGCCCGCCGTCACCGCCGCCACCGGCATCGACGCCATGGCCCATTGCGTCGAGGCCTTTACCAACCGCAACGCCCATCCCGTCATCGACGGCTATGCCCGTATGGGCATCGATCTTGTCGGCAAATATCTGGCCCGCGCCGTCGCCGACGGTTCCGACACCGAGGCGCGCGAGGGGATGATGCTGGCATCCTTTTATGGCGGCATCTGTCTTGGCCCGGTGAATACCGCCGCGGGCCATGCGCTGGCCTATCCGCTGGGGACGCTCTTGCATCTGCCGCACGGGCTGGCCAATGCGATCATCTTTCCGCATGTGCTGGCCTATAATGAAAGCGTCGCGCCGGCCAAGACCGCCGAGGTCGCGGCGGCGCTGGGTCTGGGCGAGGGCGATCTTTTGGCGCGGGCGCATGGCTTTTGCGCGGGGCTCGGCGTCGAGATGCGGCTCGCCGCCCATGGCGCGACCGAGGATCAGCTGTCCCGCTTTGCCGAGGATGCCCATGCCATCCGCCGGCTGATGGACAACAATCCGCGCGACATGTCGGTGGACGACGTGCTGGCCATCTATCGCGCCGCCTTCTGATGGGCGCGGGCGGGGAACGGATCGCACTCGTCTCGGGGGTCAGCTCCGGGATCGGGCAAGAGATCGCCCATACGCTTTTGGCGCAGGGCTGGCGGGTGATCGGGCTAAGCCGCCGCGCGCCCGGCCTTGACCATCCCCACCTGCACCATGTCGCCGTCGATCTTTCCGATGCGGCGGCGCTGGACGCGGCGCTGGTCGATATCGGCCCGCTCGATGCGATCATCCATGCGGCGGGTGTGCTGCGCGTGGGCCGGATCGGCACGCTTGACCCGGCGAATGGCGATGCCATGTGGCGCCTGCATGTCATGGCCGCCGAGCGGATCGTGAACGCGCTTGTTGCCCGGCTGGCCGATGGCGGGCGGATCGTCCTGATCGGCAGCCGCACCGCCGCCGGTTCCGCCGGGCGCTCGCAATACGCCGCGACCAAGGCCGCGCTGCTTGGCATGGCGCGGTCCTGGGCGATCGAACTTGCGCCGCGCGGCATCTGCGTCAATGTCGTGGCCCCCGCCGCCACCGACACGCCCATGCTCACGGACCCCGCCCGCGCCGGCGTCCAGTCGAAAATGCCGCCCATGGGCCGGCTGGTCCAGCCCGCCGAAATCGCCGGCCTGACCGCTTTCCTGCTGGGCGACGCGGCCCGCAGCATCACCGGCCAGCAGATCACCGTCTGCGCCGGATCCTCGCTTTAGGGGCGGCGGCCATGCGGCTTTGCATCATCGCCGACGATCTGACCGGGGCGCTGGACGCCGCCGCGCCCTTTGCCGGGCGCGGGCTTTGCGTGCGGGTCGCGCTGGATCCCGGGGCGACCGCCATGGTCGTCGCCCAGAACCCCGATGTGATGGCCGTCAGCACCCGTTCGCGCGACGGCGACGAGGACGCGGCGCGCGCGGCCATGGCCCAGGTGCTGGCGGCACTGCCGCCGGGCCCGCAACTGATGAAAAAGGTCGATTCGCGGCTCAAGGGGCATGTCGCGGCGGAACTTGCCGTGCTGGCCCCGCCCGCGATGCTGGTGGCCCCGGCGATCCCCGATTTCGGCCGCATCACCCGCGACGGACAGGTGCGGGGCTTTGGCGTCGCCACCCCCATCGACATCCGCGACCGGCTGGGGGCGCTGGCCGGGCGCGCCATCATCCCCGATATCGAAACCCCCGAAGAGATGCGCGCCGCGCTGGCCCATGCGCCGCAAGACGCGCTGCTGGTCGGCGCGCGCGGCCTGAGCGAGGCGCTGTCCATCGCCATGACCGGACAGGCGGTCCCGACCCCGGTCCGGCCCCGCGCAAGCCGGGCGCTGATGATCGTGGGCTCGCAGGATCCGATCACGCTGGCACAGGTCGAACGGGTGGCGCCCGGACTAAGCTGTGCCGGTGCGCCGCTGGGCGATCTGGCCGGGGCCGGGACCTTGGCGGGTGCCGATCACCTGCTGGTGCAGGCGACCCCCGCCGACACGGCCACCCGCCCGCCCGAGGCCGTGGCCCGCGCGCTGGCGCGCAGCACTCATCCCCGCCTGACCGCCGGCCGGCAGGCGATCCTTTTGACCGGCGGCGCCACCGCCGAGGCGGTGCTTGCGGAAATGGGGGTGCGCGTTCTGGATCTGCGGGGCGAATGCCTACCCGGCCTGCCTGTCGGCGTACCTGTTGGCCCGACTGTTGGCCCGACCGCCGGTCAGGACGACGGCACCTGCATCATTGCGAAATCGGGCGGTTTCGGCGATGTAAACACACTCGCCTTGGTTCTGGCGATGCTTCGGGACGAGTTGTGATGCCAGCAGTTGAAAAGACCGCGCGGAAAAGCCTGGGTGAGATCGTTTATGAACGCATGGAGCGGGCGATCAAATCCGGCTCGTACAAGCCCGACGAACGCCTGCCGACCGAGCTGGATCTGGCCGCCGAATTCGAGGTCTCGCGCCCGATTGTGCGCGATGCGCTGAAACGGCTGCGCGAACAGGGGCTGATCTATTCGCGGCGCGGCGCCGGCAGTTTCGTGCGCTCGATCGGGCTGAAACAGCCGCTGGGCTTCGGGCTGCTTGAAAACGTGTCGGACCTGCTCAGCTGTTATGAATTCCGCCTGACGCTTGAGCCGGCGGCAGCGGGGTTCGCCGCCGAACGCCGCGATCCGCAATCGCTGGTCCGCATCCAGACCGCGCTGGAACAGATGCGGGACGCGACCAACCGTCAGGTGCACCGCGAGGATGCGGATTTCCAGTTCCACCTCGCCATCGCCACCGCCGCCGAGAACAGTTATTTCTCGATCGCGATGGAGGCGCTCAAGGAACATATCGCCGTCGGCATGCGCTTTCACGGCATGTCGGTCAAGCGCGAGGTCAGCGGCCTGAGCCGGGTCTTTGACGAACATCACGCAATTTTTCAGGCCATCCAACAGGGGGATGCCGCGCAGGCCCGCGATCTGATGCATCGGCATCTAAGCGGATCGCGCGAACGGCTTTTCGAAAAGAAACGGCCCGCGCAGAACGGCTGATCGGTCACGTTGCGCGCGCGAGCGCCCTGGCCTCGGCAAGATCGGCGCATGTGTCGATGTCGCGCAGCCGCTCGGGCGGCAGATGCAGCCGCCGGCCCGGCGCCAGCCCCCGCAGCAAGGCCCCGGCCCCGCGATCCCCGCTCAGGCCCGCCAGCCGGGGAAACCAGCTTGCGGGAAAGACCGCCGGGGGCGTCGGGGCATCCATATGCCATGCGCTGGCCGGCCCGTCCCCCGCCAAAGCCAGCAGCGCCGCCAGATCCCCGGCCCGCAGAAACGGCATATCCCCCAAGGCCACGATTGCGCGCTGGACCGGGCCGCGCCCGACCGCCAGCATCCCCGCCGAAAGGCTGGCGGAAAGGCTCTGTCCGGGCGCGACCATCACCACCCTGAAATCATGATCGCGCAGGATTTCGGCGACCGCATCCGACGCGGCGACGGCGATGCGGATATCCACCTGTGGCAGGTGCAGCGACCGCGCCGCATGCGCCACCAGCGCCGCCCCCCCGACCCGCGCCAAAAGCTTGTCATCGGCCCCGAAACGCCGCGACGCCCCCGCCGCCAGCAAAAGCGCCGCAACCGTCATGCCAGCCGCGCCCGGTCCAGCACCTGCGCCAGCACCGATGCCGCAAGGGTGCGCGGATCGCGGGCCGAAGGCACCAGCCCGAAAGGCGATGCCAGCCGCGCGATCCGATCCCCGGACAGGCCCAGCGCCGAAAGCGCGTCACAGCGCGCCTGATGCGCGCGCAGGCTGCCTTGCGCGCCGACATAAAGCGCGGGCGAACTGAGCGCCGCCTGCAACAGCGGCGGTTCCCAATCGTGATCGTGAAAGAACAGCGTGACCGCGGTGCGCGGATCCGGCCGCAGCCTTTCGGGCCAGCGCGGACGGTCCAGCGCATGGCCGTTTTCCAGCCCGCGCAGGGTCGCGGGATCGGGGGAAAACGTCTCGACCGGATAGCCGGCGGCGGCGGCAAGGACGGCAAAGCAATGCGCCTCGGGGCCGGCGCCAAGAACCGCGAAGCGCAGGCGCGGCTGAATATGCAGCATCAGCGGCCCCAGCAGCAGCATCGCCCCCTGTCGCCGGTCCAGCATCGCGGCGGCCTGCGCAAGCGTGTCCCGGTCGGGATCGGGCAGGACCAGAATATCCAGCCCGCCCCCACAGGGCAGCGCAAGATCGCGAAAGGGCGAGCCCGCCCCATAGCGCAACTGGCGCACCCGCCCATCCGCCAGCGCCTGCCGCGCATGCAGGATCACGTCACGTTCGATACAGCCCGATGACAGATTGCCATGGGCCCGCCCGTTCTCATCCACGACCATCATCGCGCCCAGCGGACGATAGGACGGCCCGTCGACGCCACAGATGACGGCCAGCGCGGCCCGCCCGGATCCCAGCGCAGCGCAAAGGGGCGTGTCGGTTTCACAGATCGCCACGACGCGCGAAGTTGCGCGCGCCACGGTCAGGTCAAGCGGCGGGGCATGGGTCATCTCGGCCTAGCCCGGACAGGGTTGGCCACCGGCGACCCAGGTCTGGATGTCGCGCAGGTGGTTCTCGAACCCGCCGGGCGCGGGCTCGCGCCCGCCACCGGGCACAAAGCCCCAATGGATCGTCCCCTTGAGATTGGCGTCATGGACCAGATGCTCGACCAGCCCGGCCCCGTCACGCCCGCCATTGCGCGCCGGATCCTTGAGCTGGGCGCAGATATCGCGCCCACTCATCCCGAACCACTGCATTTCGACCGGCGCCAGCTGCCAGTCGACGCCGGCATGGGGCGGGGCCTGTGGCATGTCATTGGGCATGGCCGAGGTCACATGACAGGTCGAACACATCAGCGTTTCCGCCCCGATCCGGCTTTCGCCGGCATTGATGTTCATCCCATGCGGGCGGGTCCGGGTTTCGCCGACAAGGGTCCACATCGGCACATTGTCGGACCCCACATGGCAATTGGCACAGCGGGGATGGGTGACCACCGCCTCGATCCGGGTCCAGGCCTCGAGCGCCTGCGCGGCGCTGACGCTGCCCGGCGCGGGCATGGGCGGGGCGGCGATATCCTCGGCCAGCAGCGGCGCGGCAAGCGCCACGGGCGCGGCAAGGATCAACATGGAAATTGCGCGTTTCATCGGTGATCCCCCCTGCTCAGACAAAGTTGACGAACTTGTTGAACGGCATTTCGCGAATGCGCTGGCCGGTCGCGGCAAAGATGGCATTGGCCAGCGCCGGCGCCGCCGGCGGGACCGGAGGCTCGCCGATGCCGCGGATCTTGGGACCATTGGCAAGGCCGCGCACCGCAATCGCCGGGCATTGGTGGATGCGCATGCCCTCATGGGCCTGATAATTGGTCTGCTCCACCTGACCGCCGGCATAGGTCAGTTCGCAATTCATCGCATGGCCCAAGGCCCAGACCACGCCCCCCTGCACGAGGTTTTCGAAATTCACCGGGTCCAGAACCGGCCCGACATCCGCCGCCACCCAGACATTGTCGATGCGGATGCCGGCTTCGGTCGCCGTGACCTCGACCACCTCGCAGACCGGAACGCCGAAGGATTCGACAAAGGCCACCCCGCGCCCCCGGCCATTGCCCAGCGGCCCCTGCCAGTCGCACATCTCGGCCACGGCCTCGATCACCTTGCGATGATAGTCGATCTTGCACATGTCGATGCGGGCGCGCATCGGGTCGAGCCCGGCGGCATGGATCAGCTCGTCGATAAAGCCTTCCGAGATGAATCCCCCCGTCGATGCCCCGACCGAGCGCCAGCTTGAGACCGGCGACAGCCCCCTTGCGGCATAGGTCGAGATCCGCAGATTGGGGATCCGATAGCTCATCGGGCGCACGCCCATCGGGGTCTGGGCGTCCGGCCCCTCGACCGGCATGCCCAGCCGGCCCATCTGCGAGGCCATGACCGGGGTCGAGGAAATCAGGAACTCGGCCGCCTCGATCCGGCCGTCGCGCGCGACACCGCGCATCCGGCCCATGGAAAGCTGGCGCGGGAAATCCTGCAAGAAGTCCTCTTCGCGCGAAAAGATCAGCTTGACCGGCGTGCCGCGCATCTTGTTGGCGATCTCGGCGGCGGGGCGGATGTTTTCGAACTCCAGCCGGTGGCCGAAACTGCCGCCGCTATAGAGGTTGTGAAAGATCACCTTTTCCGCCGGATGGCCGGTGATCGCGGCGACCATGGCCTGCACGGCATTGGGGATCTGATGCGCGACCCAGATTTCGGCACCCTCGTCGGTGACTAAGATCAGCGTGTTCAGCGGCTCAAGCGGCTGATGGGCGACATAGGGCGCGCGATATTCGGCCGTGATCACGCCCTCGGCCGACAGCGCGGCGTCGGCATCGCCTTCGTCGCGCCAGACCTTTTCCAGATGCTCGGGCGCAAAGGACGCCTCGATCACCGCCCAATGCCCGGCCTGATCGGG
>RRZT010283758.1_pt1 | contig 10034 bp, 9 predicted proteins | sample 2165551 | NCBI WGS metagenome assembly RRZT01 (sample SAMN10456910, study PRJNA506462) | wastewater metagenome | biome: wastewater; feature: sludge; material: wastewater sludge; isolation source: wastewater sludge with Escherichia coli K12::gfp cells carrying plasmid... | place: USA: Moscow, Idaho ...
AAGCAAAATCTTCAGTCATAGAATATATAGAGGTGTTTTATAATCGAATTCGCGCTCATTCTGCACTTGATTATCATGCACCTTTAGAATATGAAGAAAATTATGAAATTTAATAGTCCACTTTTCGGGGATCATACCATAATGACAAAAGTTCGAAATTTCAAAAAATAAATAATGTTAAAATCTCTATAGAAAATTTAACAAATAGTCTTTCACAAACCGAGAGATATTTAAATTTAATCAATCAAAAATTAAATAATGTATTTTATGGATTTAAAACAATTGATAACTTTGATAGCTCTCCAAGTAAAAAAATAGATATCATCACTACTGATATTAAAGATCTTGTTTCAAGTAAACTTGGAAATGACTTACAATTAGGATTTTATCATGAACAAGAGTATGTATCTGTTGTTATTTTGAAAAACTATTTCTTAAGCGAAAGTTATCAACATATTATTATTATGGATTTACAAGGCAACCAATATTCGGGAATGAATGGAGAACTTTATGATCCTAAATATTCTGAATATAAAATAGATACGATAAATTTCAAAAATAATAAAAATATTAATTTAGATCAAACACCAACACAAGAAGTTTTATTAAGTTCCTATCATAATGTGATTGGAAGTTCAGAAAATGATATCATTCAAGGCAATGCTAGCAATAATTTTATATTTGGAAATGGAGGATTTGATAAAATAAATGGATTTCATGGGAATGATACCTTATCTATAGAAATGAGTACGAATATTCCAAAAGATTATTCTGAAACACATTTAACAGAATCTTTAAGAAATTTATTTGGATACTATCAAAATACAGAGTTAATTGGTGGCACAGGTCATGATAATTATATTTTAAATTTTGAAAAGAAAGAAAGTTTTGAGGATGAATTTCATGTCTCTATCGATAACTATGATGTAAATCAAAAATTAGATAATCTAATTATTAATGATTTGAGTAAAGGGATAAATAAAGTTTTACTCCGCAAAGTAACAAGTAGTGAGCAATTTCCAAATAGTTTACTTATAGAATTTAAAGATAAAAACAACAAATATTATAAAATATATATTAAAAAATATTTTGAATCTGAAAATTATAGACATATTCAAATTCAAATAGGAGACTATCTAACAATTACAGCGAAGGATATGGAAGCAATCTATAAATCTTTAATTCAAAACGATGAAGACTATCATTTATTTATCACAGAAACCCATAAAATGGATATTCATGACAGTATAATGGATAATCATTATTATTACGTTGATACAAATACTATAAAATATTCTGTTCAAGCTGTTAACTTTTTATCTAACAATTCAAAAAAAGAGAAAAGAATCCTTAAAATGTCTAAGTTTGAAAATGATGTTCTTATTCAATTGCAGGATCCTGAAAATATTTCTCTTTATACTGTCATCTATTATAAAGATTATTTAATAAATAAAGATCATTTTATCAATATGAATTTTGAACTGAATTCTCGTATTTTAATGAAAAATGAGGATATAAAATCAAACTTAGACGAATTGAAAAATGGTGAAATTATAGAATTAGAAATCAATTAGTATCCCCTTTTAAATTTAAATTTTTCCTAAAACCAATTTTTATGCATTTTTAACTTGCCAAGTTTTAAATTTACTAGTAATGAATATTTATTCACTCAAAATGAATAAATATTCATTTTGCTTCTTTAATAAATTCATCTCTTTTTGGAGATTCTCCATGCGACATTTCATAAAAAAATAACCCACACGAACACATAAATAATTAATATTACAGGAATATATACATGAAAGAAAAAATCATTCTGGGCTATTCTGGCGGCTTGGATACATCAATTATGATCCCATGGCTTAAAGAAAATTATGAATGCGAAATCATAGCGGTTACTTGTGATTTAGGACAAGGTGAAAAAGAACTAAATGGAATAAAAGAAAAAGCATTAAAAAGTGGTGCCTCAAAAGTTTATGTTGAAGATGTTAAAAGCCAATTTGTAACGGACTTTCTCTGGAAACTATTGAAGTCCGGGGCTAAATATGAAGGCGAATATTTATTAGGTACTTTATCTAGACCTTTGATTGCTAAAAAATTGGTAGATATCGCCATTAAAGAAAATGCAACTGCCATATGCCATGGAGCAACAGGAAAAGGGAATGACCAAGTCCGCTTTGAGCTTGCTATTAAGTCATTTTCTTCAAAATTTAAAATTATTGCTCCTTGGAGAACATGGAATATTACATCAAGAAGTGAAGCAATTGATTATGCTCATTCTAAAAATATTCCAATCCAAGCGACAAAAAAGTCCCCCTACTCGAATGACAGAAATATTTGGTACGTTTCACATGAAGGTGGTGATCTTGAGACAACAGAAAACGAGCATAACTCTGAATTTTATCAAATGACAAACGCTTTAGATAAAACACCAAATCACCCTGACTTTATATCAATTCAATTTTCTCAAGGAATACCTATCGCTTTAAATCAAGTAGAATATTCTCCCGTTGAGTTACTTTATAAGCTCAACGAAATTTCTGGAAAACATGGCATCGGAATTATAGACATTATAGAAAATCGTTTAATCGGAATGAAATCAAGGGGCGTCTATGAAACTCCAGGTGGAACGGTTTTATATAAAGCACACCAATATTTAGAAAGTATTTGTTTGGATAAAAATGTTCTGCATATGAAACAAAAAATTTCACAAGATTATGCAAATTTAGTTTATAATGGACAATGGTATACTCCATTAAAAGATGCCTTAGATGTCTTTATAGATGAAACACAAAAAAATTTAACGGGTGAAGTGAAATTAAAATTATTTAAAGGACATTGTTTATTTTCAGGAGCCCAATCTCCTTTTAGTTTATATCATAAAGATTTTTCAACATTTGAAAAAGATGATGTTTACAATCAATTTGATGCCCAAGGTTTTATTCAAATATATGGTTTACCAATAAAAATAAATTCAATTATGAAAGAAAAGAGTTTAAAAAATTTTCATTCAATAGAAAACATGAGAGAGAATAATAAATTATAAAAATAGGATTTTTTAATTTTTATTTTTTTAATAAAAATATGATTGGTGGATAAATGATAAAGGTCAGTGTTATAGGTGCAACGGGATATACCGGAATAGAATTGATAAGAATATTAAAAAATCATCCTATGGTTTCTATTTCAAAATTATATTCTGAATCTTATAAAGAAAATAAAGCAGATGAAATTTATCCACACTTAAAAAACAATCTCAATTTAAAATTTTGCGAATTTTCAAAAGAAAAATTTGAAGATGATTGTGACGTTATTTTTATGGCCCTTCCCCATGGCCATGCATTAAATTTAGCTTCTTTTTTTATAAATAAAAATAAAAAAGTTATTGATTTCAGCGCAGACTTTCGAATTAAAGATAAAAATAATTTTTATCAATGGTACCAAAAAGAACATACAGAAAAAGAAATATTAAAAAATGCTCTTTATGGTTTACCAGAAATTACAGATAAAATAAATTATAATCATATTGATTTTATAGCAAACCCAGGTTGTTATCCTACCGCAATTCTTTTAGCTACAATTCCTCTATTAAAATTTAACTTAATTGAAGTTGAACATTGTATTTTTGATGCAAAATCGGGTGTTTCTGGAGCAGGAAGATCTCTTCAGCTAAATTCCCATTTTTGTGAAATTAATGAAAATATCAATGCTTATCAAATTGCAGGAAAACATAGACATATTCCTGAAATTGAAGAACAACTTAACAAATTTTCTATAAAAAATTTAAAAATTCAATTTACTCCACATATAATTCCTGTTACGCGAGGAATGCATATCACTTCTTATTTCCATTTAAAAGATAATGTTTCAGAAAACGATATTTATGAATCCTATTTAAATTTTTATCAAAAATCCTCTTTTATAAGAATATATAAAGACAATAGCTTACCGCAGATTAAAAATATTAAAGGGACAAATTATTGTGATATAGGATTTCAAATCGATCCCAGAACAAATAAATTAATTGTTATAAGCGTAATTGATAATTTAATTAAAGGTGCTGTTGGACAAGCAATTCAAAATATGAATTTAATGTTTCATTTAGAAGAAGACTTGGGGCTTCATTTTATTACAAATTATCCATAACAGGAGAGTAAAATGTATCATATAATTGATGGTGGAGTCTGCGCACCACAAGGTTTTTTAGCAAATGGAGTTTATGCAGGCGTAAGAAAAAATCCAAATAAATTAGACTTAGGGCTTATTTATAGCGAGTTCCCCTGTGTTTCAGCAGGAGTTTTTACCATAAATAAAGCTAAAGCAGCTCCTATCATAGTAACTCAAGATAAATCTAAAAAAGGAAATATTCAAGCCGTTATTATTAATAGTGGCAATGCCAATTCTTGTACCGGTGAATTAGGTATTCTTCATGCACATCAAATGGCAAATAAAACGGCTTTAAAATTAAAATTAGGCCCCTTGAATGTAGCTGTAGCAAGTACAGGTGTTATTGGTGTTACTTTACCTATTGATAAAATATTATCTGGAATCGATCTCATAACGCATAAATTAACAAAAAATAGCCAAGCTGCAACTCAAGCTATTATGACAACAGATACTTATTCTAAAAGTATTGCCATCAATCTTAAAATTTGTGGAAAAAATATTACCATAGGTGGTATGGCGAAAGGATCTGGTATGATCCATCCCAACATGGCTACCATGCTTGGTTTCATAACGACCGACATCTCTATAAGTCAGGATATTCTTCAATATACCCTTCATAAAGTAAACGAAGATACCTTTAATATGATTACAGTCGATGGAGAAACATCAACAAATGATATGGTTTTAGTATTAGCGAATGGACTCGCAAATAATCCTGAAATAAATTCAATAAAAGATCCTGACTGGATCATATTTTATGAAGGTTTAAAGTTTGTTTGTCAATTTTTATCAATGGAAATTGCAAGAGATGGCGAAGGTGCAACAAAGTTAATTGAAGTAAAAGTAACAAATGCGAAAAATAAAGATCAAGCAAAAATCGCCGCACGGACCATTTGTGGATCACCTTTAATTAAATCTGCTGTTCATGGTGAAGATGCAAATTGGGGAAGAATCGTCAATGCATTAGGTTACTCGGGAATTGATCTTGATTTAAATAAATTAAGCGTTTCTTTAGAAAAAATGAATTTGTTTCAAGAAGGTGTTGCTATTTATTTTGATGAAATAGAAGCTAAAAATTTACTAAAGAAAAAGACTGTGCATATTTATATCAATTTAGGTCTAGGCAAAGAAGAAGCTGTTGCATGGGGCTGCGATTTAACAAATGAATATGTAAATATAAATGCTTCATACAGGACTTAATCATGAATCCTTATTCTTTAACCTTTGATAAAAATATAACCATTAAATCAAAAGATTTAAAAGAAAATATATTCGTTATAAAATGTGGTGGCTCTCTATTAAGTAACAAAATTTATTTAGAACAAATTATCAAAGAAATATCTCAAATTTATCAACTCGGAATTAAAATTATTTTAGTCCATGGAGGTGGAAATGAAATCAATGATATTTGCAATAAATTTCATATTTCTTCAAAATTTTTGAACGGACAACGAGTCACAGATAAAGAGACAATGGAAATAGTTCAATTGTCTTTACATGGAAAAACAAATAGGAATATAATTTCTTCTTTTAATAAGTATAATGTAAAATCAATCGGAATAAGTGGACAAGATTCAAAGACGATTGAAGCAAACATTAGAGATGAAAAATTAGGGTATGTAGGAAATATTACAAATGTCAATTTAAATCTTATTGAACATTTATTAAATGGAAATTATTTACCCGTTATATCTAGTTTAGCAACAGATAAACAAGGGAACACATATAACATTAATGCAGATATTATGGCAGCAGAAATTGCTATTGCCATATCTGCAGATAAATTTTTAATATTAAGTGATATTGATGGAATATATGATGATTATAAGAATAAAAACTCATTGTACCATGATATTACATTAAACCAGATAGAAAAAGGAATACAAGATAATAAATTTACAGACGGCATGCTTCCTAAATTAGAAGCATGTTCTTTATTGATCAAAAAAAAGAAAACAGATTGCCAAATCATAAATGGAAAAAAAGAAAACAATATTCTTGAATCTTTAATTTTTAATATGCCTATAGGAACAAAAATAATTAATCTATAATAGAAGAGACTTTTATGCGGACAAATAAATATTATATTGAACAAGAAAAAATATATATTATGAATACATATAACAGATATCCTATTACGTTAATAAAAGGAAATGGACAATTTGTTTGGGATGTTGAAGAAAATAAATACTTAGACTTTTTAAGTGGTATTTCTTGCACTCTATTAGGACATAATCACCCTAAAGTAATCAAGGCAATAAAAGAGCAAGTAGATTTTATTTTACATACTTCGAATTTATTTTATTCTCCACCGAACATTGAGCTTGCAAAATGTTTGATTGAAAATGGGGGCCTTGATTCCCTATTTTTTTGTAACTCTGGAACAGAAGCTAATGAATGCGCAATTAAATTAGCAAGAAAATATCAATGGAGTTTAGGAAAAGAACAAAAAAATGTAATTTTAAGCGCCCATCATTCATTCCATGGAAGAACGTTAGGTGCTTTAGCAGCAACAGCAAAACCAAAAATACAAGAGGGCTTTTCTCCGTTACCTCTTGGTTTTAAATATGAATCCTGGGACGATACCGAAGCCTTTTGCAAAGCTATTGATGACAACGTTGCCGCTGTTATTTTAGAACCTATTCAAGGTGAAGGTGGCATAAATCAACCTCCCGCTGGCTTTCTCAATAAAATCCGCCAAATTTGTACAGAAAGAGATGTTCTCCTCATATTTGATGAAATTCAATGTGGACTCGGAAGAACTGGATTTTTATTTGCCTATCAATATTTTAATGTAACACCAGATATCATTACTTTAGCAAAAGGGATTGCATCGGGTTTACCGCTAGGTGTTGTTTGTGCAACTCAAAAAGTAGCCAAAACTTTTTCACCTGGTGATCATGGAACGACCTTTGGTGGCAACCCTGTTTCCTGTTCGGCAGCTCTTGCAACTATAAATATTATTTTAAATGAAAATATTCTTGAAAAAGTTAAAGAGCTTGGAACTTATTTTAAAGATAAATTATGTTTACTTAAAAAAAATTATCCTAAATATATTTTAGATATAAGAGCTACTGGTTTGATGATTGCTATTGATTTTAATTTTAAAAATCTATTGATTGTCGAATATCTTCAAAAACAGGGAATTTTAGTTCATACATGTGGTGAAAATTCTGTTAGATTATTGCCATCATTTGTTATAAATAAAAAAGATATTGATATTTTTATTGAAAATGTTAAAGAATATTTAAATGATATTAAATTAAGGCAAATCAAATAATAAAAATTGACATTGCGAATTATTTGTTGAAAAATTTAAAATATCTCCATCTGAAATCGCAACCCCATCTCCTTGCTCCAAATGAATTTGTTCATCCAAGATCATTTCCCCATGTGCAATTTGAATCCAAGCATGTCTTTCTTTTTCTACTTTATATTTTAGACTTTCATTTATTTCTAAATTACCTTGGTATAATTTAATGTCTTGTTTAATTTTTAATGAGTTTCTCTCTCCATTTGGAGAAACCAATAAAATAAATTTTTCATTTTTATTTTTAAAATCTTGCTGCTGATATAAGGGTTCTTCATTATTTATATTTGGTTCTATCCAAATTTGTAATAAATGAACAAGTTCTGATTTAGAATGATTGTATTCACTGTGCCTTATTCCATTGCCAGCACTCATCAATTGGACTTCACCTGGATAAATGACAGAGCCCGTTCCTAGACTGTCTTTATGTTCAAGACTTCCCGATAAAATATAAGTTATAATTTCCATATTTTTATGGGCGTGAGTTGGAAAACCTTGACCAGGTTCCACTTTATCTTCATTTATGACTCTCAGCTTACGAAAGCCCATAAATTTGGGATCATAATATTCTCCAAAAGAAAAAGAATATTTTGCATGCAACCATCCATAATCGGCTGTTCCTCTATCTGAATTTTTACGAATTTGTATCATAAAAAAGGAACCCTTTAATTGATAAAATTAATGATAAAGCTTCTTTCGTTTATTATAATAAAAATAAACTAAAATTCCTAGAAAAGACATCATAGCAATTCCGACTGTTCTCATAATCCCCATTGCTAAACCCGTATAAGCTCCTGCGTTTGGATCATAATAACAACAAAATAATAAAAATCTATCTGTCGTAGAACCAAGCTTTCCTTGGGAAGCATCCATGAGAGAAAATTTAACATCATTCACTTTATAAGAAATTCCATAAATATATCTTGTAATGGTCCCATCTGGGGCAATAAAAAAAATTGCGGCTGTATGAGAATATTCATTATTTTGAGGAAGATACTTATAATAAAATCCAACTTGTTTCGTTATTTTATCAATACTTTCTTGATTTCCAATAAAAAAATTCCATTCTCCCTCAGGTTGACCAACTAATGATAAATATTCGTTATGCTTTTTTTTGGCATCTTCTGGATTATCGGTAGGATCAAAACTTATCGTAGCAATTGAAAAATCTTTGCCAATAGGCCATCCGAGTTCTTTTATCGTTTTTGCAACATTAATAAGTTGGACACTGCAAAGACTGACACATCGATAATAATTTAAAGTTAATAATATGGGTTTGCCCTCTTTTGTTAATTCTTTTAATGATTTTATTTTTCCAGATTGATCTGTAAAGGTTAAATTCATATCAATTTTGTTACCTAAATGTTCTTGTATGGTGACACCTTTATTTGATTCAGGAATGGAATCGACAGGAGGAAGCGCCGAATTTCCGCCAGGCTTATAATTTAAAACCTGAGAATATATTGGATACATAAGTATAAATAACAATATAACTATTATTTTCTTTAAATACAAAAAATACATAAATCAAAAATCCTCGTTTAAAAACAATCATTCCTTACGCATTTTAGAATTATGAAATACAAATTCAGAAATCAAGAGAATCTTATTTTTATTTAAAAAAATAATTTATCTATGCCAAATTTTACTGCTTTCTTATTTTTTATAATTAATGATAAAATATAAATATAATTAAAATAAAATGGAGAATAAGTGAAAAATAAAAGTACATTACCTTGTTTATTTATTGCACATGGAAGCCCCTTGAATGCCATTTTAAAAAATGACTACACAGAAAAACATCAATCCATTGGAGAACAGAAGATATTTATTTTTGTCTCAATACGATCCTAAAATAGATGCTAAAAGAGGTATTGAACATGGAGCTTGGAGTATATTAATTCATTTATTTCCACATTATGATATTCCAGTGCTTCAATTAAGCCTAAATTTAGATTTTAAATTACAACAACATTATGAGATAAGATCTCTTTTAAAGCCAATAAGAGAAGAAGGAGTTTTGATAATCGGTAGCGGTATCTTTGCTTTTAGTGAAGAAATAAATGCCGAATCACCTGATTGGGCAATTGAATTTGATCATTCTATTAAAAAAGCATTAATCGAAAAAAACCATGAAACCATAATAAAATATAGAAGATTATTTGGAAAAAGCGCTAAACTCTCTGTCCCCACAGATGAACATTATATGCCAGTTAAGAGTTGAGAAAAATATTGTGAAGATTGAAGAAATAGCTCCAATTTGTTAGTTAATTGTTGCTTAAAACAAAGTAACAAAGGAGCTACCAATGGATTGGCAGAACCAACTCATTACCGTTTACCTTACTTCCTGCAAATTCTTTTCTCAACTTTCTCCCTACATTTTTTTAAAAATAAGTCCTAATTCAAATCCCTCGTTTACTGATGAAGAAACCGTCACAATTTACATCTTTGGAATTTTAAATGAACTTAAAAATATAAAATCAATTTTTAAATTTACAAAAAATTTCCTTAGTGAATGGTTTCCAAATTTACCTTCTTATGAAGGATTTTTATTTAG
>RRZT012391941.1_pt1 | contig 10034 bp, 6 predicted proteins | sample 2165551 | NCBI WGS metagenome assembly RRZT01 (sample SAMN10456910, study PRJNA506462) | wastewater metagenome | biome: wastewater; feature: sludge; material: wastewater sludge; isolation source: wastewater sludge with Escherichia coli K12::gfp cells carrying plasmid... | place: USA: Moscow, Idaho ...
CGGCCGCGGCGCCACCGGCGAGACCGGTGCCCACGATGATCACGGTCAGTTTCCGGCGGTTGGCCGGGTTGACCAGCTTCGCCTCGAACTTGCGCTTGGCCCACTTGCCCTCGATCGGGCCGGCCGGCGCCTTGGTGTCCTTGATCGGTGCCCCGAGCCGGTAGAGGCCCTCGACGAGGCCGTCGGCCCCGGTCGTCGGGGAGGTCGAGTTCACGCTTTGAGTCATGTGCCGTCAGTCCCTTACTTCTTCACGAGTCCGAAGAGGATGGCCAGCGGCGGGAGGGCGAAGCCCACGCCGACGATCAGTGCCACGGCGAGCCCGGTGAGCTTGGCGTGCCGACGGGCCTTCGGCGTGCCGGTCAGCCCGAGCGTCTGCGAGGCGCTCCACACTCCGTGGTGCAGGTGCATCCCCAGCGCGAACAGCGCGAGCAGGTAGATGACGACGACCCACCAGACCGAGAAGCCGGCAAGGACCCGCTGGTAGGGACTCTCGAAGGCCCCGTTCACCTGGATCGAGTTCGTCGTGTACTGAAGCAGGTGGAAGACGAGGAAGAGCAACAGGAAGGTCCCGCCCCAGCGCATCATCTTCGACGACAGCGAGGCCTCGACCGCCTTCTTCACCTGGTACTTCGTCGACCGCGCGCCATTGGCCTTGGACCACAGCCAGTATGCCGACCCGGCGTGGGTGACCAGGGCGACGATGAGCAGCGCCCGGAACAACCAGAGGAAGCCGGAGTACGGGAGGATGGGCTCGCCGAGCGTCCGCAGGTGGTGCGCGTAGCCGTCGAAGGCCTCCTGACCGGCGAAGATCTTGAGGTTGCCGTACATGTGCATGAGCACGTACAGCACGAAGAGCAGTCCCGAGGCCGCCATGAGGATCTTCATGGCAATCGTCGTTCGTCGGGAGCTCGGGCGTGTCTGAGTCACGGTCGAAGTCGCCACGGCCTTCACCCTAGCGTGGCGGGTGGCCCGGGGGTGGGGGCGGAGGCCAACGCGTCATACGTGTGAGCACTTTCTCACCCGCGTCCGCCTCATCGACGGCGCGACGACCTGGGGCGGGTACTCTCAACCGGTGACCGAGTCGACCGACGCGTTCTGGGCCGTCGTTCCCGCAGGAGGTGCCGGGACCCGGCTCTGGCCGCTGTCCCGCCGACGCTCCCCGAAGTTCCTGCACGACCTCACCGGATCGGGCCGGACCCTCCTCCAGGCCACCGCCGACCGGCTCGGACCGCTCGTCGGTGACCGTCTCGTCGTGGTCACCGGGGTCGCCCACGCGGCCGCTGTCGCGGACCAGCTGCCCGGTCTGCCGGCTGGGCGGCTCATCGCCGAGCCGAGCCCGCGCGACTCGATGCCGGCGATCGCACTCGCGGCCGCCTTCGTCGAGCGGTGGGACCCCGAAGCGGTCCTCGGCTCGTTCGCCGCCGACCACGTCATCAGCGACGACGCCGCCTTCCATGCCTGCGTCCGCGAGGCCGTCGCGGTGGCCCGGACCGGTCGGCTGGTCACCATCGGGATCACCCCGACGTATGCCGCCACAGGCTTCGGGTACATCCGTTCCGGGGCCAGGCTGGACGGCTTCGGCTCGGCCTGCTCGGTGGTCGAGTTCGTCGAGAAGCCCGATCCCGTCCGAGCCGCCGAGTACCTCGCCACAGGGGCGTTCTCGTGGAACGCCGGGATGTTCGTCGTCGGGGCCTCGGTCCTTCTCGACCTCCTCGCTGCGTACCACCCGGACCTGGCCGCTGGCGCTCGGGCCATCGCCGCCGACCCCGTCCGGCTCGAGGAGCTGTGGCCGACGCTGACGAAGATCGCGATCGACCACGCGGTGGCCGAGCCGGCGGCGGCTGACGGCCGGGTCGCGGTGGTGCCGGCCCGGTTCGGCTGGGACGACATCGGCGACTTCGCGTCGTTGTCGGCCCTCTTGCCCGGGGGCGTCGAGCCGACCCAGGTGCTCGGCGACGGCTCGCTGGTGGTGAGCCGGGACAGCACCGGCCTGGTCGTCCCCGGCGGCGGCCGGGTCGTCGCGGTGGTCGGGCTCGAGGATGTCGTCGTCGTCGACACCCCCGACGCGGTGTTGGTCGTGGCCAAGAACCGCGCTCAGGACGTCAAGGCAGTCGTCGACAGCTTGACAGGACGCGGCCGCGCCGACCTGACCTGAGCCAGGCGGCGCGGCCGCTGTGTCACCGAAGGGCTACTTCTTCGGGGACACCTTGATCCCGATGCGGCCGACCTTCGGCCACCAGTTCGTCACGGTCACGACGGTGCCCGTCTTCGGGACATCGACGCCGTACCAGCCCGGCTGGTACCTGCCCGGGTGGGTCCCGGTGCAGCCGTGCTGGTCACAGTTGGACCACCACGTCTGGGTGTCGTCGAAGGTCGAGATCGGCTTGTGGCCGGGGATGGTCGTGGCCTGGCTGTCCTTGTGGATGGTGATGCTCTCCGTCGACTGCAACCCGAAGACCGAGTCGTAGGAGAGGATCCGCGGCCGGGCCAGGACGCCGTCATACGTGTGGTTCCACGTCTGGCGGGCGTCGACGGGCAGCAACAGACCGGCACCAGGATGGTCACCGACGTTGTTGTCCGCGTACTGGGTGTCCCAGTACCAGACGAGCAGCCCGTTCTGGTACCGGAAGGTCTCGACCTGGTCCGGTCGGCTGTCGGCGAAGCCGAAGTTGTATGCCGTCTTCAGCGACCGGTCGTAGCCGTCGTACTGACGGTTCTCCAGGACGTAGGCGTTGAAGAACTTCTGCTCCTCGGCTCCGGTGGTCTCCCGGAAGCCGTTGAAGGTCCAGCCGCTGTCCACGGCAGTGCCGTCGACAGTGAGCGCGTCGACCTGGAAGCCGGACTCGGCGACCCCGCCGTCGGACTGGTAGCGGAACCGGAGGGCGTTGGTGCCGGTCGGCAGGGTTGCCGTCAGGTCGACCCACTCGCCCAGGCTCGTGCCGGTGATCCCGGTGCCGGAGGTGTTGAAGCCGCTCTGGTCACCCTCAGTGGCGGAGAGGTTGGTGAGCACCGGGGTCCAGGTCGTGCCCCCGTCGGTCGATGCCTCGAGGAAGGCATAGTCGTAGCTCTCCTCGATGGCGTACCGGACCTTCGCGGACAGCGCCGTTCCGGAGACACCGGTCCTGGTCATCGAGTTGTTGAGGTCGTTGCCGCTGCCGCTGTAGAAGAACGTCGCGCCGTCGAAGGGGGCGCCCAGGTTGAGCGGGACGACCCGGTCCGGGAGGAGGACGAAGACGGCTTGGACCTTTCCGGTCGCCGGGAGGTTGGGGCCGAGGATATGCCACGACGTCGACCCGGCTCGGGCAACCTGGTAGAAGGGCCCCTGGGTGCCCTGAGCGTCCAGCCAGCCGAGCTGGTAGAGCTCCCACGCCGACAGGTCGGTCGGGTTGTCGCCGATGCCGTTCGGGCCGCCGTTGCCGATATTGGCGCCGGAGCTCATCAGGGTCCAGAAGCCGGTGCTGTTCTCGGCGCCGCCGGTGTTGCCGGAGGTGTCGTACAGGTCCGGCAGGCCAAGGTCGTGGCCGTACTCGTGGACGAAGACGCCGAGCCCGCCGTTCTCCGGCTGGATCGTGTAGTCGCCGACCCACACGCCGGTCGGGTTGTTCGGGACGAGCCCGCTGGACAGGAAGCCGGTGTTGCTGCCGATGTCGACACCGGACAGGCCTCCGGGGCCGGACCCCTGGAGGTTGGCATACCACCGGTGGCTCCAGATCGCGTCACTACCCTGGTGGGGGTCACCGGCGGCCTCATCCCCGCCGGAATGGACGATCTGGAAGTGGTCGATGAACCCGTCCGGCTCGGCGAAGTTGCCGTCACCGTCGATGTCGTACCGGTCCTGGCGGTCGAAGGTCTGCAGGTATGCCGTGACCTCGGCCATCGTCTTGCCCGAGTCGAGCTGGCCCTTGACCCAGACCGCCATGGCGTCCCGGATCAGTGCCTTGGTCGAGTCGCAGACGATGTCGCCGCAGTAGTTCCGTCCGTAGAGAGCCTCGTTGAACGGGACCTTGACCCAGGCCTGGACCTCACCGGCGACGGAGTAGCGGTTGGAGGACTGCGTCTCCCAGTAGCGACGCATCCGGTTGAAGTACATGTCCTGGTAGTGCGCGGTGTTGTAGTCGGCCTGCCACAGCGTCGAGTTGTCGACACTGCGGTCCGGTGCCGTGATCTCGTTGTGCAGCGGTCCGGTGACATCGGTCGTCGAGCCGTCCGGAGGTGGACCTTGGAACCGCGGGTCGGTGAACTGCTCGTCACCGAACTCGGCGAGGATGACGAACACGCGGTCGGTGCCCTCGCGGTCGAGCTCGACGAACTGGTCGCGTCCGACCTTGGCCACCTTGCGCTGCATCGCCGGGTCGCCCTGGAGCCGTCGGGCGAGGGCCTGCTGCTTCAACGCGTCCTGTTTGACGGCCATCGGGTGTCGCCGGTCGTCGTGGGCCTGGCCCGGAGGTTCGGCCTTGCGTGGGGTCGCAGCCGCCCCGAGCGGTGCGATGGCTGAGCCTGCGACGAGCAGACCCAGGGCAGCGATGCCGACGGCGCGGCGCCGCCAGGTTGTGGAGGGGTGTATCACGTGGTGTCCTTCCCTGATGGGCACGCGGACGCGGCCCCAATACCGTGTCTCGCGATGTGGACAGTCAAGGTCCTGGGTGGCTGGGGAGGAAGCGCTGGGGCGTACCGTTATCGATCTGTTATATGGACGATCTCAGGCCCGCCCGGTGGTGCACACCCGTTTCTCTCGCTCGAACCGCGGCGGCCGCGAGGATCGACACCAACCCGCGCACGGCACACGCAGCGGCCTAGCCGATGTCCCGGCGGCGCCATACCGTCGCGGCAAGCCCGACCAGGGCAGCCGTCACGGCGACGAGGAGGACGACGGGCAGCACCCGGAAGGACTCCAGCGGCAGGCGCGGCGAGTGCGCGAACGGCGAGAGGGTGATGACCGAGTCCGGCAGCCCGAGCAGCGCGCCGAACTCGCCGAGCAGGAGGAAGACCGACAGTGCGCCCCAGGCGATCGCCGCAGCGGCGTGCTTGGCCACGGCGAAGGCGGTCGCGGCGATCCCGACGCAGACCCAGGCGGCCGGCACCCGGGCCAGCGCGGCCCCGAGCAGCGCGCCGACCCCGTCGGTCAGCCCGCTGGAGTCGGCCAGCCGGATCCCCAGCGCCATAACGGCCAGGAGGATCGGGACGCCGAGCAGGGCCACCAGGGTGTGGCTGGCAAGATAGCGCAGCCGGGTCGTCCGGGTGGCAAGAAGCTGCTCGGCATACCCTTCGGCCTCCTGGGACCGCAGCCGCAGCGTAACGGTGACCCCGAAGGCCGCGGCGACCACGGCGGCGAAACCGAACTCGGTCGACAGGTAGACCCCGATGAGGCTTCCCGTGCCGCCGCCCATCTTCGCCAGCATGTCGGCAATCCCGGGGTCGGAGAGCATCTCGGTGGCCGACTGGAGCAGCCCGCCGACGACGACACCCATGACGGCGAACCCGGCCGCCCAGCCGGCGAGCCCGGCCCGGCCTTGGCGCCAGGCCAGGCCCAGCGCGGTGGACAGGCGGGGGGAGGCGTTGGCGGCGCCGGTGCGGGTGGCGATGAGGCCCGCGCCGAGGTCCCGGCGCTCGAGGACGAGCCCCGCGGATAGGAGCCCGGCCGCCAGGGCCGCCACCCCGAGCAGCGCGACCCAGGTGCGGTTGACGGCGAAGGCCTGGGCCTGCTCGGCCCAGCCGAGGGGTGAGAGCCAGATGAGCCACTGTGGCGAGGACGGGTTCCCGTCGACGACGGCGCGCAGCAGGTATGACGCCCCGAGGACGCCGAGGGTGAGCCCGGCACAGCCGCGGGCGGTGCTCGACACCTGGGCCGTCACCGCGGTCACGCCGACGAAGGCCAGCGCGGCGGCGGCCCAGCCGGCGACCGAGGCCGCCGATCCGGCCACGCCCATCCCGATCGAGACGTACCCGGCGAGGGTGAGCAGACAGGTGACCAGGACCGCGGCCGTGGCGAGGATGACCGCAGCCGCGAGCGGCGCCCGCCGCCCGACGACACCTGCCCCGAGCAGCTCGAGTCGGCCGAGGTCCTCCTCCGACCGGGTGTGTCGGCGGACCAGGGCGTAGCCGAGCAGGACGAGGAAGACGCCCCCGAGGGTGCCCATCTTGTAGACCGCGAAGGCGTCCGGGCTGGTCGGGTCGGCGACCGGGCCGTAGAGGGCCAGGGCGGCCGGGTTGGTGACGACGGCGCGGACCGCCTCGCCCATCGAGGCGCTCGTGGGGTAGAGCGCGAGGGTGGCCTGGGCGCCGCTCACCGCCGACCCGGTGATGGCCAGGACGCTGATCGGGACGAGCACCCGGTCCCGCCGCCACGCCAGGCGCAGCAGCGGGCCGAGACCGGCCAGGGCGCTCATGACGAGTAGCTCCGCATGAACAGCTCCTCCAGCGTCGGCGGCTGGCTGGTCAAGGCGATGATCTCGCGCGGGCCGAGGGCGGCCAGGACCGCGCCGACCTGGTCGGTGTCGACCGAGGCAGAGAGCTTGGCTCCCTCGAGGACCGGGTCGTGCAGGCCGGGGATGGCCCGGACTGCCGCGATCGCCGGCGGCGTCGCGAAGGTCGCCTCGATCGAGGTCCGGGTCAGATGGCGCAGCTGGCCGAGGGTGCCGGTCTCGACGGTGCGGCCGGCCCGGATGATGCTCACCGTGTCGCAGAGCGCCTCGACCTCGCTGAGGATGTGGCTGGAGAGCAGGACGGTGCGCCCGTCGCCGCGGACCTCCTCGATGCACTCCCGGAAGACCCGTTCCATGAGCGGGTCGAGGCCGGCCGTCGGCTCGTCGAGCAGGAGCAGCTCGACGTCCGAGGCCAGCGCCGCGACGAGGGCGACCTTCTGCCGGTTGCCCTTGGAGTAGGCGCGGCCCTTCTTCGTCGGGTCCAGCTCGAAACGCTCGAGGAGCCGGGCCTTGCGGGCCGGGTCGAGCCCGCCGCGGAGCCGCCCGAGCAGGTCGATGACCTCGCCGCCGGTGAGACTGGGCCAGATCGTCACGTCGCCGGGCACGTACGCCAGCCTGCGGTGCAGCGACTCGATCTGCGTCCACGGGTCGCCGCCGAGCAACGTCGCCGTCCCACCGTCGGCGCGCAGCAGCCCCAGCAGGACCCGGATCGTCGTCGACTTGCCCGACCCGTTGGGGCCGAGGAAGCCGTGCACCTCCCCGGTCCGGACGGTCAGGTCGAGGCCGTCGAGGGCGACGGTGGCGCCGAAGCTCTTGCGCAGACCCTGGATCTGAATCGCAGCCGTCATGCCTGCATCGTCGCAGAGGTGAGCTGAAGTCGAGGTGAGGTGGACCATGGTCCTCGCCGGGGGGCGGCATACCTCACTAGGCTTTTGAGCATGTCTGAGCCCATCGCTGCCCGCACCGAGTCCGACCTGCCGATGAACGCGGTGTATGACGCGGCCGCGCTGGGGGGCTTCGACCCCGTAGCCAAGCTCGGCGCGCCCGGGAAGTACCCGTTCACCCGGGGCGTCTACCCGACGATGTACACCGGCAAGCCGTGGACGATGCGGCAGTATGCCGGCTTCGGCACCGCCAAGGAGAGCAACGAGCGGTACCACCAGCTCGTCGCCGCGGGCACGGGTGGGTTGTCGGTGGCCTTCGACCTGCCGACCCAGATGGGCTACGACTCCGACAACCCCATCGCGTCTGGCGAGGTCGGCAAGGTCGGCGTCGCGGTCGACAGCCTCGACGACATGCGGGTGCTCTTCGACGGGCTGCCGCTGGACAAGATCTCGACGTCGATGACGATCAACGCGCCCGCAGCGATGCTGCTCCTCATGTACCAGCTCGTCGCCGAGGAGCAGGGCGTCAGTGCCGACCGGCTCGCCGGGACGATCCAGAACGACGTCCTCAAGGAGTACATCGCCCGCGGGACGTATATCTACCCGCCGAAGGCGTCGCTGCGGCTCATCTCCGACATTTTTGCGTACTGCAATACGGAAATGCCTCGGTGGAACACCATCTCGATCTCGGGCTACCACATGGCCGAGGCCGGGGCGACGCCGGTGCAGGAGATCGCCTTCACCTTGGCCAACGCCAAGGAGTATGTCCGGGCCGCCATCGCCGCGGGCCTGGACGTCGACGCCTTCGCCCCGCGGCTGTCCTTCTTCTTCGTCGCGCGGACCACCCTGCTCGAGGAGGTCGCGAAGTTCCGCGCCGCCCGGCGGATCTGGGCGCGGATCATGCGCGAGGAGTTCGGCGCGCAGAACCCCAAGTCGATGATGCTCCGCTTCCACACCCAGACCGCTGGCGTCCAGCTCACGGCGCAGCAGCCCGAGGTCAACCTCGTCCGGGTCGCCCTCCAGGGCCTCGGCGCGGTGCTCGGCGGCACCCAGTCGCTGCACACGAACTCCTTCGACGAGGCCATCGCCCTCCCGACCGAGAAGGCCGCCAGGCTCGCGCTGCGCACCCAGCAGGTCATCGCCTACGAGACCGACGTGTGCAAGACCGTCGACCCGTTCGCCGGCTCCTTCGTCATCGAGTCGATGACCGACGAGATCGAGGCCGCCGTCGAGGAGCTCATCAAGGCGGTCGACGACCGGGGCGGTGCCGTGGCGGCCATCGAGCAGGGCTTCCAAAAGGGCGAGATCGAGCGCTCGGCCTACCGGGTCGCGCTGGAGATCGACAGCGGCGAGCGGACCGTCGTCGGGGTGAACAAGTACACGATCGAGGCCGAGGAGAAGTACGACCCGCTGCGGGTCGACCCGACCATCGAGGCCGAGCAGCGCGACCGGCTCGCCGCACTGCGCGCCTCCCGCGACAACGCCGTGGTGGCCGAGGCGCTCGAGCGGGTCAAGGCGGCGGCGCGGGGCACCGACAACGTCCTCTACCCCATGCGCGACGCGTTGCGGGCCCGAGCCACGGGCGGCGAGGTCGCTGACGCGCTGCGTGAGGTCTGGGGCCAGTACGTCCCGCGCGACGCCTTCTAGCGCGGATGGCGCTGCGGCCGAGGGTCCTCATGACGCTGCGTATGACGCTGCGGGCGGTGCTGGTCGCCGCAGCCGTCGGTGGTGGCGTGGTCGCGCCGGCGGCGGCCTCGCCCGCGCAGGATCTCGACGGGGTGTGCGCGCGTGCCGCTGAGCTCACCAACGGAGGACACCCGCAGCAGGCCCTGACCCTCATCTCCGAGCTGCGGGGCACTCCGGCGGCCACGCGCACCCCGGCCACCCCGGCCGCCGATCCCCACCCCACGTGGTGCGAGGGGGAGCGGCTCGGCGCCCTTGAGGCGATCGGAGCGGCGCGGGCCCTCGTCGACTATGCCGCCGCGGTCGAGGCCGCCACGGGCGACCCGCTGACGCTGGGCGGCGTGGGAGCCTGCCCTCGCGCCGCCGACTCGAAGGGACTGCTCCGGGCCAGCGGGGCAGGCGTCACCTGGATGCCAGCGGACGTTCCCGCGATCACGGCCTTCGCGCTCGACTCGGCGCAGGCCTGCGATGCGGATAGCCCCGAGCTGGCCGCGGCCCTGGCAGCGGCGACGGAGAAGTCGGCGGCCGAACGGGCCCAGGAGAGCTGGCGCGAGCTCTTCGACCGCAGGCTGGCGCCCTGGCAGGACATCGCGGTGGCCCTGCTGGCCTGGCTCTTCGTCGGGCTGGCGCTGGTGCGCTTCGCGCCCTTCCTCTTGGGCAACTGGGGCGTGCCGACCGAGGCCCGCCGCGAGGACTGGATGGCGTGGCTCGGCGGGACGGCGCTGGTCCTCGGTGCCTGCGCCGGCTCGCTCGGCGCGGGCATCTCGGGTGACCCCACGTGGTGGGCGATGGGGGCGGCGCTGCTCCTCGCGGGGGTCGGTGTCCTCAGCCTGTGGCACCGCAGCACACCCTCCCTCACCGTGGACGCGCCCTCGGGTCACGAGGCCGTCGGGGCCCAGCTGCGTGCCTTGGCCTTCGACATGGGCGGCGTCAAGCCGCGCGGCCTGACCCTGCCGGTGGGCCTCGACACCACCTTCCTCACCGGGATCTCCTTCCCCGGGGTGAGCGACTCGGTCATCGCGAAGGCGGTCGGCGCGGTGGTCAA
>RRZT011669476.1_pt1 | contig 10032 bp, 11 predicted proteins | sample 2165551 | NCBI WGS metagenome assembly RRZT01 (sample SAMN10456910, study PRJNA506462) | wastewater metagenome | biome: wastewater; feature: sludge; material: wastewater sludge; isolation source: wastewater sludge with Escherichia coli K12::gfp cells carrying plasmid... | place: USA: Moscow, Idaho...
ATTCCACCAGTTTCTTTTTTTCCTATAAGTCTAGCAGGAATAACTTTTGTAGAATTTCTAACCAAAACATCCCCAGCTTTTAAATAATCAATAATATCTCTAAAAATTTTATGCTCAATTTCCTTTGTATTTTTATTTAAAACCATTAGTTTTGAAGAATCTCTAGGCTCAGCAGGTGTCTGTCCTATAAGTTCTTCTGGTAAATAAAAATCATAATCACTTAATTTCATTTTTTACTCCTATAACAATTCTATCTTGTCCTTGATAATCTTTAATAACTTCAATATTTTCAAAAGAATTTTTTTCTAATAAATTTTTAACTGCTTCCCCTTGATTATAACCAATTTCAAAGGCTAAAATTCCACCATTTTTAAGATGATTTACAGATTCTCTAGTTATTTTTTTGTAAAAATATAAACCATCTTTATTATCTGTTAAAGCCATTTGAGGTTCATGCATCTTAACTTCTACCTGTAAACCTTCATATTCTTCTTGAGAGATATAAGGAGGATTAGAAACTATTAAGTCAAAATTTGTAAATTTAATTTCTGAAAATAAATCAGATTTTTGAAATTTGATATTAGGAACTTCTAAATTTAGTCCATTTATTTTAGCAATTTCTAAGGCATTATCACTTAAGTCACATGCTAAAACCTTTGAATTTTTCATTTCTTTGGCAATAGTTATTCCTATTGCTCCACTTCCTGTTCCAATATCTAATACAATTTGACTTTCTCTACTTTCCAATCTTTTTAAGCATTCCTCAACTAATCTTTCAGTTTCAGGTCTAGGAATTAATACATCTTTAGTCACTTTAAACTTTCTTCCATAGAACTCTTCAAAACCTAATATGTATTGAACAGGTAACTTATCAATAGCTCTTTTTTTAAGCATTTCTCTAATATGTTCTTTTTCTTCTTCAGTTATTTCTCGAGTTAAACTTAAAGTTAACATCATTCTATCATACTTTAAAACGTTAGAAAAAATAAGTTCAGTGTCTAATCTAGCTTCTTTAATATTTTTATTTTCAAGATATTCAATACTTTTTTTAAGTAAAGCTCTATTTTCTTCTAGGTAACTTTTTTTCTCTTCTAATAATTCTTTATAATTTTTATTAGTTTTTTCTTCTAAATATTTATCGAAAGTAATTTTTCTTTGAGAAATTTCTTTTAAAATTGTTCTAATTTTTAACTTATCTTCTTCTTTTAATTCCATGTCAAAATTAGCATATAACAAAATTCTATCTAAGTTTAAGACATGTGATATAATTTTTTCTCCTTCAAATCTAGGTTTTTCAACCATCCTTTTTTCTAAATATTCTATTGTAAACTTTAAAATATCTTGCAATTTATCCATTTTCTCTCCTAGGGGATATTAGCTATTTTCTAGATAAAATATGAAAATAGAGGCTATGTTTGCCTCTATTTTTTTGTACTTATAGGAAACTATAAATCTTAATGTAATAAGTACGAATCCAAAGGTGGCATAGCCACTTTTCTTGTATTTATGGAAATTATAAATTTATTATGCGTCCCCTTGACTTGCTAACATTTCTGCTTGATTAAATGTAATCAAGGCATCAATTATTTCGTCTAAATCTCCATCTAAAACAGCGTCTAATTTATGAAGTGTAAGTTTTATTCTATGGTCACTTACCCTTCCTTGAGGGAAATTATATGTTCTGATTTTTTCAGAACGAGCACCAGTTCCTACTTGTAACTTTCTTTCTCCTGCAACAGCAGCAGCTTGTTTTTCGCACTCCATTTCATAAAGTTTTGCAATTAATACTTTCATTGCTTTATCTCTATTTTTAAGTTGTGATCTTTCATCTTGACATTGAACAATAGTATTAGTAGGTAAATGTGTAATTCTTACTGCAGAATCAGTCATGTTAACGTGCTGACCTCCTGCTCCTCCAGATCTATAAGTATCAATTTTTAAATCTTTTGGATCGATTTTTACCATTTCAACATCTTCTACCTCAGGTAAAACAGCAACTGTAATAGTTGAAGTATGAACTCTACCTTGAGATTCTGTAGCAGGAACTCTTTGAACTCTGTGAACTCCAGATTCAAATTTAAGTCTAGAATAAGCACCTTTTCCTTCAATTAGGAAAACAACCTCTTTAAGACCTCCAACTCCAATTTCATTTTTTTCAATTATTTCTATTTTCCATTTTCTTCTTTCTGCGTATCTAGTAAACATTCTATAGATATCAGCAGCGAATAAAGCAGCTTCATCTCCACCAGCTCCTCCTCTGATTTCAACAATAACGTTTTTATCATCATTAGGATCTTTTGGTAAAAGTAATACTTTTAATTCTTGTTCAAAGCTAGGCAATTTTTCTTCAATTTCTTTTACCTCTTCAAACATCATTTCTCTCATATCAGAATCTTTTTCATTCTTAATAGAATCTCTTAAAAAATCTACTTCATCTTTTAATTTTTTATACTCAAGGTATTTTTGAACAAGTTCATCAATAGATGCTAATTGTTTATTTAATTCTGTCAATCTTTTAGGATTAGCAGAAGTTTCTGGCATCCCCAATTCTGTTGTTATTTCTTGATGTTTCTCAACTACCTCTTCTAACTTATGAAACATTACTTTTGTTCCTCCTCTATGTTAATTGCATTTACTTCCATATTTAATGAAGCTCTTAGAGCTGTCATTCCTACTTCTAATTGACTTTCGTCAGGTTCTTGTGTCGTTATATTTTGTAGTTTTAATCCGGGTAAGGCTAATAAGCTTACTAAAGGATTATCCATATGTCTTGAACTATATTTTTGAATTTCATAAGACAATCCAGCAACAATTGGCATAAATCCAAATCTAATTCCCACTTTCAGAAGGATTCTCATTAAATGAGTATCAGGTTTTGGAATTATTACATCTAATGTAGAGTAAATAAGGATAGAGACCATCATTACAATAAATAAAAAGCTTGTTCCACATCTTGGGTGCAAAGTAGTATATTTTTTTGCATTCTCAAATTCTAATTCTTCTTTATTTTCAAAGACATAAATAGATTTGTGTTCTGCTCCATGATATTGAAAAACTCTTTTAATTTCTTTATTTCTAGAAATTAGATATATATATGATAAAAATATAATAACTCTAAGAAGTCCTTCTAAAACACTAGAAAGGGCAGTGCTATTTCTAAAAACTACGCCACCAATTATAGATGGTAATATAATAAAAAGCCCCATACCAAAAAGAAGTGAAACTGCTAATGTAAGAATTAATTGTGGTTTTGTTAATTCTTCTTCCTCTTCGCCAGCTTGATTTGCTGCGAAAGTTAATTCTCCAGTTCCTACAAATAAACTTTCTAGTAAAATAACAACTCCTCTTATGAAAGGAATTTTCATTAATTTGGCATTTGATTTACTTACAGTTTTTTTTCTATAAACAATTTGTCCATCTTTTCTTCTAACAGCAGTAGCTATTCCTTCTGGGCTTTTCATCATCACACCTTCAATAACAGCTTGTCCACCAACAGATACTATTTTTTCTTTTTCCATTTTTGTCCCCTTTAATCTCAAAATTGAGTACCTAAGATTATATCACAAAATAAAATTTGGTGCAAGAATTAAAGCTTTCAAGCTTGTTTCAAGCACCAAATTTAAAGTTTAAATTACTAATTCTCTTATTTTTTCTTCTACTTCATCAATTAAATATTCTGGTGTAGAAGCTCCAGCACTTATACCGACACTTTTTTTATTAATAAACCAATTTTTATCGATTTCCTTTGATTCTCCTATTAAGTAACTATTTTCATTTAATCCTTTTGATATTTTATAAAGTTTTTGTGTGTTAGAACTCATATTTCCACCAATAACTATTACTACATCAACTTCCTTAGCAAGCATAGAAATAGCTTCTTGTCTTTCATAGGTTGCACCACACAAATCATCTTTAAAAGTTGCACTTTTAAAAGTCTTAGTTGCATAACTTTTTATTTCATCAAATTTAATATTATCAAAGGTTTTTTGGATAACAAAACTATATTCTTTGTTTGTGTCAAAATTTCCATTTTTAAGTTCTTCAAGGTTTTGAACTACAGGAATTGGTTTTCCATAGGAAAGAACAGCTTTTACTTCAGGATGATTTTTATCTCCAATGTAAATAACGTCCTTATTTTCTTCTTCTCTTAATTTTACCATTATTGACTTTGTAACATATGGACATGTTGTATCAACTTTTTGAACATCCATATTACTAAGCTTATCCATCAATTGTTTTCTTGCTCCATGAGCCCTTAAAACAACTGTTGAGCCTTCTGGAATAATTACTTTTTCGTTTAAAAAGTCTTCTTCTTCAACAGTAATTACTCCTTTTTGATGAATATGTTCAAGATAAACAGGATTGTGAATAAGCATTCCTAAAATATAGATTTTTTTATTTTCTTCAATAAGACTTTCAACCATTTCAGCAGCCCTAGCAACACCATAGCAGAATCCTAATTCTTCAGCTCTAACAATTTTCATTATAATCCTCCGCTATCATTTTTTTAAGTTCTTCTAACAAATTATTTTCATCTACTTTTTTTACAACTTTTCCTTTTTTAAATAGAATTCCAACACCTCTACCACCTGCAACACCATAGTCTGCTTCTCTTGCTTCACCAGGGCCATTAACAACACATCCCATTACAGCAATCTTAATATTTCTTTTGTCATGTTCAAAGGCTTTCTCAACGTCATGAGCAAGACCAATTAAATCTATTTCTGTTCTTCCACAAGTAGGACATGAAATTATTTCTACACCCTCTTTTAAAATTCCTAGAGACCTTAGCATTTCTTTGGCAGCTTTTATTTCCTCAACAGGGTCAGCAGTTAAGGAAATTCTCATAGTATCTCCTATGCCTTCAAGAAGTAGACCTCCTAAAGCCATTGCAGATTTAATTATTCCTCTATATGCAGTTCCAGCTTCTGTAACGCCTATATGTAAAGGATAATCTACAAGTTTTGATAATTTTTTGTAGGCTTCATAAACTTCTCTGACATCACTAGACTTTACAGAGATAACTAAATCATGAAAATTTTCTTCCTTTGCAATTTCAACATTTCTAAGAACACTTTCCACAAGGGCATCTGCCGTTGATTTTCCGTATTTTTCATAAAGGTCATTTTCTAATGAGCCACCGTTTATTCCAAATCTTACAGGAATATTATGAGCTTTAGCTTCATTTAAAACTTGCCTTATTCTCCATTCACCACCAATATTACCGGGGTTTATTCTAACCTTGTCAATTCCATTTTTAATAACTTCTAATGCAAGCCGATAATCAAAATGGATATCTGCAACTAGAGGAACACTAGTCCTTTTTTTTATAAATTTTATAGCTTCAGCATCTTTTTCATCTCTAATAGCTAATCTTACAATTTGACATCCTTCTGTTCCAAGTCTATTAATATCACTTACAACTTCATCTATAAATTCAGTTTTAATATTGGTCATAGATTGAATAACTACAGGGTTTCCACCACCAATAATAACATTACCTACTTTAACTGTTCTTGTCATTTTTCTCCTCCATATTTAAGATACCAATTAATATACTTTACCATATTGGTATACTATTAATAATTTAACATTTCTTTTAAAAAAGTGCAAGTAGTTTAGCTCAATAAATTTTAAAAATAAAACTTTACAAATTCAAAAAAACGTTGTATACTTAGCTTAGTTCGATGCAAAAATTTAAAAATTTAATATCTAAAGTTTTCAAACTTTCGTATTATTTTTAGTTTTGTCATTAGAAAAAATATATGGAGGTTTAAAATGAAAGGTATAGTTAAATGGTTTAACGAAGAAAAAGGGTTTGGATTTATAACTGCAGAAGATGGTAAAGATGTATTCGCACACTTTAGCCAAATTCAAAAACCTGGATTCAAAAAATTAACTGAAGGTGAAGAAGTTACTTTCGATATTACTGAAGGTGCAAAAGGTCCTCAAGCTTCAAACATTAAATCTGTTTAATATTAAATAGCATTTACACTCCCTCAATATTGAGGGAGTTTTTTTTATGGTTAGTATTTTACTTTTATAAATAGAACAAATGCAGAGAAAAACAAATTTTCTCTGCATAAAATAATTAATCAAACTAATCAATATATATAACTTTATTTTCTTTTCTTTCTGGTCCTTTAGCAGGAATAGTTTTAGGATATCCTAAAGAAATAGCATGACTTATTTTATATCCATCAGGTAAATTTAGTTTTTCTTTATATTTTTGTTGCATAGATTCATCGCTGAAACCTATAGAAACCATGCCAATCCAGCAAGTTCCTAAACCTAAAGTATGTGCTGTTAGTAACATATTTTGAGATGCTACAGAAATATCCTGCATAGGAACTAAACCATTTTCATCATACAGAACAAGGATAACTACTGGAGAATTATAGAAAATATTGAATTTCTCATTTTCTCCCCATTTTCTAAATTGTTCTATTTTATAATTTTTCATTACATTTTTTGTATCTACATTAAGCTCTTCTATTATATCTTTGTTTTCAATTACAACAAAACTCCATGATTGATGATTATGCGCACTTGGAACCCATAACCCTGCCTCCATAATTTTCTCTATTTTTTCCTTTTCAACTTTAGTCTCTTCATAGCTTCTAACTGACCTTCTACCTTTAATTATTTCTAATATATCCATAGTATAACCATCCTTAAATTATATTAATTTTTTGTAAACACTAATTTCCATAGGTTTTGAAGTGAATTCTCCCAATTTAGGAACTATTCTTGTGAAATGAGCAGAATTACTATGATTTTTAAGATCTTCTTGAGATTCCCATTCTTCTATAAAAGTAAGGACATCTTGTTGATTAGTATCTTCAAATAATTCATATTTTATGCAACCTTTTTCTTTTCTAGTTTCCTCAATTAACTCTTTTACTGCCTCAACAAAAGCATTTTTACATTCAAGTTTAACATAATTTTTTGCTACAATTTTTAACATTTGAACTCTCCTTAAATTTTATTTGTTTGTACATACAAAATATTAAGCGAAGAAGAACTATAGTTTTTCAGATACTTCTAATAATAAAGTTAATAGTTCTCTAGCCTTTTCTTTTCCTAACTTTTCTTCATATATATTTGATACGTTTTCCCAAGATTCCTCTATTTTTTTTTGTAAGGCTTTACTTTTTTCTGTAGGATAAACAAAAGAATTTTTTCCTTTCATTTTTCTTTCGGCAAGTCCTTTTACAATTAATTTATCAACAAATCTTGTTATTGTTGATGGAGCCATAAATAAATATTCAGAAAGCTCTGTTGCAGAAATTTCATTTTTTCTATTTATAATGGTAACTGCAAAGGCATAAGTAGGAGAAAGTCCTGTAATTTTATATTCTTCTTCAGCTATTTTATTTAAAAGTCTATTAACTTTTAGTGAATTGAAATATAGACATTCTGATAATTTACATTCTTTTTTACTCAAAATTGTTCTCCTTTAATATTTGTATATACAAATATATACCATTTTTGATTATTATATGTCAAGGGTAAAGAGAAATATTTAAATAGATATTTGTGACTATAAAAATTTGACTTGCAATTTCTTAAAAAAAATGCTTAAATAAATATATCTAATTAGATATATTCTGAAGTTTATATTTTAAGGAGGATTTATATGAGTAATTTTTTAGAAGTTGTTAAGGAAAGACGTTCTGCCAATAAATTTATTGAAGGAATAAAAATTCCAAAAGAAGATTTTATAGAAATTTTTACAGATTTAACTTTAGCTCCATCAGCATTTAATTTGCAACATGCTCATTATTATGTTGCTGAGGATAAAAATAAAATTAATGAGATTTATGAAGCTTCATACAATCAATATAAAATAAAGACATCATCTGCAACTATTATCGTAACAGGAGATAAAAATGCATATTTAGATGCAAGTAAAATATACGAAGGTTCAAAGTTTTTAGGAATTATTGATAATTCAGAGTATGAGTTTATGATTAACATGATTCATGATTTGTATGAAAGATGGGGAGAGGAATTTAAACATGATGAAGCAATAAGAAATGCTTCTCTTTCAGCAATGCAATTTATGCTTCTTGCTAAAAATAAAGGTTGGGATACTTGTCCAATGATTTATTTTGAGAAAGATAAAATAAAAAATATTCTTAATATACCAGAAAATGAAGTTCCAGTACTAATGATAACAATGGGGAAAGCAGACAAAGAAAGTTTTAGAGTAAGAGGATATAGAAAAGCTGTATCTGAATTTGTTAACTTTATATAGTATTAAAAAAGCAAATGACATCATTTGCTTTTTTAATACTTACAGAAAATTATAAATCAATTTTTTCTTTTTTCCAGATTCAATTATCCTTCATCATTGTACGAATAAATATATTATGCTATAATAACAAAGGAATTTTTAGTTTGAAAGGAAAGAAATGAATTCATATTTAGTAATTATTTTAACGTTAGTAGTAAGTGCTTTAAATTTTTTATATTCAATGTTAAATACTCGTTTTTTGGGAGTTTCAGATATAGGGATTTATAGTCTTTTGATTCAAAGTATAAATACAATTATTCTTATCAGTGATTTTGGTTTATCAACAGCTTTTTTGAAATTTTATACATTAGCTTTTAAAAAAGATATTAAGGAAAGTAGAAGAGTTTTAGCTAATAGTATATATGTTAAAAGCTTAATTTCTAGTGGATTAATGATAATTTTTTTAGTAATATTTCCTTTTATAAAAAATCATTTTGAAACAGGAACTAAGGAAATAATATTAACACTTTTAACATTACTTACCATCGGAAATTCTGAGTTAATAATGTCAAAATATCGTTCAGAACAAAATTTCAAAAAATTTTTTATGTATAAATTTTTATTTTCACTGCTAAGGATTTTACCAATGATAGCATTATATTATTTGGGTAAATATAATCTTTCTTCTGCTATAGGAATATTTTCATATTCGTCAATTACAATTATTTTTATACTTCTTTTAAGTGAAAAAGATTCTATTAAAAATGTTTCATTTGATAAAAATTTTATTACAGAATTACTTCATTTTAGTAAATGGATTTTTATTTCAAATTTAGCTTTGGCATTTTTGACAAATGGGACTTTTGAATTATATTTGCTAAAAAACTATGCAGATAAAAAAGAATTAGGATTATTTTCTTCTCTTTTGATATTTTTTACAATATTAAGTGTTCTTAATACTTCATTAACAACTTTATTTTTTCCAAAATTTGCAGGGATTGAAGATAAGAAAATTTTAAATATTGAAGTAAAAAAGGCCTTTAAAATGGGTGTAATTATTTCAATACCGTTAATTTTTTTAATACCATTAATGGAAATATTTATAAAAATTTCTATTGGTGAAGGATTTGTAGAGGCTGTTAATCCAGCAAGACTTTTAGTGTTAGGATTTTTTATTGAACTTTCGTCACAAGTATATAGATTAGTACTTTATATAAATGAGAATAAGAAAATTGCATTTATCAATTTATTTCAATTTATTGGGAGTATTGTTTTAGGATTTATTTTAATAGCATTATTTAGTTTAGGTATTTGGGGAGCAGTAATATCTATAATTGTTGTTAGAGTAATTGGGGCTTATTTTATGGTGCTTTATGCAAAAAAATCTATAAGGGGAAATTAGTATGTTAAGAAAACTAAAATTATTTATACAAAAAAATAAAATGAAAAGTATAGGAAAGAATGTTATACTTGATAAATCCCTAGTTATCTCGAATAGTAATAATATTTCTATTGGAGATAATTGTTACATAGGACCCTTTGGAGCTTTATATGGATTAGGAGGAATAACAATTGAAAATAGTGTAATAATAGGGCCAAGGGTAATTGTTTATTCTTCAAATCATAATTATAAAATGGCTAAAAGTATACCTTATGATAAAGAAGCCATAAAAAAACCTGTTTACATAGAGACTGGGGTTTGGATTGGAGACTCTGTAAAAATTGTTCCGGGAGTAAGAATAGGTAGAGGCTCAATAATTGGATTAGGGTCAGTTGTTACAAAAGATGTAGAA
>RRZT010097807.1_pt1 | contig 10031 bp, 6 predicted proteins | sample 2165551 | NCBI WGS metagenome assembly RRZT01 (sample SAMN10456910, study PRJNA506462) | wastewater metagenome | biome: wastewater; feature: sludge; material: wastewater sludge; isolation source: wastewater sludge with Escherichia coli K12::gfp cells carrying plasmid... | place: USA: Moscow, Idaho ...
ACTCGGTCAGGTGCAGCCTCGGATAGGCCGACAGCACCCGGACGGCGTCCGACCCGGGGTCGATGAGGCCCGCGATCGGCAGACCCGTGGCGGCATATTCGTAGGTCTTGCCGCCGGTCACCATGGCGCCACCCTCCTTGGCCAGAAGCAGGGCGTCCAACTCCGCATAGACCCCGGCCAGCTCAGACCGGCTCAGGTGTCCCCGCCAACTGACGCCAGGTGCGGCGGCGACCAGCTCGGCCATGTGCCGCCACTTGGGGGAGTCGACCTCGTACCCGAGCGGTCCGGTGAACTGAAGCTCCAAAGGGATGTCGGTGCTCGACCGGACCTGTTCCCATGCCGCGAGCACCGTGGTCATCGGGAAGTTGCTGGGGATCAGCCCCACATACCCCATGCGGACCGCCTCACCCGGGGTGGGCGGGATCGTGTCGGTCGCCACCGCCCCGGGATCCCACCCGTTCTCGACCACATGGAACCGGTCCGCGAACTGGGGGAACCGCTGGCGGTGCCAGGCCGCGATGGGCGGATTCACGAACCACACCTCGCGCGCTGCTGTGAACCATCGTTGGGCGAACGGCAACCTCGCCTCGAACAAGGGGTGAGGGTCGCCGGTGAAGACATCGGCGAGGAACGAATCGCGATCGTCGAGCACCACGGGGATGTCGTGGGCGGTACCCACTGTGACCGCGGCTTCGAGGTCTCCGTAAGGGGAACCGGTGGCGATCAGCAGCGACAACGGGTCCCGCTGGTGCAGTGACTCCAGGGCGTCAGTGATCCGTGGAAGCCACGTGTCGTACACCTTCTCGGGAAAGGTGGGCACCACCTTGTTGAGGTCAGCTACATGGCGGCGGGGATCTGCCGCCCGGACCGGCCCCCAATCGTTGACGAGGGGCCATCGGCTTTCTGGGTACCAGGGAATCCGCAGGACATCGACACCGGCATCGATCTGGGACTCCAGCGCCGGGTCGGCACCGTAATGCACCAAGAACGTCTCTCGCGCGGCCGCCAGGACGGTGACTCGTACCCCTGCCCGTGCCAACGCATTAGCCACAGCCAACGGCCTGAAGGTGCCCGAGCCGCGGAAGGGGGGGAACCCCCAACTCACGAGGGCGACGTGAGGGCTCGACACCCGCTCATGATGCCACGAGTGCCGCAACTGCCGTCCCCGATCAGAGCAGGGTCAACCCGCCGTCACCAGCCACGTTCACGGTCACCATCAGTTTCCTGCCGGTACCTAACTTGTTGCGGCCCTGGATACTCACGACGGCCCGCCCGGCGGGCAGCCCGGGAAGCCTCACGGAGGGCCGCCGCGTGGTGATCGGCTCCTCGCCGGCAACGGTCACGAGATACTCCTTGATCCGGTAGCCCCCGTCATTCGGTGCCGTCCACGACAACTGACGGCCCGCCACAACCGGAGAGAGCGGACGTCCCGGCACCGAGACCGGTGTGAACCCTGCCGGCTCGGAGTACTCGCCCATGCCGGACCTGGTCAAGGGGGCGACCCGCACCAGGTAACGCGAACCGTTGGTGAGCCGCCCCACCGAGCCGAGGCTCTGTTTCGCCGATCCGGTGTCGGCGGTCACCGTGCGCCAGCCCTGGTCGGGGTGGTGCAACTGCACGCGGTAGCCCTTCACCTTGCGAGTCCCCTTCTTGGCGCCCGCCCACTGCCAGGACACGCTGGCCTTCCTGCTGCGGGGCTGCGCGGACACGGTGAGGTTCGGAAGCGGTGTACCGGCTTTGGCCCGGCGGAGCGCCTGGAACGTCGTACTGATCGACGAGTCACCGGTGATCCTTAGTTCCGGGGCGCCGACAGCGGCCTTGTAGCCGGTGATGAACAACCCCGCGGGCGGGATCAGCGAGGTGGGTGCCACGTTGACGTTGGCGCCAGGCGAGGTGGTCACCCTTAGGATCCGACCCGCCGGGCCCCGCAGAGTGGCCGAGGTGCGCGATTGCGACGACACCTTCCAATCGGGTCCCAGATGCCAGTACTGCGTCAGCCTCCGGGCAGACGAGTCGGTCACCTGCATGGACCTGCGCGCATCATCCACCAGGATCTCGCGCTCCTGTACCGGGCCCTTGTCAGATGACGTGATGTTGATGGTGTCCAGGGAACCGGTGCGGGTGACCGACATCCCGCGCACCCTGAGCTCGTTGCGACTCTGGTTGGCCGGGATCGCCCGGTTGTGGGCCACAGCGCTCTCGGTCCACCGTGTGATGAGGCCGGTGTGGTCGTAGTCATACTGTCCGATGTCCACCACGACGGGGAAGCCCAGCGTCTGCCAGGTCACGGACATGTTGTCGTCGTGCCCGTGGGCGCCGGTGACGGGCCTGTTCAAGGCCGTCCACCACGTTGTGGACGTATCCGTCCAGGACCATCGCCCCGCCGCCACGCCGGCGTCGGGGTCCAGCACGCTGAGCGGCCGACTGGGGTTGAAGGGTGCCGGGATGACGGCGTCATTCATGCGGGCGTTACCGATCGCGGCGGTCAGATTCGTGGGTCCTCTGAACTGCGCCACCATCTCGATCGCGCGCGCCAGGCGTTGCTCGATGGCGACGGCGTCACTGCTCAGGCCGCGGGACCGCAGCTCCCGGGCGACGTCCTGCCAGCCGCGGATGTTCACCGATTGGTACAGCGACGAGCCTTCGTACGACCAGCCCTGTGGGCTGAAGACCTGGTCGGAGTCGTGGACGAGTCGGTTGATGGCCACTTGGCGGTAGATGGGCAGGGTGAGTCGTCGCGCCACGTCGATCAGGACAAGGTTGGCCAGCATGCCGTGATTGTGAACGGCGGTACGCGGCGGGCCCTTATACCGGGCGGAATCGACCAGGGCCTGCGCGTGCATGAGCAACAGGCTGCGCAGCCGCGGCCACATCGGATGCTTCGGGGTGATGAAGGCCGACAGGCACAAGAGCGCTTCGGTGCGCCGGAATGCGGTCCCCTCGTCCCAGCCGATGGAGTTGGCCACGGCCACGCTCCACGGGGTCGTCCCCGGCTTACCGGGAGGGGCTGGATCGGGAAATGCCTCGGCGGCGCGCAGGGCCTGCGCGGCCATTGCCTGGGCAGCCGCGGAGTTGCCGGCCTCACTGGCGTTGACAGTCGCCACCGCGAGCCAGAGCAGGGATCGGTACCACAGGGTCTGGGAGACGTCGGAGTAGGGGTTCTTCTGAATGGTGAAGGTATTCAGGTTGATCTTTCGGGTGGCGCCCAGGATGGTGAGCGTCGAGGGCGGGTCGAATCGCGACGTGCCCCGGAACAATTCCAGACGGCTCATCGGGCGGGCGCACCACTCGCTCTTGGGAGTGGCCGAGGCTGCGGCGGGAAGCACGACGCCGGTCGGTGCCGCCTGCGCCGATCCCGTGGTCACACCCGCAAGAACACACAGGGCGGAGGCCACGCATGCCGCAGTCCTGGCCCATCGCCACCGCGTGCTCGTCATGCGCTCCCCATTCGATCGTCTCAGGTGCATCAAGCCAAGAGTAAGGGTTCAACTGCGTTCGGTTGTGAATCTGGGGTTCGCTCCCGTTCATCGTGCATCATTGACTATGCGCAGATTAACCACCGCCGCCGTCGTGTTCGCCTCGATGGCGTTGTTGCTGAGCGGCCCAGCGGGGGCGACGGCCGCCGTCAGCGACTCGGCGGTGGCGGCCGCGAGTGTCTCCGCCGCACAAACCGGGGTTGGTGCGGCGTCGACCCGAAAGTTCCGAATCCGCCCGGAGGCTTTCGGCATCCACTCCTACCAGTCCCGGCCTCAGGTGCCGGGGGAGTCGTTCCGCATCAACTGCAAGCCGTTCTGGTGGGGGATGAATCCTGGGCGAGGCCGGTATGACTGGAAGATCGCCGACGAGTTCATCGCGAAGGTCGACAGTTACGGCTTCGAGCACGTGATGTTCTCGTTCTGCCAGACGCCGGTATGGGCGGCCAAGCGCGGGGGCCCGTGGGGTTCCGATCTGCGCCAGGCGCCGCCCGCCCGGATGTCGGACTGGACGAACTTCGTGCGCGCCTTCGTGTCGCGCTACAAGGACGTCATCGATGACTACGAGTTGTGGAACGAGGCGACATCGCGGTTCTGGTGGCGTGGCACTCCGGAAGAGATGGTCGCGATGAGCGTCGCGGCCGCGAAGGTGATCCGCGTCCACGACCCGAGCGCCCGGATCGTCTCGCCGTCGATGCAGTGCTGCCAGCAGATCGGCTGGTTCAAGTCCTTCTTCCCCAAGTTCATTCGGGGCATGGCGGCTGCGGGGTGGCCGGTGGACGTGCTGGCTTTCCACACGTACACCGACAGATTCCAGGGACTCGGTCTGGCTGAGGCCGTCACCCAGCGGGCCGCTGCCCTGGCAGTCATCCGGGCGGCTGTCAGCAAAGCCAGGGTCCCCAGCCGCATCGAACTGTGGGACACCGAGACCAACTTCCTGCTGCCGGTCACGAACAGGCAGAGCCAGGCGATCGTCGCGCGCACCTACCTGGATTCCTTCCGGTTCCGGTTCGCCCGGACCTACTGGTACCAGTGGACCCAGGAGCGCGGGCAATGGGGGATCAATCTGCGACCTGGCGCGCCGACGGTCAAGACCTACGCGCGGCTGCAGGCGTGGACTTCCAACGCGACGCTCAAGGGATGCTCGACGAGCAAGCAACTGGTGTCCTGCACCTTCAGTCGGAAAGGCAAGGCGATGAGGATCGCCTACTCCACGAAGCTGAAGGGGCGCGCGTCCATCCGGTTGGACCGCAGGACCCGCGTGTGCGGCGTGGTCAATGGCAGGTGCATCAGCCGACGCGGGAATGTGTCGGTCGGCTTCGAGCCCGTCCGGATCGGATAGCCCTCGTCGGGTGACGAGGCGCGGCGGCGTGATTCCCCGGCGGCGTAGGTTTGGGGATCGCTGATCAGCGAAGAGCCACGAAGGTGGTCCGAATCCGCCTCTTGCCCTTGGTCTCGATCTGGGTCGCGGGAACCATGTCCTGCCACCCGGGCGCCACCCAGCCGGCGCGCGGCGAGGTTCGGCCCCGGTGCAGACGCATTCGGGAGCCTTTGGCCACAGTGACCCTCACGGCGTGGCCGTCGGACGTGGAGATCGTGACGGCCCGCCGAAGCCGGGATGCCCACCGGACGATTCGGTAGTCCGGGTCGAGCGTGAAGCGCTGCCGCACCACACTCTTGCCTGAATCGATCACCTGGAACCGCCCCGCGCGCGTGTAGGAGACCTGTCGCACGATCCGGCCGCTGCGTTGTTTGGACGACGTCAAGGTGGCGGAGACCGATCCCCGCGAGGAGTTGTGGGAGTAGCCGTTCACGCCTGCCCGGTAGCCTGAGGCGCCGGTCGTGGGGGTTGCCGTCTCGGGGACGTTGTGGGCGGCGCGGGACTCCAGCCATGTGTTCAGCGGGTTGGTGCTGTAGTCGTAGGAGCCAGGATCGACGATGATCGGGTTGCCCTTGGCGAACCAGGTCACCGAGCCGAAGTCGTCGTGGCCATGGGCGCCGCGCAGCCGCCCGAGTCGCATCGTGACGTAGGGGCTCGCGACGTCGCTCCACGAGAAACGCGCAGCGAACAGTGCGCTCGGATCGACCAGGACGAGCGGCGCCCGGGGGTCGGGGGTCAGGTGAAGCCCGTTTCGGTCGGGGAACCCGTCACCGATGAGCGAGACTTGCCCGTCGGGGGCGATCATGTGCCGCGCGGCGAGCCATACCTTGGCCAGTCGGGCGTCCATGGCTGCCGCCTCGGCTTTGGCGCCGCTGGCGCGCAGTCGGGTCGCCACCCGTTTCCACTCTGGGTAGAGGAAGAACTGGTAGATCGCCGAGCCCTCGATGTTGACGCCCTGGCTGGAGAACGACCGTGCGAAGTCGCGCCGCAATCGTGCGACGGCGCGCAAGACGATGGCCCGGTCGTTGAGGAGCTCCCCCGTGCTCCACAGCGCCTGGTTGGCGATCAGCCCATGATTGTGCGGCTCGCGAAGGGGCGGCCCGAAGTAGCGGCGGTCATCGAGGTTGGCCGCTACCAACCGGCGCAGGAGCAGGCCGGTCCGGGCGCCAGGCGCCAGGGAGTACAGGCAGTTCAAGGCCTCTTGTCGGCGGGTGACGGTTCCTTCGTCCCAGCCGCGGGCCGCGGCTCGTTGCAGATCTGCACCGCCCGGGTCCGGGCTGAGGGTGTGGAACCGGACCGCCGCGTCGACGGATCGTACGACGAGGTCCGCCCGGTTGGTCTCGGAAGCCGTCAGCGCGGCCGACGCCAGCCAGTACAGCGATCGAAACCACAAGGTCTTGGACGGATCGCCCCACACGATGCTGTTGGCGTGCAGGCGGGAGAGGTCCAAGGGCTTGGTGTCGCCCATGATCGTCACACGGCCCGCCGTCAGCGGGTCCAGGGGCCGAACACCGATGTAGGAGCCGCGTGCGCTGCGGATCGGCGCACACGGATCGCCGCTGGAGGGCGCCTTCGCCTGCCCGGCTGATGGCGCCACGACCAGCGCCAGCATGACGGACACGCCGGCAGTGGCGGCGATCGTGCCGCTTCGGATGAACACCCCTCAATGTTAGGCCCTGCGCAGCGGTGGTCGGCGCGTCAGTTGGCGAGGAACTGGACCTTGCCCGTACTCGCAGCCGTCAGCACCGCTTCGGCCACCGCCAGGGTCGCAGCACCCTCACGCAGTGACACGATGTCGTCGCCCACACCCAGCACCGCATCGCGGAACGCCTCGTGTTCCGTGCGCAGGGGTTCGGCCTTGGCGAACGAGAACCGGATCATGTCGCCCTCGCTGACGCCGCGGAACCCCGCGATGTGAGCCCACTGGGTGGGGACCGACCCGTTGGCGAAGTACGTCAGGTCCGCGCTCAGGGTGTCGGCCACGAACGCGCCCTTCTCACCGGTGATGGTCGTCAGCCGCTCCTTCATGGGTGACAGCCAGTTGACCAGGTGGTTGGTCACCGTCCCGTCGGCCAGGCTGCCGGTGATCGCGACCAGGTCCTCGTGCGGGCGGCCGGACCGGTGCGCCGACTGGGCGGCGACGGTCGCGAACGGCTGTTGGGTGACCCACGCGGTGAGGTCGATGTCATGGGTGCCCAGGTCCTTGACCACGCCCACGTCGGCGATGCGTGCAGGGAACGGGCCGACCCGGCGGGTCGCGACCTGGAACACTTCGCCCAGGTCACCGGCCGCCAACCGGCTGCGCGCCTGCTGCAAGGCCGGGTTGTACCGCTCGATATGTCCGACGCCGCCCACCAGGCCGGCGGCGGCGAAGGCCTCGACGATGTCGCTGGCCTCGGCGCTGTTGGCGGCCAAGGGCTTCTCGATCAGCGCATGGATCCCGTGGCGGGCCAACTCCATGGCGATGGCGTGATGGAACGCCGTCGGCACGGCCACCACGCAGTAGTCGATCCCCGCCGAGATCAGGTCGGTCACGCTGTCGTGCACGGCCAACTCGCCGGAGACCGAGTGCGGATCGCCCATCGGGTCGGCGACCGCCACGAGCTCGACACCGTCGATGGTCCGCAGCACGCGGGCGTGGTGACGGCCCATCATGCCCAGGCCGATGAGTCCGGCGCGCAGGTCCGCCGTGCCGGTCATGCCAGTTCCTCGGCGACGGCGTTGACGGCCTGCGCCACGACCTGCAGGTCCTGCTCGGTCAGCGACGGATGGATGGGCAGTGAGATGACGTGCGCTGCCGCCGCCTCGGTGCGGGGGAGGTCCACGTCCAGGGCGAAGGTGGGCAGCCGGTGCACGGGCACTGGGTAGTAGACACCGGACCCGACACCGCGGTCAGCCAGGGCTGCCACGAAGGCGTCGCGGTCTGCGGACACCCGGATCGTGTACTGGTGGTAGACGTGCTCGGCGCCGGGCGCGACCACCGGGGTCACCACCCCGGACAAGGCCCCATCCAGGAAGGCCGCGTTCTCGCGCCGCTGTTTCGTCCAGCCCGCCAGCTTGCCCAGCTGAACGCGGCCGATCGCGGCGTGGATGTCGGTCATGCGGTTGTTCAGGCCGGCCACCTCATTGTGGTAGCGCTTCTCCATACCCTGGTTGCGCAACAGCCGGATCATGCGGGCGAGTTCCGGATCGCCGGTCACGACCATGCCGCCCTCGCCTGAAGTCATGTTCTTGGTCGGGTAGAACGAGAACGCTGCCGCGTCGCCCCAGGCGCCGACCGGGCGCCCCTCGAAGCTGGCGGCATGAGCCTGCGCGGCGTCTTCGAGCACCTGGAGTTCGTACTCCTGGGCGATGTCCATGATCTGCGGCATCGCCGCGGGGTGTCCGTACAGGTGGACCGGCATGATCGCCCGCGTGTGCGCAGTGATGGCGGGGACGATCGCGTCGGGGTCCATGCAGTAGGTTTCGGGGTCGATGTCGATGAACACGGGAGTCGCTCCCGTCACCGCGACCGCGTTCGCGGTCGCTGCGAACGTGAAACTGGGAACGATGACCTCGTCGTCGGGCCCAACCCCCATTGCCAACAGCGCCAGGTGCAGCGCAGAGGTCCCGGAGTTGACGGCCACACACTCGCGGCCGGCCACGACGGCCGCGAACTCCTGCTCGAAAGCGGCGACCTGCGGGCCTTGCGCAATCATTCCCGAACTCAGGACGGCGTCGACGGCTGCGCGCTCGTCATCGCCGATGATGGGCTGGGCGGCGGGGATCATCGGTTCCTCGATTCGTCGGTCTGAGTCAGGGTGTTCCCCGATTCGCGGAATTCAGTCCCGGTCACCGGGCATGACCACCGGCCGTCGCCCATGGCGGTGAGGGGGCGCCCCGCAGGCCCTACCCACCCGACGCGGGCGGCGGGTACTCCCGCGACGATGGCGTAGTCGGGGACATCGCGGGTGACGACGGATCCGGCGGCCACCAGCGCCCACGCCCCGATCGTGACCGGAGCCACGCATACGGCACGGGCCCCGATGGCGGCGCCGGTCCGCACAGTGACGCCGACAGGCTCCCAGTCGCTGGCGGCTTTGATGCTGCCGTCGGGGTTGATGGCGCGCGGGTACTGGTCGTTCGTCAGCACCGCGGCGGGACCCACGAACACGCCGTCGCCCAACTGGGCAGGTTCGTACACCAGCGCGTAGTTCTGGATCTTGCAGTTGTCGCCCAGTCGGACCCCCGTGCCGATGTAGGCCCCTCGGCCCACGATGCAGTGCTCGCCCAGACGGGCGTCCTCGCGGACCTGGGCCAAGTGCCACACGCGCGTCCCGTCGCCGAGTTGTGCCTGCGACGAGACATCTGCGGACGGGTCGACGACGGGGGCAGTCACACCGAAAGTATGGATCATCGGGTGCTCGGGGTTCCGCTGGACACAGTCTGGCATCGGCCGTTTCTGGCTGAGCGGCGCGAGGCTAGCCTGGAATCAGGGGTGCACCATGGCCACCGTTCCGGCTTCCCATTCGTCGTCTGCAGCACGTGTCGATGAGGCTGCGATTCCCTGTCCGCACTGCGGCGCTGCGCTGATCATGCCGCCCGAGAGTTACTCGTGGGTGTCGTGCGCCACGTGCGGGCGCCCTGTTCCGCTCGAGCTGGCCCGAGGACTTGCCGACGCAGAACGCGAGCATCGCGCCGCCGACGTGTACGCCGCCTATGTCGAAGACGTTGCCGCGCAATGGCGGCGAGTGGCCGACTACTGGGGCCATCGGCATGCGGATGCCCGACGGGCCGTCGCGGCCGCAGCGCGCAACCCCGTCGAGGAGCCTCTATGGCAACCGGCTGGAGCCGGCCACCCGTCCCAGCGACTCCCAGCACAACCGGCTGTGCCCGCCGTCACGCCTCCGGTCGACCGCGTCCCATCGGCATCCGCCGAACACCCGAGCGGGCCACGTCGGGCCGTGCCGACGGCGGTGGTGCTGCAGGGCACGGGTGCCGTCATGATTCTCGCTGCGGTGGTTCTGGTCAGCGCGTTCGCGTGGACATTCCTGCCCCCCGCGGGCCAAGCCATGCTGTTGTGTGGCGTCGTCATGGTGCTGGCGGTCGTGACAGTGGCGACCCGCGGGCGAGTGCCGACGACCAGTGCGATCCTGGCCGGCTTGTCCGCTGCTGTCTACGTGGTGGTGGCTGTCGCG
>RRZT012026961.1_pt1 | contig 10031 bp, 7 predicted proteins | sample 2165551 | NCBI WGS metagenome assembly RRZT01 (sample SAMN10456910, study PRJNA506462) | wastewater metagenome | biome: wastewater; feature: sludge; material: wastewater sludge; isolation source: wastewater sludge with Escherichia coli K12::gfp cells carrying plasmid... | place: USA: Moscow, Idaho ...
AGGTGACAAAGCCCCGGTCCACCGCATCCGAAGATCCCGCCACATCGGTCAGCCGCCCGATGATCATCCCGCCCGTACAGCTTTCGGCGGTGGCGATCATCACCCCCCGCGCGCGCGCCAGATCAAGCACCTTTGCCGGGTCGCTCACAGCATCGGCTCCAGCACGGCATGATAAAGCCCGGCCAGCATGACCGAGACCACGCCCGCGAAAAGCCCCGCCCAGAGATCGTCCAGCATGACGCCCGCCGCGTCGCCCCGCCGGTCGGCCCGTCCGACCAGCCAAGGTTTCCAGATGTCGAACAGCCGAAACAGCAAAAACGGCACCACGAATGCCGGCCAGGCGTCAAGAATGGCGACCCCGTGCCGCCAGAGCGGGATCACGGTGAAACACATGGCCAGCCATTGGCCCGCGACCTCGTCGATGACGATTTCCGACGGATCCTTGTCGGCGCTGGTGGCGATGGCGCGGGGCACCGCCCAAAAGCCCAGGCCCGCCGCAAGCAGGGTGGCGATGGGCAGAAACCAGCCCGCGCCGGCCTGTGCGATCAGCACGGCCAGCACGACGGCCGCCGCCGAACCCCAGGTGCCGGGCGCCGGGCGCAGCCGGCCGATGCCGAAAAAGGTGGTGATCATGGTGACCATGGCGTTTCCTATTCCCTGATCAGCGTCGCGGTGGCGATGGCGGCGATGCCTTCCTCGCGCCCGGTAAAGCCCAGCCGTTCCGAGGTGGTAGCCTTGACGCTGATGCGGTCGGGGGCGATGCCGGTGATCTCGGCCAGCCGCTCTGTCATCGCGGGCGCATGCGGGCCGATCTTGGGGCGTTCGCAGACAAGCGTCACATCCACGTTCGAGATGCGATAGCCCATGTCCCGCGCCAGCCCGGCGGCATGGCGCAGGAAGATATGGCTTTCCGCCCCTTTCCATTCCGGGTCCGAGGGCGGGAAATGCCGCCCGATATCGCCCTGGGCCAGCGCGCCATAGATGGCGTCGGTCAGCGCATGCATGCCGACATCGGCATCGGAATGGCCCAAAAGCGCCTTGTCATGCGCGATCCTGACCCCGCAGAGCCAGACATGATCGCCCTCGGTAAAGGCATGGACATCATAGCCATTGCCCAGACGTATATCCATGGCATCCCCCGGATTGCGTTCTCCCGGAATGCGCCCGGCCAGAATGCGTTCGGCGCGGGCGAAATCGGGCGGATAGGTCAGTTTCAGATTGTTTTCGTCGCCCGGCGTCACGGTGACGGGCAGGCCGGCGGCCAGCGCCAGTTCGACATCGTCGGCCGCGCCCTGCGGATGGGCGCGATGCGCGGCCAGAATGGCGTCCAGCGCAAAGCCCTGGGGCGTCTGGGCGCGGAAAAGCCCGTCGCGGCTGGCGGCGGCGGTGACGCGACCCCCTTCGGCGCGCCAGAGCGCGTCTGAGACCGGCAGGGCGGGCGCCGCGGCGGGCGCGCCGTCGCGCAGGGCGGCGACGACGCCGGCGATGACCCCGGCCGGGACCAGCGGGCGGGCGCCGTCATGGATCAGCACATGGGTGACGCCGCTGCCCTCGAGGCTTTCGAGCGCGGCGCGGACGCTGTCGCTGCGGCTGGCGCCGCCTGCGACAAGGGTGACCGGGCCGGACAGATCCGCGATGCCACGGGGCATGTCCTCGGGGGCCAGCGTCACCACCACGCGCGGAAAGGCGGCAAAGGCCGCGATGCTGCGCGCCAGCACGCTCAGCCCGGCCAGATCGCGCCATTGCTTGGGCGGTCCGACCCCGGCGCGGGTGCCGCGCCCGGCGGCGGTGATGATGGCGGCATAGCGCGCGGGTATGGTCGTGCCCTGGGTCATGGCCGCCAGCTTTAGGCGAGCCCGCCGCGCGAGGCAATCGCCGCGATTGCCACCGAAACGCGCATGCAGCCTTGGCCGCCCGGCCCGGTTCTGCGTATAACTACGCCGACCGCCCGCCAAGTCCGGGCCCATGATCGCGCCAAAGGATGCCGCCATGACCGATGCCACCGCCACCGATCTTTCCAAGGATGCCGCCGCGACCGCCGCCGTCGCGCTGGTCGAGCCGGGTATGCGGCTGGGCCTTGGCACCGGCTCGACGGCGGCGATTTTCGTGCGCCGTCTGGCACAGCGGGCCGCGGCCGAGGGGCTTGCGCTGCGCTGCGCCGCGACATCCAAGGCCACGGCCCAGCTGGCGGCTTCTCTGGGCCTTCGGGTCGAAGAGCTGGACGATATCGGCTGGCTCGATCTGACCATCGACGGTGCTGATGAGGTTGACCCCGACCTGAACCTGATCAAGGGCGGCGGTGCCGCGCATCTGCGCGAAAAGATCGTGGCCATGGCCTCGGACCGGATGGTGGTGATCGCCGATCAGGGCAAGGTCGTGGACCGGCTGGGCCAGTTCCACCTGCCGGTCGAGGTGATCCCCTTTGGCTGGCAGACCACGCGCAAGCTGATCACCCGCGCGCTGGACGCGCTGGACCTCGGCCAGCGGCCGGTTCTGCTGCGCCAGCGCGACAATAAGCCGCTTTTGACCGATGAGGGGAACCTGATCCTCGACCTCGCGCTTGAGGCGATTCCCGATCCCCAGGCGCTGGCCGACCGGCTGTCGCGGATCGCGGGGGTGGTTGAACACGGGCTTTTCCTGAATATCTGCCATGTTGCGATCATCGGCCGTCCGGACGGCTCGGTCGTGGAACTGCAACGCGAGGATTTCGAATGAATTTCGACTATGACCTTTTCGTCATCGGCGGCGGCTCGGGCGGGGTGCGCGCGGCGCGCATCGCCGCCAGCGAATATGGCGCCCATGTCGGCCTGGCCGAGGAATCGCGGATGGGCGGCACCTGCGTCATCCGTGGCTGTGTGCCCAAGAAGCTGATGATATTCGCCTCGCAGGCGGGGGCCATGGCAGCGGAATCGCGCGGCTATGGCTGGCCCGAGGCACAGTCGGGGGATTTTGACTGGCCGCATTTCCATCACAAGCTGGAACGCGAGCTGGACCGGCTTGAGGGTGCCTATACGGGCGGTCTGCAAGGCGCCGGGGTCGATATTCACAAACAGCGCGCCCGCATCCTTGACGCCCATACCGTCGAGCTGGCCGACGGGCAGCGCATCACCGCCAAGCATATCCTGATCGCCGTGGGCGGCCGCCCGCAGCTTCCGGGCATTCCGGGACAGGAACTCGGGATGATCTCGGACGATCTTTTCACCATGGAGCGCCTGCCCGGGCGGGTGCTGGTCGTGGGCGGCGGCTTTATCGCCTGCGAATTCGCCACCATCCTCAAGGGGCTGGGCAGCGATACCGTGCTGGCCTATCGCGGCGATGCGGTGCTGCGCGGTTTCGACGACGAGATGCGCCGCCACGTCACCGAACAGCTGCGCATGATCGGGGTCGATCTGCGGCTGGGCGCCGCGCCCGAACGGCTGGACCGCGAGGGCGCGTCCTCGGTGCGCGTCACCTTCAAGGATGGCAGCAGCGAGGTGTTCGACGCGGTGATGTTCGCCACCGGCCGCGCCCCCTATACGCAGGGGCTTGGGCTGGAAGAGCTGGGCGTCAAGCTTGGCCGCAAGGGCGAGATCGTAGTGGATGAATGGTCGCAGACCTCGGTCCCGTCGATCTATGCGGTGGGCGATGTGACCGACCGGGTCAACCTGACCCCGGTCGCGATCCGCGAAGGCCACAGCTTTGCCGATACCGTTTTTGGCGCCAAACCGCGCAAGGTCGATCACAGCCTGGTCGCCAGCGCCGTCTATACCCGCCCGCACGAGCTTGCGACCGTGGGCCTGACCGAGGAACAGGCGGCGGCGCGCGGCCCGGCGGATGTCTATGTCGCCAGCTTCCGGCCGATGCGCTCGCTATTTGGCGGCTCAGAGGCGCGGGCGGTGATGAAGCTGATCGTCGAGGCCGGGACCGACAAGGTGCTTGGCTGTCATATCTTTGGCCCCGAGGCGGGCGAAATGATCCAGATGGTCGCCATTCCGATGGGCATGGGCGCAACCAAGGCCGATTTCGACGCGGCGATGGCCGTGCATCCGACGCTTGCCGAAGAGCTGGTGACGATGCGCAAGCCCACGCGCCGCATCGGCGGTGACAATGCTGACAAAGCGGTGGTTTCGGCTTGAATTTCAGGCCGAAACCACCAGTTTCGAAAACAACCCTGACACAGGATGAGGCAAGAGTTTAATGGCGGGACAAGGCCCTTGGGGCGGTGGCGGAGATGACGGCAAGGGCGGCAGGCAGCCGCCGCAGGGGGGCGGACGCCCCTGGGGCAATGCCGGGGGCGATCAGGGCGGCGACGATCAACAGCCGCAGGGTCCACGCCGCGGCGACCAGATGCCCGAGATCGAAGAACTGGTCCGCAAGGGTCAGGATCGCCTGCGGGTGCTGATGGGCGGCAAGGCCTCGGGCAACGGCCAGCGTCCCGGTGGTGGCGGTCCGCGCCGGCCGCAGGGGCCGCAGTTCCAACTGGGCCGGGGCGCCTGGGGGCTGATCGGGCTGGGCGCCGTGGTCGTCTGGTCCTTCATGTCCTTCTATACCGTCGACGAGGGCGAGCGTTCGGTCGAGCTTTTGTTCGGCCGGCCCTATGCCATCGGCACGCCGGGTCTGAACTTTGCGCCCTGGCCGGTCGTGACCAAGGAAATCGTGCAGGCCACCGGTGAGCGCGTGACCGAGATCGGTCTGGGGCAGGGTGGTCCGATGGATAGCGGGCTGATGCTGACCCGCGATCAGAACATCGTCGACATGGGCTATCAGGTGGTCTGGAACGTCTCGGACCCGGAACAGTATCTGTTCAACCTGGCCGATCCGCAGGGCACGATCCGGGCCGTGGCCGAATCCGCGATGCGCGACATCGTGGCGCGTTCGGAACTGGCGCCGATCCTGAACCGCGACCGCGAAACCATCCGCGCCGAGCTGCAAGAGGCCGTTCAGCGCACGCTGGACCTCTATGAGGCGGGGATCAACATCGTCCGGGTCAACCTGGACCGCGCCGATCCGCCGCGCGAGGTGATCGACAGCTTCCGCGAGGTGCAGGCCGCCCAGCAGGAACGCGACAGGCTGGAAAAAGAGGCCGACGCCTATGCCAACCGGGTGCTGGCCAGCGCGCGCGGTGAAGCCGCCGCCGTGATCGAACGCGCCGAGGCTTACCGCGCCGAGGCCGTCAACACCGCCGAGGGTGAGGCCGCGCGCTTCAACTCGGTCTATGACGAATATGTCAAGGCGCCCGAAGTGACGCGGCGCCGGATGTATCTGGAAACCATGGAAAGGGTCCTAGGCAGCGTGAACAAGGTCATTCTGGACGGCGAAGGCGGTCAGGGCGTGGTGCCTTATCTGCCGCTGGATCAGCTGCGCCCGGGGACGGGCACGGCCCCGCGCGGCACCAGCGAAGGGGGGACGAACTGATGAAACGTTTCCTTTCGACGCTGGCTCTGCCGGCGCTGGTGGTGATCGCGGTCCTGATCTTCAGCTCGATCTATATCGTCGATGTGCGCGAACGCGCGCTGGTGCTGCGTTTCCGCGAAGTGGTGACGGTGCGCGAAAATCCGGGGCTTGGCATCAAGGTGCCGCTGCTGGATTCGGTGGTCAAATACGACGCCCGGATCCTGGGCCTGCCGACCAGCCCGATGGAGGTCACGCCGCTGGATGACCGCCGTCTGGTCGTCGACGCCTTTGCCCGCTGGCAGGTGGTCGACGCGCAGCGCGTCTATCAGGCGACGCAGGGGCTGGGCCTGCCGCGCGTGCAGGAGCGGCTGGATTCGATCATCAACAGCGCCATCCGCCAGGTTCTGGGCTCTGTCCCCTCGACCACGGTGCTGTCGGATGACCGGACGCCGCTGATGAACCGCATCCGCGATCTGGCCCGTTCCGAGGCCGAGGATCTGGGCGTGCGCGTCATCGACGTGCGGCTGACCCGGACCGATCTGCCGGAACAGAACCTGACCGCGACCTATGCCCGGATGCGCGCCGAGCGCGAGCGCGAGGCCGCAGACGAGATCGCCCGCGGGGGCGAGGCCGCGCAGCGCGTGCGCGCCGCCGCCGACCGCACCGTGGTCGAGCTGACCTCGGAGGCGCGCAAAAAGGCCGAGGTGGTGCGCGGTGAAGCCGATGCCCGCCGCAACGCCATCTATGCCGATGCCTTTGGCCGCGATCCCGAATTCTTCGCCTTTACCCGTTCGATGACCTCGTATGAGCGGTCGTTGCGCGGGGAAAACAGCGCGCTGGTGATCCAGCCCGAGGGCGAATTCTTCGACTATCTGCGCAGCGACGGTTCGGACAAGGCCAATCCGGTTCCACGCCCGGCCAGCCCCGAGCAGAGCGCGCAGGCGGACGAAGCGGGGGCGGACACCGCCCCGGCCGGGACGGCAAGCGATGCCGCGACCGGCGTCGCCGAAGAGGCCGTCGCGCCGACCGAAACCAACCGCGATGGCCAACCGCTGGGCGCCGCCGCCGGGGTCACACTGACGCCGATGCCGGAATCACTGGCCAGCCCGCCGCAGGAGGAGCCGGTCATCGCGCCCGCGAACTGAGCGGGGCGAGACATGAAAGGGGCCGGACGTTTTGTCCGGCCCCTTTTTCGTGGACGATGTTGTCGGGGGTAACGTATCGAGCCCGTCTGCCACAGCATCTGCGTCCGAGTGATCGCTTGTGCTTTTGCAGATAATCCAGTTCTCATCATCACCGGATTAATCGGATAAGTCGGCATGGTTCGACATACAATTATCGATAGCCGACACCATTCCAAAAACCTATGACCGCATCAAAATATCGTTCGATATCGGAATCCTGAACTCGTATATTATATGCCCTCAGGCCGATCCGATCATAGAGTAGCTGAGTGTCTCTGTCTCGATAAGGCCATAGGTTCGGATTAAGCTCCCTTAGACGTTTCGCAGCGGGACCATCGCCGTGTCGTGCCGTGCTGATCAGTTCCCAAAGCTCGGCTATTGCCTGAGTCTTTATCAATGACGCGATTTGGAGACCTTTCAACTCCAGGACATAATCGAACAGGCTCGTGCGATTGGCGTGTTCAATAATTGCACTATCCCCTCGCTGTTTGAGCGATAGCCATAGCCTCAAATTGCGCTCGAATGCTGCGCCGATGGCAAGGGCGAAGCTTAGCCTCATTTCATAGCACAGCGAATTGTGGCTGTTGTCACGCGCGATTTGTGTCATGAACTTTTTCGGTCCACCGATCAAATCTCTCGGGATGCGCTGCAGCTGGTTCAATGCGGGCGTGACAACCCTATCCCGAAATTTGACCATTGCAGAAGCGTTAATCAACGCCTGACCGTCGCATCGTCTTGCCAAATTATGATGTCCCTAGAGTATCTGTGCCCTGGTTGATTGCTTTTCAGCATAGCGTCGATATTCGCATGGTAATTTGGATTGAGCTACTCCAAAACAGGGAGTGCGAAATCAATCACTCGAGAATGAAATGCGTCATCTGCGCTGCGCGCAATATGCGTAGAATTTGGTTCAGCCCAATCAACAAGCATGACGATACGCTTGCTGTCTTTACATGCGGATTTCACTCATCGCCCATAATTATCTTGCCCTGCGGCGCGGCTTCGGTTCCGCCCGGGGATCCGCCATTGCGGGCATCGTCATCGGCGATCTCGCGCTGCCATTCGCGCCAGATCGAGACCAGCAGCGCCATCAGCACCGGGCCGACGAACAGCCCGACGATGCCCATGGTCTTGACCCCGCCGATCAGCCCGAAAAAGGTCGGCAGAAACGGCAGCTTGACCGGCCCGCCGACCAGCAGCGGGCGGATGGTCTTGTCGACGATGAACAGCTCGCAGGTGCCCCAGATGAACAGCCCCGCCCCCGCCAGCGGCGATCCGCTGGCCACCAGATAGGCCGAAACCAGTGTGAAACTGAGCGGCGCGCCGCCGGGGATCAGCGCCATGAAACCGGTCAGGACGCCGAATGTCACCGGCGAGGGCACACCCGCGATCCAATAGGCGGTGCCCAGAATGACACCCTCGCCAATGGCGATCAGGGTCATCCCGGTCACGGTCGAGCTGATCGTGGCGGGGACGACGCGCGACAGCCTGCTCCAGCGTTCGGGCAGGATGCGGCGGCCGACCTGATCGATCTGGGCCACGATCTTGTCGCCGTCGCGATACAGGACGAACAGCGTGATCAGCATGAAAAGCAGCGTCAGCGCCAGGTGAAAGGTCATGGTGCCGGCGGTGATTGCGCCGCGATAGATCGCCCCGATATTCGAGCCACTGACCAGCTGCACGATCTCGCTGATGCCGCCGGGGCGGCCGATATAGGTCTGCCAGCTCTTGTCGAACCAGTCGCCGATATGGGGCAGGCCGGCCAGCCATGCGGGCGTCGGTGCGCCCATGCCGTTGACCATGATCGCCCAGCTGATCCAGTCGCGCAATTCGCGGAACGCATAGGCCAGCGCCATCGCGATCGGAACCAGCAGGAAACAGACCAGCACCAGCACCAGAAGCGCCGCGGCCCCCGTCCGGCCAAGCCCAAGCCCGAAGGCCGCGCGGTCGCGGATCGGCCAGCTGGCCAGCGCGATCACCGCCGCCGCAAGGACCGGCACCAGAAAGCCGTGAAAGAAATAGATCGAGGCCGCTACAATGGCGAGAAGCAGCCAGCGCGCGGCCGAGACATTGGTGACCAGCGGCTGGCGATAGACCCGCAAGCCGACCTGATTGGGCCGGCCCCCGCGGGCGGGCGTGCCGTCCGGCGCGGTGGCGCCGGCGCTTTCCGGCAAGTTGCGCGTATTCATTCCTGTCGACCCCGGCCCGGCCTTTGCACTTCGGTTGCGTCACGAGACAGCAGTTCCGCCCCGGCTGCAAGCGGCAATGCCATCCGACGCCATCGCTTCGGCGTCGCACCCAGTCTAGCAGCATCGCGTGTCAGCGTCATGTCACTCTGCGTCGCACCGTCCGGTGTGGGGGATGGCGGGCCGCGGCGCAAAGGCCGCTCTGGACTTTTGGTGCAAGTCACGATCAGTTCATCCTCCGAGAGCGTGGTTCATTTGCAACGGGGTCGCAAATCCCCTTGAAAGTGAGCAGATTGTCGGGACGCGGACACGGGTTCCGGCACGACAGGAGGCAGATCAGATGAACAAGACTTCACCCCGTTACCTTTTGACCGCATCGGGGCTTGCATTGCTATTGGCGCTGTCACCGGCCCTGGCCCAGCAATCGGCGACGGCCGACACGGCCCAGGCTGCGGCCAATCAGAACGAGCCGCTCAAGGCGCCGGAAAGCCAGGCCCGCCGCCAGCAGGTGATGCCCGAAAGCTTTGCCGACCTGGTCGAACAGGTCAGCCCCGCGGTCGTCAACATCACCACCACCGCCACCGTGTCCACGCCGCTCGCGCGCGGTCCGCAACTGCCCGAGGGCAGCCCGTTCAGCGATCTTTTCCGCGAATTCGGCTTTCCGGGCCTGCCCGATGGCGGCAACCCGTTTGGCGGGCCGCAGGGCGAACAGCGCTCGAACGCGCTGGGATCGGGTTTCGTGGTGTCGGCCGATGGGCTGATCGTGACCAACAACCACGTCATCGACGGCGCCGATGAGATCGAGGTCGAATTCTTTTCGGGCACGAAACTGCCCGCGAAGGTCATCGGCAAGGATGACAAGACCGATATCGCGGTGCTCAAGGTCGAAAGCGACAAGCCGCTGCCCTTCGTGAAATTCGGCGACAGCGATGTGGCCCGGGTGGGCGATTGGGTGCTGGCGCTGGGGAACCCGCTGGGTCAGGGGTTCTCGGCCTCGACCGGGATCGTGTCGGCGCGCAACCGGGCGCTGTCGGGCAGCTATGACGACTTTATCCAGACCGATGCGGCGATCAACCGGGGCAATTCGGGCGGTCCGCTGTTCAATATGGATGGCGAGGTGATCGGCGTGAACACCGCGATCCTGTCACCCAATGGCGGCTCGATCGGGATCGGCTTCTCGATGGCCTCGAACGTGGTCAGCAAGGTTGTCGAGCAGCTTGAGCAATTCGGCGAGACCCGGCGCGGCTGGCTGGGCGTCAAGATCCAGCCGGTGACGCAGGATATCGCG
>RRZT010226542.1_pt1 | contig 10030 bp, 7 predicted proteins | sample 2165551 | NCBI WGS metagenome assembly RRZT01 (sample SAMN10456910, study PRJNA506462) | wastewater metagenome | biome: wastewater; feature: sludge; material: wastewater sludge; isolation source: wastewater sludge with Escherichia coli K12::gfp cells carrying plasmid... | place: USA: Moscow, Idaho ...
CTGGCGCGTGAAAAAAACATCACATTTGTGATGGTAACGCACGAACGGGATTTGGCGGGCTGTGCCGACAGGATTATCACCATTAAAGACGGCATGGTGCTGCGCAATGAAAAAATTGAAAACCCCAATCGTGTATTTGCCGCGCAAGAAAGCGTGATGGATAAAGAATATGCACTTGCCGAGCAGGCAGCTGCCGACAAAAAGGCACCCCCGCCAATTACCGCATCGGCAATGTCGGAAATGCCCAATGTGCCCCCGCAAGAGCAAACAATGCATGTGTGAAAATTTGTTTAAGGAGAATATCATGAAAAAATTTACTCTTCGCCCCTCGCTGCATAAAGCAGTTTCCTGCGCGCTGGCGCTTGTATTGGCAGCATGTTTGCCCTTTGCGGCTTTGGCCAGCACGCCGCCTGCGCCTACACCTTCGCCCACGCCGGCACCCCCGCCCGCAACAAGCGGCGGCAGCATTTACATATCCGCGTATAACATTGTAGATGGCACAACGGGCGCCGAAATTTTGAATTTATATCCCGACATGAAGTGCATGGCGGCCTTTACCATTGTGGACGAGCGCATTATCGATGCCGATGTGCCGCAAAATGCCGACATGGCACAATATATTCATGCGCGTGTGGTTGCAGACAATTTCACGCCCGTAAGCGGTGGCGATGTGCGCTATACGCGCCGTGCCGCCGTGGATGGCAAGCTTTCGTACACAGTTTCGTTTAACGACACAAGCTATAAAGGCGTAAAAAATGTGTTCTCGTTTGATTTATCCACTACAACCGCCAATCAAAACAGCTTCCCCAACGCGCCAATTGTTACATTGTCGCAAACCATTGCCCAATGCGCGGCAAAAGACGGCACAACAGCGTCTACCATCAAGCCCACCATCATGGTGAAAAGCTCGTCCTATGGCGATCAGCCCAGCATTAATGCGGGGCAAAAGTTTACGCTGAATGTCACATCCTATAACACCAGCAAAAAAGAGGCCGTCAGCGCCGTCACCACCACCATTGAGCTGCCGAAAGAGCTAACGCTTGCAGGCGGCAGCAACAGCGTGCTTACCGATACGGTTGCCGCAGGCGGCAGCTTTACCAATCAGTTTGCGCTTATGGCGCAAGCAAACGCAGAAACCACGGTGGCCAACGTCACGGTGCGCTATTCGTTTTACACCAAAGACAGTGCCGAGCCCGTAAGCGCAAGCCAAATTATCGCGGTGCCCATTGTGCAGCCGGATCGCTTTTCGTTTTCCAATATGGAGGTGCCGCCGGAGCTGTATTTAGGCGAAGAAAACACCATCACATTGGGCTTTGTGAATAAAGGCAAGGGCATTTTGTATAATTTATCTGCTGAAATTGCAGGCAATTTGAAAAACCCGGGCCAACAGCAATTTTTGGGCAATTTACAGCCTGGTGCCGAGGGCACTGCCGATTTTGTGGTATCCAGCGACACAGTGGGCACCGTTTCGGGCACCATTACCCTTACGTACGAGGACATCAACGGCAATTCTAAAACGCAAGTAAAAGAATATTCCGTTACCATTTCCGAAAATCAAAATAATATGGGCGGCGGCATGATGGGCCCTGGCGGCATGATGCCCGGCGACATGGGCGTAGATGGCGAGATGCCTCTTGACAAGGGCGGCTTCCCGTGGTGGGGCTGGGTGCTGATTGCCGCGGGCGTTATTGCCGTCATCATCACCATTGTGGTCGTTTTGAAAAAGAAAAAGGCCAAAAAGCTGGCGGCGGAGCTTGCGGAGGACGATGATTGAAAAACAACGCTTTCAATTCCGATTTTGTGACAAAAGCGTCGGCACATTGCCGCGCTTTTGCCCACATGGGCAAAACGTGCACAAAATTGCAAGAAAGGAATGGTCATATAAATGAAGCTGACAGACCTCATTGGCCTAAGCTTTGAGAATCTTCGTCGACGCATGGGGCGCACAACGCTGACGATTATCGGCGTTGTGGTGGGCACTTGCTCCATCGTTGTAATGATGTCGCTGGGCATCGCGATGAATGTCGGCTTTGAAGAGATGCTGGCAAACTGGGGCGACCTTACCAAAATTAATGTATACAACTGGGGCGGCGGTAAGGAAGTTCCGGCACTCGATGATGCAATTATCAAAGAAATCAGCCAATATGAGCACGTAACCGTGGCCACGCCCGAATATCGGCCGCGTTATTTAAACGCACAGATTACCGCAGGCAAAAACAAGCGCTATCAAATGCAGGCGTATAATATCGTGGGTGTTTATCCCGAGGCCATAGAGGCGCTAGAGTATGAGCTTTTAAGCGGGCATTCGCTGCCGCTTTCGCCCGCGCCTGTTGCGGGCGGCAAAGGCAAGCTGGTGGTGCTTGCGGGGCAAAACGCCGCTTATGAATTTCGCGATACCAAAAAGCGCGGCGATAAAAGCCAGCGCTGGCCTGGCATGACAGATGCACAGGGCAATACGCTGCCGCCCTTTTTCGACATTACCAAAGAAAAGCTAACCTTTCTTGCACCAAAGCAAAATGAAGAAAAAGGCAAGGACATCACATACGAAATGGAAGTTATCGGCGTGATGAAAGAGGATTATAAAAAAGGCTATGTTACTTCCGCAGGCATTTTGATGGACTTAAATGTGCTCAAGCGCCTAGAGGCCGAATTTATTAAAGCCAACAATATCAAAATTTCAAAGGATATGCCGCAGGGCTACGACACGGTAACCGTGAAAGTAGATGACATTGAAAACGTCAAGGACGTAGAAGATAAAATCAAAGCGCTCGGCTATGGCACCGATTCGGCTTCGGGCCAGCGCGAACAAATGCAAAAGCAGGCGCAAACCATGCAAATGGTGTTGGGCGGGCTTGGCGCGGTGTCGCTGTTTGTGGCGGCGCTGTCCATCGCCAATACCATGACAATGGCCATCTACGAGCGCACGCGCGAAATCGGCGTGATGAAGGTGCTGGGCTGCGGCTTAGGCAAAATCCGCACGATGTTTTTGCTGGAAGCTGCCATGATTGGCTTTTTAGGCGGCGTGTTCGGTGTGGTACTTAGCTACACGCTTTCCTTTGCACTCAATTATTTTGCCCCAATGCTGATGCAAATGGGTATTGGCAATTTCCTGCCGATGTTCGGCAGCAAAATTTCCGTTATACCGCCGTGGCTGGCAATGGTGGGCATTGTGTTCTCTACATTAATTGGCATTTTATCTGGCATTATGCCCGCAAACCGCGCGGTGAAAATCTCGGCGCTCGAAGCCATCCGCCACGAATAGTGCAAAGCAAAAAAACACATGTGCAATCCCCGTCGGCTTGCAATAAACGACGGATATACAGTGCATAGCGCAAAATTTTCCAAAGGCTCTATCTTATTTGATAGAGCCTTTTTTTATTGCAAACAAAACTTATATCGGTTTTGCTTTTTATGGTATGCGTTTGGCTGCACCTGCCCATACTGCCCATAGCATTGCGCAACGCTTCAGCATTGCGGCGAAAGGCAGGCAGATAAATGTATTATTATAAAGGGTTTTCACGTCATGCAAATCAAATTTTGGATGGCGCACGTAAAATAGCGCAGGAAATGGGGCACACCTTTGTGGGCACCGAGCACTATATTGTGTCCGTGCTGCGCCTTGACGGCGGGGCAGCCGCGGCGTTTTTGGTAGAAAAAAAGGTGTTTGGCTGCGATGTGGAGCGTATGCTGCAAAAAACGCTTGGCACAGGCAAAAAAACAAGGCTAACGCCCGACGATTTTTCCTCGCGGCTGTTGAAATGCATGGATTTTTCCGCCATTGCAGCAAAGGCAGCGGGTGCCACGCGCATAGAGCCAGAGCATTTGCTTACCGCAATTTTAGAAGATGAAAACGCGGGCGGTACGCGCATTTTAACACGGCTTGGCATCGAAGTGGGCGGGGCCGCGCGCGAATGCTCGCGCATGGCGGGGCAAACTATCTACCCGATATCGCAGGCAAAATCGGCCTCGCCGCAGCCGCGCGGTGCACAGCGCAGCTGTGATAAATTTGCCCGCGATTTAACGCGCCTTGCCGTGCAGGGCAAAATTGATCCGGTATTAGAGCGCGACGCGGAGCTGGAGCGTGTGATTCAAATTCTGTCCCGCCGTCAAAAAAACAATCCTTGCCTTATCGGAGAGCCGGGCGTTGGCAAAACGGCCGTTGCAGAGGGGCTTGCTTTGCGCATTGCGCACGGCACTGTGCCAAAGTTATTGTTAAATAAACGCGTTTTATCGCTGGATTTGGCGGGGCTTGTGGCAGGCACAAAGTATAGAGGCGATTTTGAAGAACGCTTTAAGGCGCTTTTGGAAGAAATCATGCGCGACAAAAACGCCGTGCTTTTCATCGACGAAATCCATCTCATTGTCGGCGCGGGCGCGGCCGAGGGCGCTATAGATGCCTCCGGCATCTTAAAGCCGGCGCTGGCGCGCGGCGAAATCCAGCTGCTGGGCGCCACAACGCTATCAGAATATCGCAAATGCATCGAAAAAGACGCGGCGCTGGATAGACGCTTTGGCAAGGTGGTAGTGGAGGAGCCCAGCTGCGAAGCGGCCGAGCGCATTTTGCGCGGCCTGCGGGAACGGTACGAAGCTTATCACGAGGTGCACATCACCGATGCGGCCATTCAAGCGGCAGTAAGCCTATCGGCGCGCTATCTTACAGAACGGTTTTTGCCCGATAAAGCGCTGGATTTAATCGACGAAGCCTGCGCGTGCGCGCGCTTAAAGGCGGGGCCACTATGCAAAACGCCGCCCACCATCGGCACAGAGCAAATTGCGGTGCTGGTATCGGGCATATGCGGCGTGCCGGTGCAGCGCATCACGCAATCCCACAAGGCAAGAATCGCGGCGCTGGAAGACGAGCTTAGCGCCCGTGTTATCGGCCAAACGCAAGCGGTGCAAACGGTGGCGGGGGCTGTGCGGCGCGCACGCATGGGCTTTTGTGCGGCCAATCGCCCAATGGGTTCCTTTTTATTTTTAGGCCCAACGGGTGTTGGCAAAACCGAGCTTGCACGCGCATTGGCCGAAACCTGCTTTGGTACGCAAAAGGCGCTTTTGCGCTTTGATATGTCGGAATATATGGAGGCGCACAGCGTTTCGCGCCTTGTTGGCGCGCCGCCGGGATACATTGGGCACGAAAGCGGCGGCCAGCTCACCGAAGCCGTGCGTCGCCGCCCGTATTCCGTGGTGCTATTTGACGAAATCGAAAAGGCACATCCGGATGTATGCAATATTTTATTGCAAATTTTTGAAGATGGGCTTTTAACGGATAGCGAGGGGCGCAAAATCAATTTTTGCAACACACTGATTATTTTAACCTCCAATCTTGGCGCAAAGCATCTTGGCAAAGGGCAGGAAATGGGCTTTTCCTCGGCCGAAAGCTCGCTTTCGGCTGCAAAGCGCGCCGCGGTGGACGAGGCAAAGGCCGCATTTCGCCCCGAGCTTGTCAATCGCCTTGACGAAATTTTGGTATTTGAGCGCCTTTCGCAGGAAGCACTTTTGCAAATTGGCGAGCTGATGCTGCTGGAAGCCGAAAAGCGCGCCGCTGCGCAAGAGGTGTATCTTACGCATACGCCCGCTTGCACACGCTATTTGGTGCAGGCATCTTACAATCCTGCGTTTGGCGCGCGCCCGTTGCGCCGCGCCATCACGCGCAAGGTGGAAGAAAGCTTGGTGGATGCGATGCTGCAAGGCAAAATAACACGCGGGGATCACTGCGTGTTAGAAGAAGCCGACGGCGCGCTTGTGCTCGCTTGCGTGCCCGCCACAGCCGGATGTTAAGTAAAATGCATGCTTTGCAGCAAACATGCTTGACAAAAGCATTTGCGTGCGATATGATGGAGTTTGTCAAAGGGAGTAGTTTTCAATCCGCCTTCAACAACCGACAGCAATAGCGTCTGGAGCCGGATCCGTATTAGCATGACGCAATAGCCCGCTGCGGGCCGTGTGCCATTCTTTTAGGTAACAAGACTTTAGACGTAAGCCACTTACGTCTAAAGTCTTTTTTTATTAAAATTCATACAAAGGAAAGGTTATCATTATGTACGAAAACAAAACCGTGCAAGAAACATTGCAGGCGCTTGAAAGCAGCGCAAACGGCCTTACACAGGACGCTGCGTCGGAGCGCTTGGCCAAATACGGGCGCAACGAGCTGCAAGAAAAAGAGCCCCCCACAACCTTGCAGCGCTTTCTTGCGCAGCTCAAAGACCCCATGATTTACATTCTGTTTGGCGCTGCGATTATTTCGCTGATTTTAAAAGAAGCCGGCGATGCAGTGATTATCCTTTGCGTCATTCTTTTAAACGCCGTGGTGGGTGTGGTGCAAGAGGGAAAGGCACAAAAGGCGCTGGACGCGCTGAAAAAAATGAGCAGCCCTACCGCGCTTTGCCGCAGAGGCGGCACCGTTAGCGAAATGCCTGCCGCAGAGCTTGTGCCCGGCGACATTGTGGTGCTGGACGCAGGCCGCGTCATTCCAGCAGATTTGCGTTTAACGCAAAGCCAGTCGCTGAAAATTGAGGAAAGCGCGCTCACAGGCGAAAGCGTACCTACGGAAAAAGATTGCCAGTATGTGGCCGACGGCGAAGTGCCCATTGGCGATAAACACAATATGGCCTTTATGTCCACCGCGGTTACCTATGGCCGCGGCGAAGGCGTTGTGGTAGGCACAGGCGAAAAAACCGAAATTGGCAAAATTGCCAAGATGATTAGCGAAAGCAAAGACGAAATGACCCCGCTGCAAAAGCGCCTTGCCGATTTAGGCAAGCTGCTTGGCATTATAACAATCGTTATATGCGTTGCACTTTTTGGCATTGCCGTGATTCAAAAGCGCAATATCATTGAAATGCTAATTACCGCCATCAGCCTTGCCGTAGCGGCGGTGCCCGAGGGGCTGCCCGCAGTTGTAACAATCGTTCTGGCCATTGGCGTGCAGCGCATGGTGCGCGTGAACAGCATTGTGCGCCGCCTGCCCGCAGTGGAAACACTGGGCGCAGTTAGCGTAGTGTGCAGCGATAAAACAGGCACGCTTACCCAAAATAAAATGACGATTACAAAAGTATACACCAATGATACGCTATTTGATGTAGGCGAGTTAAAGCGCGAAGAATATCCCGTATTTTGCGAAGGCTTTGTGCTGTGCAACGATGCCACAGTGAACGGCGATGTGCGTGTGGGCGACCCAACAGAGCTTGCCTTTATCGACATGGGCATCGCCCTCGGCGGCCCGCGCGAATTGCTAGAGGAAACCGCGCCGCGTATCAATGAACAGGCGTTCGATTCTGAACGTAAGCTCATGACCACGGTGCACAAAAAGGCAGACGGCGTGGTGGCCTACACAAAGGGCGCCACCGACCAGCTTTTAAAGAAATGCACAGGCATTTACCAAAACGGCAACATTCGCCCCATTACAGCCGAGGATAAAACCGCCATTATGGATGCCGCCGGCTCGCTGGCGTCGCTGGCACTGCGCGTATTGGCGCTTGCCGTAAAGCATGGGGACGACACCGCCACCGAGGACAATTTGGCGTTTGTAGGCCTTGTTGGCATGATCGACCCGCCGCGCCCCGAAGCCAAAGCCGCCGTGGAGCAATTTGTAAAAGCGGGCGTAACCACCGTAATGATTACGGGCGACCATCGCGACACAGCCTTTGCCATCGCCAAAGAGCTAGGCATCGCCCAAAGCGCCGCGCAATGCATCAGCGGCGACGAGCTGGACGAAATGTCGCAAGAAGAGCTAAACAAAGCCGTAATGGGTCTGCGCGTGTTTGCGCGCGTTAGCCCCACACATAAGGTAATGATTGTAAACGCCTTAAAAGCCAACGGAAAAATTGTTTCCATGACGGGCGACGGCGTGAACGATGCGCCCAGCCTCAAGGCTGCCGATATCGGCGTTGCAATGGGCATCACAGGCACAGACGTTGCAAAAAGCGCCGCAGATATGGTGCTTACCGACGACAATTTTGCCACAATCGAAAAAGCGATTGAAGAGGGCCGCGGCATCTACGCCAATATTAAAAAATCCGTGGTATTCCTTTTAGGCTCCAATTTGGGCGAGGTTATTGCCACGTTCAGCGCCATTGTTATGGGGCTTGCCGCCCCGCTAAAAGCCGTGCACATCTTGTGGATTAACCTGATTACCGACACATTGCCCGCGCTGGCGCTTGGGCAGGACGATAAGCCAAAAGGCATTATGAACCAGCCCCCGCGCAACCCCAACGACAGCTTGTTTGCAGGCGGCGGCACTTTCTTGATGGTGTTTTATGGCGTTGTTATCGCCTTTATGACTCTGGGCGCGTTTCTTCTTGTGCCCATCCGCTTTTTGATGGATAGCGGCACAGCCGTAACACTGGCCAATTTAACAAGCGTGCTCACAGGCACGCTGCTGGATAAAGCGCAAACCTACGCATTCACCATTTTGGCCGTCAGCCAGCTTTGGCACGCCATTGGCATGCGCGATGTCAACACGTCCATTTTCCGCATGAATCATCTGAATAACAAAATGATGATTTTTGCGTTCTTCACTGGTCTTGCACTGCAATTCATCAGCACAGAGGTGCCTTTGTTTAATCATCTGTTCGGCACGGTAGAGCTTGCGGGCTTAGAATGGGCCGAGCTGATTCTCTTTGCTGCGCTGCCGCTTGTATTCCACGAAATTTTGGTTGTGGTGCGCAAGCTTACAGGGCAAGACAAAAAGGCATAGATACCATTTATACAGCAGTAAATATAGCTTTCATTCAAAAAGAGCGCGGCAATGCCGTGCTCTTTTTCTTTGTCTTGCATAAAATGGGAATGTATGCCAATACTCTTGGCATAAATATATTGTGAGGTGGAGTAATTGGAGCTTGCAGTAAAAGGGTTTATACCCTTAAAGCTGTTTAAAACACAGGAACAAGCCAATATAATCGACGCAGAGCAGCCCAAGCTGCGGGAAGAACTGCGCGAATGTATTCAGCAGATGAAGCACAACGAGGCTGTGTATGACCTTGTATCGGAGCCGGAGCTGATTGATGCGGCAATATACGAACGGCAAGCGTTAATTTGCCGATACGAATATTTGCTGCGCGCGGTGAAAGGCACAAAATAAAAGGAAAATGCCGATTTTCCGGAAAGGAAGCATGCAAAATGGTTTTTGCACGCACGGTAATGGTTTTTGTATCTCTGGCCAGCATTTTGGCTGTTGCCTATGCGGCCTCGCGCACCAAGCGCCCGTTATTGCGCGGCCTTGCCTCGTCTTTTTGCGGGGCGGCGGCGCTTGGCGCAGTGAATTTGCTTGCGCCGTATACGGGCGTAGGGCTTGTGGTAAACTTTGCCACAGCGTTTGTATCGGTAGTACTTAGTGTGCCGGGTGTCATTATGCTTTTGATTTTACGTTTGCTATTGCTATTTTAATGCACGCGCGGTAAAATAACCCTATTACCACGCGCAAGTAAACGATATGGGTTGTGAAAATATGCAATTTTATTGGGCATTTTTAAACGATGCAAAAACCGCTGATGCGCTTAGTGTGCGCCAAGAGGTATTTGTGCAAGAGCAAGGCTTTTCGGCAGAAAATGAATTTGACGATACTGATGCTGTCGCATGGCATCTTGTGGGCTATGATAATGCGGGCAAGGCTGTGTGTGCAGCGCGGCTTTTCACGCAGCAAGAGGGCGTTTGGCATGCGGGGCGCATCGCGGTTGTCAAGGCAATGCGCGGGCAGGGCGCAGGGCGCGATTTAATCAATGCCATTCTTGCCAAAGCGCGCACGCTGAACGCCAGCACCGTTGTACTGGGTGCGCAGCACGACAAAGCAGGCTTTTATGAAAAATGCGGCTTTGTGCGCACAGGGCATGAATACTTAGACGAAGGCTATTTGCACGTGGATATGCAAATCACACTGTAAACTAACATTTGTGCACGCACTTTTGCCGCTACCATAAAAGCACAAGCAGCCATCAAAGCGGGTGCGAAAGCCAGCACCCGCATAAACGAGTACAGTTCGCTTGCTTATCCAAGTTGCTCACGCGCCTTATTTTGCTCTCATAAAAGCAAAAGC
>RRZT010219474.1_pt1 | contig 10029 bp, 11 predicted proteins | sample 2165551 | NCBI WGS metagenome assembly RRZT01 (sample SAMN10456910, study PRJNA506462) | wastewater metagenome | biome: wastewater; feature: sludge; material: wastewater sludge; isolation source: wastewater sludge with Escherichia coli K12::gfp cells carrying plasmid... | place: USA: Moscow, Idaho...
CACCGACAGCACGCGCTTGGCATGTTCCTGACCGATGACGTAATCGTCCAGAACATTGCAGATCTCGCGCGGGCTGGGAACGCCATCGCCGGATTTCAGCGCCGAGGTCTTGGTTTCCTCGCGGATGATGTCCATGCAAAGCTCGACGCATTCATCGCAGATGAACACAGTCGGCCCGGCGATCAGCTTGCGCACCTCGTGCTGGCTCTTGCCGCAAAAGCTGCAATAGAGCGTATTCTTGCTTTCGCCGCCGGTCGGATTGGCCATTACTTCGATCCTCGCATTGCTCCAGAGGCCCGGCCTGACTGCCGGGCGACCGTCTCATTATGGTGCAGGACCTGCGCCCTACGCGTTTCGACACCATGTTACGAGCGCGATCAGCCCGTCACAATCCCCAAAACATCCTGCATTCGCAGCAGTTGGGCTGGATTTACTTCTCGGGCTCGGCCTTGCCGCGCGCCACGAGAATCTCGTCGATCAGGCCCCAGTCCTTGGCCTCTTCGGGCGACATGAAGCGGTCACGCTCAAGCGCCTGCTCGACCTCGTCCAAGGTGCGGCCGGTATGCTGGACATAGATTTCGTTCAGCCGCCGCTTGAGCTTTTCGGTCTCGCGCGCATGGATCAGGATATCGGTCGCCTGACCCTGGAACCCGCCCGAGGGCTGATGGACCATGACGCGGGAGTTCGGCAGCGAGAAACGCTGGCCCGGCTGGCCGGCGCAAAGCAGCAGCGAACCCATCGAGGCCGCCTGCCCCACCACCAGCGTCGAGACGCGCGGCTTGATATATTGCATCGTGTCATAGATCGACAGGCCCGCGGTCACCACGCCGCCGGGGCTGTTGATATACATGCTGATGTCCTTGGTCGGATTCTCCGCCTCAAGAAACAGAAGCTGCGCCGAGATCAGCGTCGCCATGCCGTCATGGACCGGCCCGGACAGGAAAATGATCCGTTCCTTGAGCAGACGCGAGAAAATGTCGTAGGCGCGTTCGCCCCGGCTGGTCTGTTCCACGACCATGGGGACAAGCGTGTTCATGTAGAATTCTGCCGGATCGTGCATATCAGTCCTTATTTTTGCCCTGCCTCGCCTGCCCTTGTCGCGATTCGCCCACCGGGCACGGTCCGATAGGACTGCTTTTAGACGCCAAAGGTTGACAGAGTCTTAGTAACGCCGGGCTGCGAGGACAAGAGAGTGATAAAAATTGCCCCCATCTGCCCAAGCCGGTAACCTGTAGGCCAGCGACGGAGAAACGCATGATATTGATCGTGGGTCTGGGAAATCCCGGGCCGAAATACGCCGAGAACCGGCACAATGTCGGCTATATGGCGGTGGATCGCATCGCCTCGGACCACGCATTCGGGCCGTGGCGGACGCGGTTTCAGGGCGAAGCCGCCGAGGGGCGGCTGGGAGAGACGCGCGTCACCCTGCTCAAGCCGGGGACCTTCATGAACCTGTCGGGGCAGTCGGTGGGCGAAGCGATGCGCTACCTGAAACTTGAGCCCGCCGAGGTGATCGTGCTGCATGATGAGCTGGATCTGGCACCCGGCAAGGTGCGGCTCAAGACCGGCGGCGGCCATGCCGGGCATAACGGGCTGCGCTCGATCCACCAGCATATCGGCGAGTCCTACCGGCGGCTGCGCATCGGCATCGGCCATCCCGGTCACAAGGACCGCGTCGCGGGCTATGTGCTGTCGGATTTCGCCAAGGCCGAGGAGGCCGGGCTGGACGATCTTTTGCGCGGCATCTCGGACGGCGCCCCGGCACTGGCGGCAGGCGAGGATGCGCGCTTTACCAATGCGGTCGCGGCCCGCACCGCGCCGGCGCGCAACAGCGGCAGCAAGCCGCCGGCACCGCCCGCAGCGGCGGAAACACCTGTGAGGCCGGCCAGCGCACCCGAGGTCCCCACCGATCCGCCCAGCTTTGCCGACCGCCTGCGCGCTCTGGGCGAGAGGTTTCGATGACCAGCTGGCAGGACGCCTTCGCCATCCAGACCCGGGCCTGCCGCGAGCTGGGCTCGGGTCTGACCGCGCGCGTCTGCGAGGCGCTGACCCGGATTATCGCGGCCGATCAGGGCCCTGTCGGACGGCGCGTGAAGACCTGGCCGGGCGATCCCGCACCCGACGCCGATTCCGTGCCGCTGCGGCTTTGCGGCGCGCTGCACGCTCTGGTGCTGTCGGAACAGGCGCCGGCGCTGGCACAGGCCTATGCCGCAGGCGGAGGAGCCCATCTGGATCAGGAAATTTGCAATACAGTTCAATCTCATGAACGGCATATTCTTGAATGGCTCGAATTCGCGCCACAGACCAATGAAGTGGCCCGCTCGGGTCCGATCATCGCCGCGGCATGGTTTCTGGGGGCGCAGACACCGAGCATCGCCTATGATGCGCTCGAGCTTGGCGCCAGCGCCGGGCTGAACCTGAACTTTCCTCATTACAGCCTTGCGGATAATGAGAAATTTCAGCCGCCACTTGCTGATGAATACATCTCCGACGTACGGCTGCTGCCGCGCTGGCAGGGAAAGCCACCCGCGCCCGGGCCGCTGACGATCGCCAGCGCCCGTGGGGTCGATCTGAACCCGCTGGATCCGGACCGCGATGGCTTCCGGCTGATGGCCTATGTCTGGGCCGACCAGCGCGACCGGCTGGGGCGGCTCCGCGCGGCGCTGGCCATCGCGGGGGCATATCCCCCCGCCGTGGATCGGGGCGACGCCGCCGACTGGCTCGAGGCGCAGCTTGCGCCACCCGCAGCCCATGGCCGGCTGGTCTATCACACCGTCGCCGCGCAATATTTCCCCGCCGCGACCCGCGACCGGATCGAGCGCGCCCTGCAGGAGGCGGGCCGAAACGCCAGCCCCGACCGGCCGCTTGCACATTTCTCGATGGAGGGCGATGGCGGCGACGGCGCGGCGTTGAGGCTGCGGCTATGGACCGGCGGCGCGGCGCGGGAATGGGCGCTTGGCCGCGCCGATTTCCATGGCCGCTGGATCGACTGGACCCCAAGGGAGGGCGGCTGATGGACCCGTCATTGAACGTTCTGGGCGACAGGCTAGAACCCTGCTCGATGCAGCCACTGACCGGGTTTTTCCGCGATGGCTGCTGCAATACCAGCCGCGAGGACCGCGGCCGCCATACCGTCTGCGTCATCGTTACCGCCGAGTTTCTGGCGCTGTCGAAATATCTGGGCAACGATCTCAGCACGCCGCGCCCCGAATTCCACTTTGCCGGGCTGAAGCCGGGCGATCGCTGGTGCCTTTGCGCCGCGCGCTTCCTGCAGGCGGCGCAGGAATTCGCCGCCCCGCAGGTGGTGCTTTCGGCGACCCATGCCCGGACGCTGGAGATCGTGCCGATGGAGCTTTTGCAGCGCCATGCAATCGGCCCCCCAGACGCCGGGAATTAACCTCCGGTCTGCGCCAGATAATTGCGCACGGCATCGACCACATGGCGAAACCGGTCGCCACCAAGGTGCTTGCCGCCATACCAGCGGGTGACGATGATCATGTGATCCTCCAGCCCGGCGCGCTCGAGCATCTGCTGGATGATCTGCGCCGCCCCGCTTTCGCCGTCATCGTCGCGAACCGCCTCACCCGAGAGAATCGCGGCCCATGTGTTATGCGTGGCCTTGGCGAAACGCTTGTTTTTCCTCAGCTCCGCCAATAGCGCCTCGGCCTCGGCGCGGGTCGCGGCCGGCCCGCCCGAGACCGCATAGCGCGAGCCGCGATCCGAGATGAGCTTGTCGAATGTGATCAGGCTCATGTCCGGCGCCGGACGTAAAGCTCCAGCCGGTGGCGGACGATCTCATAGCCCATTTCGGCCGCGATCTCGGCCTGCAGCCGTTCGATGCGCTCATTGACGAATTCGCGCACCTCGCCGGTCTCGACATCGATCATGTGGTCGTGATGGCTGCCATCCGCCGGCTCGAACCGCGCCGGCTCGCCGGCGAATTCCAGTTTCAGGATGACGCCCTGCGCCTCGAGCGCGGCCAGCGTGCGATAGACCGTCGCCAAGGACACCGCCGCGCCCGCCTCGGTCGCGCGGGCATGAAGCTGGGTGGCGTCGGGATGATCCTCGGCCGCCGCAAGCACGCGCAGCAGCGCCGCCCGCTGGCGGGTGATGCGCACGCCGGCGCGGCGCAGGGCTTTCTCGAACGACAGGGCGCGGGCCTCGATATTCATCTTTCTTTCATGGCGCGGATGCGTCCGCTTGGCAACCGGCGGACCGGCTCAGATCGTGCGCCCACCGTCCACCTCGAGGATGGTGCCGGTCACGAAATCCGCCTCGTCCGAGGCCAGATAAAGCGCCGCATTGGCGATGTCGCGCGGCTGCGACAGCCGCCCCAGCGGGATCGTCGCCAGAAAGCGGGCGCGGTTCTCGGGCGTGTCGGGGCAGCCCATGAAGCGCTCGAGCATCCCGGTTTCGCCCATGACCGGGGCGATGGCATTGACGCGGATGCCATCGGGCGCCAGCTCGACCGCGAGGCTGCGGGTCATGGTATTCACCGCGCCTTTCGATGAATTATACCATGTCAGCCCCGGCCTTGGCCGCAGCCCGGCGGTCGAGGAGACGTTGATCATCACCCCCCGTCCGCGTTCGCGCCAATGCGGCACGACGGCATGGCACATGTGAAAGATCGAGAGCACGTTGACGTCATAGATCTTGCGGAACATGGCCTCGTCGGTGGCCAGAAGCGGGCCGTTCGGCGTCGTCCAGCCGGCATTGTTCACCGCGATGTCGAGTTCCCCGAAGGCCGCGCGGGTCTGGGCGACCGCCGCCGCAACCTGTTCGCCCTGGCCCACATCGCAGGCGATGGAGATGGCACCATCCCCGATCGCGCGCGCCACGCTGGCCGCGCCATCGCCGTCGATATCCAGAACCGCGACGCGCGCGCCTTCGCGGGCAAATGTCTGGGCGATGCCACGTCCAAAGCCCGAGGCCGCCCCCGTTATCAATGCGGTTTTCCCCTGTAATCTCATATGAATACCCCCAATTATTCAAAACGATGGACGATGGTTTTCAGTCGCGAGAATTCATGAAGCGCGACAAAGCCCTTTTCGCGGCCATGGCCGGATTTGCGAACGCCGCCAAAGGGCAGTTCGATGCCGCCGCCCGCGCCATAGGCATTGATATAGACCTGTCCGCAGCGCATGGCGCGTGCGATCCGCGCCTGCCGGTCGCCGTCGCGGGTCCAGATCCCCGCCGCCAGCCCGTATTCGGTGCCGTTGGCGATGGCGATGGCTTCGGCCTCGGTGTCGAAGGGAATGGCGGCCAGCACCGGGCCAAAGACCTCCTCCTGCGCGAGCGGGCTTGCGGGATCGACCGGACCGAAGAGCGCCGGCGCGACGTAAAAGCCGCCCGGCGGGGCATCCGCGGCCACAGCGCCCTGCGCGATCAGCGGCGCGCCGGCCGCATCGATATAGGCTTCGACCCGCGCCTTTTGCCGGGCCGAGATCAGCGGCCCCAGCACCGCGCCTTCGTCCGGGGGCCGGGCGATGACGGTGCGAAAGCGTTCGGCCAGCATGGCGGTCAGCCGCTCCCAGATGCCGCGCTGGATCAGCACCCGCGAACCGGCGGAGCAGGTCTGGCCGCCATTCTGGACGATGGCATTGACGATCACCGGGGCGGCGGCCTCAAGATCGGCATCGTCAAAGACGATCTGCGGCGACTTGCCGCCCAGCTCCAGCGTGCAGGGGATGTGGTTTCGGGCCGCCGCGATCTGGACCTGCAGCCCCACCTCGGGCGAGCCGGTGAAGCTGATGAAATCGACACCGGGATGTTCGGAGAGCGCCCGCCCCGCCACCCCGCCGCGTCCGGTAACGATATTGATGGCGCCGGGCGGAAAGCCGGTTTCCGTCGCCAGTTCGCCAATGCGCAATATGGTCAGGCAGGCATCCTCGGCGGGCTTGGTGACGGTGGCATTGCCCATGGCCAGCGCCGCCCCGACCGAGCGGCCGAAGATCTGCACCGGATAATTCCACGGGATGATATGGCCGGTCACGCCATGCGGTTCGCGCAGGGATTTCGCGTCATGGCCGTTCAGAAACGGGATCACCTCTCCATGCAGCTTGTCGGCGGCGCCGCCGTAATATTCGAAATAACGCGCCAGGGCCGCCATATCGGCGCGGGACTGGGCGATGGGCTTGCCATTGTCTCGGGTCTCGAGCCGGGCCAGCGCCTCGGCCTCGGCCTCGATGCGGCGCGCCAGCCGCAGCATCAGCCGCCCGCGCTCCGCCGCCGTAAGGTACCCCCATTCGCCCGCCAGCGCCGCGCGGGCGGCGGCAATGGCGGCATCCACGTCCTCGGGACCCGACTCGGCGATGGCGGCGAAGGGCGCGCCGTCGATGGGCGAGTTCATCGCCATCTCGCGCCCCGACGCCGCCGGCCGCCACACGCCGCCGATCAGGTTCAGGGCCTCGGGCAGGATCAGCGCAGCTTCCATCATCGCCTCCTCTCAAAACGGGATTCGCAGGGGTCAGCGTGACAATCCCTGACCTTCTGTGCAAGGCTGGCGAAAGGTTGCGGTGCCACCGATCCGGCATCGAGACGAACGAGGACAGCATGACAGACACTCCCAGCGCCCATCCCGACGACCCGCATTATGTCGACCGCATGAGCTGGCTGCGCGCCGCCGTGATGGGCGCCAATGACGGCATCGTCTCGGTCGGCGGGCTGATCACCGGGGTTGCGGCGGCCAGTTCCGATCCGCAGACCATCCTGATCGCCGGCGCGGCCGGGCTGGTCGCCGGGGCGATGTCGATGGCGGCGGGGGAATATGTCTCGGTCAGTTCGCAAACCGATATCGAGCGCGCCGACATCGCCCGCGAACGCGCCGCGCTTGAGGAAATGCCCGAGGAAGAGCTGCACGAACTGGCCGGGATCTATGAATCGCGCGGCATGTCGCCCACCACCGCATTGCAGGCCGCGCGCGAGGTGTCTGAAAAGGACGCGCTGGCCGCCCATATCCGCGACGAGCTGGGCCTGAGCGAAGCATCCAGCGCCAATCCATGGCAGGCCGCATTCGCTTCGGGGGTGACCTTCAGCGTGGCGGCGTCGCTGCCGCTGGCCGCTGCGGTCCTCGCGCCCGGCGGGAATGTCATCCTGAGCGTGCTGATCGCCGTGGTGATCGCGCTGGCGCTTCTGGGGGCGCTTGGCGCATGGGCGGGCGCGGCGCCGCTGGGCCGCGCCACCTTCCGCGTCGTCGCGGGCGGGGCGTTTGCGCTGGCGGTGACGGCCTTGATCGGCAAGCTGTTCGGCGTGGCGGTCTGATCCGCCGCGCCCCTCTGGCGTGGCGCCTAAAGCGCCGCGTCCAGCCCCGCCGTCAGCCGCGCCACGGTGCCATCCACGTCGTTGAGCTTGTCGAGCCCGAAAAGCCCGATGCGGAAGCTGCGAAAGCCTTCGCCCTCGCCGATCTGCAAGGGCACGCCCGAGGCGATCTGATAGCCGGCATTCAGGAACTTGCGGCCATTCTGGATATCGGGGTCGTCGGTATAGCAGACGACGACGCCCGGCGCAGCAAAGCCATCCGCCGCGACCGAGCGCAAGCCGCGCCGCGCCAGTTCCGCGCGCACGGCATTCCCAAGCCGCCATTGCGCGTCCCGCGCCGCCTCAAAACCCATCTCGCGGGTCTCGGCCATTGCGTCGCGCAGCCCGATCAGCGCATCGGTCGGCAGGGTGGCGTGATAGGCATGGCCGCCATCCTCATAGGCCTTCATGATCGCGCGCCATTTCTTCAGGTCCAGCGCGAAACTGTCGCTGACCGTCTCTTCAAGCCGCGCCATGCCCCGCGCCGACAGCATCACCATCCCGGTCGAGGGCGAGGCGCTCCACCCCTTTTGCGGGGCCGAGATCAGCACATCGACGCCGGTGTCGCGCATATCGACCCAGATCGCCCCCGAGGCGATGCAATCGAGCACCATCAGCGCCCCGACCTCATGCGCGGCATCCGCCAGCGCGCGGATATAGTCGTCGGGCAGGATCATCCCCGAGGCGGTCTCGACATGCGGGGCGAATACCGCATCGGGACGCGCTTCGCGGATGCGCGCCACCACCTCGTCGATGGGCGCCGGGGCAAAGGGCGCCGCCGCCTCGTTGCCGGCGGGGCGCGCCATCATCACCGTGGTTTCGCGGGCAAAACCGCCAGCGTCAAAGATCTGGCTCCAGCGGAAACTGAAAAAGCCGTTCCTGACGATCAGCGCATGGGCGTCGCGGCCGAACTGGCGAGCGACCGCCTCCATCGCGCAGGTGCCGCCGCCGGGGATCAGCGCCACCGCCTCGGCGCCGTAAACCTCGCGCAGCGTGGCCGAGATCTCGCGCATCGCGGCCTGAAACTTCTGCGACATGTGGTTTAGCGAACGGTCGGTAAAGACGACCGAAAATTCCTGCAGCCCCTCGGGGTCCACATCTGGGCGAAGTCCGGGCATTACCTGATCCTTGTCCTTCAATGCTCTGCGCCAGCCTAGCGCGCAGTTGACGCGACGGCCAGAGGGCGCGCCGCAAGCACAGCCCCCTTGTCGGACCGCACGCGCCCGACTAGCTTTCAACTTGGACAATCAACAGGCCAATCATGCGTATCGGCATACTCAAATGCGGCCAGTCGCCCGAGATTCTTCGCGGCGAACTGGGCGATTACGACTCCATGTTCGAGCGATTGCTCGCCGGGCGTGGCTTTGACTTTTCCAGCTACCACGTCGAAGAGATGGAGTTCCCCAAGGGCGTCCACGACGCCGACGGCTGGCTGCTGACCGGCTCGCGCCACGGCGCTTATGAGGATCACCCCTTCATCCCCCCGCTCGAGGATTTCATCCGCAAGGCCTATGCCGAACATGTGCCGATGGTCGGCATCTGCTTTGGCCACCAGATCATCGCTCAGGCGCTTGGCGGCACCGTCATCAAGCATCCCGACGGCTGGGCCGTGGGCCAGCAGGATTACGATTTCGACGGCGACCGCATCACCCTGAACGCCTGGCATCAGGATCAGGTCGTGACCCTGCCCGAAGGGGCCGAGGTCGCCGCGACCAACGAATTTTGCGAAAACGCCGCGCTGGTCTATGGCGACCGCGCCTTTACCGTGCAGGCCCATCCCGAATTCGACGACAGCTTCGTCGACGGGCTGATCGAGCATCGCGCCAAGGGCAAGGTCCCGCCCGGCTTGCTGGACGAGGCCCGCGCCCGCATGGGCGGCGAGCTACAATCAGGCAGCATCGCCGACCGCATCGAGAAGTTTTTCAAGGCCCCCCGCGACGTGGCGGCCCAAACCCGCCAAGGTGCCGCATGAAACCGCAATGGATCGAGGAAACCCCGCAGGCCGCGCAGGATTACGTTGCCGGTCGCCGTCTGGACGAGGTCGAATGTATCGTCGGCGATATCGCGGGCGTGGCGCGCGGCAAGGCCATGCCGGCCTCGAAATTCGCGCATCAGGAACGGTTCTATCTGCCGAATTCGATCTTTCTGCAGACGATCACCGGCGACTGGGCCGACAACCCCAGTGGCGCGTTCACCGAACCCGACATGATCCTGACGCCGGATTTTTCCACCGCGACAGCGGCGCCATGGACGGCGGATGTGACCTTGCAGGTCATCCATGACGTCATGGACCAGTCCGGCAACCCGGTTCCTGTCACGCCGCGCAACGTTCTGAAACGCGTGGTCGATCTCTATCGCCAAAAGGGCTGGCGCCCCATCGTCGCCCCCGAGATGGAGTTCTTTCTGGTCGCCCGCAATATCGACCCCAACCAGCCGATCATGCCGCCCATGGGCCGTTCGGGGCGCCGCGCCGCCGCCAAGCAGGCCTATTCGATGTCGGCGGTCGATGAATATGGCAAAGTCATCGACGATATCTACGACTTCGCCGAGGCGCAGGGCTTTGAAATCGACGGCATCCTGCAAGAGGGCGGCGCCGGTCAGGTGGAGATCAACCTCAACCACGGCGATCCGGTGGTGCTGGCCGACCAGATCTTTTACTTCAAGCGCCTGATCCGCGAGGCCGCGCTGCGTCACGACTGTTTTGCGACCTTCATGGCCAAGCCGATCGAGGGC
>RRZT010173656.1_pt1 | contig 10028 bp, 6 predicted proteins | sample 2165551 | NCBI WGS metagenome assembly RRZT01 (sample SAMN10456910, study PRJNA506462) | wastewater metagenome | biome: wastewater; feature: sludge; material: wastewater sludge; isolation source: wastewater sludge with Escherichia coli K12::gfp cells carrying plasmid... | place: USA: Moscow, Idaho ...
ATTCATGCTGCGCCATCTTTCCATTCGCGATTTCGTTATCGTCGATCGGCTCGAACTCGAGTTCGCCGCCGGTTTCGGTGCCTTGACGGGCGAGACCGGCGCCGGCAAGTCGATTCTCCTCGACGCCCTCGGCCTGGCCCTCGGCGGCAAGGCCGAGGCCGGCGTGGTGCGCACCGGCCAGGCCCGGGCCGAGATCGTCGCCGAGTTCGACCTGCCCGCCGACGGCCCGCTGAGAGCCTGGCTTGCCGATCAGCAGCTCGACGCCGAGGAGGGCAGCGTGATGCTGCGTCGGGTGATCGAAAGCGGCGGGCGCTCGAAGGCCTGGCTCAACGGCTCGCCGGTGGTCCTCGCCCAGCTGCGCATCGTCGGCAACATGCTTGCCGACATCCACGGCCAGCACGCGCATCACGCCCTGCTGCGCACCGATGCCCAGCTGGCGCTGGTCGATGCCCACGGCGGGCTCAAGGCCCAGGCGCAACTGGTGGCCGAGCGCTACCGTGCCTGGGCTGCCCTGCGCCGCGCCCGGGAAGCCGCGGAGGAGGGCGCCTCCAGCACCGAGCGGGAGCGCGAGTTACTGGGCTGGCAGGTTACCGAGCTGCGTGAGCTGGCCTTCGACACCGACGAGTGGCAGCACCTCAACCTAGAACAGACCCGCCTGGCCCACGCCGCCGGCCTGATCGACGGCGCCGCCGAAGCCCTCGACAGCCTCGCCGATGGTGAGTACGCCGTGGTGCCCCAGGTGGAGCGCCTGCTCGCCCGGGTGGCCGGCATGGCACAGCACGACGCCCAGCTCGCTGATGTGCAGGAGCTGCTGGCCGGGGCGAGCATCCAGCTCGACGAAGCCCTGCACGCAATGCGCCGCTACCGGGACAGGCTGGATGTCGACCCGGCGCGCCTCGCCGAGATCGACCAGCGCATCCAGGTGGTGATGGCGATGGCCCGCAAGTACCGGGTGTCCCCCGAGGCGCTGCCCGAGGTGCTGGCCGAGAGCGTCGGGCGGCTCGAACGCCTGACCCGGCAGACCGATCCGGAAGCCCTGGCCCGCGAGGAAGCCCAGGCTCGCGACGCCTTCATGGCCCAGGCCAGGCCGCTGTCGGCGGCCCGCAAGGCGGTGGCGGCCGAGCTGTCGGCGGCGGTGACCGAGGCCATGCAGTCGCTGGCGATGGGCGGCGCGCGCTTCGAAATTGCACTGCGCCCGGTGGAAGAAGGGTGCGCAAGCGGGCTGGAAGGCGTCGAGTTTCTCGTCACCGCCAATGCCAGCCAGCCGCTGCGCCCGCTCGCCCGGGTGGCGTCGGGCGGCGAGCTGTCGCGGATCGGCCTGGCGATCCAGGTGATCACCAGCCGCAACGCTTCGACGCCGACCCTGATCTTCGACGAGGTGGATGTGGGGATAGGCGGCCGGGTCGCCGAGATCGTCGGGCGCATGCTGCATCAGCTCGGCGTGGACCGTCAGGTGCTGTGCGTGACGCACCTGCCCCAGGTGGCCGCGCGGGCTGACGCCCAGTGGAACATCGCCAAGGAAACCCGCGACGGCGAAACCCTGTCGCGGGTGCGGCGCCTCGATGACGGCGAGCGCATCGACGAAATCGCGCGGATGCTGGGCGGTGTGAATATCACCGACACCACCCGCCGCCATGCGGCGGAGATGCTGGGCCTGCCAGCGCCGGCCTGACGCGGGCAGGCCGCGCGGCCTTCAGAGGCTGCCCGCGTGGGCGATCGTCAGCACGCCCGTGAGCACGAACACCGCCGCCGCGATCCAGCGGATCTGGGTGAGCGGCAGCCGGCGGGCCAGGCCTTCGCCCAGCAGCACCGCCGGCACGTTGGCGATCATCATGCCTATCGTGGTGCCCAGCACGACCCACAGCAGCGCGTCGTACTTGGCGGCCAGGGCGATGGTGGCAAACTGGGTCTTGTCGCCCATCTCGGCGATGAAGAAGGCGATGGTGGTGGTCACGAAGGCGCCCGCCGGATGGACTTCGGAGGGGGCTTCGTCGTCGTCGAGGGTGTCGGGCTTGAGCGTCCACAAACCGAAGGCGATGAAGACGACGCCGATGATCCAGGGTAGCCAGGAGGCGGGGATGAACTCGGCAACCCATACGCCCACCGAGCCGGCGAGGGCGTGATTGAGCACGGTGGCGACGAAGATGCCGGCGATGATCGCCCAGGGCTTGCGCAGCCGGGCGGCCAGCACGAAGGACAATAGCTGGGTCTTGTCGCCGATTTCCGCCAGGGCGACGAGGGCGGTCGAGGTGAGGAAGGCTTCCACGGGGATGGGCGGCAGGGCCGCCAGAAATTAGCGGGCGGGGGCGCTGGAGGCGCTCTTGTGGGGGCAGTCGGCCTTGAGGCACTCGACGTAGAGGTAGAGGGCGTGTTCGCGCACCGTGAAGCCGCGCTCGGCGGCGATCTTGTTCTGGCGCTCCTCGATCTCGGGGTCGAAGAATTCCTCCACCCGGCCGCATTGCAGGCACACCAGGTGGTCGTGGTGGTGGCCTTCGTTGAGTTCGAAGACGGCCTTGCCCGACTCGAAGTAATGGCGCTCGAGGAGGCCGGCCTGTTCGAACTGGGTGAGGACCCGATAGACGGTGGCCAGGCCGATATCCATGTCTTCGGCGATCAGGAGGCGATAGACGTCCTCGGCGGTGAGATGGCGATTCTCGACCTTCTGGAACAGGTCGAGGATCTTAAGCCGCGGGAAGGTTGCCTTGAGGCCGATACTCTTGAGATTCTGGGAATTGCTGGACATGGAGGCCCCGAAAACTGGACTGGGCGGCCGGAAGCCCGGCCGGCCCCGTATGATATAGTTTCTGCCCCGTGTTGAGAATGCGCCTCAAAAGCGCGGTTCCCTGACCCCGACCTTCGAAACGCCATGCGCAAACTGCTTTCTTCCGCCCTGCTGATCGTGGCCGTTTCCGGCTGTACCGCCGTGACTGATTTCGTGAAGCCTTACCGGATCGATGTCCGGCAGGGCAACTACATCACCCAGGACATGGTGTCCCAGCTCAAGCCCGGCATGAGCCGCGAGCAGGTGCGCTTCGTGCTCGGCACGCCGCTCGTCAGCGACATCTTCCATGCCGACCGCTGGGATTATGTTTACCGCTTTCAGCCGGGCAAGGGTGCCTCCCAGGAGCGGCGCCTCACCGTGATCTTCGAGGACGGCCGTCTGGCGCGCCTCGATGGTGACGTGCGTCCCGCCGACGCCGCGCCGCAGCCCGCACCCTGATGCGCTCGCCAGCCGCTGGCTGGGCATGATTCATTCCTTTTTGTCCTGAATGCCGAGGATTGCATGAATAAAATTCGTATTGCCGTTGCCGGTGCATCCGGACGGATGGGCCGGATGCTCGTCGAAAGCATCCTCAAGGCGCCCGACACTGCGCTGGTGGCGGCCTTCGAGCAGCCGGACAGCCCCTTCATCGGCAAGGACGCCGGCGAGCTGGTCGGGCTGCCCTGTGGCGTGGCCATCAGCAGCGACGTGGCCGCGGGCGTCGCCCAGGCCGACTGCCTGATCGACTTCACCCGCCCGGAGGGCACGCTGCATCACCTCGAGCTGGCCCGCGCCGCCGGCTGCGGCATGGTGATCGGCACCACCGGTTTCTCGGCCGATGGCAAGGCGGCCATCGCCGCGGCTGCCGAGCACATCCCGGTGGTGTTCGCGCCGAACATGGCGGTTGGCATGAACGCGGTGTTCAAGCTGCTCGACGTGGCGGCCCGGATCCTCAACGAGGGCTACGACGTGGAGATCATCGAGGCCCACCACCGCCTCAAGGTCGATGCGCCCTCGGGCACCGCGCTGCGCATGGGCGAGGTCGTCGCCGACGCGCTCGGTCGCGATCTCGACGCCTGCGCGATCTACGGCCGCGAGGGCGTCACCGGTGAGCGTGACGGCCAGACGATCCGTTTCTCGACCATCCGGGGCGGTGACATCGTCGGCGACCACACGGTGCTGTTTGCCGGCATCGGCGAGCGCATCGAGATCACCCACAAGAGCGGCAGCCGCATGCCTTACGCAGCGGGCAGCCTGCGCGCCGCCCGTTTCATCGCGCCGCGCAAGTCGGGGCTGTTCGACATGCAGGACGTGCTGGGGCTGAAGTAAAAAAGTCGGTTGACGGTCGGGCGGGGCTCAAGCAAGGGCGTGCCGTGCCGTTATCCTGATGGCTTTCCGGAAGACGCGTCGCCAGGGCGTACGCGTCCCGCTTTTCAAGATCCCTTGCTGACTGCCCACGTGATTCCTCCTGACGCCGATCTCGATTCACAAGACGCCCAGATCGGGCGCGCCGTGCGCGCGTTTCTCGCGAGCGGCGAGGCGGAGGGGGTGCTCGATACGCCCCTCGGTGAGGTCGTGACCGCCGAACAATGCGTCGCCGCCCTGGGGGTGCTGCTCGGCGCCCGGGATGCGGCGGAGCGGGGGCTCCACGAGATGCGTGAGCGCCTCGACCTAGCCATGCACAACACCGAAGGTGGCGTGTGGGACTGGGATCTGGCCCGCAACTCAATTGTGATCGATAGCGCCTGGCGAAAGACGCTCGGTTACGATGAATCCGAATATTCGTCGAGTGGCCTCGCTTGGGTGCCGCTGGTGCATCCCCACGACCTCGAGCTCATGCGCAATCAGGTCGCGGCCCACCTGCGCGACGAAGTGCCGTATTTCGAGACCCAGTTCCGCATTCAGGCCAAGGGCGGCGGCTGGCGCTGGGTGCTGGCGCGGGGCAAGGCCTCCAACAGGGGCGCCGACGGCCGCTGGGCGCGCATGGTGGGCACCTATCAGGACGCCACCCAGGCCAAGTGCGCCGAGCTGGAGCTGCTCCACGCCAAGGAGCAGGCCGAGGCGGCCAACCGGGCCAAGAGCGACTTCCTCGCCAACATGAGTCACGAGATCCGCACGCCGATGAACGGGATCATCGGCATGACGGAGCTGATGCTCGACACCAAGCTCGATGCGGAACAGCGGGAATACCTGCACACCGTCAAGAGCTCGGCAGACTCGCTGCTGCGGATCATCAACGATGTGCTGGATTTCTCGAAGATCGAGGCTGGCCACATGACCCTCGAGCAGGTCGAGTTCTCCATCGTCAGCCTCCTCGGCGACACGATGAAGTCGCTCGCCCTGCGTGCCTACGAAAAAGGCATCGAGTGCTTCTACGACATCGGCACGGATGTGCCCGACGTGGTGATCGGCGACCCGATCCGCCTGCGTCAGGTGGTCACCAATCTGGTCGGCAATGCGGTGAAGTTCACCGAGGCGGGTGAGGTCGAGGTTTCGGTGTCGGCCAGCACCGTCGGCAGCGGTGATCTGGTACTCGAGTTTGCCGTGCGGGATTCGGGGATCGGCATCCCGAAGGACAAGCAGGGGCTTGTCTTTGGTGCCTTCTCCCAGGCCGACGCGTCGACGACCCGCAAGTATGGCGGCACCGGGCTCGGGCTGGCGATCAGCCGACGCATCGTCGAGCTGATGGGCGGCTCGGTCTTTCTCGAGAGCGAGCCCGGAAAAGGGAGCACCTTCCGTTTCACCGTCCGCGTCGGGATTGGTCGTGCCAAGGCGGTGGTGGTGGAAAGTTTTGGCCGGCGGCGGGCGCTGGTTGCTGGGCGCAACGCGGCCCTGCGGCACTGCGTCGGCGAGCAGTTGCGGGCAATGGGGCTCGATGTGCTGGAGGCGGGCAACGGCGCGGCCGTCGAGGACGCCCTGGCGGCGGCCCACAAGTCGGGAACTCCCTTCGACTGGCTGCTGATGGACGCCGCAATGCCTGCGCCCGGGGGTTACGCGCTCGCCGAGCGGCTGATCAAGGACTGGCCTTCCATCGATCGGCTCATCATGATGCTCGATGTCAGCAGCCATCGGGAAGATACGCTCAAGTGCGAGCGGCTGAAGGTCGGAGCGCGTCTCATCAAGCCGTTCTCCCGTGCCGATCTGAGGGACGCGCTGGGTCTCGCCCTGCACGGCGCGGTGGCGGAGAGCGATCGTCTGCTCTCCTTCGATGCAACCCAGACCCATGCCTACGCGCCGGCCGAATCCGGCCCCGCGCTGAAGCTCAAGATCCTGCTGGTCGAGGATAACCCGGTCAACCAGACCGTTGCCGTCAAGATGCTGGAGAAGATGGGGCACACCCTGACCGTCGCCGGCAACGGTCAGGAGGGCCTCGATCTCTTCGACAAGGAAAAGTTCGATCTCATCCTGATGGACGTGCAGATGCCGGTGATGGGCGGGCTGGAGGCCACCCAGGCGATCCGTGCCCGCGAGGCGCGGCGTACCTGGGCGGCTGGCGGGCAGTGGCGCTCGACGCCGATCGTCGCGATGACGGCCCATGCAATGCAGGGCGACCGCGACCGTTGCCTGGCTTCCGGCATGGACGATTACATCGCCAAGCCGATCAAGCCGGCCGAGCTGCGCGCGGTGATCGAGCGGGTCGTGGGCGATGTGGGTGGTGTGGCCGAGGGGCAGGGGCAGGTTGAGGACGGGCACATCGATTTCGGGGCCGATGAAGCCGCGGCAGATCTCGATGCGACCCGCGAGCTGCTCGACGGCGACGAGGCCGCCCTGCAGCAGCTGATCGGCCTTTTCTTTGCTGATCTTGAGCGCAACCGCAAGGCGCTGGAGCAGGCGCAGCGCGCCAACGATTTCACCACCCTCCGCAATCTGGCGCATAGCATCAAGGGAAGCGCAGGGGTGTTCAATGCCGAAGGCGTGATGGCCGCCGCCCGCCGTCTCGAGACTCTGGCCCGGGAATCCGACGCCGCGGGTGTCCGGCGCGAGCTCCCTGAGCTTCTCGCCCAGCAGGGCAAGCTCGCAGGCGTCTTGCGCAGGGCGCGGAAGTCTTAGTGGCCAGCGCCGCCGGTTTCCTTTGGGCTGTGACGCGGGTTTGCCCGAACTACCCGCGGCGGGCTATAATTGAAAAGTTTCATAGCGGGATGGCCGTTCAGGCTGATCCCGTTTTTCATGTGTGGCCCGGCCGCACATGCTTGCCGTCCAATCAAAAGATTTCGAGGAGTTCACCGTGTCAGCTTTCCCGCCCGCCATTCTTGCTCTTGCCGACGGGACGGTGTTTTACGGAAAGGGTATCGGGGCGCTAGGTGTAACGACCGGTGAGGTGGTGTTCAACACCTCCATGTCCGGTTACCAGGAAATCCTCACCGACCCGAGCTACTGCCGCCAGATCGTCACTCTCACCTATCCGCACATCGGAAACACGGGCATCAACCGCGAAGATTGCGAGGCCGGCAAGGTCTACGCCGCGGGCCTGGTGATTCGTGATCTGCCCCTGGTGGCGTCGAACTGGCGCTCGGAGCAGTCGCTGGATGCCTACCTCAAAGCCGAAAACATCGTCGCCATTGCCGGTCTGGACACCCGCAAGCTCACCCGCATCCTGCGTGAAAAGGGTGCCCAGGGTGGCTGCATCATGACGGCCGCCACGGCGGCCGAACTGAATGCCGATGCCGCCATCGCCCAGGCCCGCGCCTTTCCGGGGCTGGCAGGCATGGACCTCGCCAAGGTTGTGTCTGCCACCGAGTCCTACGAATGGACCGAAGGCGAGTGGAAGCTGGGTGAGGGCTATGTGCCCCAGCAAAACGCGCGCTTCCATGTGGTGGCCTACGACTATGGCATCAAGCGCAACATCCTGCGCATGCTCGCCGAACGAGGCTGCCGCCTGACCGTGGTGCCGGCCCAGACGCCCGCTGCCGAGGTGCTGGCGATGAATCCGGATGGCGTCTTCCTGTCAAACGGCCCCGGCGATCCGGAGCCCTGCGACTATGCCATTACCGCGATCCGCGAAATCCTCGCCAAGGGCGTGCCGACCTTCGGCATCTGCCTTGGCCACCAGCTGCTGGCCCTGGCCTCCGGCGCCCGCACGCTGAAGATGAAATTTGGCCACCACGGTGCCAACCACCCGGTCAAGGATCTCGATTCCGGCCAGGTGCTGATCACCAGCCAGAACCACGGTTTCGCTGCGGACGCCGCGACGCTGCCGGCCAACGTGCGGACGACCCACGTGTCCCTGTTCGACGGCAGCCTGCAGGGCCTGGCCCGCACCGATGTGCCTGCCTTCTCGTTCCAGGGGCACCCTGAGGCCAGCCCGGGTCCCCACGACGTGGCCTACCTGTTTGATCGATTCATTTCGCTGATGGAGGCGAAGGGCTGAAGCCGATCCTTGCGCAGGCGCGCTCCGGCGCGCCGTATTCCGCTAATCCGCTTTCCTGCCCCTGAAGAACCATGCCCAAACGTACAGACATCAAGACCATCCTCATCATTGGTGCCGGCCCGATCATCATCGGTCAGGCCTGCGAATTCGACTACTCCGGCGCCCAAGCCTGCAAGGCCCTGCGCGAAGAGGGTTACAAGGTCGTGCTGGTGAATTCCAACCCGGCGACCATCATGACCGACCCGGAAACGGCGGACGTCACCTACATCGAGCCGATCACCTGGCAGGTCGTCGAGCGCATCATCGAAAAAGAGCGCCCCGATGCAGTGCTGCCCACCATGGGTGGCCAGACGGCGCTCAACTGCGCCCTCGATCTCGCCCGCAACGGCGTGCTCGAAAAGTTTGGCGTGGAGCTGATCGGTGCCAAGGAAGAGGCCATCGACAAGGCTGAAGATCGCCTGAAGTTCAAGGATGCGATGACCAAGATCGGTCTCGGCTCCGCGCGCTCCGGCATCGCCCACAGCATGGAAGAGGCCCACCAGGTGCAGGCCGAGATCGGCTTTCCGGTCATCATCCGCCCGTCCTTCACGCTGGGCGGCACCGGCGGCGGCATCGCCTACAACACCGAAGAGTTCGTCGAGATCTGCAAGCGCGGCCTCGAGGCGTCCCCGACCAACGAGCTGCTCATCGAAGAGTCGCTGATCGGCTGGAAGGAATACGAGATGGAAGTGGTCCGCGACAAGGCGGACAACTGCATCATCGTGTGCTCCATCGAGAACCTCGACCCGATGGGCGTGCACACCGGCGACTCCATCACCGTCGCGCCATCGCAGACGCTGACCGACAAGGAATACCAGATCCTGCGTAACGCCTCGATCGCAGTGCTGCGCGAGATCGGCGTCGATACGGGTGGCTCCAACGTGCAGTTCGCGATCAACCCGGCCGACGGCCGCATGATCGTCATCGAGATGAATCCGCGGGTGTCGCGCTCATCGGCGCTGGCCTCCAAGGCCACTGGCTTCCCGATCGCCAAGGTCGCTGCCAAGCTGGCGGTGGGCTTCACCCTCGACGAACTCAAGAACGACATCACCGGCGGCGCAACCCCGGCGTCCTTCGAGCCGTCCATCGACTACGTCGTCACCAAGATCCCGCGTTTCGCCTTCGAGAAGTTCCCGGCGGCCAATGATCGCCTGACCACCCAGATGAAGTCGGTGGGCGAGGTGATGGCCATGGGCCGCACCTTCCAGGAGTCCTTCCAGAAAGCCCTGCGCGGCCTCGAAACCGGCGCCTACGGCCTCGACGAGATCGAAGCCGACCAGGACGACCTCGAGCGCGAGCTCGGCGAGCCGGGTGCCCAGCGCATCTGGTACGTGGGCCAGGCCTTCCGCGAGGGCATGTCCTTCGAGCAGGTCCAGGCGCTGACCCGCATCGACCCGTGGTTCCTGATCCAGATCGAAGACATCGTCAAGACCGAGAAGTCGCTCACCGGCCGCTCGCTCAAGGGCATCGGCGCTGCCGAGCTGCGCGAGTTGAAGCGCAAGGGCTTTGCCGACCGCCGTCTGGCCAAGCTGCTGGGCACCGACGAAACCTCCGTGCGCCTGCACCGCCATGCGGCCGGTGTCCGCCCGGTGTTCAAGCGCGTCGATACCTGCGCTGCCGAGTTCGCCACCTCCACGGCCTATCTGTACTCCTCCTACGAGGCCGAGTGCGAGGCCCGTCCGACCAGCAGCAAGAAGATCATGGTGTTGGGCGGTGGCCCGAACCGCATCGGCCAGGGCATCGAGTTCGACTACTGCTGCGTCCATGCTGCGATGGCGATGCGGGAAGATGGTTACGAGACCATCATGGTCAACTGCAACCCGGAAACCGTGTCCACCGACTACGACACCTCCGACCGTC